>Ga0102938_10000004_pt1 | contig 95834 bp, 67 predicted proteins | sample SalPonR2_B_D2_MG_FD_84516 | JGI IMG/M metagenome (GOLD analysis project Ga0102938, IMG submission 84516) | Salt pond soil microbial communities from South San Francisco under conditions of wetland restoration - Salt Pond MetaG R2_B_D2_MG | ecosystem: Environmental > Aquatic > Marine >...
CCAATGGTGAGAGATTCGACGTCAGGCGTCAAGCGAAGAACGTTCGACGGAGCCTACGGATCGCTACACCACGGCGGCGTTCTTCATCAGCAGTTCGGCGATTTGGACGGCATTGGTCGCGGCTCCTTTGCGGAGGTTATCGCTGACGCACCAGAAGGCGATGCCGTTTTCGCTGCTGATATCTTTACGCAGTCGACCGACGAAGACCTGGTCGCTGCCATCACAGTCGCGGGGCATTGGGTAGCGTTGGTTCTTGAGGTCGTCGATGACGGTGACTCCTGGCGCGGCGGCCAGCAATTCCCTCGCTTGTTCGACCGAGAGCGGCCGTTCGGTTTCGATCAAGATCGATTCGCTGTGTCCGATCATCACGGGAACCCGCACGCAGGTGGGGCAGACTTGGATTGAATCATCGCCAAAAATCTTGCGGGTCTCGTAGACCATTTTCATTTCTTCGGACGTATAGCCTTCGTACTTTTCGGAGCCGATCTGAGGGATCAGATTGAATGCGATATCGTGCTGAAAGGTTTCGGGCCGATGAGCGTTGCCTTCGGTAAGAGCCGCTTTGGTGGCGATTTGTAGTTCCGCGGGCCCAGCTAAACCGGCGCCGCTGGTTGCTTGATAGGTGCTGACCACCACTCGCCGAATCCCCGCAGCGCGATAAATCGGTGCCATGGCAACCACCATTTGCGTGGTGCTGCAGTTGGGGCTGGCGATGATTCCTTTGTGCTGGGTGACCGCTTCGGGATTGACTTCGGGAACGACTAGCGGAACCGAAGGGTCCATGCGCCAGAAACCACTTTCGTCGACGACCACCGCGCCACGATCGACAGCCCAGGCGGCGAATTCGGCCGAGACCTCATCGGGGGTGCTGGCGATCACGAGGTCGACATCGTTGAACGCATCAGGCTCCAGTAGTTCGACTGTTTTCGTTTCATTCCCAAAGGTGATCTGAGATCCCGCCGAGCGACTGGACGCCAATAGTTTCAGGTTTCGAAACGGCAATTGCCGCTGCAGCAGTTGGTCCAACACAATGCGACCGACGGCACCGGTGGCGCCTACCAAAGCCAAATTCTCGTACACCGCGACGTCTCTTTCCTAGAAAGCCATTGCCCACGAGGGGCGGGATTAGGTTCAGCAGCAATACCGATAGCCAGATATCGGCAGAACTTTACGTGTTCTACTGCTCGCTCTTCCATTTCTCAATGGCGGCAGGCAGATCTTTGTCGACACGTCCAAGGCCGCCCCGTCCTTCGATGAGCCGAGACTCGATGTCACTGATCGCGGAGGGAGTGATCGCCTCCCAGAATTTATTGATCGTTTTCGCTTCGACCGGTTGGTAGGAGCGGACGATTCGAAAGCCGACGCCGCGTGCGGGGTCGGAAGTGAACCACCAAGGGCTTTTGGGGAAGTTGGGATCTTCGTCCTTCCATTCGGGATCGTTGGATCCCAATCGAGCGGTGCTCCGCAGTTCGGGAGGATCGAATTCCCAGCTACCACCGCGGACGGTGCAGGGAAAGGTTTTGGTGGGCCACTGGGCTGCCGAAATGCCGGTCAAACCGGCCGGGTCGAGGGCTTTGTAGCCATTTTCGCTGAAGGCATCGACGGTCCATTCGGCGACGTTTCCATGCATGTCATAAAGACCAAACGGGTTCGGTTTTTTCTGAGCGACCGGTTCGGGGCCCTCTTCAGCGTTGTCGAAATACCAGGCGTAGTCGTCCAGATCATCGGCCGTTTCACCGAACGAGTAAGGCGTGGTGGTACCGCCACGGCAAGCATATTCCCATTCCGCTTCGGTTGGCAGGCGGTACTGTGAACTGGTGATCGCACTGAGCCATTTCGTGTACTGCTTGGCGGCATACTGCGTCATCGTGATCGCCGGCTTGTTGGGAGCTTTGCCGTACTCGTAGGTGTGATCGGGCATGTAGAGTTCGGTCGGCGAAGTGATCACATCGACACGGTCTTTAGCGTCGACAACGCGAATTCCGCGAGCTTCGAATTCCTTGAACGTGTAGTACAGATTCATGTACTGGTCGTATTCGGCCCAGGTGATTTCGGTCTTGCCCATCCAGTACGGGGCGATCGTGACTATCACCTGCGGCCCTTCGTCGGCCTTGTGGTCGGGGTCGCTCGCGGGGCTGCCCAAGAGGAAGGTGCCACCGGGGATCGGCAACATTTCAAAAGTCACGTCCGAGCCGGGAATGCGTTCGGTATAGGGAACCATGAATCCGCCATCGACTTCAATAGCGGGGCCGCTGGCGGGGCGTTCTTTGACAACCCCTGGAGCCACTTTGATGGAGGTAGGGTCTGCAGAGAGATTGGGAGCAGTCGCCAGTAGTAGGCCGCAACTGAGAGCAAACAGGTAACGCATTTAAGAAAACCGACAGGTGATAGAGGGCGCGAGAAAGCGGTAAATTGTTTAAGCCATAGTATATCCCGGCAAACCAGGATGTTCGACCGGCAATTGGCGGCGATCGGAAAGGAGTGCGATGGACGGATAGAGTGTCACCAGCAGCCAGAGGACGGTCAGCGGGCTGGGGAAGGTGTCGAGGAGCGTATCTTCGAACAACCCTGAGAAGAGCACAAACGCGGCGACCGAACGGATCAGTCGTTGCTCCGAACGGATGCCAAAGACCAGGTTTAAGGCCAGCAGCAGAGCCATCAACAAGCCTGCTGCAAGGCCGCCGCTGAGCAGAGGATGGAGCAGGATGTTGTGCGTGTGCTGGGAAAAATTCGTCAGCAAGAGGGGGCTCGAATTCAGGCCGTATCCGGTCCAAGGTCGAGCTTGAATCAAACGCAGGGCTTCGGCCCAGATCGCCGTTCGCCCGGTGGCGCTGGTGAGCTCTTCCACGTTACCCGTTTTGGTGCTCGCGGACAGCAAGACTTTTCCCACCAGATCACTGCCGGTGGCTAGCTCGATCGCGACCAGTCCGAACAGCCCGACGGCACAGATGGTGAGGCACACCACCAAACCACGGCGCGTTGGTAGTAAGTCGAACAGCAGGACGGCCAGTCCTACCATGCCGGCCAGGATGGCGGTGCGGCTGAAGGCGGTGATGGCGGTTGCCAAGGCCAGCAGCGCCAGTGTCACAAGCACCACGCGATATTTCGGTTGTTGACGATACAGGGAGATCGCCAGAATCGCGGTCAGCATCGACATTCGGCCCAAGACATTCGGATGGGCCAAGCCTCCCATGCGATTGATTTTCGTGTGGGTCCCCAAGTCTTCGACGTAGACGCCGATCGATGGCACCAGCAGATAAGCGAACCAACTGCCCAGGAGAAACAAGCTACAACCAATCAGGACGCAAACGGCCACGCGATCGATGCCGAGGATCACAACGCTGGTGATCGTAAAGAGGACGTACGCCAAAAAGATCAGCGAGGCGACGCGAGCGACATTGGCGATCTCCGAAATCGCCACTGCGGAAGTCAGCACAAACACCATGCCCAGCGTTAGCAGGATGGTGCCGGTGAACGTTCCCAAAATACGTCGGACCCGCGACAGCGACAGCAAGCCCCACACGCCCAGTCCGGTTGCCAAGCCGGCTACGGCTAATTTGATCGCTACCTGTCCCGACAGGCTGACTTGTTGCTCGCCGCTGCCGCTCACGTCAATCGGGTTAAAGAAGGCCGCGGCGACGAGTATGAGAGCGCACAAAGCCGGCAGGATCTGCATCTGCAGCGGCGGAACGGCCCACAGATCGCGGACGTCAGCGGGCGTGTGCGAGTCGTTCACGAAAGGGGGCTTTTGCGAAAGGCCGAAGAGAAGCATTCATGATTGGCAATCGAGAAGAACGCTATCTAGATTAATCACTCCACGCCAACGCCGCCGCCTGGGACTGGTCTTTAGCGGACCACGGGATCTTCCGGCCATCTGCCAATCGTTACAACCAGCTTTTTCGTCACTCCATCACGCAAAACATGCATTTCCACCGACTCGCCGACGGCCAAGTTCCCGACCAGACGCATCAGATGCCCCATGTCGGTCAACGGAGTCTCCCCGATCTGGACAATGATATCTCCCGTTTGAACGTTGGCTCGGGCCGCGGGCGAATCGCTATCGGCTAAGCCTGTCACGTAGGCCCCGCGGACCAAGGGATCTTCGCCGGTATGCAAGTCGTCGGGGACCTCCGTTAATGCGACGCCAAGCCAGCCCCGTTCGACGCGGCCCGCTTGGCGAATCCGTTCGTAGACGCTTTTGGCCACATCGCTGGGAATGGAAAAACTGACACCCCGATAGGTGTCGCCCACGATCGCGGTGTTGATCCCGATCAGTTTGCCACGCGCATCGACCAGCGGACCACCGCTATTGCCGGGGTTCACCGCGACGTCGCTTTGCATGAAATCTTGGTAGCGCGTGCTCGCTCGCACCACGCGATGCTTGCCGCTGAGGATTCCGAAGGTGACCGTCCGGTCGAGTCCAAAGGGGCTGCCGATGGCCCACACCGGCGAACCGACTTTTGCTTTTTCACTCTCGCCAAACTGGATGGGGATTAAACGATCGGCATTGATTTTTAGCACCGCCAAATCGGTCAACGGATCGACGCCGACGATTTGAGCGGGCAGCCGTCGCCCGTCGCTCAGCCCGACCTCGATCGTGTTGCCATCGGCAATGACATGTTCATTTGTCAAAATGTAGCCATCGGCATCAACAATCACCCCACTGCCCTGGTCGGACGCTTCCTGCCCGAGGTTTTGATTTGGCGGAACCACTCCGGTTCGTTCCTGCAAGAAATTCGCGAGGTCGATTTGCTGGGGACTGAGGGCTCGCTGGACTTCGATATGCACAACACTTGGACCGGCGTGCTGGGTGACCATCTCCGAAGCTTGAGACAGCGAATCGAGCGAAGCGTTTTTGAGGACTTCGCCGCTGCTCTCGTACTCCGCCCGCAGTTCCCCTCGGTGCCAGCTATAGCGGACTTCTTCGACGATGGTCGGCAACAGGTACCGTGCGGCGGCAAACATCAGTGCCACGGTGACGAGAAACAGCACGCTCTGGCTGAGTGAATGCGAAGCCCGCGATTCGGCGACGGGGGGGCGGGTTGTCCGCTGATCGGCCGGTCGCAAGTGCGGTCGTGGCGGAACGGCATATTGAGAATGTGACGCGGCCAAAGGCGGCCGTGGTAAGTCGGCCGGCGCGGTTTCGGCCGCTTTAACGCCTGACGCGTCCTCCGGCAGGCTTGATGAGCCAACGCGTTCGTCGGTCGTGCCTTCTGCCGGTGCCGTTGCGGTCAGTCGATCTGCCGCGATTGCCTGAACCTCTTCCGTCGCCGAGAAAACGCGGTCGGTCTGTGGGCTGACCAAATGCTTGGCGGTTGAGTCTTCATTGGATCGGCAGTTGGGGACACTAGGCATCGTCTCACCACGCTTAAGGAAGCTCTCGGAGGAAGGACTTATTGTACGGGCTGGTCACTGCGATGGAAGAAAAACGTTGGTTTTTCCGGCTTAGCCCCTCTGTCCCGCCCGTACAATCCGACACTCTCTGCAGCGGGATGGCTCCCGCTGCCTCTATTTCGGACTATTCTTTCAGAAGAAAGGACTCTTTGGCACCGCTAGCTATGCCACGGCTTCTTTCGGGAAGCCTTAGAATACGGATCGGTATCCTCCTCATTTACTCTGCTCGAAATCGCGCTCATGTCCGAAATGATCCGCCGGTCGATCTATCAAGCTCTAGCCGACATTTGCTTGATCGACCCTCACACACATATTAACCCGCACGCACCTGCTTCTTCGACTTTGGCCGATTTGCTGGGTTACCACTACTATACGGAGCTTGCCCATTCGGCCGGTATGCAGCGGGAAGCGATTGAGGAGCCCGGCCTATCGCCCCGTGAGAAGGTTCGCCGTTTGGTCGGTGGCCTTGGACCGCTGGAGAACACCGCGCAGTACAGTTGGTTGATCGCGATCTGCCGACGCTTCTTCGACTTTGATGGCGATCGTCTGGACGCCTCGAATTGGGAAGCGGTCTACGACGCGGCCGAACAGAAAATGCAGTCTGCGGAATGGCCCGACACCGTGCTGCAGCAAAGCAATGTCGAAGCGGTCTTCTTGACGAATGATTTTGATGACGCGTTGGAAGGTTTTGATACCAACCGCTACATCCCCTGTTTGCGCACCGATGACTTGGTCTTTCACCTCGGCCGGCCGGAAGTCCGCGATCGACTGACCGCCTGCAGCGGAATCGAAGTCACTGACCTGACGACGTTGCGTTCGGCGCTGGAGCAGCGGTTCGAGCATTTTGTAGCTGCCGGTGCAAGGGCTTGCGCGATTTCTTTACCGCCCGGATTCACACCGACCCCCGTAGCCGATGGACGGGCTGCAACGGCGCTCGACGAGGTCCTGCGTCACGGCGTTAGTGCTCAAGACGCCAACCGTGATGCACTATCACGACGCGTGTTCTGGACTTTGGCAGAGCTGTGCGATCAATATGGACTGCCGTTTGATTTGATGATCGGCGTCAATCGTGGTGTCTATGCCGGAGGTGTGTTTCAGGGGCAGGATCTTTATGACAGCCGCGTCTCGCTGATTCAGTATCGCGAACTGTTCAACGCTTTCCCGAATGTGAAGTTCCCGATTTCCGTTTTGGCGAGTGTCACGAATCAAGAATTGGTTAGTTACGCGTGGATTTTTCCAAACGTGATTACCAATGGTCATTGGTGGTACAGCAACACGCCAACGTTTATCCAACGCGATGCGGCGGCTCGATTAGAAGCCGTCCCGCAGACCAAACAGATTGGCTATTACAGCGACGCTTACAAGCTGGAGTTTGTGTGGCCAAAGTTTGACATGTATCGACAAATCCTGGCGAAGGTGTTGACCGAATCCTTTGTGGTCGATCGTGGTTGGTCGGAAGAGCGAGCCATTCAGCTGGGGCATCAAGTCCTGCGTGGCAACGTCGAATCGATTTTTCCTCGCCTCTCCGGGCCCCCTTCCGGCGCGGTCGACCACATCGATGAAGATGCGGTCAGTGAGGACGAACCCTTTGCCGCCGATTCGCTCGGAGCGGTCGTGGCTCCTGCGTTAGGCGAAATCGCCGGCGTGTTTGTCGAACAATCCGCGCCGATCATCGAAGACGAACAAGAGTCGGTGGGACTGGCCGAAGACACCGCGGAAGATGCGGAACCCGCTCCCCTGGCCATGCCCAGCGATCAAGCTTCGGCAGAGGATCAAGCTTCGGCAGAGGATTTGTTTTCCGCCGTTGACGATACCGCGGCAGTGGATGATGTGGGGGCTGAGGCCGCCACGGACGAACCGGCAGCCGCTGACGCAGTCGACGCCGATGACGAGCAAAGCACCCTGTTTGACCACTCGCTCGAAGAAGCGGACGAGTTGGGCGATGCCAGCTTGTGGGGACAGCAGGCCGATTCGTCGGAGTCTGCCGCAGCACCAATCGCTGAGGAACCCGTTGCTGAGGAACCCGTTGCTGAGGACGAAGAGGAATACGAACTGCTGGAACTGCAAACCGTTGACATGGATGAATTCCCGACGGTGGTCGAAGGTGATGATGGGGTGGCTAACGCCAAGCCGGACGCGCCCCTGTTTGACACCGATTTGGAAGCGGCCGATGAGCATGAAGATTTGCAGATGTGGGGCGACAACGAAGCACTGGCGGCACCCACGTTGCCAGACGCGGAAAGCCCTGCAACGGCTGTGGGTGGGGGCGATGAGGAACTTCCGTTGGAGCTCGAGGTCCCCGAGGAGAGTCAGGAGGAGGGTGTTGATGATGAGGATGTCGATATCGATCCCAGCCTGCTGGAAACGGTCAAGGATTTCGGTGGGGCGCTGGCCGGTGCTGAGGCATCGGATGACGGTTATGATTCGATGCTGACGATCCACGATGATCCGCTGATCTCCGGTCCCTCTTCGGATGTCGAGGAAACCGCTGCGTCAGAGGAGAGTGGTTCCACCGGTTTCTCCAGCGACGGTGGCGACGTGGAAGAACCCGCTGTGGAGTTCGACGTCGATCAAGAAGAGTCCGACGAAGAGGATGATGCCTTGCTGTGGGCCGACGATGAGGAAAATGGGCCAAGCGGTGACTTAACACTGGAGGCTCCTGCGGAGGAGCCGTCGCCGACCCCGTTGCCGTCTCTGGAAGAGTACCAACCGCTGAACGATTCCGATGCTTCCCTGTTGGATCCGACGGCCGCTTCGGAAGGTTCCGAAGCCTCGGAAGGCTTCGACGCCGACTTGTCCAGCTTTGAAGTCCCACCGGACGATTCCGAGTTCAACGGCTTGGAAGACGACAAGCCGCAAAATTAAGCCTTGCCGAGCGACCGAAATGAGGCCGTCTCCCTAGTAACCGAAACCTGTAAATCGGTTATGATCGGGAAATGGAAGTATCAAACGAATTAGCCCAGCGGGTTGTCCACCTCATCCACTCGCCCCATTATCGTCCTGGCAAGGCGAAGCAGATTGCCGCGATGTTAAAGCTCGATGCTGAAGAGGCGCGGGAATTAAAGCGGGTGATCAAATGGTTAGTCAACCAAGGCCAGGTGGCTTACGGTCCCAATCACCTGATCATCAGCCCGGCATTGGCGAGTGGAAATCCCGACGTGATCCGAGGCAGCTTTCGGCCCGCCGCGGGTGGTTTCGGTTTTGTACGGCCCAACACCGGAGGCACCGAATCGGACGCTCCAGATGACGTCTTCATCCCGCCAGGTCAGACGATGGGGGCGATGGATGGTGACCTCGTCGAGATCCGCATCCGTGGTGATCGCCGTGGTGCCGGTTTCGAAGGCACGGTGCTGAAGATCATCGAGCGTGGTCGTCGGCAGTTTACCGGGACTTTCCAATTGGAGGCCGGGCAATCGCTGGTGTACCTCGACGGTGTGCACTCCGATGCGCCCGTTGCGGTCGGCGACGTGAGAGGTTTGCCGCTGGAGAACGACGACAAGGTGGTCGTCGAAATGGTGGAGTATCCAGACGCCACGGGAGCCGGTGGCGAAGCGGTCATCATGGAGGTGCTCGGCAGCAGTAAGAATCCAGCGATCGATACCGTGACGATCATGCGGCAATATGGTTTGCCTGAGGATTTTCCTGCCGAAGTGATCGATGCGGCTCGTATCGAAGCGGATCGGTTCGATGATGACGTGGTGCCGACGACGCGACGCGACCTGACCGATTTGTTGACGATCACGATCGATCCGCACGACGCACGCGATTTTGATGATGCGATCTCATTGCAACACGCCGATGGCAGATGGACGCTGTGGGTGCATATCGCCGACGTGTCGTCCTTCGTTCCTAAGGGAGGTGCGATCGACCAGGAGGCCAAGAAGCGGGCGACGAGTGTCTATCTGCCCGATCGGGTGATACCGATGATTCCCGAGATCATCAGTAATCACTTGGCCAGCTTGCAGCCCGAACGCATCCGCATGACCAAGACGGTCGAAATCGAGATGCTCGAGGATGGAACCGTCACCAGTACGGAAGTTTACAACGCGGCAATCCGTAGCGATAAACGACTGAACTACGAGCAGGTCGATCAGTTCCTAGCGAACCCCGGCCGTTATCGACAGGACTGGGGAGACGACGTTTGTGAACTGCTGACGCGGATGCACTCCTTGGCCATGATGATCCGTCGGCGCCGGATCAAGCGTGGTTCGCTGACCATGGACATGCCCGACATCAAGTTGGATTTGGATAAAGCGGGCAAGGTTCGCGGTGCCTATTTGGTGGTCAATACCGAAAGCCATCAGATCATCGAAGAGTTCATGCTGGCGGCCAACCAGGCCGTTGCGACGTGGTTGGATGATCTGGAGTTGAACTTTCTGCATCGGATCCACCCCTCGCCGGAGCGCCGCAAACTGCGGCAGTTGTCGCAATTCGTCAAAGACATTGGGATCCAGGTCGGCGAGCTGGAAAGCCGCTTTGAGATCCAAAAAGCGTTGGACGCCGTCGCCGGTACACCGCTCGAACAGGCGGTTAACTTTGCGGTTTTGCGAGCGATGAATAAGGCCATTTATGGGCCGCATCGCGACGGGCACTATGCCCTCGATATGGAGCACTACTGTCACTTCACCAGCCCGATTCGTCGCTATCCCGACTTGATGATTCATCGAGTCGTGCAAAATGTGATCGATAAGGTTTCTACTCCCGACGATCCGTTTCCGATGCTCCTGCGGGATGGGCATCACTGCAGTGATCAAGAGCGCAACGCGGAACGCGCCGAGCGCGAATTGATTTTGCTGAAGCTGCTGCACCATCTGAAAAAGCATCTTGGCGAACAGATGGAAGCGGTCATCAGTCGCGTCTATCCCGATGGGTTGTATGCCCGTTGTCTGAAGCTGCCGATCGAGGGATTCATTCCGGTCACGTCATTGCCCAAAGACAAGTACCGCTACGAGCGGCGTGGGCAGGTGATCGAGGGTGTCAAAGAGTTCAACCGCTATCGGCTGGGCGATCGCTTGACGATTCAGATTGCGAAGGTGGATATCCGCGAACGCGATCTAATCCTCGACGTGATCAAGAACCACACCGCCCTGAGTGAAGGTAAGCAGGACCGAAAAAAAACGCCCGGTAAGGCGAAGGCCAGGCCCAAACCCAAGGGGACCAAGGGGCGAGTAAAAGACAAGAAAGGCAAACGCCGGCGCGGCTGATCCCGTGCGTGAATCGGCTTGGCCGGTTAATTCCTGGCTGCCGAGTTCCTGGGTTCAAGGACACAGGGATTGCGGCAGGCGTCGTTGTCGTCGCCGTATTCAAACTCCAGCGTTGAATGCCGGATGTCGTGTTCTTGCAAGAGGATCTGCTTGATCGCGTCTTTGATCTCTTCTAGGTGATCGTTCTGAGCCCGTGGGATGACGATGTGTGCTTCTAAGGAGCGATGTTGTTCGTCCAGTTCCCAGACGTGGACATGATGAATCCCGACGACATGTTCGACGGCCTGAACGTGCTTCAGCATGGCGTCCATTTCAAAATCGACGGGGGCACCTTCCATTAACACTCGGGTTGCTTGGGGTAGCATCGTCACGACTTGCCATAAGACATAGCCCGCGATCAGCAGAGTTAGCAGAGGATCAATCCAGTTCCATTGCAACCAAATCACCGCTGCCGCACCGATCAGTACGGCGACCGATCCCAGGGCATCGACAAGGTTGTGAATGAATGCGGCGCGAACATTCAGCGACCCGCGGCTCATCGCCCACAGCAACAGCGCCGTGCCGAGATCGACAACGAGGGCCAGGCCTGCGGCGGCAGCCATCAACCAGCCGACGATCTCTTGGGGTTGAAAGAAGCGGTGGATGGCTTCGTAGATGAGGTAAACCCCGACCGCCCCCAGTAACGTCAGGTTAATCGTGGCACCGATCAGTTCGGCTCTGCGGTAGCCAAACGTATAGCGTTCGTTGGCGCTGCGGCGGGATATCTTGCGTGCGACGTAAGCGATCAGCAGCGAGTTAGCGTCGCTGAAATTATGGGCCGCATCGGACAGCAACGAAACGCTGCCGGACAAAAAACCGGCGATGACCTGACCGACGGTGAGCAATTGGTTGAGCAGCACCGACCATAGCAGGCGACGATCGCTCACGCCGGCAACTTCATCACTGCGTGTCAAGCCGTGATGGTGGCCGCAATCTTGGTCATGACCGTTATGATCATGACCGTTGTGATCGGCACGGTCGTGAGAATTTTCGCCAGGATCGGGCATCGTTTTTCCACCGGTAGGAAGCGGAACCAGCTGGACAGGAGACGCCGCAAGCGTCTGCCTTCACGATACCCGCTCGGCGCCCCACCAGGAATGCGGTCCGCGCAAGAGAAGGGCCATGGTGAAGCCCTCCCTGCCTCACCATGGCCCGTCATCCGCAGGAACGATGGCACCTATCGTTCCACCCTCCCAATCCATGGTACAAGGAGTATCGGACGCGAACCGTCCGAACCTGAATACAAAACTGGGTGGGTGAAAAAAAAGTTCCGCCGCTCCGGTTGACTCCGCGTTTTCGCGCCGCTGATGACTCAAAACTCGATGCGTCAGCGGGCAGTCTTACCAGGAAGATTTGCACAAGCCGCGTCAGGATAAAGCGCGGGACCGCAGTTGGTGCAGCTCGGCTGGAGGCAATCGCATTGATGATGCAGGTGTTTGTGATGACGGTCGCATGCAGCTTGGCGTTCGGCGGCATAGCCGGCCCAGACGTCGCGATGGCAGGCTGGGGCGTGGTACATCGATTCCATCGTGGCCGGCGGTGGCAGGTTCGGTCGACGATGAGGCTGGCAATTTTGAGCTGATGAATCACATCCGGACCAAGCCACGTGGGCTGCGACTGCTGGTTCATAAGCCATCACGACGTCGGTCGGCTGACGGTCCTGTTGGTCGAACAGTTGTTGGAAGTCGACGCTGGCTTGAGGAGCTTCCGGCACGAGCTGGTTTTCTAAAACCGATGGTGGGGAAGGGACTTGGTTTGGCCAAGCTTTGATTTCGGGCTGGGCTGGATCAACGGGTTCCGTTGTCCTCACCGATGGTTCGGCCAGCGTCCGGTTGGTCGGTTGCTCAGGTGCATCCAAAACCGGCGCCAGCAGTTCGCCCACATCGCTGGCTTCGCCGCTCGGAGGCTTGATCGGTTCCGCTTCATCCACGTCCTGATTTGTGGAAGGCAATTGAGCTAGTAAGCGGTTGAAATCGATTTGCGCCTGCGCCGTTCCGCCCCAGGCAAGCAACAGGCAACTGGTGATAATGGGAGTAAATAGACGGTTAGTAATCGGCATGCTTGACCCTCCTAGCTACGGACATTCTGGAAACGAACCACTTCAGTGCGTGCGACGAAAAAGAGCGCGAGCATTGCCAGTGGACCGGACTTCTGATCGGAAGCGGTCCACTGGCAATTGCACGCAACAGTTCGTTTGCCCTTTGACGTGATCACAAACCACTTTGACCGCGGGGCCGGTGTCGCGGCGGGGGAACTGAATTGCATTCGCAGGTGTTGCCACCACTGAACTGTTGCCGCGCAACCCGCGGCGAGCAACTCGGCGGACTTCAGATGCCCCGTTTTTCAAAGTGGGCGAGGTGAGGAATCGTGACAGGCCTTAGGCTTTACCAGACGCGCGGTAAACCAAGCGGCTTATGTCGATTCGCCGGCGACCGCTTCGATGAGCGCAGCGCGGATTTGGTCGTTCCGTTCGGCTGCAACCAAACGGCTGCCATCTCGATGAGTGACATAAAAGATGTCCATGACCTGATCGAGGTGCGTGGAGATCTTCGCAAAATGCGTAATGATCGATTCATCCGCCAAGGTTTGCGCGATCGAATACAGCAAGCCGGGACGGTCGTAGGCAAACAAAGAGAGCACGGTGTACTTTTCGAAAGTTTCGTTATCAAACGTTACCCGTGTGGGCAGGGGCAGCACCGCTTCGCTGCGCGAGCTCGCCTTCTTCCAGACACGGGGAAAGGTCAGTTTGGGCGGTTGTTCGGAATCGATGGCATGGCACAACGCGGCACAAATGCCTCGGTAATAATCAGGTGTCAACTCGACATGGTCGGGATCGCTGACGACGAAGGTATCCCACGCGATATCCGGTTCGAGCGTCGCAATTTCGGCGCGCATGATTCCCAACCCCTTGGCGGTAAAGGTCCCTGCGGCACGTGCAAACAGGCCACGCACTTCGGACTGTTCACGACGCACAAGCGTGTATTCGGTGGCGTGCTGTTCTTGCAGGACACGGTACCAGCTGACGCTGGAACTAGGCTCTAATTCGGCAACCTGACCAACTTGCTTGGCCAGTGTCTGGGCATCGTTGCGTTGCAGCATCAGCGGACTAAGGCTGGCCAGAACTTGCTCGCTGCGCGGCGATGCCTGGTGGGCGGCAAGTTGTTCGCGGATCGCGTCCCTTTTGGCTTCGGTGGCGGCATCCATTTCGCCGGGCAAATGGCCCGAGTCAAAATACTGCCGCGTCCGTACGTAGAGCTCTTCAAGCAAGCGTCGTTTCCAGTCGGTCAGCACTTCCGGACCGACGGCCGTCATATCGGCGAGCGAGTGAATCAGCAGCATGTCGAGCATCTGCATCGATCCGACGGTGGCGGCGAACCGCGAAACGATTTCGGGGTCGCTAAGGTCGTGCTGAGAGGAAGTGTTGTTCATCTCGAGATGCAGTTGAATCAGCTTGGCCACCCGTTCGCTGGAATCTTGGTCCAATCCCAGTTGTGGGCAGGTCTCCAAGGCCATTCGCATGCCGACTTCGCTGTGATCCTCTTCGTAACCCTTGCCCAGATCGTGCATCAGCAAGGCGAGGTGCAGCAAGCGTTTGTCTTTGATGCCGCGGTACACATCACCGGCGAGTGATTCCTCGTCGGCAAATTGCGTGGCGGCTTCGACCGCACGGATGGAGTGTGCGTCGACGGTGTATTTATGGTACTGATTGAACTCCAGCATGCCTCGGGCACGGTGCATGGCGGGAATGATTTTTTCCAGCACCCGCAATTCATGGAGTCGTCGCAGCAGGCTGGGCAAGCGACCGGGCCGACTGAGCAGGGACATGAATTGACGCCCCGTTTCGACATCGAGGCGTCCGACGGGACGCGCCATCATCGCCTTGCGAATGGCTTGCCAGGTACGGTGTTCAATGCGTCGCTGATATTGGTTGGCGAAGTCCATCAGTCGCAAGACGCTGGGCAGATCCTTTGCGAACGGTTCCAGCACGCTGTCCTTGACCCAGATGTTGTAAGGCCCCAAACGAATCGCCGGGTCAAGCGACTTGGAGAACACTCGATTGACCGATCGGGTGAACAGTGGATTACGACGCGTGGTGGCGAGGAAGTGCGCTGCCGCATAACGCACGTTGCGCGAATGTTCGAAGTAGTCCTTCATGAACCACTCGACCGGCAAGTGGCTGTCCTTGGCGACGTAGCCCCAGCGGTCGGCGATCGCGACTTGGATCGACCGATCGAGCACGTCCTGATTCTTCCCGGAGCAGAAATGCAGTTCATTGCGGAGTCGCAGCATGAACGAATAGGCGGCCCGGACGCGATTGTAGTCGTCTTCGGGGAAGTCACCCAAGCGAACGAGTCGGGCGAGGTCGGTTTCTCCGAAGCTGGCAAAGCCCACCCAGCGGATTAACTGAATATCGCGGAGGCCGCCGCGAGACCGTTTGACGTTAGGTCTTAGCAGGTAATTGGTTTCGCCCCATTTCTGCCGTTCTTCTCGGCGTGCCGCTTCGACCGCGGCGATCAGCCGTTGTTGTCGTCGCAGTGATCCTTTTCGCAAGGAGTTAAAGTATCGCTGGTAGATTTGGACGCTGCCCGACAGCAGGCGGGATTCGGCCAACGAACTGAAGACGGTCGCATCCTTCCATGCCCAGTTGCAGGCTTCGCCCGCGGTGCGGATGGTGAAGCCGAGTTGCAGTCCCGCGTCGACGATATCGCGCGTGAACTGGCTGGCCAGCGGCAAGATGGCTTGGCTGTGACCCGTCTTGGGGACGACCATCAAGTCGACGTCGCTGTAGGGAGCCAAGTCGCGCCGACCAAAACCGCCGTGAGCGACCAATACCGCTCTGGAGCTGAGCGACTCCATGCCGACCGATTCCAAGGTCGACTCCCAGAGGGATAAGACCACACTGTCGACCAAGTCGGTCAGCGACGTGGAAACTTGCACGCCCGCGAGCCCCGACTGATGGTGCTGACGGATCCGTTCGCGGCCCGCCCTCAGGCGTTCGCGGGCTTCGATGACGGCGGGCCGAAGCGTCGTTCCTGATAGCGGAGCCATGATCCCAAAGGGGACGCTAAAGCGCGTCCTCGCCTCGCTCGCCGGTCCGGATGCGGATGGAGTCTTCCAGGTTGGTGACAAAGATCTTGCCATCGCCGATTTGGCCGGTCTGTGCGGTTTGCAAGATCGTGTCAATCACCAGTTGCAGATTGTCTTCGGTGCAGATCACTTCGATTTTCACCTTGGGAACAAAGTCGATTGCATATTCGGTCCCGCGATAGATCTCGGTGTGTCCTTTTTGGCGACCAAACCCACGAACTTCGCTGACCGTCATCCCATGGATTCCCTGTTCTGTCAGGGCATTCTTGACATCTTCTAACTTGAAGTGCCGCACGATGGCTTCAACTTTTTTCACGACAACGTTTCCTGGCAACGGAGGCAATAGACTTTAGGGAATGGCGCAACGGTCCACCGATGATCGCGAGCGACCGAGGGGAGATCGGCTCCGATTGTAACCGATCCCCTTTGCCCTGCGAGACGGGCCTCGATTTGAAGTTTAGAACGTGAAAAACCCCGTCGCTGACCGGAGGGGTTCAGTTTTCCGGCTTTTGCCATTTGGTTTCCGGGATTTGCAGGCGTTGGTTGGCGGCTCGGGCCAGCACGAACAGTAAATCGCCCAGCCGATTCAGGTAGACCATCAGTTCTTCGGACACGTTCGTCTCGTGGTGGCGGACCAGCGTGACGACCCGACGCTCGGCGCGGCGACAAATTCCGCGTGCCAGATGGAGGTTTGCCGAAGCGGCGCAGCCGGCAGGCAAAATGAAGTGTTTCAGCGGTTCCACTTGGGCTTCGTATTCATCGATCCAGGCCTCAAGTTGGGCGATGTGCGTCGCACCGATGATCCGCAGTTGGTGCTGATCCGGGTCGGGAGTCGCCAGTTCGGCTCCGATCGAAAACAATTCGCTTTGGATTGCCTGTAGGTGGGCGTCCATTGTCTCACCAGGGTCGGCGGCACGAGCCATCCCGAGCGCGGCGTTCAGTTCATCCACCGTGCCGTAGGCTTCGATACGGTCGTCATCTTTTGAGACCCGGGGCCCGCCAAACAGTCCGGTGCTCCCGGCGTCGCCGGTGCGTGTGTAGATTTTCATGTCGCTCATCGTAACAGCGCCCAGGCGGGATCAAAGCGGTCCGTCGGGCTACTCAGGAAGAAACGTTTTTACCCCACCGTCGGAGTTGTACCAAATGGCATCTTACGAGGTCGTCCATGCTGCGGGAGTGTTGTTGGTGACTCGCCGGGAACCACGCCAGTTTTTGTTGATGAAACACGCAGATCGGTGGGATTTACCGAAGGGGCACGCCGAAGCGGGCGAGAGCGCGATGCAGACGGCATTGCGGGAAACGGAGGAGGAGACCGGTCTGGCTGGTGAGAAAATTTCGCTCGATCCTGGCTTTCGGTATCGCTCGACCTATCCCGTCTCCTACCGCTCCGCGCCGGGGCAGCGGTTCGAGAAACGGCTGACCATGTTCCTGGGTTGGGTCGAGCATCCCGTGGACCTTGAGTGTTCCGAGCATCTCGGTTACCAGTGGTTCCTCTGGCAGCCACTGCACACGATCCAGGGTCAGGCAATCGATCCGCTGTTATCGGCCGTGGCCGAGTACTGGGAGGCGAACCCGCCCTCGCTATAGCTCGTCAGCCAACCGTCGTTGGGCGATGTGTTGACGCAGCAGCAGGCGGCATTGCTCGGCAAATTCGATCGCCAGCGGAGTGCGATAATCGGGGTACGACCAGCGGTGATGGGTCCATCGGCGACCGGTGTAGCTGAGGGTGACTTCGGCGTAGATTCCCTCGGTCAGGTAAATGCGGTGGTCGCGATCCTTGGTGGTCGCCAGCACCAGTTTGGCTTCGGTGATGTAGCCACAATCGAGATTCAGCGGACGCGTTTCGGGGTGCTCGTGACCGGCGGCATAATGGGCCTCCAGGGAATTGGTCCAGACCTTCCAGTCAGCGAGCTCACCAGGGTCGGCTGGTTGGTCGAACCCAACGAATTGCTTCTCAAGGTTCTCCCCCATGGCTTGGCTGTAGTAGCCGCTCGCTTCAAAGGGTTGGGGATCGCTGCAAAAAGCGATTTTCGGGAACCGCTCGCAGAGCTGCTTGATGCCCCACTGACGGGCGACGGCGTGGCGGCTGATGACCGCGACGATCGGGATCACTGGAAGGGGGTTGCGGCGCTGTGCCATCGAGACAATCCACTGGTTAGAATTCGAAGAAGCGGGAAGCCGCACGCGGGCCGGTCGCCCGCTGCACGCATCACCGTTTTCCTTAGCCACCGATTCCTTCAGCGACTTATTCGAAAGCAAACTTTAATGCATAACTGGATTGCCAAGCGTACCGAGGCCTTCGACAGCAGCGGCATTCGACGCGTGTTTGATTTGGCCGCCAAGTTAGACAATCCGATCAATCTTTCAATCGGCCAGCCCGACTTTCCGGTGCCCGACCGGGTCCGGAAGGCTTGTATCGACGCCATCGAGTCGGGCAAGAATGCCTATTCTCAGACGCAAGGCATCGGGCCATTGCGTGACCGCTTGCAGGCCGACGTGCAGCAGCGTTATGGGCACGACGATCGTCAAGTCTTCGTCTCCAGTGGTACCAGCGGTGGCTTGGTGTTGGCGATGTTGGCGATGGTCGATCCGGGCGACGAAGTGCTGTTCTTCGATCCTTATTTCGTCATGTATCCCGCGTTGGTCCGCATGGTGGGTGGCGTGCCGGTGATGGTCGATAGTTATCCCGATTTCCGTATCGACTGTGACCGCGTGGCCGCCAAGATCACCGATCGCACCAAAATGATCATTGTTAACAGTCCGGCCAATCCAACGGGCGTGACGGCGTCTCGCGAGGAACTGCGAGACCTGGCACAGCTCGCCGCGGATCGCGATATTGCGCTCGTCTCCGATGAGATCTACAGTTCGTTCATGTACGACGAGCCGTTCACGTCGCCGGCGGAGTTCAATCGGCAAACGATTGTCATCGATGGGTTTAGCAAAAGTCACGCCATGACCGGTTGGCGGGTCGGCTATGTGCACGGCCCGGAGGCTGTGATCAGCACCATGGTCAAGTTACAGCAGTACACGTTTGTTTGTGCACCACAGCCCGCGCAGTGGGCCGGTTTGGAGGCCATGGATGTCGACTTGTCCGAGCACCTCGACGCCTACCGGCGAAAACGCGATTTTGTCATTGACGGCTTGCGGGACAAATACGAACTGACCGTGCCGGGTGGCGCTTTCTATGTGTTTCCCAAAGCTCCCGGTGGCAGCGGCTCCAAGTTTGTGGAGACGGCGATTTCGCGAGGCTTGCTGATCATTCCCGGCAACATTTTTAGCGTTCACGACAGCCACTTCCGCATTAGTTTCGCCGCTTCAGACGAAACGTTGCAGCGGGGCGTCGATTTGCTCCGCGAATTGGCTTAGCCTTCGAAGTGGCTTAGCCCGCGCGCTGGCTCGTGGACGCAACGCTTCGCCAGCACGCGGGCTACGGGGAGTCGCTCAGGCGGTGTTGGCCCAGCCCGATGAATCATCGTCTTGTACCGAAGAAGATTCCTCGTTCGGCTCGCGGTAGGCTTCCCAGCAGACTCGATTGCGCCCGGTTTCTTTCGCCCGCAGTGTCTGTTTACTCAGCCGTTCGATCAGGTCGGCGGCCGAGTGATCGAGTTCGTCGCATTGCACCACGCCGATGCTGAGTGTGATCCTCAGCGGAGCGCCACTGGTGGAGCCGAATTCGATCGCCGCGGCCGTTTTCCTCAACCGTTCGCAGATGGTAATGGCATTTTCAAGATTGACCGACGGTAGCACCACGCAGAACTCTTCACCCCCATATCGCCCGACCCAATCGTTGTCCAAGCGAATGCAGTCTCGGATGACTTGGCCGAGCGCAATCAAGGTTTTGTCGCCGGTGGGCCAGCCGTAATTTTTGTTGAACTGACCGAAGTAGTCGAGGTCGATTAACGCGATCGACAGCGGCTGAGCATTCTCTCGGTGATGCCGGAATTGGATGTCTAAGCGGCGATCGAGATACCGCCGCGTGTAGAATTTCGTCAGCCCATCGGTTTCGGCTTCAGCGCGAAGGTTTTGCAGGATACGCCGGCTGCGCTGGGCGACAAAGTTACTGACCCTTTCGCCCAGCACGCGTGACTTGTTTTCCAAGCTTACCAAGTCGGGGTCTTCTCCGTTGAGCATCGACTGAGTCGTCAGGCGACTGTAGACACTAACCCGGTTTCGACCTGCCGCCTTCGCGGCGTAAAGCGCCTCGTCGGCCACACCATGCAAGGCATCCATTTGCTCCACGTCTTGGCGACAGGCAACCCCGATGCTGACGGTGGTCTGGCTGGTCGGGTGCAAGCTGTCTTCGGCGACTCGCGCACGAATGGTTTCGGCCGTTTCGGCAGCCGTACGGTCATCGGTCGGCATTAAAATGCCAAATTCTTGGCCACCGAGGCGAGCGACGAGCGGACTGTCGACGCAGATTTCTCGCAGCACTTGGCCAAAGCGATTCAGCACATTGTCGCCGTCGCCGCGACCATGTTGATCATTGAGGGCTTTGAAGTGATCGAGGTCGGCCAGGATTAAGGACAGCGGGTCGCCCTGTCGAGCATTCATGCTCCAGTGTCGTAGGTAGCTAAAGAAAGCGTCGCGGCGCTGGGCGCCGGTTAAAGGGTCGACCATCGCTCGCTGGTTGAGATGCAATTTACCCAAGCGTGCCGCGAGCAACGACAGCGGAGAGTCGGCCATGCAGACATCGTCCTTGGCTTGCAGGCCGTTCACCAGTTCCGTCAGGTTGTGGGGGGTGCTGAGGTAGAGCACCGGACAGACAGGTTTGTGGGCGAAACGCTCGCAATCACGCAGCGTAGGGAAGGCATCCGTTTCGACAACCAGCAAATCGACTCTCGGGAGTGGCGCGTCAAGCGTCGCCTGCCTTAGTTTCCAGTCGCCCAGTTCGGGCGGCAGGTGGGACGGAGCGTTAGCCCCGAGCCAACCAACGGTGGTTGTGTCAAAAGATAAGATTTCCAAGGAATGTCCTCCCGACATGTGAAGCCAAAGGGATGAGGTGGCTAAGGAAAAGTAGGTCACGATCGCAGCAGGGGCAACTAAATTCGGCACGATTCACCACAAAGGTGGGGGGCTTGGTCGTCATGTCTTTGGAGCGGCCCTGGACGCCTTCCCGCTTGGAATCCCACTGCGCAAGGCCACCTGCTCGGGATGGGAACAGTTTGACGTGGGGTTGTGTAACGACGAAACTGTCGGTTCCCCTGCCGATACTTTTGAGGAGTCGCGATCATGAGCCGTTGCGGTATGTTGTTTCCCGTGCGATTGAGTTTGCTGGCGATCGCCTGCTGTTGGTTGTTCGGAGGGGTTGCCTCGGCAGCCGATTCGAAGCCGAATGTGTTGTTTATCTTCGCCGATGATCAGTGTTTCGATACGATCAACGCTTGCGGTAACTCGGAGATCGAAACTCCCCATCTCGATCAGCTCGCGCGTCGCGGAACCCGTTTCTCGCATTGCTACAACATGGGGTCATGGAGTGGTGCGGTGTGCGTTGCCAGTCGCACGATGCTCAATAGTGGTCGCTTCATCTGGAATGCAAATTCCATTTACAACCAATCCGAAAAAGAGCGGCAGGCAGGTCGCTGGTGGCCGTCGCAAATGAAAGCGGCAGGTTACCGGACCTACATGACCGGAAAGTGGCATTGCCGAGCCGACGCGGGTAAGTCGTTTGATCGTGTTGCCGATGTGCGCGGTGGGATGCCTCGGCAGACCGAAGCGGGTTACAACCGTCCTCTTGCCGACGGCACCGATCCTTGGTCGCCATCGGATCCGGCCTTCGGAGGATTTTGGCAAGGCGGCACGCACTGGAGTGAGGTCGTTGGTAATCACGCCACCGAATTTTTGAGCGACGCCGCCGGCCGTGAAGAGCCCTTCTTCATGTACATCGCGTTTAATGCGCCGCACGACCCTCGGCAATCTCCGCAGTCGTTTGTCGATAAGTATCCGGCCGACAAGATTTTGGTGCCCGAGAATTTCCTGCCGCTGTATCCCTTTCGCGAAGCGATGGGAGCGGGCCAGTCGCTACGCGATGAAAAGCTGGCGCCGTTTCCTCGCACGGAGCAGCAGGTCCAAGTCCATCGACAGGAGTATTATGCCATCATCACGCACATGGATCAGCAGATTGGGCGGGTGCTGGCGGCGCTCGAAGCCTCCGGCAAGGCGGACAATACGTGGATCTTTTTTACCGCCGATCATGGTTTGGCAGCGGGGCAGCACGGATTGATGGGAAAACAAAATCTGTACGATCACAGTGTGCGCGTGCCGTTCTTGGTTGTCGGTCCGCAAGTGCCTGCAGGCAAGACGATTGGCAAGTCAATTTACTTGCAAGACGTGATGGCTACCGCGCTCGATTTGGCGCAGGTGGAGAAGCCAAGGCACGTCCAGTTTCACAGCCTGTTGCCGATCCTCAGCGGTCAAGCAGATAGTCCTTACCCTGCGATCTATGGGGCTTACCTGAACCTTCAACGCAGTATTCGCACCGATCAGTACAAATTGATCCTCTACCCTCGGGCCGCCAAAGTGCGGTTGTATGACATCCAAGCGGACCCGTTAGAGGTCCATGATTTGGCCGACGATGCGGCGTCGAAATCAATCATGAAAAAGCTGTTTGCGGAACTACTACAGCTTCAGCAGCAGTACGCCGATCCGCTCGATCTGACGGAGACTTTCGCCAGTTTGCAGCCCTGAACGTGAGCAGCAGGCCCTTTAATGTCTTTGACCTGTTGCTAGAATGCGGGTCCACACTGTTAGTTGACAATTCGGCATCTCCCTTACTCGGCGTCTCGTCTGGAGACTGATCGTTCGCGCGATCGGTTCCGGCGACCCAAGGTGTCGAGTTCCAACGACGCACGGGCTTATGGCTTCACAACTTGCCGCGACCCCCTTACTTCCGTGGCACCGGTCCGCCGGAGCATCGCTGGTTCCCTTTGCAGGGTACGAGATGCCGATTCACTACGGTTCGATCGTCGATGAACATCACGCGTGCCGACAAGCTGCGGCGCTGTTCGACGTCTCCCACATGGGGCGTCTGCGGTTTGATGGGCAGGGGGCGGCGCAACTGCTCGACCACTTGTTGACGCGGCGTGTCTCCGATTTGGCCGCTGGGCGCGTTCGCTATAGCTTGATGTGTAATGCTGAAGGGGGCGTGCTGGACGATGTCCTGGTATCGCATTTGGCAACTCCGAGTGGCAGTCACTATCACCTGTTGGTCGTGAATGCTTCGAATCGTGCCAAGATCCTTCGCTGGATCGCTCCGCACCTAGCCGATTTTCCGGGCGTGACGATGAGCGACCGAACGGAATTGACCGCCATGATCGCGGTTCAAGGGCCGCGCGCCCTGGAGGTTTGTGGTCGCTTGTTCAAAGCCGACCTCAGCAAGTTGCGGTACTACCACGGAGTGATTACCGAACAGTTTTCCAAGCCCGCGATTGTCACGCGAACCGGATACACCGGTGAAGACGGTATCGAGCTGATCGTGCGAGCGGAAGAAGCTGGGCGGGTGTGGGAAAATCTCATGCTGGTCGGACGTGATCATGGATTCTCGCCGGCCGGGTTGGGGGCTCGTGACACGCTGCGTATGGAGGCTGGCATGCCGCTGTATGGCCACGAGCTGAATGAGCAGATCCATCCTATTGAAGCCGGTCTCGGTTTCGCATGCAATCTAACGGGCCGCTCGTTCGTGGGGGACGAGGCACTGCGGGCGGCAAGTGAGTCGTCAGTGGCTCGTCGCCGTATCGGTTTGTTGCCAGCGGGTCGCCGGCCGGTCCGTGAAGGCAGCCCGATCCTGGCTGCTGATGGAAGCGTGATCGGCGAAGTCACCAGCGGCGGACCCGCTCCGACTCTGGGCTACCCGATTGCCATGGGATACGTCGGTCAGGAGCATGCGACGGTGGGGCAATCGCTTCAAATCGACAATCGCGGTCGTCCCCAAGATGCGGTGGTGACCGCCCTGCCCTTTTACAAACGCGGTCAGTAGACCGTTTTCCATTCGCGGAGAAAGAGTGAAATCATGAAGCCTGAAGATTTGCTGTACGCCGAGTCGCACGAGTGGGTTGGTGTGGAGGACCAAGTGGCCACGCTGGGAATCTCCGCGTTCGCCATCGAGCAACTTAATGACCTGGTCTACATGGACCTGCCCGAAGTAGGCAAGCAGGTAGAAGCGGGGGAAGAATTCGGTGAAGTCGAATCGGTGAAGGCGGTTAGTCCTTTGTACAGCCCAATCAGTGGAGAGGTCGTGGCGGTCAATGGCGAACTGCCGGACAACCTCGACTGGTTGAACGAAGATCCCTACGGCAAAGGCTGGGTGATCAAAATTCGCATGTCCGATGAAACCGGTTTGTCGAACCTGCTGGACTATGCGGCTTATCAAAAACAGTGTGCTGAATCGGGTTAACAAGCCCTTACGCTTTATTAGCTGTGCTCGGTACGAGTGCACGTGTTTGCCCGCTATTCGCCGTCTAATGACCGGATTGGCAATACCAATTATTGAGAAGAGAACCGTCTATGTATCTGTTTCATACCGAAGAAGACCGCGCTGCCATGTTGGCTTCGATAGGAGCCGCGTCGATTGACGAAATCATCGACTCGCAGGTGCCTGCGGAGGCTCGGTTTCAGCGGACATTGAATCTGTCTCCGATGCTTTCGGAGATGGAACTGCAGCGAGAGGTTCAAGCGGCGTCACAGCAAAATGTTTCCGCCGCGTCGCACGTTTGTTTCATGGGCGGAGGTGCTTATGACCACTTCGTTCCCGCCGCCGTCGATGCGATTGCCAGTCGCGGGGAGTATTTTACTTCGTACACGCCCTATCAAGCGGAAGTTAGCCAGGGCAACCTGCAGGCAATGTTTGAATACGAAACATTGATCACGCAGTTAACCGGTTTGGGTGTTTCCAATGCAAGTCTGTATGACGGCGGTTCCGCAGCGGTGGAAGCGGTCATCATGGCTCTGGCGGTCGCAAAAGGTCGACGCCGTGTGGTCACCTCGGCAGCGGTGCATCCTGAGTATCGGCAGATTCTCGAAACTTACTTGCGGGGATTGGGCTGTGAATTGGTCATCGCCCCTTACGACGCGCAGGGCACATCATCCGGCATGCTGTCGTTGATCGATGATCAGACGGCTTGTGTTTTAGTCCAGCATCCGAACTTTTTTGGGCGGTTGGAAGAAGTTGCCGAGATCGCCGCGGCGGCGCATGCGGCGGGAGCACTGGTCGTGCAATCTTTCGATCCGATCAGCGTTGGGTCGTTGAAGCGACCCGGAGATTTGGGAGCCGACATCGCGGTCGCCGAAGGGCAGTGCCTTGGCAATCCTTTGGCTTTCGGAGGGCCTTATTTGGGAATCATGGCATGTCGCAGCGAGTTAGTGCGAAAGCTGCCTGGACGGATCGCCGGTCAGACGGTGGACCGCCGCGGGAAGCGTTGTTGGGTGCTGACGTTGCAGACGCGGGAGCAGCACATCCGTCGCGATAAAGCGACGAGTAATATTTGCAGCAACCAAACCCTGTTAGCGCTCCGATCGAGCGTGTACCTGTCCCTGCTGGGCCCGCGGGGGCTGCGTGAAACGGCTGAGCATTGTTTCGCAAAAACGCAATTTGCCGGCCGTCGCATCGACCAGAACGAACGGTTTTCGTTGCCGTTCGCGGGGCCGGTGTTTAAGGAGTTCGTGGTGAAGGATCACGCCGATGGAGTGTCATCGTTATTGGCATCGATGGTCCGGCAAGGCTACCTCGCGGGCGTTGCTTTGGAACGTTGGTACCCCGAATTGCGAGACTGCTTTTTGGTGGCGGTCACCGAACGGCGAACGCGAAGCGAGATCGAAGCCTACAGTCAGGCCTTAGCCGCTGTCCCTACCGAAGGAGTTGTCGCCGGTGCGTAATATCCAATCGACTCAGTTGTTGTTTGAACTTTCGAAATCGGGTCGTCGAGCCGCCTTGTTGCCGGCTCTCGATCCCGCATTGAAAGAGAGCTTTGAATCGCTGCCGGAGCATCAGGTCAGTGCGGACCCGCCACCCTTGCCGGAGCTCGCCGAAGGCGACGTGATCCGTCACTTCACAAACCTGTCGACGCTGAACATGAGTGTCGATACACACTTCTATCCGCTGGGCAGTTGTACGATGAAGTACAACCCCAAGCGAAACGAACGGCTTGCCGGGATGCCTGGACTAGCCGACGTGCATCCGTTGCAGAGCGACGACACCGTGCAAGGCATGTTGCGGATCTTGTACGAACTGCAGCAGATGTTGGCGGAGATCAGCGGCTTGCCGGCGGTCTCGTTACAGCCTGCCGCGGGAGCACACGGAGAATTGACCGCCCTGATGGTGGCGTACGCTTACTTTGCCAAACTTGGCCAAGACCGACCGATTGTGTTGACCGCCGATTCCGCTCACGGGACCAACCCGGCGAGTGCGGTGATGGCCGGTTTCAAAACGAAAACGGTTAAAAGTAATGCCCAGGGCATGGTCGACATGGATGATTTGCGATCCAAGCTAAACGATCAGGTTGCTGTGTTTATGTTGACCAATCCTAATACACTCGGTTTGTTTGATCACCAGATTTGCGAGATCACCGATGCCGTTCACCAAGCCGGTGGGCTGGTTTATTTGGACGGTGCGAACATGAACGCGATTTTGGGAATTGCGCGGCCGGGTGATTTTGGTGCCGACATGATGCATTACAATCCGCACAAGACCTTTAGCGGGCCACATGGTGGGGGTGGTCCCGGAGCGGGCCCGATCTGTGTCCGTGATTTCCTCGAACCGTTTTTGCCCTCGCCCGTCATCGAACACGATGCGGAGCAGGACCGTTACGCATTGCAGTACGATCGCCCTCAGTCGATTGGTCGGGTTCGGAGTTTCTTCGGAAACACCGGGATTTTGTTGCGAGCCTACTTCTACATTCGTAGTTACGGTGGAGAAGGGTTGCGACGCGTCAGTGAAGATGCCGTGTTGGGTGCCAATTATTTACTCAGCAAGGTCAAGCACATCTTGGACGTCCCGCACGGAGACCGCTGCATGCACGAGTTTGTTGCCTCTGCGTCGAGGCTGAAGAAACAAAAAGGTGTTTCGGCGATGGATCTCGCCAAACGCATTTTGGATTACGGCTTTCACGCCCCGACCGTTTACTTTCCGCTGGTCGTTGACGAAGCGGTAATGGTTGAGCCAACAGAAACGGAAAGCAAAGAGACTCTCGACGCATTCGCTGAAGCGTTATTCCGTGTTACCGAAGAGGCGGGTGATTTGCTGCACGAGGCGCCGCATTCGACGCGCGTCAGTCGTCCCGATGATGTCACGGCGGCTCGCAAGCCGATCGTCAAGTGGGATAGCGAGCAGTGACTCCGAGAGGACGACTGGGATAAATATGGAAGGTCGCCTGATAATCGATGACCGGCGGGACCCGCACCACAACATGGCTGTCGATCAAGTTTTGTTGGAAACGGTCGCGGCCGGAGCGCCGCCCGTATTAAGGTTTTATCAGTGGGACCGACCCACGCTTAGTTTGGGGTACTTTCAGACGCTCCGTGATCGCCTGACTCACGACGCAAGTCGCGGACTGACGGTTGTGCGTCGCTCGACCGGCGGGGGGGCCATCGTGCATGACCATGAACTGACCTATAGCTTGACGATGCCGATCGTGGATCGTGCTGCGGTAGCGGTGCGTCGGTTCTACGATGTGATGCACGATGCGATTCGTCAAGCATTGCAACAGTTTGGAGTGCACGTCCACCGGGTTGGAGAGGATGCGAAGCAAGTTGCGTCCAGCCCGTTCCTCTGTTTTCAACGGCGGACCGATGAAGATTTGATTTGCGCTGGATATAAAGTGCTCGGCAGCGCTCAGCGGCGAACCGGCCATGCCGTTCTACAGCATGGCAGTTTGTTGTTACGGGCGAGTGCCCATGCGCCTGAGCTGCCTGGAGCCTTCGACCTTGGTGGAGACCCACCCGCGGTGCCGGACTTAATTCAAACCATCCTGCAGGCGGTCGATGGCCGGCGGACAAAGGTCGATGCTTGGGTTCCGTCCAGGCTCGAGCGAAGCGAACAGGAGCGGGCCGGATACTGGAGTACGGAACGTTTTGCCAATCGGCACTGGTTGGAGCGGCGGTAGCAATGGAGTGCTGGCGTGATCCTCTTTAGAGGGGAGGGATTGGTGGGGGTGCCTTAGTTACAATGGTCGATCGAGGCTGTTTTGCCGATCAACAGAAGACATTGGGACTCGGGATATAATGGTTGCTCGGTGGATGTTGTAGACCATTGAGCATTAAAACGGACGAGCGTTGATTATCATTTTCAAGCGGTCTGAAGGACATGCACGTCAGGTGTCGGTGACCACTCGAGAAAATTTGCAGGGAACTGCAAGAGGAAACCCATGCAGGTAAAGCTAAAAGTCACAACGGGCAGTCAGGGCGGCAAAGAGATTGCGGTCGGGCAGAAGAAGTTTCTCATCGGCCGAAGCGAGCAGTGCCAGCTGCGCCCCAAGAGTGAATCGGTCAGTCGACGACATTGCATTCTTGTCATTCGAGACAATCAACTGTTGGTTCAGGACTTAAAAAGCCGCAACGGCACGTTCGTCAATGACAAGCGTTTGCCGACGGACCGAGCCAAGATTTTGCAGCACGAGGATATGCTGCGGGTCGGTAAGCTGACTTTCCAGATCCTGGTCGACCACGGTCTAGGGGGAGCCAAAAAACCGGAGGTCAAAGACCTGAAAGATGCAGCTTCGCGGACCGTTGAGGGAAGTAACGACAGTCGGTTTGAAGAGGTCGATATTAGCAGTTGGTTGGATGAAGCCGATGAAATCGATCGTATCCGACAGGTTGGCGATCCCGATACGCGGCAATTGAAGATGGAAGATCTGCAAAAGCAGTCGTCCGAAGAGAGCACGGAATTGTCGGTCGATGAAGCGAAAGCGGATGCGGATTCGAGCGAAGAGAAGTTGGCCGATAAAAAACGGGAGCGTCCTCCCAAGGGGCCACCCAAGAAATTGCCCAAGAACGCCATGACGAACACCACGACCGATTCGCGTGAGGCAGCTGGGGATGCTCTAAAACGTTTCTTCTCTGGCAGATAATAATCTACCCTGAAAGGGTGACGCTCTCGATTCGCAGTCCACCCGCAGGACCGATTTTTATGCAACGTTTCATTTGGCGATGGCTGAGCAGGCTCTTAGGCCTAGGATTTGGCCTTGGGCTCAGTCTGTGTGGCAAGGTGGGCTTTGCCGAATACAACGTGCCGCTGATCAACGGAATGACCGTTCGCGGTTCCGTGATTGAGATCGCGTCGTTGAATGAAAATGCGTTCACGCAAGGTGGCAGTGCTCAGGTTGCCACGCGGCCGATCTGGATGATCGATGACAAATTGCGACGCGTGTTTGTGCATCAGCAAGGGATGGTGGCGATCCCGAACGATGGGGTCATTCCGCAGGTGCCCGACCTGAGGCAAAGCCTGGAGATTGACCAGCCGTTGCCGATCAGCGGTAAAGCCATCGCTTCGGTCGGTGCGGTGCTCAATGTCTCGCCATTTAATGATTTCGGCAGACGCCAGATTGTGATTCCGGGACCCGATGGCAAACCGTTGCCGATCTGGCAAGGCATCACCGAAGTCACCTCACGCTATGTCAAGCTTGAGGCGCTGAACGCCGCCCAAGATTATCTGTGGGACATGCGCATCGCCACTTCTTCGATCCCACGGACTCAATTGCGGCGGATTCTGCATACTCGTCTCAAGCCGCTGACGTTTGATGTGCGGTTGGAACTTGTACGGTTTTTTATCGAAGCGGAGATGTTCGAAGAGGCTCGGTTGGAACTGCTGAAGACGATCGAGGAGAACCCCGAGCAGCCGAACCTGGAGAAGCAACTAACCTCCATCGTCCAGGAACAGGCGATGCAACTGCTGGCAGAGGCAAAGTTGCGATTGAAGGCGGGGCAGACAGAGCTCGCCCGGCGAATGGTAAGCGACATTCGATTGGATGATTTCGCCGCTGTGACGCGACTGCAGTTTCAGGACGCCATCGCCGCCATGGATCAGGATCAGCAGCGCGGCGTCGATCTGGTGGAGCAACTAACGGCGCAAGTCGCTTCGTTAGACGAAGCCCAGGCAGCGCAGTTGCAGCCACTCCTGGCTGAAATCCGAGCTCATCTCTCTCCCCATACGATTGCTCGGTTGAGTGACTATCAGCGGCTGGGCGACGATGAGGCATTGTCGGTGGAGGGACGAGTGGCACTGGCGGTCGGTGGCTGGTTATTAGGACCGGGTTCCGGTTTGCAGAACCTCGCCCTGGCACGCTCTCTGCTGCGTGTGCGTGCTCTGGTGGCTCAATATTTGGCGAGCGAAAACGAAGCTCAGCGGGCGGCAATCTTGGACGAGTTGCGACAGCTTGAGGGGGCCGACGTCGCCACAATCGCAAAAATGCTGCCGCTGTTGCCAGCTCCCCTGCCCTTGCCCGAGCGTCCTGAAGATCTGCCGTTGGATGCCGAGCATCCACCGGGCCTGTTTCATATTGCCGTGGAAGATACCGCCGAGTTGGCTGCCGAATACCTAGTCCAGTTGCCACCGGAGTACGATCCGCTGCGAGCCTATCCCGTGATCGTTAGTTTGCATCCGCCGGCGGGTTCACCGCGAGCACAAGTCGAGTGGTGGGCGGGAAGCTACAACGAGTCTCTGGAAATGCGTTTGGGACAAGCTTCACGCCATGGCTTTGTGGTGGTCGCACCGCGCTGGACGCGTCCGCGTCAAAATCGTTACGAGTACACCGAACGCGAACATCATCGCGTGCTCGCCTGTGTGCGCGACGCGATGCGCCGCGTGTCGATTGATGCCGACCGCGTCTTCTTGACCGGCCATGCAGAAGGGGGCACCGCGGCCTGGGATATCGCCCTCTCCCATCCCGATATCTGGGCCGGTTTGATTTCCATTGGCGGCGAGCCCGGCAAGCACATCGTCTTTTATGGCGAAAACGCGACCCGCTTGCCGGTCTATTTCGTGTACGGAGAGATGGCCGGGGCGCAAGCTCCGATGATCCGTTTCGGCTACGTCCTCGATGATTACATGACCCCGCGTCATAACGCCATGATCGTGATGTATCGGGGGCGAGGACCGGAAGACTTTCATGAGGAGATTCATCACTTATTCGAGTGGATGTCGCTCCAGGCGAACGCGCGAGCGGCGCTGCCGAGTTCCATCGACGTGGTGACGCTGCGAGGTCAAGATCGCTTCTTTTGGTGGCTGGAAATGCCGGAAGTCAATGAGCGGAATGTGGTGAATCCCTTTTTGTGGGATCAAGTGAAACGCAAGCCCAAGGCAGCAGCCAAAGCGAGCGTCCTGGCACAGAACACCATCCGCATTGCCCAGGGGCCCGCCGATCGATTTATTGTGTGGTTGTCGCCAGCGATGGGAATCGACTTGAACGAGCAGATCGTGGTGCGTTTTGGCTCCCGATCGACTCGCTACGATTTTGACGGAGACATCGAAACGATCCTCTTTGATGCCCGCACCCGCGCCGACCGAACGCGTCCCTTTTGGGGCAAGGTTCAGGTCCCTTAGGTCCGGTCCCTGAAGTCCTGCTGGCTTACGCGTCAGGAGTTTCCTCGGCGGGAGTTTCCTCGGCGGGAGTCTCACTGATCGGCGTGACGGTGGTCGTCGTTTCTTCGGTGCCAAGTAGGCGTCGGACCGCGTCGGGATAAAAGTCCTTGCCGTAATGCAATTCGCCACCTTGGTGTCCGACTAAGCCCGAGATAGCCGCGAGGGCAACTAACCCCAGTTTCCAGGTGCGTTCCAAGCGGAGGCTGGGAGAGCGGAGCGACTTTAGAGCGACGCCTGCCAAGATCACGGCAACCACCGTGACGATGATTCCTGACCAGCGGTGCCAGAAAATCTCCTTGTCAGGATCGAATAGCGATCCGTAGCCTTGCTGGGCGGCGAACGACCAGCCCATCATGCTGGCGACAATACTGGTCGCCGCCCCAATGAGCAAGCAAGCCAGCGGAATCTGCGTTCCCAGGATTGGCCATCTCCAGCTGAGCAGCACAAACATGCCACCGACCAGCAGCAGTGCGATGGGGAAGTGAACGGTGGCGGGATGGAAGACGCCTTGGAAGACCCAGAAACGTGCGGGGAAAGATTGTGGAACTGCCGGTGGAGCTTCCACGGCGGCATCGGCGATGTCGGTATCGGAGGCGGCCACCTGGGCGTCGGCTGGCCACGCGGCCCCCTCAGCGATCCAGGTACGCACCAATGCCAGTTGCGCCGCCGAGAGGGGCTTGTTGTGTGCCACCGGCGGCATCAGCTCGTCCTCGCTGTCGGTCGTCATGTAGTCCGTGTACAAGCTGCTCAATTCCGCGTCACCAGCTTCGACATAGTAGCCAACCGTTTCGGGATCATCGACGCGGAAGTCGGCTTTGGCCTCTTTGGGGCCGTGGCATTCCAAGCAATGGTCGCGAAAGATGGGGGCGATGTCGCGTGAGAACTGGACCAAGCGTCCCTCGTCATCGAGTGGACCGGCACCGAAGGCAGGCGGTGCAAGGACGCCCACGAGACAGGTTGCAAAACAGGCGATGAAAGTTTTGAGGTTACGCATCCAATTCATCCAATGGCAATGAGGTGAGCGACAGACACGACGAGTTTGCTGTCGATCGTCCGTCGCACGTGCTGAGCCAAGTTGCGGCTCCTCTCGAAATCGAAAGGAGGGGCAGTTCTCTACGTACGTTTCAGAATAACGCAGGTGGGACGTAGATCGACGGTCTCGCAACCATCGCTGGTTACTGTCATTATCACCCATTGGACGATTCAATTCTAGTGCGTCGTCCCAGTGGATCGGAAATCTACCTGCTAACGTCAGTCTCAGCCTTCGATTCGCTGGCGAATCTCGGCCGTGACATCTTTGACCGAGACTCGCCATTGTTCCAGCGAATCACGGTCGCGGATGGTCACCGTTTGGTCCTGTAGCGTTTGGCCGTCGACGGTAATGCAGTAGGGCGTGCCAACCTCGTCTTGTCGGCGGTAGCGGCGACCTACCGCTCCCTTCTCATCATAAAACACCGCTAAGTGCTCCTTCAGCTCGCCATAGATTTCTTTGGCAACTTCCGGCATCCCATCCTTTTTGACCAGCGGGAAAATGGCCGCCTTGAGAGGGGCCAAGCGGGGATGGAACTGCAGCACCGTGCGGGTCTGCATCTTTCCTTTTTCGTCTGGAGCTTCGTCTTCGCGATAGGCCTCGCAGAGAAACGCTAGCGTAGCGCGGTCCGCACCTGCGGAAGGTTCGATCACATGCGGGACATACTTTTCGTTCGTCAAGTCATCGCGGTACGAGAGGTCACGACCGCTGCCGCGATACTTCGGTTTGCCATGCTCGTCGAGTTCCAATTGCAGCGGATTCGTTTTCGGGTCGAGCTTGCCTTCCATGTGACTGCGGAGGTCAAAGTCGCCGCGATGTGCGACCCCTTCGAGTTCGCCATATTCACCTTCGGAGAGAAACGGAAACGCATATTCGATATCCGCGGTGCCGGTGCTGTAGTGCGCCAATTCCTCGGTGTGGTGTTCGCGCATCCGAATGGCGTCACCCGATAATCCCAATTCGGTGTACCAGGCGACGCGGCGATCGCGCCAGTAGCGATACCAATCTTGTGACTCGTTGGGCGGGCAGAAGAATTCGATTTCCATCTGTTCAAATTCTCGAGAGCGAAAAGTAAAGTTTCGCGGCGTGATCTCGTTGCGAAAGCTTTTGCCCACCTGAGCAATTCCAAACGGCACGCGGACGCGGGTGCTGTCGAGGACATTTTTGAAATTGACGAAGATGCCTTGTGCCGTTTCGGGGCGCAAGAAAGCAACATCTTCCTCGCCACCGAGCGCGCCGACGGTGGTCTTGAACATCAGATTGAATTCACGCGGTTCGGTCAGCGTGCCCAATTCGTTGGCGTCCGGCCCCAGCACACGATCCAACTCCTCGATCGTATCGAGGGTCGAAAAGCCGCCATCGTAGGCTAGACGGTCGGCATCTTTGCCTCGCAGTTTGAAAAACTTCAAAGCGCGTCGCTGAACTTCGGCGTCCTCATTTTCGATCTCCGCGGTGGAGGTCACAAAAATCTTTTGCTCATTGAATTCAATCCAACGACCGCGGACTTGGTCGTGCCGGTAGCGTTTCTTTGATTGGCGACAATCGACCATGTAGTCGTGGAACAGATCGTAGTGGCCACTACACTTCCAGACCTGGGGATGCATGATAATGGTGCTGTCCAAGCCGACCATTTCAAAAGCGCTGGGGGCGCCGACGGGAGTGAGCAGTTCGTTATGGTTGGACACCATATCTCGCCACCAGGCTTCTTTAACGTTGCGTTTCAGTTCCACTCCCAGTGGCCCGTAATCCCAGAAGCCGCCAAAGCCACCATAGATTTCGCTCGATTGAAACATGAATCCGCGGCGTTTGCACAGCGAAACGATCTTCTCCATCGACGCCATTAGTACTGCTCTTGGGGGCTAGCGGGCATAGGAATCGCGACCGTCATTCGGCCGTCGTTCGCCCAAATGGTAAAAAAAAAGCTCCACGACGAGCAGGGGCCTAAATCCTGTCGTTGGAGCCTTGGGAGTCGCTGGCTGTGGGGCCGCTGAACGCTGGTGGCCTGGAGGCAGTGAAGGTTATTCCTTCAGCAAGAATCCACGCAGTCGCCAGCCATCGTCCTCGGTGTGCATGAACCCACCAGCGGGTTTCAAGAAGTCTTCAATCGCCGCAAACGGAGGCAGTTTGCTGGTGCTCAGTTCGCTTGCCGGTCGCGGTTCCTGATTGTCGTCTTCGGTCGCCCTCCGGATCAGATTGCCGAGGATCGAATCACTTTCACGCAATTTGCCTTGTCGCATCGAATGGTATTTGACTCGCCAAGACAGGCGTGTGCGATTAACGCGGAAGGTCGAACGCAGATTCCCGCCGAGTTCGAGGATGTTTTCCAGGACTGCTTGAACATCGGGCTGTTCGGTGAACGCTTCCTGTTGTTGTTGGCGAATACGGGCGACGGTTTGGACCAGTTGCGGAGCATGGCTGGAGAAAATCAGATAGCCACCGCCTGGGATGCCGGTGCCGGGGTCTTCAATGACGGTGATCGCCCATTGCTCAAGCAGTGGGGCGGGCCGATCGTCTTCCTCGATCACGTCGTCGGCATCGAAGAAATCCCCGAAGGTATCGTCTTCCAGTTCGGTTTCCACTTCGGGAACGACCTTCCAGATCGGGTGTTCCGGTGACTCCTCGACTCGGCTGGCATCGGGTTCGGAGGCCATGGCTTTGTTGACCGAGGCAGCCACCACCGCGGCGTTCGTCAGACGCACGGCCACGAGCGTGCGGTCGCTGTCGGCGTTGATGTTATCGGTGACATGAAACAGTTCATCGTCAAAATGGGCGATGATGTCATTGGCGATATCGATCTGGGGGCCTTCGACGTCTTCTTTGATACCCTTCAAAGTGGGGCGAAAAATCTCACTTCCAAAAGCGTCATCGACTAACGTCTCGGCTGCCCAAAACGCTTCTTCCATTTTCCAGCTCACCCTGAGACAGCTTGATGCATCGGGGTCGATCCAGCTTGGCAAAGGCGAAGGTTTGGTGTTGGGGAAATTCAGCATCTTGGCGGCTAACTCAAACCGCGAAGCGTCACCTGACGCTGGAGGGGCGTAAATAAAGCCATGATGTATGAGGTCGTATTTTCCCTCGGCGACTTGTACACCACCGCCAGCGGCTTTGACCGCCGCAAAACCTTGTCTCTCCAGCAGGTTGACCACATCGACGCGTTGGCCACGTTCGGTGCCGGCGACTTCTCGCATGACACGGGCAAAAGCAAGTGGGCGGACAAACCAATGGACTTCGTTCTCGCCGTGCTTGCCGACATGCGTCCAAACTTCCGCGTAGTCCGTATCATTGATCAGCAGTGGTGTGGCCGGTTTGCCATCTTCAGCATCGAGCAGCAGTTTAACGGTTGTCGCGCGATCCGATGCGATTAGGCGGTTGTCATTGAGGGTGACGGCGATTTGGTCGAGCTTAAATTGGCCGGGGGCTTTGGGCATGGTGTAAACGCGAATGGTCTGGCCCAGGTGCGTCACGTCGGACCGTTTGGCTTGCCTCGCCCGCATGTCGCTTTCCAGAGTCGCCAAAGCTTTATCCGCTTGCGCTCGGCGTCCCTCGATTTCGGTGATCAGGCTGATCGCGTAAGGACGTTTAGGATCGGGGTAGGTCAGCCATGCAAGGACCACTTCCCCGGAAGACATGTCGTACAGATCGGGCAGCCGCAAACCAACCTTGACGCCGGCGGCCAACAGTTGTTGTTCCGTCGACGCTTGCTGAGCGTCCCAGAACGGTTTCATGCTAGGGGCTGTGCGAATATTGGACAGCGTCGTTTTGTCCCATGCATCGCAAAGGGTCGGCATGTCGATGGCTCTCAGGTAGCCAGCGGTTGTTTCGGGCAGGAGGCCGACGAGGGGCATTCCCGGTTGCGCTTCGGCGGACACCTGCTCCGCTGAAGAGGGTGCTGCAGGTTTCTGGGCAGGCAAGGAAGAGCATGCGAGGGCGAGCAACAGGCAGCCGTGCAGGTAGGGCAAATTTGGCAACACTGAGGTTGACTCCGGTAATTGAAGCGAGCCACCCCGGCTTTGTGAGGTCTGGCGGGGCCGCGGAATTCGCTGCGAGTGGAACGATTATCCTATCCCAAGGAAAATCTGGCCGAAATGGTATCCCCCCAGGAGAACACCTCTTCGGGCGAGTTTTTCACGCCTTGACGAGCCCTTCGGCTTCCAAGGCTGGGGGCGATGGCTTAAGGGTTATGAGAGGGTGGATCGTGAGTTTCAAAGGCGGTTCGGCGGTTTTGGTCCGCGTCGGCAACCTCACCAACCACTTCCTCAAACAGCACACGCTGTGCCTGAACGCGTTTCCCTTTTTTGGGAACAATGCGTCGCCACCGTCCACTGGGGAGGAGTTTCCAGGCGCTGGTGTTGTCTTTGAAATAGGTTTGAAGCGTATGGGTGAGACGCTTGCGCCAGCGCGCCGATTCGACCGGCACGAGCAATTCGATGCGTCGGTCGAGATTCCGCGGCATCCAATCGGCACTGCTGATTAAAACTTGCGGTTCCCCGCCGTGATGAAAGTGCACGATGCGAGCATGTTCTAAAAAGCGGTCGACGATCGAGATGACGGTAATATTTTCGCTCAAGCCGCGGACACCTGGGCGCAGGCAGCAGATGCCGCGGATGTTCAGGCGGACACGTACACCGGCCTGACTGGCGCGGTAGAGAGCGTCGATGATTTGAGGATCGACCAAGGCGTTTACCTTGACGATGATCTCCGCTTTTTGGCCTTCTCGTTTTCTCGCGATCTCCGAAGCAATCAATTCTTTGAGCCGCGAGCGAAGGGTTGTTGGGGCCGCCGAGATTTTGTGGTATCGCAGGGGATGGCTGGCTCCGGTGACGGCATTGAAGAAGGTGGTTGCGTCCGAGCCGAGTTCCTCGTCGCAGGTTAACAGCGAAACATCGCTATAAAGTCTCGCGGTCACTTCGTTATAGTTGCCCGTCCCGTAATGCACGTATCGCACGATGCCTTGCGGTTCGCTGCGCACGATGATGCATATCTTGGCGTGGGTCTTCAGGCCCTTGATGCCGTAGATCACCTGCACGCCGGCGTGTTCCATCTCACGTGCCCACTCCATGTTGCGTTCTTCGTCGAACCTTGCTTTCAATTCGACAATCGCGGTGACATACTTGCCGCGTTCGGCCGCCCGCTTGAGTGCCGCCACGATGGGGCTGTTGCGACTGGTGCGATAGAGCACCTGCTTGATGGCCAGCACGTCGGGATCGACGGCGGCTTCTTCGACCAAACGAACGACGGGATCAAAACGCTCGTAGGGATGGAGCATCAAGACGTCTCCCTTGGCGATCGTTTCGAACAACGGTTCGGCGGGATCGACGTCCGGACTCCCCTGCCCTCGCCACGGTTGGTCTTTCAGGCCATCAAAACCTTCCAGCATGGTTAGCTGAAACAAGCAGGTCAGGTCGATCGGGCCATCGACAAGGAAGAGGTCTTCCGAGGTAACCGCCAGGGTTTCGGTGAGGAACGCCTTGGTGTGTTCGCTCGCGGTGGCCGATAGTTCCAGTCGCACACAGGCCGACTCTTTGCGGCTTTCGAGAACCTCCTCCATGCCCAGCATCAAGTCGGGTGCTTGATCTTCGCGGAGCCGAATGTCGGCGTTCCGCGTGATGCGAAACGAACTGCACTCCAGCACTTGGCGACCAGGGAACAGTTCCTCCACGTGGTGGGCGACCAGGTCTTCCAGCATCGTGTAGTGGTAGCCGCGATCCGACGGCAGCGACACCAGACGCGACATGGCCCGTCCGAGCGGCACCACGGCAAATTGCCACGGCGTCTCCCCTTCAATTTCGGTCTCCGCCTTTAAGCGAACGCAGAGGTGCAGTTGCAGGCCTTGCAGCAAAGGGAAAGGCAAGCTGGGATCGAGCGCATGGGGCGATAGGGTCGCGCTGACTTTTTCAAACACGGATCGCAGCGCTTTTTGGTGCCGCGAGCCAGCCTGTGTCAAGTCGACCTGTTGGATCCCGCACTCACTGAGGGCGGGCAATAGCTCGCGTTGAAAGATCCGGTACTGTTCGCATTGCATCCGATGGCAGCGATCCGAAAGGGCTGACAACTGCTCGCTAACGGTCATCCCCGAGGGCTCTCGGATGCCGGCATTTTGCAAGAACTGAAGCTTCAGTCCACCGACACGGACCATGAAGAACTCGTCCAAGTTCGAGCTCGTGATGGCCAGAAACTTGGCTCGTTCGAGCAGCGGTTGCCGGCCGTCATCCGCATGGTCCAGGACCCGCTGATTGAACTCGACCCAACTCAATTCACGATTGAAGAATCGACCGTCGGGCAACGGCGACTCTTCCGTTTCGGCGGAAATGGTGTTGGACATCGGAGTTGAAGTCGGGCGTGAAAAGGACGGGATGCGGCGAGTGTCGGTTACTGAAGCCATGCCGGCAATGTACCGGCGGGAGGCAGTTGAGCCACGCAGGCAGAGGTGATCCCTTCGATTGCCCGCACCGCGTCGAGGGCTTCTTGGGACGGCAGGCTGTCGAGGTTGAGCACTCCGATGGCGGTTCCACCGGGTGCGCCTCCGCTGCGGCCGACAGCCATCTGGGCGATGTTCACGTTGTGCTCGCCAAAGATGTTGCCAACGCGGCCGATGATGCCCGGCACATCGCGATGACTGAATAGCAGCAGGTCGCCGTCGAGAAAGGCTTCAAGGCGATGTTCGTCCAGCACGATCAACCGAGGCATGTTGTGACCGAGCAGCGTGCCGCCAGCCGATACCGAGCGATCACCCCCGGCGACATGTGCGGTGACCGAGGAAGCGAAGGCACCCATTTCGCGGTGCGACTCTTCGGTCAGTTCAATGCCACGTTCGCGTAACATGACTTCGGCGTTGATGATGTTGATTTCGTCATCAAAGGCCCGTTCGAGCAAGCCGACGCAAAAGGCATTGACCAGCAGTTTTGTGTTCTTGCCTGCCACTTCGCCACGGAACGTCAGTTTGACCGAATCGACGCCGCCACCGTGCCACTGAGCGAGTAGGCGTCCGAGTCGGTGGGCCACATCCATAAAACCGCGGAGGTCGGCCAGCGTCTTGGGATCCAGGGCGGCCACGTTCACGGCATGCTTGATTTCGCCGGTGGTCAAGAAGTTCAGTAGCAAGTGCACCCCTTCAACAGCCACCTGGGTTTGGGCTTCTTCGGTGCTCGCGCCAAGGTGCGGCGTGCAAACCACACCCGGCATCCCGAACAGCGGGTGATCGGTGCAGGGCTCGTTTTCGTAGACGTCCAGCGCCACGCCGCCGATCTGGCCGCTTTTCAGGCCTTCGACCAAAGCGTCGGCTTCGTAAATGCCGCCGCGCGCCGCATTCACCAAACGAACTCCCGGCTTCAGCTTTGCCAGACGCTCTTTGTTGATCAGGCCACGCGTCTCCTCGGTCAGCGGAGTGTGCACCGTCAGGTAATCGACGACTGGCAACAGTTCATCGATCGACGACGCACGGCAAACGCCCAGCTTGCCCGCTTGTTCATCCGATAAGAACGGATCGAAGGCGACGACCTTCATGTCAAAGGCCATGGCGCGCGAGGCGACTTCGCGTCCGATGCGTCCCATGCCGAAGATGCCCAGCGTCTTGCCGGCCAACTGTGTGCCCATGTACTTGCCGCGGTCCCAGCGGCCTTCGATCAAGCTCTGGTTGGCCGGAGCGATGTTGCGGCTGAGAGCCAGCATCAGGGCAAAAGCGTGTTCCGCCGTGCTGACCGTGTTGCCTGCGGGGGTGTTCATCACCACGATGCCTTGCCGCGTCGCGGAGACCTTGTCGATGTTGTCGGTCCCCACACCGGCACGCACGATCGCTTTGAGTCGCTTGTTACCTTCGAGAACTTCGGCGGTCAATTTTGCGCCGCTACGCAGAATGGCACCGTCGTATTCGGTCAGCGCGGTGCGTAATTCGTCGACCGGCAGTTTCTTGCGGATGTCGTATTCGACCCCTTCGGCGGCGTCGAGTAAATCCAGGCCTTCTTGAGCGATGTCGTCAAGAACAATAATGCGATACATGTTTGAAATGGGGAGCTTGAGGGGTTCGGAAGCGGGGAGTTACGATCTTCACGCCTGCTTGGCAGCGAAGTCGTCCATCAAAGCGGCCAATGCCGCGACACCTTCGGTGGGCATCGCGTTGTAGATGCTCGCACGGATCCCTCCCACACTGCGGTGACCTTTCAGGTTGCATAGCTGATGTTCGGCGGCTTCCGCCAAAAACGCCGCCTGAAGTTCATCATTGGGAAGTTTGAAGGTGACGTTCATCATCGAACGTGCGGCAGGTTCGGCGTGACCCTGGTAGAACTGCGGGAATTTGTCAACGACGTCATACAGCATGCGGGACTTTTCCCGATTGCGGGCTTCGATCGCAGGGAGTCCCCCCTCGCTTTCCAGCCATTGGGTGATTAAACCCAAAACATAGATGGCAAACGTGGGCGGGGTGTTCCACTCCGAGTCGTTTTCGGCGTGGTTGCGGTACAGCAAGTACCCGGGCAAGTCCGCGCTGCCTGTGGCCAGTAAGTCTTTGCGGATGATCACCGCCGTCACACCTGCTGGCCCGGCGTTCTTTTGTGCACAGGCGTACAGAATGCCGTAGCGGTCAATATCCAGGGGGCGGCACAAGAAATCGCTGGACGCGTCACAAATCAGCGGCACGCTGTCGGGACAGGCCGGCTCGGTAGGAAACTGGACGCCCTGAATGGTCTCGTTGCTGCAGTAGTACAGATAAGCAGCGTCGTCGGCAATTTGGAGTTCGTCGGCGCCAGGCAAAGCGTTGTAATTTCCGGGCTTGCCATCCCAGGCGACGCGAGCGGAACCTTCTTTCGTCGCCTCTTCAATCGACTTCTTGCTCCACGATCCGGTCAGTAAATACTCCGCCGTGGCATTTGTCTGGCGAAGCAGGTTGGCGGGAATCATTGAAAATTGCAGTCGCGAACCGCCTTGCAGAAACAGCACGGCATAATCGTCGCTGATATTCAGCAACCGGCGAAGGCCGGCCTCGGCGCCGTGCATGATTTCTAGGAACCGTTTGTCGCGGTGAGACATTTCAAGCAATGAACTGCCCGCCCCAGGCAGGCAAAGCATTTCGTCTCGCACACGCTCCAGCACTGAAACCGGCAGGACAGCCGGACCAGCGGAAAAGTTATAAACACGTTGGTCACTTGCGGATGAGGCCATCGGCACCGATTCCATTTCCCATCAGAGAGTCATTCAGCGACCGCGAAGTGCGGGCGCTGAGACAGGGATTCTATGCCGGAGTCGAGGCGACCGGGAGGCCCAATTCAAATGGACCGCACCCACTAGTACCGTTGGCGGCCAACTTGATTGTTTGTGTTGGGCTGAGCCATGCGGGTATCACCCGCGGAGAGCGAGCGGTCGTAGCTGTCCGATAGTTGACGGCTGATGGCAGCGATTCGCTCGGCGACCATCGGCTGCATGTTGTTCAAGCTGTAGCTGCGTTGGTAGTTGGCCATCGCCTGAGTCAGCTCGCCCGATCCTTCGCGGATTTTGCCCAGAGCCAACCAGGCTCTGGAATTGTTGGGGTCCTGCTGGACGGCGTCTTCCAGGTACCGCTTGGCTGTCGCCGGATCGCCGTACTCTTCGTACAGTCGTGCCAGCTCAATTCGCGGTTCCGCCAACGTCGGATTCTGAGAAGCCCAGTTTTTCATCAGCGTAAAGGCCTTATCGGGCCGGCCGGTGTCGACCAGCAAAACGGCGAGGCCACGGTGGCATTCTAGGTGGTTCGGGTCGTGATCAAGGCACTGGTTATATAACGCTTCGGCTTGTTCGAGCAGCGCCCGGTCTTGACGCTGGGCTCCCAGGCGGTGCTCTGTGGCTGCCAAATTGTAATAACCGTCAGGATCGGTAGGGCTGGTCGAAATCGCTTTTTGGAACTGCTGCATGGCCGCGGTGTATTGGCCTTGCTCGTAGAGTTGTCGGCCCTGTGCATTCTGGCCGCTCGAAGCCCATTGGCACCCTGCTAGTGTGGTGGCAGTGATGGCCACTAGGGCTGCGAAACGGGGGCTGGATGGCCGGGTCGGCTTGACGGTTGGGGCAGAAAAGGGAGCGTACATCCGTGTCGCTTTCGCATCGGCGTCAGTAATCGATCGGCACCAAAACAAATGGCAGCCCTCGGATGGGAACCGTAGCAATCCGGGGGTACGAGTCGCAAGATCGAAAAAAGCTCAGAAAAGTCGCGATTCGCGGTCTCGGGACAGGATGGTCGTAGTGGTTGGAACTTTTACGCAAATCAAAGTGTCCAATGCCACGTGTTCAGATTTGGTCGGATAATCGTTTCGACCGGCCTGCAACGCTGTAAACGCCGTGTGGGTAGGGATTTTCGTTGCGAAACGGGGGCCGTGAATTAGAATTCAGCAGGCTATTGCTCGAAATCTCCTATTTGCCCCAGTTTGTCCATTTTGGTGCATTGGCGTTTCCGATTGACAACATGATTTAGCGGCTAACTAGTCGCTTCGTCCCTAGATAACTTTGTAACCGCTCGCCAACATTGGCTTCGAAAGAGGATGGTTGATGACCACCCGTAAATCAGGCACTCGTCGTTCTGGACTTTTTTCCGCCTCCGACCGGCTGCGCGCTCGGCGTCGTCGCCAGGATCGCAAGGGTTTGTTGGAAACGCTGGAGCAACGTCAGTTGCTCGCGGGTCCCGACCTGATTGCCATTCAGCCCAATGAAGGGTCGTTGCTGTTCGAGGATTCGCGGCTGACCGTTGCGCCGCGCGAGCTGGTGTTTCAATTTGATGACGCCACCGAAATCGATCCGGAAACGCTCGCTGCCATTCAGATCACCCGTGCCGGCGGTGACGATCAGTTTGAATCGGCCGAGACGACGACCGACTTTGGTACCGGCGGCAGTGTGTTGGTGAATTTCCGTGCCGTTCCGTCGGGTGCGGAAGGCAACGGGATTGCGTTGGAGTTTTCGACAGCCAATCGAGTCGGCAGTTCGTTGCCGACGATTCTTGTCGAGGGCAAGACCATCTCGGTTGGTCTGAACAGCAATCCCGCGAGTCCGACGACCGTTGCCGGGCTGTTGTCGGCGCTGACCAGCAATCCGCAGTCGGCAGCGTTGGTGACAGGCATACAGCTTACCGGTGCTTCTTTAACGCCGATTGGGACGACGGCCCCGGACGCTTCGCGGGTCGAGTTGGCGGGTGCCAACGCAGCGGCTGCGTTTACTGACCTGGGGACTTCCAATGCGGTACGCGTGCGCGTGCTGTCGACTTCGACCGGGCCCGAGGGGCGTGGTCAACAGTTGATTGTCGAGCAGCGGAATTTTCTTGGGCCTGCATTGCCGGCGGTGATTGTGCGCGGCAACGATGTGACCGTGCAGGTGAACTCCGCGCCTGGCAATGAAACAACGGTGGGGCAGTTCCTCAACGCCATCAACAGCAATCCTCAGGCTTCGGCTTTGATGCAGGTCGAGTTGCAGGCAGGTTTGCCCAGCACGCTGGTTGGCAATCGTGTGCCGACTTATTCGCCGCTGGTGTTGTCGGGCGCTAGTGACGTGCAGGTCGTACCGGGCTATGTCGGTTTGGGCGATTCGGCGCGTCAGGTGGTGTTCCGCTTCACCGAGCCGTTGCCCGATGACAAGTACCAGATCAGCGTCTTCGGCGAAGGGCCTGTAACGCTGCAGAACATCGACGGCGAGGTGTTTAACGACGGCGCCAACTTTGTCTTGCCGTTCGAGTTGGATTTGGGTCCGCAGGTGCTTGCCGTGGTGCCGGAGCCAGTGCGGCGTCTGTCCAATGGCACGCTCAGTCCCGAAGTGGGTGTGATCGAAGTCCACTTCAACGATGATGAGTTGGAAGCCACCAAGGCGGAGGATCCCAGTTTTTATCGGCTGTTCTATTCGCGCGGTACGGCCAACAACAATGACGACGTGATGGTGACACCAACGTCGGTGTCGTACAGTGCGATCACGAATGTCGCCACACTGCAATTCGCCTCTCCGTTGGCTCGGGTGCCTGATCCCGATAATCCAAGTGTGTTTCTGACCGACGGTGCGAGGCTCCGGATTGGTCAGCAGGATGCCGGTCCGAGCGTGGGCAGTGCCATTGTGCCGACCGAGATCGCAATTTCAGTTGCCGATCCCGCGGACAGCTTCGCCGGGATTGGCGAGCAGATCGATTTCACTGCCACGGGCAAGCAAGCGGCTGTGCTGAGTAGCGAGATCTTTAACGTCACGCCGTATGGTTTGGATTTGCCCGGCGGATCGGGAGTGCCGGGAGTGCAGTCGATTCGCGAGGAAGATCCAACTCGGCTCGATCGCGTCGTGCCGCTGGACATTCTGCGTCGCGGTGCGGATCGGTTCGACGGCATTTCGACGCTGTTCTATGATTTTGCGCCGACATTTTTGGGTGACGATCCCAATAGTCCCGGGCTAGACGACGACAAAACCTACTTCAACGTGATCACCGAGGAGCAGAAGGAGCGGGTTCGTGAATCACTGGAGTTATTCAGTCAGTACTTAGGCATTCAGTTTGTGGAAACCAACGGCGCTCCTGCGGGAGACGCATTTTTCACGATTGCCGTGGGGGATATTTACGGAGCCGATCCCAATGCAACCAGCGGTCCGGGTGGATTGGCGGTCGCGACGGCAGACCGGAATTTGGATGGCTTGGACGATCTGGCGGTGTTGGATTTCCAAGATTTTGATTCCTCGACGGACGATCAGTTCGGCGGTCCGTTTTTCCGCGGTTCGATGCTGGCGGTCGGTCAGATGTTGGGCTTGGGCTTTGCCGACGGCCTGCCTGGTTCGGTTACCCAAAGCGCCGATGCGATTTTCAATCCAGGCAATTCCAGCGAGCAGGCTTTCCCGAGTGCGGTCGATATCGTCAATGGGCAGTTTCTTTATCGGCCCGAGAGTACCGACATTGATCTGTACCGTTTTGAGTTGCCCATCGGCGGTAAGGTCTCGGTCCAAACCATCGCTGAACGGATGCCCGAAGCGAGTTTGCTGGACACGGCGTTGCGATTGTATAAGCAGCTTCCCGATGGCAAGTTCGAAGAGATCGCCGCCAACGATGACTACTTCAGCAAAGATTCGCTGATCGAGTTGGAGTTAAGCCAAGGCGTCTATGTATTTGGTGTTTCGGCCAGCGGCAATGATGCTTACGATCCCGCGATCAGCGGTACCGGCTTCGGCGGTCGAACCGAAGGTGCCTATGATTTGCGGATCGACTTCGAGCCGATTTCCAGTTCGCTGGCAGGTAAATTGACCGACCTTGGTGGCGTTGCGTTGGACGGCGATGGGGATGGTCGTCCTGGTGGCGTTCACAACTTCTGGTTTGTGCCGGCCGATCCCACGGCGACTCTGTTTGTCGACAAGATGGCAAACGGGACCGGCAACGGTTCCATCAACAGTCCGTTTCGAGACTTGGATGACGCGATCTCGCGGGCGCAGCCTGGCCAGACGATTCGGGTCGTCGCCAATGGTGGTGCCGACGGATTGGTGCACACTCAACAAGACAATCGGTCTTACCAAGTGGGTGTTGATAGTTTCGGCAGTCCGCTGCAAGACGGCAGCACGCTGGATATCCCCCAAGGCGTTACATTGGTAGTCGATGCCGGGGTGATCTTCAAGATGAAGAACGCGCGGGTTGGCGTTGGCAGCACCGCGCCGACCATCAATCGCAGCGGAGCTTCTCTGCAGTTGTTGGGCACGCCGAATTTGCTGGACGCGACGGGACAGCCGGTGCGTGATAGCGAGGGTGTGCTGATTCCTGGCAGCGTCATCTTCACCAGCATCAACGACGACTCCGTCGGTTCGGGCAATACCCCGATCTTTACCCCGGAAGCGCGGTCTGGAGACTGGGGTGGTTTGGACTTCCGTGGGGATCTCGATGCGGCCGACGAATCGCGAGTCAATTTGGAAGACCAAGGGTTGTTCATCAACCATTTGCAGTTCGCCGATTTGCGCTACGGCGGCGGCCGTGTCAGCGTCGATGGTCGAAGCGTCGTGGTGTCACCAGTCGATATGGCGATCACTCGCGCCACGGTGGCTCACTCGACGATTCGTGACAGTGCGGATGCCGCGATCGCGGCGACTCCCGACACCTTTGCGGTCACGCGGTTTGACGAAGCAAAGTATCAAGAAGCGGCTCCGTTCGTGCCCGACTATGCACGTGTCGGACCGGATGTGTATGGCAACTCGATTATTGATAACTCCATCAATGGCATGTTCATTCGTGTCGTGACGCGGTCGGGCTCCAACCTCCAACCGTTAACCACGCAAGCTCGTTTTGATGACGTCGATGTTCCGCATATCCTGACAGAGAATTTGGTCATCCAAGGATCGCCAGGCGGTCCGCTGGCGGACTCAAACGTGCCTTCGGTGTTGTTGGTCGACTTGCAACGCGGAACGGGAACCGAGGTGGCCGCCGGTACCTATGCATACCGTTTGACGAATGTGGATGCGAGCGGACAGGAGGGGGCTGCGAGCACTCGGACGAACACGGTCACCTTGGCGACCGATGGAGCCGTCCGGTTGTCACAGTTGCCGACGGTGCCTGCCGGTGGCGAGTTCGTCGCACGGCGTTTGTATCGTGCCGCTGTCACGATCGATCCTGTGACCGGTTTGGCGGTGACCGGACCGTTTCAACTGGTCGCCCAGCTGAATGCCAGCAGCAGGACGTTCACCGATAATAACGGCAATCCAGGGGCGACTTTGCCCGAGCGGGCGATTGCCTTGCGAGCTCGCCTCGACGGACGGCTCGACATCGATCCCGGTACGGTCATCAAGCTGGATAGCGCCCGGATTGAAGCCCGCTTCGGTGGTGACTTGATTGCCGAGGGCGAAGCCGGTTTGCCGATTATCTTCACTTCCTTGGAAGACCAGCGTTACGGTGGCAGCGGAACCTTTGATACGAACAATCGTGGCGAAGACTTTGAGGTCACTCCAGGCGATTGGGGCGGATTGTACTTCGGCCAAGGTTCCAGTCTGAGCTTGGACTATGCCGTGATTGCCGGAGCCGGCGGCGACACCCGGATCGAAGGGGGCTTTGCCACTTTCAATCCGATTGAAGTTCATCAAGCCGACTTGCGGTTGACCAACAGTAAGTTTGAATTCAACGCCGATGGGCAAGATGACGTCAGTGGCGATCGCGTGGGGCGAAGCACGAACGCGCCGGGGACCGTGTTTGTCCGCGGTGCGACGCCCATCATCGTCAATAATCAGTTCTTGGGTGGCGAAGGCGCGGCCATCACGATCGACATTAATTCGCTGTCCTTCCACAGTGTTGAGGACAAAGGGCGTTCCACGGGGCCGTTGAACCTTGTCGAGGCTTTCGGTAACGCAGGCCCCATGGTTCGCGAGAATCGGTTGGACGATAACGACATCAACGGGATGCAAGTCCGCGGTGGCGAGCTCGCCACGCAGGGTGTGTGGGACGATTATGACATCGTCCACGTAGTCAATGATACGATTGAGATTCCCAACCAATTCGTCTACGGCGGCTTGCAGCTAAAGAGTGACGCACGAGGCAGTTTGGTTGTCAAGTTTGAAAACAGTGATGAGCCTGCCGGGCTGGTCGTTGGGGGCAACCTGCTGACCGCGGCGGAGCAGCTTCGTGGAATCAACGATCGGATCGGTGGATCGCTGCAGTTGGTCGGTCACCCCGATTTCCCCGTCATCTTGACGACGCTTGCTGACGATTTCTCTGGAGCTGGTTTCACGCCTGACGGACGGCCTCAGCTCGATACCAATAACGACGGTTTGCTGGGCGGGGATCTAAGCGATCAGTCGACCGGCGCTCCGCGACTACCGACCGGTCCCGAGGTAAACAATGGTACGCTGATCGACAACGATGTCGACATCAACACTCCGGGCTTCTTTTCAGCACAGATTGTCGACGGTGGCTCGGTCCAGTTCTTTGGTTCGGGCGTGACGGTCTTTGATGCCACTCTACAACAGTTGTTAATCAACCAAGATTACATCTTTGCTTATGACACCTACGTGGTGGTGAATGGACAAGCGACCGCGTTGGCCGCGACGACGGTTACCCAGCCGGCAACGTTGATCGCTGACGACCGCGTGGAGAGTCGTGGCACGTTCCAAGGGCCAGCAGGTGTAGTGAACTGGACGATTCAGTCGTACTTCTTGGATGGGGTGGCGACACTCTTCTCGACGCTCGACTTGGAATCGCCCACCGGGGCGTTGGGTGACATCCAAGTCGTGAATTACCTCGATGAGGATGTGGAAGCGCCTAGCGATGACATTCTCTACACGACTGGCTCGCCCGGGCAGGCCGATTTCCGCGCTTTCACCATCGACGGAGCGCGCCGCGTTGGTTTTGCCCACGGCGGTTTTTACAGCAACGACGGAGTCAACCAGACGGGGGCAGAGTTCGATGGCTGGGCAGCCGATCAGTTCCCAGAGCTCGAAGCAGCAATTCTGGCCGGTACGGCGACGTTCAGTGTCGCTGGCGACATCGACACGGTCGATCTTCCACAGGGCCTTGATCCCGGTTTGGGAACGACCTTCGGCCCGGCTGACGTGACCACCGCTTTTGCTTGGTCCACCGATGCGGCGGCATCGAACAGTCGCATCACCGCGTTTTTGGAACTGATTCCTGAGGACCCGGCGACGACCAGTCCTTTGCAGCAGGTCACCGCCGGATTGTGGAACGGCGTGACGGTTCGCGAGGCGGCTAGCGATCGGAACGTGGCGGCGATTGCGGAGAACGAATCGGTACTGGCGGTTTCGCCGGGCACCAACGGGTTACCAAGCCAAGCCCAGTTCTTGGGAGAGTTAGCTCCTAGCGGAGCGGGCGGCGACGAGAATCGGCGGCTTGGATTTGTGGTCGATGGTTTGGTTGGCCAACGCGATGACGTGGATGTTTATTCCTTCGTCGCCGAAGCGGGCACCCAGGTTTGGTTTGATATCGACGCGACGTCGAATTCGCTCGACACGGTGCTGGAATTGATCGATGCCAATGGGCAGGTGCTAGCGCTCTCGGACAGCTCGCTCAGAGAGGAAGCCGATCCTTCACGGCTGTATGTCAGTGATCGTTTAGACGCTGACTCGGTGCGGCCGATGTCGGAGATCGGTGAGCGTACCGAAACCCAGGTTTTGACGATCAGTGGAAACATTCAAGATGCAAACGGTTTCTTGACTCTTGGCCTTTCCGGTCAAGCGACGACGGCGGAGGTGCGCGTGTCGGATTTCCTGGCGAATCCATCCGGCTCGGTGCAACTGGCGGTCAACACCACGTTTGGCGATACGTTGGGGCCTGTCGAAGTCACCTTGGCAAGGCGAGTGGCACGTCAATTTGACCCCGCCGATTCGAGTGTCGTGACCGAGCCCGGTGGTGATTACGTGTTGGCATTGCGGTTCGACAATGATCTTTACCTCGGCAGTGACGTGCCCAACTTGTTGGTGGACACGAGTCTGCTGGATGTTTCGGCGAGCGGGCCGGTGACGTTTTCGCTGGTTGAGCAGGTCGACAACAATCAACTGCAAGACTTGTACTCGACGAATCCCAATGATCCCGGCATGCGGATCGTTATGCCCGGCGAAACGGGAACTCGCAACCTGTATCACGTACGGGTGCGAAGCAGCAATGCCGCTACGCCGACGGAGTCCCCGAATCTGCTCGATCCGGCCCAGGTGCGCGATGGTTTGACGCGTGGCTCCTACCGTTTGCAGGTGCGGCTGCGAGAGGCTGACGAGGCCCCCGGTACGCAGGTTCGCTTTACCGATATTCGTTACGCAACGACCGGTTTGCAAATCATCGGCCAACCGTTTCACTCACCGCTGTTGGGTGAAGAATACGAGCAGGCCGCACCCAACGATGCCTTTGGTCAGGCACAGCCCTTGGGGCCGTTTGGCGTGGATGCTGACGGCGTTAGCACAGGCAACAATGGTCCTTTGAGCAGTGATCGTTTGGCCAAGTCGGTCGCCGGCGTGCTGGACGGTGCTGATGATATCGACTGGTATCAGTTCGACGTGCAGTACGATCGACTGACACGAGATGACGCCGACCTGTACTTGGCAACCATTTTCGATCTCGATTACGCCGATAACTTCGCCCGTGCCGACATGGCCTTCTACGTGTTCGACGCGGCGGGCAATTTGGTCATGACCGCGGGTGACAGCAACATCGCGGATGATCAGCCTCGTTCGGGACAAGGGGTCGATAGTACCGATCTGAGTCGAGGTTCAGCCGGGACGCTCGATCCGTTTTTGGGAACGACGGAGCTGTCCGAAGGGACTTATTTTGTGGCCGTTGCGAATCAGACTCGCATCCCTGAGCAGATGGATCAGTTCTTCGTCTCCGCGGCCGCCAACCCGCTGTTGCGACTTGAGCCGATCGATTCGGTGGTCCGCATCGCGGAAGATCGCATCGGTTCGTCCGGCGGTGGCACCGCCGCCGATCCGGTCGTGCCCGTCCTGTTTGACCCCGTTTCGGCTCCGATTGACTTAACGCTCAATGACGTGGTGTTGTACACCATTGGCCGGACGTTTAACGGCAATGAGCAGTCCGTCAATATGGTGAATCCATTCACCGGCGAGAACTTTGGTTCGGTGGGACTGAACAACCAGGACTTCGCCGACTTCGCGTTTCTGCCTAACGGCGAATTGTTCTCTTACAATCGCGACTTGATCAACGGCAACCCGCCCAATGATACCGGGGTGCAGTACCAACGCATCAGTTCGGAAACGGGTGCGGCAACGGTGATTGGCGCGAGCAACCTGCAGACGTTTGAAGTCGCGTTCACTCCCGACGGACCGGCGGTGGTGGCCTCGGACGAAGGGGTGCATCCTGAAGCGATAACCTTCCGAGATAATGGCCTGGGCTTCTTTGTCGGCAATCGTGTGTTTGCTCCTGGCCCAGAATATCTGGAGAACATTGTTTACCAGTTTGACCCGCAAACCGGCCAAGCTTTCAGTGGTGCGGTGGGCAATCGTGTCGTGCGAACGATCAACGTGGGCGGTCAAGCGATCACGATTGACGAACGTGCAAATGGGGCGGGGACGCAGATCCGCGAACGTGGCCATATCGAAACCGGGCTGTTTGACACCCTGGGTAACCCGATCGATCCCAATACGGCTCGACGGACCCAGTTTGTGGTGTCCGAAGCAACCGATGTGGATGTGAATGGGGCGACTACACCGATCTTAAGTGACGGTCTTTCGACCTTCACCATCTTCAGTTCGAACCAAACGCCCTTCACCTTTGAAATGGATTCCGGTCCGGAATTCACATTCCAGTATGACGACGAACGGGGTTTTGCCGTTCGTGATGGCGATCAGTTTTCGGTATCGACGCTGTCGGGAACGACGACCTACGAATTCAATACCGGACCTGTACTGACGGTCGATCCTGCCTTGTTGGTCGATGGCGCGACGGTGACTTTAACCGATGCCGCGGGTGTGACTCGGACCTTCGAGTTCGATTCCAATGGCGTGGTGCCCAACGGTTCAATCGCGGTGCCGCTGCTCGATCTGACGGGAGCTCGTTTGACCGACGCGGAATTGCTTGATGGATTTGCCGGCATCGTCAGTCGGGCTGATTTCCAGATTGTGGCGGGAGCCACAACATCGTTGGGGCGGATTAATCTGTCGAATGACTCCGAGCTCAATCTGCCTGTCGTTACGGGAGGAGGATTAGGCGTTGAGGGTGACTTTGCCGTCACGCCTGGCTTGGAGAATAACCAGATCCGGATTAACGAGAATGCAACCCGCGAATCGTTCGCCGCGGCGGTCGCCGAGGCTGTCGGTGGTGGGGTGATCGTGGGATCGGCCGGTGACCGGATTAACTTCCGCGGAGCCACGGCCGTCGATACTTCGACGTTGCAGATTCGCGGCGTGGTGACTGGTCAGACCGGCACCGCTGGAGTGAGCGTGCCGGGACGTATCGCCGTACCATTCTCGGTTGCCGATCGCGATGTTGACATTGCGATTCGGGTCGCCGAGGCGATCAACAATGCGAACTTAGGTACGATCACTGCGGCTGCGAGCGGACGAACGGTCACGCTGAGCAATGCCGCGGCGACGCGAGATTCACTCGGCCAGGCATTTGAAGTCTTGGGCGTGACGCCAGGTGGCCGAATCACCGGTATTGCCTTCGCCGGCCAGACGATGTTCGCGGTTTCGAATGCCGGTGGTTTGTACGCGGTCGATAATCCGACACAGCATTTCGAAGGCAACATCGGACGCTACATTTCCACCGCGACCGACCTTGTGGGGATCCCTTTCACCGGTTTGGTCTCCGGTCCTGACAATGTGGACGGCGGCCGCTATGCGGATCTGCTGTTCGGCACGACCGCTGATGGACGAGTCTATGCTTTCAATACCGCGGGTGAACTGCAGCCAATCTTTGCCGGCGGTCGCACAAACATCAACGTCGGTGGCAATGGTAGCGTACGAGGTTTGGCCTTCAGTACTTTGGACTACAACCTGTGGCATGTGACGGGGACACGCGGGGAGGATGCTGGTCACGGGATCAACGAACACTTCAACGGTACCCGTGATGCTTCGGCAGGCGGTTCAAGTTTCCGATTTGGTTTTGAAAATTCCGCTTTTGGTGGACTGACGACACAAGCCAATAGCCCTACCGCGGTGCCTCGGCAGGACGGGCAAGCGGTCGAAAATACATTTAATTTCCCCGGTGGAGCCTTCGGTGCGATCGAGAGCAATCCGTTTGGCCTGGGAGGTTACTCGGCGGCGGATCAGCCTTACCTGTACTTCAATTACTTCCTGGAATCGGATGATGGGACTGACGCGTTCCGCGTTTACGTCATCACCGACGACGGTGTCGAGCATCTGGTGACGACCAATGGGTCGGCAAGAGGCTTGGAGGATAACGACGATCAGTTCGACGATCCCAATCCCGATGATGACATCGATGTCGACGTCCAAGAGGCTTTCGACAATACCGATACTTGGCGACAAGCACGCGTGCCGTTAGGCGAATTTGCCGGTCGAGACAATCTCCGCTTGAGGGTTGAATTCAGTTCGGCGGGCCAGATCGGCGGGGGCGACCCAGCCATTCGTGCGTTGCCCGGTAGCGAACTGCGAGACGGCCAAGAGATCGCGATTTCGGGACAGACTTTTAATCTGCAGTTTGGGCCCACGATTGTGACGCCTCCGGGAAGTCGCATCGCGGACTTCTATCGGGATGCCGATGCCGGCGTGCCTGGCTCGGCACCCGATGAACGTGTGACATTGAACGTTGGTGGTGTGACGTTTGTGTTGAATGATGGACAACGCAACGTCGATGTAGCGGCTGGTGAAGTGAACGTGCCCTTGTTCGATCCCGCTGTGGTCGGGGCTGTGTCGCTAGACCAGTTGTCGGCCAGTGCCGTGGCCGACATCTTGGCTCCCGTGATTCGTGATAATGCACCACAAGCTCAGGTCGATAATGCGTTTGATTTCACTGCGGAACCAAACGATGAATTGAGGCTGGCGACGCCCTTGCCGACGTCCGCCGGCGACCTGCAGTTGAGCGGTAACGGCAACATTGAATCGGCGCGTGATGTCGACTTGTTCCGCATCGACTTGCCGGTCGGTGCCACCCTGGACATTGCCGCATCACCGAGCGTGGGATCGGCGATGACGCCGGTTGCTCGACTGTTCGATGCCAACGGTAATGAACTGGCTCGAGGCGGCGTGTTTGGCCTGCAGCGGACGGCGACGACGGCCGAGACGTTGTATTTGGGAATCAGCAGTAATATCAATTCGGGCTACAACCCGATTGTGGCCGGTTCGGGTGTCGATGGGGATATCGGCGGTTACACGGCCAGTATCTCGGTGACTCGCGATTTCCGTGTGATCCAGAGTGGGACGCGCGTCGAGGTGACGGGCGGATTCCCCGTCACCTTGCCAGCGGGCAGCCCGTTGGTGATCGATCAGTCTGCCGTTCGTAATGGACTGTCGATTGCTGTCGACAGCGGCATGACGGCCGTTGAAGTTGCCGGTGCGATTCGGCAAGCGATGGCACAGCAGTTTGCCAATGGTCAGATGACCGCGTTCGGTACGAGCGGGTCTCAAGTCAACTTTGTCGGCTTGTCGATCGACGACGCGGGACCGTTTGGGCTGGCGGGCAACGGCTACGGGAACCAGTTTGGTAGCGAAGGACCGGACCGGGCACGGGACAACGCCTTCGAAGGGGTTTATTTCGACGACATCATCATCGGCTTTGCCGAGCGTGGTGAGTTGGTCACCGGGGCGACGGCCAATACTGATTTGATTGTCGATCCATCGCCCAATCTGACCAGTCCTCCGCAGCCTGTCAGTAGCCTCAGCACCGGTTCGTATCAGTTGGAGATTCGCGATGCCAGCGAGTTCGTGGCTTCGTTGCCAGGAGAGACCTTCCGGGCTTTCGATACCAACACACGTTTAGCCCAATCGCAAACGATTACCGCACGTCCAGCCGACCAATTGATCGATGGAACGACCTTCACGATTGGCGATGGAAACACCACCGTCACGTTTGAGTTTGACTTGGTTGAATCGAACACTGGCGTTCAATCGGGACGGGTGCGGATTCCTTACACGTTCAATGCGATCGATCCTGGTTCGGAGCAGATCAGCGTTGTGACGGGATTGCCGATCCCCGGTACCGGTTTGGTGCGACCTCAGACTGCGGGTGAAGTGGCCGAGGCGATTGTGGCGGCCATTAACAGCAGCGAAGTCCAGCTGGTGTTGAATGTTTCCGCACAGCCCTCGAGTGGCGCCGGCACACGGTCGGATTCGCGAATTAACTTGCTGGGGACTTCGCTGGTCGATAACGGCCGCGGCGCGTTGGCCAACGTGGAGCGTGCTGGTGGGCGTGGCGACGCGAACCGAGACCGCGACTCCCAAGGGGTGATCATGGTTGAGAACAGCCGTTTCTTGCTCAACTCGCAATACGGCATCGACTTGGTGCATGACGTCACGGCCGATGTCGCGGGCGTCACCACGGATAGCCTCGTGCGTTATCCACGCAACTTGGTCGAGCTGAACACGAATGGCTTGGTTCCAGGCGTGGTTGTGCAAAGCAACGTGCTGGCGTTCAACAGCACCGGCGGCATTCGTGTTTCCGGCATTGCTGCGGATGGTTCGGCGCTTCCACCGGTTCCTTTTGATCGCATCCTCAATAACACGATTATTGGCGGAACGATCACCGCGGGAGCCACTGCACCGGCGGAGACATTGCAAGGGATCCAGTTCCCGCAGGGGGCGCTTTCCTTCGCGGATCGCGTGGTGGACTACAATCCCGGTGCTGGCGGCGGTCCGGTTCCTGATACGGAATTCCAAGATACGACGACTGCTTTGGGAGCACCGGACAGTTCAGGCCTGGGGGCCGAGCCGGTCAATGGTGACCAAACGCTTTCGATGGGCAATGGCGGGATCCTGGTGCTGGAGTTTGTCGATAACCGATTGACCGGCAGTGGCGATGCTCGTCCCGATCTGGTGGTCTTTGAGGCCGGTGCGGTGGAGTCGGTGTTGGTGGAAATCAGCCGCGACGGTGTCACTTACTTTGAGGTCGGTACCGTCGATGGCCTGTCCAATTTGATCGACATCGATGCGGCGGGCTTCGGCACGCAAGATCGCTTTGCCTTCGTGCGTCTGACCGACCTGCGACAGGGTGATCCCACCTCCAGCACGATTGGTGCGGACATCGATGCCGTGGGAGCCATCTCCAGTACGACAGTCGACCTGTTTGTTGCTGGCGGGACCGGCATTACCGTGCGGCAAAATGCTTCGCCCACGATGCTCAACAACATCGTGGCTAACTCGGAACTGGGTATCGACGTCGATGCGACCAGTTCCAGCAGCGTCCAGGGTGCCTTGACGTTCTATCGCAATACGACTTCCGTTGGGCCGACGACTTCGCTGGGCACCTTTCCACAGTTGGTGTCGGATTCCGATGAACTGTTTGTCGGTGCGGGTGAGTTGATTTTCACACCCTCCAGTGGTGCGGCGATCATCGACAGTTCGATCGACTCGTTGGAAGATCGCGCGTCGTTGGTCACGATCCGCAGTCCGTTGGGATTGCCTCGGTCGCCGATCATCGCCCCTCGCTTTGACGTCAACGGTCAGTTGCGGGTAGATGATCCGAACGTGGAGTCTCCGTTTGGTTCGGGCGAGCTGGTATTCAAGGATCGAGGTGCCGAAGATCGTGGCGATCAGGTCGGGCCCCGGGCGATTTTGATTTCTCCGCGTGCCGATGAACTGGGAGCCTTTTCGGGCGTTGTCGAAGTCACCGGACAAGCTCCGTCGTTCTTTGACATTCAGTTGATCGACGGCATCGCGCCGAGTGACCCGGTGCCGGGAGTTGGCATCGATGACCGCTCGGTCAGCGGAGATTCGGTCTTGCTGCTGGAGAACGGTCTGCCGTTGGTCCAAGGCGTCGACTACAACTTTGGTTACAACCCCAGCACCAACGTGATTCGGTTGACTTCGTTGGCCGGTGTCTTCAAGTCCGATGCGGTTTATGTGGTCCGCTTGCTGGACGCGACCGATGCGGTCATTCGGGCGTTGCCGGCAACCGATACCACGGACGGCGGCATCTTCAATATCGTCGACTTGGGAGGCAACACGACGTCCTTCGAGTATGAGTCCTCGATCACCGTCAGTGTGCCGGAAACGCTGCCTCAAATCGTTGGAGCCGACGAAGCGACGTTCAGTATCACCGATGGCAGGCTGTTGCTGACATTCGAGCTCGACGACAATCAATTGACGGCGACCGATGTGGTGCCCGTTGCGATTCCGCTCAATGCCACGGCAGAGGAAATTGCCGCCGCGATTACCACGGTAATCAACCTTTCGGCGCTGGAGCTCACGGCAACCGACGTCGGTAACGGGCAGTTCGTCCTGACCGGAACCAATACCCTGTCGGCGGTCGATCCGTTGTTGAGCGGGTTGGTGGTCCAAGGAGCCATCGGCACATCGATTGGATTCGGGATCGGTATCCCGGCCAATGTCGCCGTGCCGGACGGTTTGGAAGATGGTCAGACGTTTGTCATTCGCCGTGGTTCGGTGCAGGAAATGACCTTCGAACTGGACACCGACAATCAGGTGCTGACCCCAGGTGCTTTGCCCGTCACGATCACGGAGAATTCCACGATCGATGAAGTCGCCGATGCACTCGTTCGAGCCATCAGCGGTGCCGGTTTGGGCTTGAGTCCCATCAATGCCGGTGGCGGTCGGGTCGCGCTGCGAAGCGATGTGACGTACACGCTCGACATGACGAGCTCCGTGCTGACACAACTCGGTCAGCCCGGTCAGGAGGCCCCACTACCTGTGGCGCTGCCCGCCGGAGCGACAGCTGAAGAGGCGGCGATCGCGATCGCTGAGGCGATCAATGCTGCGAATCTGCCCAGCGTGACCGCGTCGCTGGTCGGCAATCGAATCTTCTTGGATGGTACAGCCGGTGTCACCGGTGCCGGCGTGCTGGACCTCGTCACGATCCAAGATGAAATCGGCAACCTGCTGCAAAGCAACCAGCCCAACGGCCGGACCGAACTGACGATCTTTGTTGGTACCGGATTTGACTTTGGCGACGCTCCGGATCCGTACGCTTCCTCCATCGCCGATGGTGGGCCGCGTCGCCGAGTCGACAACAGTCTGTTCCTCGGGGCTGGGGTGACAGCGGATTCCGATGCCAGGGTCCCAGACGGAGATGTCGATGATGGAGTCAGCTTCCTGGGGTCGATTCAGCGTGGCTTCACCACAACGGTCGACGTCGACGTCAACTCGGGTGGCCAACCTTATCGACTGGATATCTTGGTCGACTGGAACGGCGACGGTGACTTCAGCGATGCCGGTGAATCACGTGTGCTCGGCTCGCCGGGTAATCCGCAAGGCTTGGAGCCGTTTCTCGGATCGGTTGCCTTGGATGTTCCGCAGGACGCTGATCTCGGAACGACTTATGCTCGAGTGATTTTGACCGGCATGGATACAGCAGGGCAACTATTGGAAACGGGTGAAATCGAAGATTTGCCGATTGTGGTGCAGTCCAATGCGTTCCAGAATCCACTGCCCGGTTTGCAAGAAGACGTCAATAACAGCGGAGTGGTGACACCGCTCGATGCGTTGCAAGTCATTAATGCGTTGAATCGAGCTGGCTCGGCAGTGATTCAGCTCAGTCCTCCGCCGACGACCAGTCTGCCCGAGTATCCCGATGTGGATGGGGACGGACGGGTGACCGCGTCGGACGCGCTGGCGGTTATTTTCCGGCTCAATCGAGATCTCCGAGCAGGAATTCGAAACGCCCAGGGCGAGGCGTTGGTTTCGAGTTTTGTCGGAGATTCCAGCGGCGTGTTGGCTTCGGTGCCGACGTTCGTTAGCCCGTCGTCCTCAAGTTCCAGTCCTCAAGGCTCCCAAGAAAAGGAAGAGACTTTTGCGGGGAATGCTAAAGTGAATGGATACGAACGCAGCGTGTTTGAATCCGCTCCGGCGATCGGCATGGAAGACTTGCTTGATACGCTGGTGGAGGATCAAACCAGTGCGAGTAGCGAAGAGTCGGCACTCGATCAGATCTTTAGTGGACTGGGGCGTTAAGCGACCAGGAGGGGGCACGCAGTCGATTGGGTTGCCCTCGGCTCTATGACTTTGCTGGCAATTCCATCCCAGGCATTGCGAGTCTGCTGGTTAGGCAGATTCGAAGTGCCTGGGTGTTTTCGTTCGTTTTTAGGGAATTATCTGGCCGACGGTAGCTTCAAAGCCATACGCTCACTCTCATCGTTAAGATTTCCATGGCACGCAACTCCTCAGCGCACTTACGCTCAAGCCGACGTCGCCAACTTCGGTTGGAACCGCTTGAGGTGCGTCGCATGTTGACGGGGCTGCCGCTGGGAGCCAACCCGCTCGATACAGGGGAGTTCTTGCTTGGACGCGTGGCCGTCACGCCCATCTTCTTTGAGAGTACCGGAGCCGCCAGCACGCAGGACTGGACCCAGTTCGAAATCGACGGTGTGCTGCAAAAGATTCGCGACGGCATGCAGTGGTGGGTCGACACACTGGCAAATCTGGATTCGGTCCATACGCTGGAGTTTGTTTACGACGAAACCTACGCACTGAATCCGGTTGAAACCGGTTTTGAGCCGATTGATCGGACTTCCGATACGAATAGGCGGTACGTCGGCCAATTTCTAGAGGCTCAAGGTATTCCGTCGTCGCTGACGTTCGAAGACGCGATTCGCAGTTTTAATCATCAGCAACGAGTCGCCTTGGACGCCGACTGGGGGATCACCATTGTCGTCGTCGATTCTTCCGAGGGGGAAGGAACCTTTGCGGCCGGTGGCAGCTTTGCGACGGCGTTTGCTTATCCCGGCGGACAATATATGGTCGTGCCCTCGACGCGGCCCACATCGACCTTTACTCATGAGTTGTCGCATTTGTTTTGGGGTGACGATGAATACGTCGGTGGGGACCCATGGACCGATCGCCGAGGGTATTACAACACGCAAAATCTGAATGCTGCTGAAAATCCCACGCCTGGCTTTCAGCAAGAAATCAGCATTATGGCGGGCGGCACGTTTCGCACCGCAGCCTTTCAGCAGAACGTCAGTCCGGCTTCGACGTTGGCCTTTCTCGGTTGGCAAGACAGCGACGGAGACGGCATCTTTGATGTGCTTGATGTGCCGCTGGAACTGAATGGCGTGGGGCGGTTCGATGCGGAAGCTTCGCGATTGCGGTTCGAGGGTACGGCGCGGGCGGTGGCACTACCCAACCAGAATTCTCTGGGCCGGCAGAATGACATTACGCTCAATCGGATCAGCCGCATCGAATATCGTGTGGACGGAGGGAATTGGCTGACCGCCGTTTCGCCCGACTTGCAGGAGACTGAAGTTTCCTTTGAAGTTCCCTTGCAGCCAGGGTTCGAAACGGTCGAGATCCGAGCGATTGATGCGGCGACTGGAGTCACCAGTCCCAGTATTACGGTTTCCGAATTGCGACCCGGGGCCGCTCCTTCATCGATTCAGGGGTTTGCTTTTCTGGATGCCGATGGCGGCCAGACGTTGAGTGCCGGAGAAGCGCCAGTGTCTGAGTTAGTCGCCACCGTGATCGCCGCTGATTCCGGCGCTCTACCCGCTCACGACGTTGTCGATCCGGCTCAGTTGGATGTCGGAGACGAACTGCATGCGTTGGAGGGGTTGGATTTCGTTGCCGTGTCACCCAGGTCCGCCGGGCAGTTTTCGATTCAAGAAGGAGCGGGTGGCCAGCGGTTGTTTGCCTGGCACCAAGTGACCACCGGTACTTGGCAAGACCATTGGTCGCCCTACGAAGTCTTGGATGTCGCGTTTGACGACTTGACCAGCGAGGTCGGGGTGACCATTACTGGCACCGCGGCAGATTCGGTGGGGCGGTTGGAGGCCTTTGACAGTGATGGCAACCTGCTCGCTCGAGCCACCTCGCCGAAATTGGCGGAACAAGAGTCGGCCTTTCTGCGTGTGGCCGATCCTGACCAGCGGATTGCCATCATTCGCATCTCCGGACACGAGCGATCAGAGATTCAGATCGAGCGTTTCGTTTATGGTCCACAGCGGATTACTCAAACCGATAGCTTCGGCGTGATGCGGTTTGAGAATCTGCCCGACGACGTCTATGAAATCGCTTTCCAGCCGCAGTTAGTGATCCATGACGTGGCCGATACGATACGGGTGGAGGTGGTTGACGGTCGAGCCAGCCCGTTGGAAGTGGCTGTGCAGCGTGTGGCCAGTCCTTGGCGTAATCCAGAAATGTCGGGAGATGTCGATAATAGCGGCGACTTGGACGCGGTCGATGCCTTGGCAGTGATCCATTACCTCAACCGGTTTGGCATTGGTGCGTTACCGGCGGCTGAGAATATCGGCACGTTTGTGGATGCCGATGGGGACGGTTTTGTATCGCCCGCGGACGCTCTGTGGGTCATTAACGCTCTGAACCGCCAAGCCCGCCAGCAAGCTCAGGGCGAAGCCAGCAGCGGGTGGTTCGCCGCGACGTCGACTGGTAGCCAAGATGGGGATGAGGATCGACTGCAGGATGGCGATCAGCGAGGAGGAGACTCGCTCTCTGGAACGCATGTCGATCGCTGGATGGAGTCCGAATTTTTTCGTGAGGAGCCTGCGGACGAGCCTCTTTCGGGAATGGGAAAAGGTTCAAAAGGTAGCGATTATGCCGATTTTGACACCTTGGCCGGGGTAAAGCCGGAAGATCCGTTGAATCCGTTTTTTTCGGAACCTTTGGGACCCGAAGGAATCTAATACGTGGACATTCCCGAAGCTGACGACTCCGATCAAAATACAATCTTGATAACCCAGGCAGGCCAGTTAGTATGGGGCTTCTGTCGGGTTTCGAATGTAGCCGTGCGCTTCGGTTCGAATCGCAGAAACTTAGAATCTTTTCAATAATTGCAGTGCTTGACGGAATGGGTTCCCCTGAACGCCTGTTGGTCCTACCACGATCATTTCCGTGACTAGAGCCTTCGCAAAACCGTTCCCAAGCTGTCGAAAATTAAATTTGGATTTGGCGATGAAATCACTTGGCCGTTTGTTCAGTCGCTCAAAAAAAGCAACCCGTCGCAAGAGTCGGGCTCCCCATTCACCCCGTGGGCTCCGCAGTGAGGCTTTGGAGCGGCGTGAATTGCTGGCGGGTGATTTGCTGGCTTTTCATAATGACTTCGCGCCGGCGGACGTGGACCAGGATTACAGGATCAGCCCGCGGGATGCTTTAACGGTTATCAACTACATGAACCGTTATGGGATGGGTTCCCTCGATACGCTGATGGATGGCAAGACGGGTGAATCAACTGCCTATGTGGATACTAGTGGGGATGGGCGATTGGACGCCAGTGACGCGTTGTCGGTCATCAACGCGTTGAATCGCGGTCAGGGGATTGACGGGGAGTTGCTAGAGTTGCGAATCGGGGTTCGTGATCATGTGACGGATGCCGATTTGCTGGATCCAGGCAGCCGAACGCTGAATATCGCGCCTGGTGAAATTGTCGATTTAGAGATTTCCTACAACGACTTGCGGTTCAGTTCGGACGCTCAGATTGGTGCGTTTGGCGTGTTCGTGGACATTTTCACTCCTACCGAGGGAGTGTCGTTTGCGGACTTTGTCGAGCCGATTGTGACCGAAACGCAAGAGTTGGTGTTCTCCAATTTGCTGATTCCGGAAACTCCAACCGACCCGGTTAACGGCGGCCGCTTTTTGTTTAGCGAAGAAGGAGGGTCGACCGTTGTACCGATCCAAGCTGCCGACTTTGCCGCCAGTCCTGTCGATTCCATTGGCAGTGCGCTCAACGCTCTTGGTTATTCAGATGATCAGTTTTCGATAACGCGAATTCCAGTCAATAACGAGATTCCCGATCCGCCTCGAGAATTCCGGATCCGATTCTTGGGAGAGGAATTGTATAACCGGCAGTTGCCAAACCTTGTGGTCAACGCATCGGAGGTGACGGGGTCCAGCGTTTCGGTGGAAACGTTAGAGGTTGCCGCGATCAACGAAGATCTTAGCGTGAATTCGGCGGCCATTGCCCTGAACATCAATACGAACACTCGCTCTCTGCCGCCCACCGTCGAATTTGTGGACGGCGTGCCTGTCTTTACCCCGATTTCCTTTTACTCTCTAAGTAATTTTGGGGCCTTTGGCGAGGACGGGTATAACGACGTGGGCGGTTTAGGGCAGGTTTTGCCGGAAGGGATTCCTAACTTTAACGACCAAAACAACACCGTTCCGTTTGATGCCTTCAGTCTGCCGGTTCGGTTCAAGTCCGAAATCAGCAACTTTGTGATTCAGGTTGACCAGCCGGTTGAAAATCCGAAAGGTCCTGACGATACGGAGATTTTGCTCTATCCCGGAGACCCCGACGATCGCTTGGCCGCTGCAAATGTGTTGGTCGATGTTGACGACGATCCGTCGATCGCGGGCGACGATCGCTTTGGTTTGGTCGTGTTCAATGTTTCCACCGGATTGGTCTCCACTCCCGGTAGCATAACGTTGAACGAAGACCTCAATCCCGCTGGTGGTAACACGATTGATTTGGTGGCTCTGGTCACGGACATCAACGAAACCGGAGCGCCGATCACCATTACCTCGGTTTCCAATGGTGCCAACGGCTCAGTAGACCGTGCCGGTTCGACGGCAACCTATACACCGAATGACGACTTTTTTGGATCGGATTCCTTCACGTTCGAAGCTTCGAATGGGACCGCCACCACGACGGGTATCGTCAATGTGACAGTGGTCTCGCAGAATGACCCACCGGTCGCTGCGGCGGATGCAGTGACGGCGACCCGTGGAACGGCGCTGTTGATTCAAGCGACCGAGTTGTTGACCAACGATAATGCGGGGCCCTCCAACGAAGCCCAAGCGTTGACAATCACCGCGGTTAGTGGCAGCAATGCGGTCTTGAACGTCAACGACCAAACGATCACTTACACGCCGCCTGCCGGAACCGCTCCGACCGATAACTTTACCTACACGGTTCGCGATGCCGAGGGAGCGACTGCGACGGCAACGGTCACGGTCACGATCAACGATCAGCCGGTTGCACCGACAGCCAATAACTTCACGCTGCAGGGGACCGAAGGTGAGGTGCTCAACTTCAGCGACGCTCAGTTGCTAGCCAACGTTAGTGGGACCGCACCGCTGGCGATCGATAGTGTCTCGTCGGCCTCTGCGGGAACCCTGGTCGATAATCAGGACGGCACCTATTCCTACACCCCCGTCAACGACGACGTGTTTGGGAACGTAGCGACCTTCAGTTTTGTCGCGAGCAATAGTTTGGGGACCGATTCGGGGACGGTGACGATTAACTTGGCGGGCGTGAATGATGCTCCCGAGGCCAACGACGAAACGTTGGATGTGGTCGAGCTGTCGGGTGTCAACTCATTGGCAGTCTTGGCCAATGACACCGCGGGCCCTCTAGAGGGCACGTCTGGGATTACGATTACGGCGCTCGACACGACGGGGACTGTTGGTGCTGCGGAGATCTCCTCGGACGGTGCGGCAATTTTGTTCGATCCTGAACAGGCCCTGCCCGGGACGACGACCATTGGTTACACCGTCACCGACTCACAAGGGCTGTCTTCTCAAGCGACCGTGACGGTTAACATCACGCAGGGGGTGCGGCCTCGGGCTCTCGATGATTCGCTGAATGTCGAAGAGGGAGAAGTGGCGGTCGTCGATGTCTTGGCGAATGACCGCGTTAACACCGGCGCAGTCCCGACTTTGGTGGGTACCGGCGCGATCATCGAAGGCAGCGGTAACGCGACGGTCAGCATCGACGACAATCAGACGCCGAATGATCTAACCGATGATAAGGTTGTCGTCGCTCCCGACGCCTTCTTCAACGGCCGAATTACCTTTACCTATTCGATCGCCGACACGCTTGGCCCTGCGTCGGACCAGGCCGCTGCCACAGCCACGGTGACGGTGAATGTGGGTCCGATCAACGATCCACCGAACATCGGCGCCGATCCGGCTCGCACGACGACCAGCAATGTTCCGCTAACGATCGGCGTTACGGAGTTGCTCGCCAACGACGATCCAGGGCCCAACGAAGGGGACCAGGAGATCTCGGTCACCGCCGTTCAAGCCACGACGACCGCGGGTGGAAGCGTGGTATTGGAAGGGACCAACATCCTTTACACGCCGCCGTTGAACTTTGAGGGAACCGACGTCATTCGCTACACGGTGTCGGACAATGGTGACCCGGTAGCCAGTTCCGAGGCGACGCTGACTGTTAACGTCACGAACATCAACCCGACTGCTGGCACCGACAACGTGGTTGCCTTTCTGAATTTCCCCGCCACTTACAGTGCCGAGCGTTTGCTCGCTAATGACAGCGCTGGAGAAACGGAGCAGACGCTGAGCATCGTTTCAGCCACTGCGCTGTCGACGACTCAAGGGACCGTCACGCTGCAGGAGAATGGCAGTATCCGATTTGTGCCCGCGACCGACTTTATTGGCAATACCAGTTTCCAATACACCATTAGCGACGGTATCGAAACGACGGTCGGTACGGTCAACGTGGATGTGCAGGAATTCCAGCCCAGCAGCATCTCGGGCTCGGTATTCTTCGATAACATTTTGAGTGTCTCCAATCCGATTCGGGATGGAATTCAAAGTAGCGAAGAGAGGGGGCTCTCAGGCGTTCGGGTGACCGCGACGAGTGCTGCCGCTGATAACGCCAGTGGAGAGTTGATTTCTTTGGTCGGTTTCACCAACTTGACCGGAGCTTTCTCCTTTGAAAACCTCGCGCCAGGCCGATACACGGTGGTAGCGGAACTGCCTGTCGATGCAATCGATGCACAGGATACGCCGGGAACGCTGGGAGATTTGGATGACGTTGAAAACCAATTTACCGTCGACATTGCTCAGCCCGGCGGATTGGATGGCACTGGCTATTACTTCTCCTTGATTGGTTTGCGTGGGGCATCTGCCGACACAGCCGAATTCTTCGCATTGAATTACTTGCGAGAAAACGAGAGCCTTGCCAGTCTTTCGAACGACGGCCTCGAGGGTGGCTTGGCGTCGCTCGGTTCCGATGGTTCGATGCAGTTCGTGCGAGTCGACGAAGGCTTTGAAGGGGTTTTATACGCAGAGATTGCACTTAATGAAGTTCAAGACGCCGCGCTGTTGACGATCATCAACAGTGAGGGTGAAGTTCAAATCGCCCGGATGGATGATTCGCAGTTCTTGGTCGTTGCCAATGAAGGTGGCGGCTCGGTAGTGCGGTTCTTCGGAGGTGTGGAAGATTTCAACTTTGCCACCACTTCGGACGACCTGTTGAAGCAGGAGTTCAGTAACTTCCGCGACGCGATTGATGAAATCTTGGGTAGCGGCAACTTCAGCTGAAGCCGATGAGTGATTTGAATCACCATGATCGCCATGGGATCCGATTACGTGGTCCGTGGTGGTGGTCCTGTGGGGCCGAGTACCATCCTGAGCGAGCGTCGCGGATCAAGCTGCCGACGCTCGCGATCGATTCGAAGGATGAGGCCGAAGATTTTGTCTTTCGTCGTCCCTTCAATGCTCCGACAGGGATCCTGCCTACCGATTCGGTTTGGCTGGTGTTGGTCGAAGTCGAGAACTTTCGTGCGGTGTTTTGCAATGGCCGATGTTTGCTGTCTTGTCCTGAACGGCAGGCTGCTTACAGCGGTGAGTGGGAAATCACCAAATTGTTAAGGCCGCTGTCTGGGCAACGCGGCAACCAACTCGACTTGCGGATCACCCTGCCCTGCCCTGGCCCGCCCTCTTTCCGAGGAGAGGTTCGTCTGGAGATCGAAGCGACTGTAGAGACGTCAGACTGACAACGTCCCGGCCATGAAGGCAGGTCTGCGGCAGTGCTATGCAGCGGCTTGTGGTACTTTTTTGCCCTGCAGTTGGTACACGTAGCGCAGGACCTCGGCGACCGCTTGATATTGCTCCAGCGGGATGGCCCCACCGATGTCGACTGTTTTGTAAAGGATCTGTGCGAGCGGTTTTCGTTCGACGATTGGGACGCCGTGTTCAAGAGCCAGTCGTCGAATGCGCTGCGCGACCGCACCGGCGCCTTTGGCGACCACGACCGGAGCGACCATGGTGGCTGGGTCATACTGGATGGCGATAGAAAGCTCCGTCGGATTCGTCACCACGACATCAGCGGTGGGAACCTCCGATGCAATCCGCTGCATGGCCATTTGGCGTTGGATTTGGCGTCGTCGCGCTTTCATTTGAGGATCCCCGTCGGACTCCTTCATTTCGTCGCGAACTTCTTGTTCGGTCATCATCATGTCTTGTTCGTGCTTCCACCACTGGTACGCATATTCAAGGATGGCGACGATCAGCAAGGCTGCTGCAATCCAGAGGCTGGTGCTCAGCAAGCAGTCGAACAGGGTTTTGGCCAGCAATGGAATTTCCATTCCCGAGATGCCCAGGATGGCGGCTTGTTGGCGTCGAATGGAGAGGTAAGCGACATAGGCGATGATTCCAATTTTAAAAATCCCGAAGCCTAATCGCATTACGCCTTGCAGCGACAGGATCCGTTTCATTCCAGAGAAGGGGTTGATGTGGCTGAACTTTGGCATCAATTTTTGAGTGCTCAGCAACAAGCCGACTTGGGATACATTGATGACGATGCCAGCGACAAACATCACCACCAAGAGCGGTAGAACGATCCAGCCGAAACGCCAAGCGGTAGTTGCCAGGATTGCGTTGGCCGAATCGGTCGTCAGCGGCCCGGTGAGGCCTTGCGAGAGCGCCTGAGCGAGCGAAGCGGCGAGTTTGTCGACGGTCTCGCGTCCTAGCCAAGCGAGCGCGATTACCGCAGCCATCAGCATTGCCGCCGACGTCAAGTCTTGGCTTTTGACGACCTGTCCTTCTTCGCGAGCTTTCTGGCGGCGGCGCTCACTCGCGGGATGCTTTTTATCTCCGTTGGATTCTGCCATGGCTAGCTCACCAGAGAGTCACAACGCGGTCGAGGGCGTCGGTCAATTCGCGCGAGAAAATCCAACTGGCTCCGCCGATCGACATCGCGGTGACGGCCAGCATTGCCATGGCATTAATATTCAGTCCAATCGCCAGCACATTCAGGCCCGGCAGCGTGCGACTGATGAAGCCCGTAATCAGGTTTGTCAGTAGCAAGGCGGTGATGACTGGGGCGCCCAGTCGAATCCCGGCGCTGAGGCCGACTGTCAATTCGTGGACGACCAATTCCAGCATTCCGTCGTGTAGCGTCACGCTGCCAGGAGCCATCCCCTCAAAACTATCGAGCAAGGCTTCCAGCATGAATCGGTGTCCTCCCATGACGATGAACACGGTTGTCACCAGCAATCCGATCAGACGTGCCAGCGTCGGCATGTTGGCTCTTGTGGTCGGGTCGAGGGCGTCGCCCAATTGCATGCCGCCGGTGCTACTGATCAGTTCTCCGGCGGTTTGGAGCCCGGTGATCAGCAACTGGACAACGGTACCGATCAGCATGCCCACCAAGGCTTCGCGGGCGATGGCGATTCCCAATTGAATCAGGTTTTGCACATCGGGTAACGCGTCCGCTTCGCCACTGTTGTGGGAGATGATGGGCAATAGCAAGGCGGTCAGACTGATTGCCAGCAACGCCCGAATGCGTTTGGGAACCCCCACGCCCACTGCAGGCATCGCCATCAGCAGCGTGCTCATGCGGGTCAGCACAAGGACAAACAGAACCAGGTGCGAGAGCAACGATTCGGTTGCTTCAGCGATCACGGCATGCCCGCGTTTTCGAAGGCCACGCGCGTCAGGTCGACCATCCGCTGAATGATCCACGGCAGGCTGGCGATCAGAACGACCGCCATCGCAAAGATTTTGGGAACAAAGGAAACGGTTTGGTCCTGGACCTGAGTCAAAGCTTGCAGCAAACCAATCAGCAAACCGACGACCATGCCGACCAACAGCACGGGCGAGCCAACGAGAATGGCCGAGACCAAGGCTTCGCGACAGAGGTCAACCGCAGCGTCACTATTCATCAATTCTTCCGGGGAATTCGCTTATGTTCCAAACGTGCCAAAACTGTCCATCAGCATCCGCACCACCAGATGCCAGCCGTCGACCAACACAAACAGCAGCAGCTTAAAAGGCAAGGAGATCACCGCTGGCGGCAGCATCAGCATGCCCATCGAAATCGTCACGCTGGCGACCACGAGGTCCACAATTAGAAACGGCAGGTAAATTTGAAAGCCCATCAAAAAGGCAGTCTTGAGTTCGCTGAGCATGTATGCCGGCAAGAGGGCGCGGAGCGGGATTTCGTCCCAGCTTTGCGGTTCCTCGCCATCGGGGTTGACGTAGCGATAGAACAGCAGGGCATCGTCATGGTTTTCCGCGACATCGATTTGACGCGCCATGAAGTCACGGATCGGCTGAACTCCTTTTTCCCAAGCTTCCGAAGAATCCATCGAAACCGCTGGATCGGTATAGGGCACGATCGCGTCGTCATACACCTGTTTCCAAACCGGAGTCATCACGAACAGGGTCATGAACAAGGCAATGCTGGTCATGACTTGACTGGGCGGCAACGACTGCAAACCGATCGCCTGCCGTAGCAATCCCAGCACCACGATGATCCGCACGTAGCAGGTGGTCATCAACAGTAGGGCGGGAGCCAAACTGACCACGGTCAGCAGCAAGACGATCTGCAGGCTGCTGCTGAGGCCTTCGGGACTGGTCCAGCGTTCCGGACCACCGGCGACGAAATCGAGTGGCGACTCCAGCACGGGGCGGCCTAAGTCTTCCGGCGTCAGCAGCGACGGCTGCGTGTTGTCGGAAGCAGCATCCACCGAAGCGTCTTGGGAATGGGTGGTCCCACCACACATGCCGAGCAGGCAAACGGCGGTTTGGATCGTCGTCAGAACGATTCGCAATGGAAAGCGTGGTCGAGTTCGCAAGATTCCCTCCTTGGCATCTGAACGCTGCAAGGAGCGTACGCGAAGGCGGGCTTGAGGCGAAATAGAGATTTTCTCGAGATTTCCGCCGACGGCGCGGTTGGCTGCGAATTGTCGAGGTTAAACGCTTGCGAATAAGCTTCTTGGGGAGTCATCCTGATCGTCGACAAAACGATTGGTCGTTGGTTTTTCTTTACCAAGCGACTGCAGCGTTTGCTGGAAGTGCTGCTTGCCGGTGCCCGAGCACTGTGCGAGCAGTTCCGCAACTTCATCGGGATGGGTGATCTCCGCCAGCGTGCACGTGTTGCTGCCACCGACGGCGAGCACCAGAATACGTTGCCCGCAGCGTACCAGCACCATGTTTTGTCGCGGCGCCAGCGGAGCCCGGCCGATGACTTGTAGAGCGTCTTTGGAAATCGCCGAGTTGGCGGTTCCGCCTGAGCGACGAAAGACCCAAACCAATCCGCCAAACAAACCCAGGACGATCGCGAGCGAACTGACGACCGTTGTCAGTGGCAAAGCATTGCTTGCTCGTCCCGTGGTAGAGGCGTCGTCCGAGCGGGACCGAAAGGGGGACACCGAACCGGCTTGACGTTCGGATGCTTCGGGATCGTAAGTGGCCTCCAGGGTTTGGCTGTTCGAGCCGTTCGGATCGGCTGCTGTGCGGCTGGTTTCCAGCACCATGTGGCCCGAGCGTACCGTGGCGGAAGTCGCGTCGAGGGTTTCTTGTGCCGCCGCGGCGGTCGACAGCCAACACGCCAACAGCGTCGTCAGCATGAACGTGGTTCGAGGTGAGGCCGAGCGAGATAAATTCATGCCGTGGCTCCCAGCAATTCCGTCACGCGGACGCAAAAGTTGTCGTTCATGACCAGCACTTCGCCTCGTGCGATCAGTCTTCCATTGACGAAGACATCGACCGGGTCGCCGGCCAGTTTGTCTAACGCAACAACCGCCCCGCCCCGTAATCGCAGGACTTCTTCCAATCGCATATGAGTCCTGCCGAGTTCGATCCGCAGATCAAGTTCGACATCCCCCAGCAGGTCCATTGGATGGACAGCATCGGAAGAATCGGTCGCTTCCAATTGGTCGAGCTGGAATGGTTGGGCTACCGGCGAGGCGTCATCCCCGGCAGCTTGATGGACACCGGCCTGAGCTTCCGCAAGCAGTTTCTCGATATCGGCCGGAGAGACGTGTTGGCTTTCGGCTTGTGAATCGTTTGATTCCTTATCCGCAGTTGTCTTGTCTGGTGTCGCTGAGTCGCTCACGACATCGGCCTCCCTGGATTATTCCTTCCTCAATTGATATTCATGGAAGCCGACGGACAGTAGCAAGTCATCTTCCAAGAGGTGGTTACATGTCGTCAAAATCCGCCGCTGGAGCAACCCCAATTGGTTTTCATCGAGTTCGGCGAGGTCCGACATGCGGATTTTCATCCGTACGGCGTGACGAACACGGCCTTCTTTGGAATCGAATTCCAGTCGCATCCGTTCTTGGTCTTTTTTGCGGACGAGGCCGAATAGTCGAAGTTCCACTCGATAGCGATTTTCCGTATCGAGCGGGCTGAAGGTTTCCCCGAACATGCCGAGTTGGAATTCTTCCACGCTGTTCTCTTCGGAGGTGGCCTCTTCGATTTCCTTTTGGCCTTCTTGTACGGACTGAATCAACCGCGCTTCCGCCAGCGCGCTGACTTCTTCCGCCGAAGGCACGAGGAAGAAAAATAACGCGGTTTCAACCAGCACCACCACGGACACGAATCCGATCATGATGCTCTTGCCGCTGAGCAGTGATTTCTTTTCAACCGGCTGTTCGGCGGCATCGTTTTTATCTGGCTGGTCGGCCATTATTCCTGCTCCTCGGTAGTCGGTTCTTGCAGGACCCGCCCGGCACGTTCTTCAGGAGTGCCACGCAGGTCACTGACGGTTTCGTCCAGCAGAAAAATTTCTGCTCGGGGATTCGACTGCATGCCTGCGGGCTCACCGCCGGTATGCATTGGCTCACTCGCTCCCGCCGAAGTCAGTCGAAAGCGAGCAGGTTCGAGTTGATGTTTTTCAACAAGGTAATCGAGCACCGCGCGAGCCCGGGCATACGACAGGTCCATCGATTCTGCGATACTTCCGGTACGAACTGCCGTTTCGGGAGCGATATGTCCGCGGACTTCGATTTTCTGTGGTTTGCCGACGAGTTGCTCGGCAATGACATCGAGCACACGTTGGCTATCGGGTTGCATTTGAGCGGTTCCGATTTCGAAAAAGACCACTGAACCGACAGCCGTTTGGCGGCCGGGACGAATGATTCGCACCATCGGCTTTTCGCCTTTGGGAGCTGGGTCGGGGACGCCGCCGGTGGCGGTATCCTCTTTTTTGGCGCGACCGGTGGTGGCCAGCACGGAGAAGGCCGACTGGCGGGGACGTGAATCTCCCGGAGCAAGGCTGTCGACCGTTTTGGCATACCCGAACTGACGCTGCATCGAATCGACGAGTGCTTGGTATTTTTCTTCTTCTTTGATTTCACTAAGGGAAACCAGCATGATGAAAAAGGTCAGCAGCAAAGACATCATGTCCCCAAAGGTCACGACCCATTCCGGAATATCGGTGCCCGACGATTCTGGTTCTTCGTCCATGACGACTACTCTTGAGTTCGTTGTTTAGGAGGCAAAAAGGTTTGCAGCTTTTGATCAATCGCTCGTGGACTTTCACCTGATTGAATCGCCATCACGCCACGGATGGCGATCTCCATACCGATCAGCTCTTTCTTGCTCAGCAAACCCAGTTTTTCGGCAAATGGTGAGAAGACAACGTTGGCAACGATGGCTCCATAAAGTGTCGTGATCAAAGCCACGGCCATCCCCGCTCCAATGCTCGAGGGATCGCTCATGTCGCTGAGCATCATGATCAAACCCATCAGCGTTCCGATCATCCCGTAAGCGGGGGCGAAACGTCCGAGTTGATCCATCACGCTTTTGCCTTCGCGATGGCGAGTACTGACGGCAGTGACTTCGGTTCGTAGAACCTCTTCGACCGTTTCAGGCGTGCTGCCGTCGACCGCCATTTGAATACCGGTTCGCACCAGGACGTTTTGGATCTCCGGAATTTGAGATTCCAATGCCAGCAGGCCGTCGCGACGGGCCGTTTCGGCGAGAGAGACAATTTGTTTGATCAACAATGCGACGTCTTCGTTCTTGTTGAGGAGCACCTTCAGCATCACTTTGGGCACGCCCAACATGCTGCGTAAGGGAAAGCAGATCATCGCCGCCGCGATCGCACCACCCACTACGACCATCAATGACGGAATGTCAACGAAGGCTGTCATCGGTGCCGAGCCCATCAGCATCGAACCAACGATCAGGCCAACGGCAAGCAGCAAGCCAACTAAGGAAGCAATGTCCATCGGTTATTCACCCGAGTTGTGGTTACCTGTGGGGAACCATGTGTTTTTGTTGTTGGTAACGGACAGCCCGATCCACGACATCGTCCATCGTCTCGGAGACCACCAAGCGCTCGCCGGTCGTCAACGTGATAAACGTATCGGGTCGACATTCGACGTACCGAATCAGGTCGGCATTCAGAATGAACGGTTCTCCGTCCAGTCGAGTCAGCTTGATCATGTGATACTCCCCCGGTATTTCAGGCCGGCGGATACGCAGCGGCGCGCATCCAGGTCCCGTGTTTGAGGGAACTCTAGGTTACGTTGCCGACCAGCGACGAGCGTTGCAAAAAGAAGACGCTCGTTTTCAAGCAAGAAGCGGGCTCGCGCACGGGAGCCCAAGCGATACAACCGCTACATGCGTCGTGGTCGATAGAGGTCCAGCGTCGGACGGTCTCCGAGCATCGCGAACAATTGACGGATCTGAGCGCGTTGGTGTTGGCCGTCGGCTTCGCGGTTCGCGGTCAAGTCGGGAGGCCCGATTCGATAGTAGTAATCGGTTTGGCAAAACAGCGTATCGGTGGAGCCTTCGGCTGGGGCTAAGGAAATCGTCGGGCCGCACTGTTCGGCTGTCAGCCCCGCGGTATCGATCATCGCCTCGAAGGTCCAACGCTCAGAGCTTCCCTCGCAGTGGACTTCGAAATCAAGTTCCGACGGGTCTTCCGCATTGGGGACGCGGCGCACCTCAGTGACGCGATGGTTGGCATGGACGCGCTGGGCGAGCAAGTCCACTTGGGCGAGCGGTTGCAGGACCTCCACCGCCCAGCCACCACACGTGGTCGGCAAAGCTTGAGGCGATTCATGACGGTCGCCCTGCGTTTGTATCGCCTGCAATGCTAATTCCGAGATCCCGTGGCCTGGCAAGCACGGCAACGGCGTTGCTCCTCGCTGCAGCCAGTTCCAGCCGATTTCTTGGGCTTCGAAGAGTTGCACTTCATAGCCCAGGAATCGTGCGTACAGCGCCGCCTCCAAGCCCGGAAGGTCGCCACCAATGATTCCGATCGAGCCAGGGGGGTCTAATATTTCGTCTGCCATGGTGCTTGTCTTTGGGTTCGGCTGTCGCATGCGCTTCCAGCGCTTCGTTCATTCACAGGAGTCGCCGGGGATGATACCTCGTCATCAGCCGATGTCAGCGCCCCTGCAGGGCTCCCGCAGCATCGACAATTTAATCAGCCGCGGCCGACGCGAAAGGGATCGAGATCCATCGCCGGGGGGATGCCGGTTAGCAAGTCGGCCATCACGACTGCCGTTCCACAGGAGAGGTGAATCCCGCTGCGGTAGTGGCCGGTCGCGACGAAGAGCCCCGTCGTTTGAGGAACGCGCCCGATGTAAGGAAAGCCATCGATCGTCTGGGGACGCAAGCCGGCCCACGACTGCACCGGCGGGCAATGTTTCAGTTCGGGCAAGAAGCCTTCCGCCCAGACGCGAAAGGAGGCCAGTGCGGCTGGCGTTGTCTGCTCACAAAATCCGACTTCCTCCTCGCACGACCCAACCAGCACATGACCATCGTCGCGAGCAACGAAATAACGATTGCCTTCGTTAATCACGTGCCGAAAAGGAGCACTCGGCAGTCGGTACAGCAGCATCTGCCCCCGCACGGGAATCACTTGAAAGGCGACCTCGGAAGCGGCGGCGAGTTCCGCCGACCACGCGCCGGCAGTCACGACGGCAAACTGCGATTCAAACGTAGGGCCCGCGGTGGTGACTTCGACATGCGATCCCGCGGCGGTGGTGACTTCGCGGAACTGCTCCACTGTCACCGATTCGCGAACGTCGACGCCGCTGAGCTCACAAGCTGTTCGGAGAGCTTTCAGATGATCCGGGCAGCGGAGTTGGTACTCGTCTTCCAGACGGACCGCTGCACGGATCGTGTGGGACTGGATGATCGATTGCAGATTAGGTTCGAGTCGTAGTAGTTCCGCATCGGTCAAACGTTCGGCTTTGATTTCGTAAGCTTGCCAGTAGGCATTCAAGCCGAGCAAAGCGGCCGCCTCGCCCGGCGAGGTCGCCAGGTACAGGCCACCGCAACGACGCAAGCCGGTCTCGATTCCGGTGGCGGAGTGCAATTCCGCAGCCCAGCGCGGATGCAGTTGATGGCTCAGCCCGCGTAGCTGATCGATCGGATCGATGGAGGTGGCAGGGTTGGCGGGTGGCAAAATTCCCGCCGCCGTCCAAGAGGCACCGCCACCGATTCGGTTTCGTTCTAAAAGCGTCACGCGCAGCCCGCGGCGGCGAGCCTCCCAAGCGATGCTGAGTCCGATCACGCCGCCGCCAAGCACGATGAGGTGCGATGAGTTCATGCGTTTGTCAATTTTCCTGATGACCGCTGACCATTTTTGGGACGCACCGCTTCAGCACGACCTGACGGAGGACTGTAGCAGTTGCAAATCTGGAGGGAAGTTAGCCCGATATTCGGTTCTAGCAGCCACCAGCGGGATGTCTGTCGCCGCGACTGCGAAATAATTGAGCAGCTCGCCATGGAAGTGCTGCATGTTTGCTAGCCACAGCCGATGGACCCTAGCCGCATGCATCCATTCAGAAGAGCCCCATTGCAAGCCTGGGGGCATTCTGTGTTTGGCAGGCTGGCGTTAATGGCTTTCACCGGGGGCGCAAGCCACATTGTCCTCCGGAAACACCTGATTGAAAACGTGGCGAAGCAAAGGAAAACCGCTGTTTTTCGCCCTTAGGTACAGGCTTTGCAATATGAAGCGATCGTGAAGCGAAAGAGAAGCGATCGTGAAGGCATCGACCACACCCGTTAGGGATCTTGCGATGCAGCGTCCGCCGCTTTCCCCAAGTCTGCTTTTCCCAAGTGTCTTGTTCAATTCAGGCAATTCTGGCACCTTTGGGTTACTCTTAAGGGTAGGTTTTGCTATTTTTTGAGGCTGGAGTCAGGTTTTTCGAGGTGTAAGCAGGCATGCTGGATGTCCACCTGGCCGATAAGACGTTGGGTGGTCGATATCGCAGTCCCTGTAGATTGACTTATTGCCCTGGATGTTGGGGCTTGCCACTAGCCGTTGTTGGTGGGCATCGCTCGTCCAATGGTGAGCTGTTTTAGCGAATGACGAATATAACTTCGGAACGATTTGTCGAACTTGTCGCCAAAAGTGACTTGGTGCCGCACTCCAAATGCGACGCGCTGGTGTCGAAGGTCCGCGCCAAGTTTGGTGGGAAGTTGCCAGAGAATCCCGAAAAGATGGCTGCGATTTTTCGCCAGAATCATCTGCTGACCTCCTGGCACACCGATAAGTTGCTGACCGGTAAGTACAAAGGATTTTTTCTCGGCAAGTACAAGCTGCTCGGTCACATTGGGACGGGGGGAATGAGCAGCGTTTATCTCGCCGAACACGTAAAGATGGGGGATCGCCGGGCGATTAAAGTACTGCCCCGACGGCGAGTGAACGACGCGTCTTATTTGGCTCGTTTTCAAAATGAAGCCAAGGCGATCGCCTCGCTTAGTCATCCCAATATTGTCCGCGCCTTCGACATCGATAACGAAGGCGACGTCCATTACTTGGTGATGGAGTATGTCGATGGAGACGACCTGCAGGTGCGGGTTCGCAAGAATGGCCCCTTCGACATTCGCGAAGCCGTGGAGGTGATTGTGCAGGCGGCTCGGGGGCTGGAACATGCTCACGGTCGCGGAATGATCCATCGCGACGTCAAGCCAGCCAACTTGCTGATCGACAGTACCAACACCGTGCGGTTGCTCGACATGGGGTTGGCATTGGTTGCTCAGGAGGACGATGCCTCCCTGACGATTGAGCACAACGAGAACGTCCTCGGTACGGCCGATTATTTGGCTCCGGAGCAAGCTTTAAATAGTCATCAAGTCGACCACCGTGCGGACATTTACGGATTGGGGTGCACGCTCTATTTCATGCTGACCGGGCAGCCCCCTTTTCCCGAAGGCAGCTTGGCGCAGCGGATTGCCAAGCATCAAACGGAGATGCCAAAGTCGATTCGAGAGATTCGCGCGGACTGTCCCGGCGAGTTGGAGGGGATGGTGGTCAAGATGATTCAGAAGGATCCTCGCTACCGGTATCAATCCGCCGCGGATGTGGCCATCGCCATGGAGCGTTGGCTGGAGACTTCGCAGTTGGCTGCCAAGAGATCCAAATCGACCGGTCGTTCTGGTGCGGTCGCGACCGCCTTGCCCGGCACTGGCAGCAGTACGATTCACGTCGACTCGGATATCGACGATCGATCGGCAGGTTCAAACCACGACACGGTCAGCAACAAGGGAGGCGATACGCTGGCCGGGACCCGTTCTTCGATTTCAGGTCTGTCGCCTTCGGACAGTGGCAAGCTGGTCAGCGTCACGCCGCGCCATCGTTCTCCGGCTGATTCCGGTGGCAGTGCGATCGATCTTGAACGTGAGTCGGGTTACGCAGCGCGTCCTTTACGCAGCAGCGTGCCGCGGGGAGTGAAGCTGCCACCAGCCAAGGAGCAGATCAACCCCAGTCAGTTGGGCACAAAGAAGGATGGCAAGCGAACGCTTGGTGCGGGGGGAGGATCGGAGTCCAAGCAGACGATTCCCTGGCTGCTGTTGGCCGTGTTCGCTGTTATGCTGCTGGTCGCTTTGGGGTTTGGCTTTGCATTGGCGAAGCTGACCTCTTAGTCACTTCGTTTCCAAGCAGCCTCCGCATGAGTGTCATCGTTGAAAAGCCCTACCAGTTTATGCCACCGCACCGTGGTAACGGGTGGCCGAATTGGATTCAACGCTTGCGATTGGTTGATCGTTATTTGCGACGCAAGGAAGGGATCGTCGCCTACGAAGGGCGGCACGTCGATCGTTTGCGTGATTCGCTCGATCAGAATCACGGCATCTTTCTCGCTCCCAATCATTGCCGCTACGCAGATCCGTTGGTCATCGGCTGGCCAGCTCGCACGCTCGGACGGCACGTTTATGCGATGGCCAGTTGGCACCTGTTCAACAAGAGCCGTTTCGAGTCCTTTGCGATCCAGAAGATGGGCGGCTTCAGTTTGTATCGCGAAGGCCAAGATCGCCAGTCGTTGGAAACCGCGATCGAAATTCTTGCAACCGCGGAGCGACCGCTGATTCTGTTCCCCGAAGGCACCACCAATCGGAGCAATGATCGATTGCAGCCGTTGCTCGAAGGGGTCTCCTTCATCGCTAGGACGGCCGCACGCCGTCGAGCCAAATCGGGTCAGGGGCAGGTGGTCATCCACCCGGTCGGCATCAAATATGTGTTCGTCGGAGATATTCATGACTGGTCGGATCGGGCGCTGGGCAAGTTGGAGGGCCGCTTGGGGTGGCGGGATTCCGCCGACCAGCCCATTCTCCAGCGACTCGAAAAAGTCATCGAGGGATTATTGTCGCTGCAGGAAATTCAGTATCTCGGCGGTGTCCAAATGGGAAGCCTACGGGAACGTCGCTGCCGGTTGATTGAAAGTTTCCTGCAGCCTTTGGAAACGCAGTATGGCGTCCCTGCGGAAAACATCCCGGTTTCGCATCGTGTTCGCCAATTGCGCACCCAATTATTACCGCGGTTGCTCGAGGCGACCGACCAGCCGACGCGGCACGAGCTACGCCGTCTGTTGCGAAAGGTCGAATTAGCACAACAACTTGGCTCGTACGTGGAGGATTATCTGCAAGAGCCGCCGGTTACCGACACGCGGGTCCTCGAGACCATCCAGCGGATACAGGAAAATTTTCTCGGTAAAGCCGACTCGTCGCGACCGCTAAAAGTCATCGTCGAATTCGACGAAGCGATTACAGTGCCGGCGGAGAAAGCTCCGCGAGGCGTCCCAGATCCGATCCTGCTGACCGTCGAGCAACGCCTGAAGAAAATGCTTGGCGAGTTGCAGCACGAAGCGCGACTGTTTGACGATCCGCAGTGTTAAAAGTCGGTTTCGTTGCGACGGATTAGTGCGACGGCGGGGGGAACTGTGACGGTTTGTCCGACGCGGAATTGCAGGGGCAGCGCCGCCTTAATCCGCGACACGGACTTGGACTTCTTCCCCTTCCACGCGAACCTCAAAAGCATCCACTTTCACTCGTGGGTTATCTTCCCAAGTGCCGTCTTTGATGCAGAATCGCCAAGCGTGCCAGGGACAAGTGACCGTCTCGCCTTCGACATAGCCTTCGGCTAACGAAGCCCCCATATGCGGGCAAAGGTCATCGATGGCAAAAAATTCGCCGCCCCGCTTGAAGACGGCAACCATGCGGCCATTTACTGGAATGGCTTGACCTACGTTTTCTTCAAAGTCACTTACTTTGCCGACTGTCTCGAATTCACTCATCGGATGGGTTCCCTGCAGACACCTGATTATTGACTCCGTCGGTCAAATATCGACGACCATGCTAACGCTCCCTGAGTGCGCTGGGCAGCCCACGCGCGGAGCGATTCGCAGTCCTTGTTTCCAATGCCATTCGCGATTTTCTAAGGTTCGTCTTCGTCCTCTTCGTGGGGTTCGATATGGACATGCACATCGCGGATTCGCGGGTGTCTAGCCATGATGGCATCTTTCACGACATGACCGATGCGATGCCCTTCACTAACCGTCAGGTGACCGTCGACTTGAACATGGATTTCGGTGAAAAACTCCAGCCCACTTTTTCGCACCCGGAGCTTTTCGACATCGCTGACACCGCGCACTTTGCAGGCGGCTTCGCGAATGCTGGTGGTGATGCCTTCGTCGGCTTGCTGATCCATCAGTTCCGCGGCGGTGCGAGCGAAGAGTCGTAGGCCGACAAAAATCAAGAACGCACAGACCACGATGGCCGCACCTTGATCGATCAGGGGTGCCAGAGCTCCGGTGTAGGGAGCGGCCAGCAGCGCAATTGCGATCACGCCGGAGGCCAGCGCATCGCTGCGGTGGTCCCAGGCGATCGCTCGCAACGAGGTGGAATCGAGCCGTTGCGCGATCAACTTGGTGTACTGGTACAGCACCTCTTTTGTCACTGCACAAATGAACGCAATGATTCCCGCGAGCATCGGTGGCGGATGGGGCACGACACCGAGTTTACGAATCGTTTCCATTGCTAGCACGGCCGCCGAGAAGGCGACCAGTAGCGAGACGCTCAGGCCGGCGATCGATTCGGCTTTGGTGTGCCCATAAGGATGTTCGTCGTCTTCGTCTTGCTGAGCGACGTGCAATGCTCCGCGGACGGCACACGCACTCGCCACGTCTCCCAAAGAATTGACCGCATCGGCCAACAATGCAGCAGAGCCTGTAAACGCTCCGCCGAGAAGTTTTACTGTCGCCAGTAAAATGTTGGCACCCAGCCCCCAGCCAGCCGCACGATTCGCGTCTCGATAGACTCGCTGCCGGGCGGAGGCGGAATCGGAAGCATTCAATGTGCAGAACCCTGAGAAAACGTCGATGGAGCCGACTTTGTGAAGCGCTGGTCAAAGTGGCGGCAGCTCATCTTGCCTTGGCTAGGCCTTTCTTGATAGCCTCCGAGCTGTTCGAATTGTCGCATGAATTGAGTTCGTGCCGTGGAGTTGACTGGAGTTCGCTGGCAAAGAGGCCGATATCCTTAATGGTTTTCGTCTACTTGCGCAGCGAAGTCTCTCTTCTGCTACGGATTGCATCCCATAAGGGACAAGGATTGCGGCGCCCCGGACCTGCGGAAACCGTCACCCAAGGCATCTCGCCCAGCGAGTTGTTGTGACTTTCCATTGCGCCGCTCATGTTTTCACGTTCATCAAGTCGGTGGGCGTTCAAATGTGAGCCTAACATCCCCAAGGGAGCAATCCAAAGATGCAAATTATCGGCCCCATTCGAGTCTCGGCCAATCAAGCCACTCAGGCCACCAGCCGCATCACCCCCCCGCAGACCGGGCAGTCGCAGTCCACTCGGAACGCGGCACCGGTCGATCAATTGGACATTTCCTCTGCCGCCAAGCAGGCCAGCGGAGTCGCTCCAAATGAAGCGGTTGCCGGTGGTGGCGAAATTCGGCTTGAACGCGTCGCGGCGATTCGTCGAGCGATCGCGGACGGTAGTTATGAAACACCCGAGAAGTTGGATGCAGCGATGGGGCGGTTACTCGACCGTCTTGGCTGACCCGCTGACTCCATGCCGCCGCCGACCTTTCCTTAGGCTTACACAGGCCTGGGGAGAGTCCATTGCTCCGCTTTGTCGGCCTAATCACTGAGGTTTTTAGCCTCAGCAGGGTGTTAGCGGAATGGCTAGAGTCGAGCATTCGAGGCAGCGAGCGCCCGCTAGGCAACCGCGCGCGACGGGGGGTAGGTTTTCTCCACTGCCCAAGACCCCTACAATAAAAAGATTGCTGAAGGTTCAGCATGTCGGCGGTAGCTGGTCTCCTCGAGCCGCCCAGAATGCCATTGGTGTTCTGAAGGTCGATTCCTCTCTCATTGCTGCGATTGCGTGCCCGATACCATCTCCCTGGAACGAGTTGAAGTTGCTTTATCGCCCCAGGAGCGTTTCGAAGAGTTCCTGCGCAGTCGCGGCTTGCGGAATACCGAGCAACGGCGGTTCCTGGTCGATCAGGTCTTCAGTCGCCACCAACACTTTGACGCCGATGGCTTGATGGAGCAGTTGCCGCGCAAGGGAGAAAAGCATTACGTCAGCAGGCCGACGGTCTACCGGACGTTAAAGGAATTTGTCGACGCTGGCTTATTGAAAAGCTTTCAGTTGGACGGCCGGACCGTATATGAGCATGACTATGGTTACCCACAGCATGACCATCTGTACTGCACCAAATGTCAAAAGCTGTTTGAATTTCAGAGTGAAGCTTTGGTCAAATTGCGTGATGAAGTGGCCGCTGAACAAGGTTTTCGGGTCTCGAATCACCGTTTGATCATTCAAGGTGTTTGCCAAGCCTGCTCGCGTCGCCGACGAAAAAAACGCAAACAAGATCTGGTGTAACCCCGCGCCATCCCGGCTTGGGCCACTGCGGTATCGGCTTGGGCCACTGCGGTATCGGCTTGGGCCACTGCGAAGCTGGGAATGCCCCGAACGGGGTTGGGTGTTTGATCGCCAGATAGTGACGATCCCCTCCCTAAGACGCAGTTTGCAATCGTTGCTGCCGTCGTCGAGCCTTCGAACTCAGCCGAATTCCTCACGAGTCACACTTGGGTGACGGCAAAGCCATGGTAAAGCAGATGGTGTGCCAAAGCTGGTTGGGAGGTCGAAATCGCCAGGAAGCAATGCTTTTCTACAATTTCACTTTGCGACGATAGTAAACCTTACAAGCCGTTTGCAAAAGCGACCGTCGCAAGCTAGGGCTCGCCTGCATTACTCTTTTTCTCGCAGGTGATCTCGCAATGTCTTCAGCATGGCGGCAAAGACCCGTTCGTTTTTTTCGAAGTCGCGGTTCTCGCTTTGCATTTGCAGCAGTAACAGATCAGGTCCGTCGGGGATCACGATCATCCGCGAGATAATCAACAGATCGAGGTAGTAGAACTGCAGGTCGCGGGCAAGTTCCCCCGGCTCGCGATCGCTCGAGTCGGTTTCGGTGACTTCCAGTTCTTCGTATTCGGCCCGCATTGCCTGTTCGACTTGGTCCATCAGCGATGCGGGGGAACTCTGATTGGCGTATCGGTTAAAGGCGAAGAAGGTTCCGTCCGGCGATTCGATGGTCACACCGACTGACTCTTCGCCCGCGGTGCGCTCGGCCAGTTCCCAGTTATCGGGATACATAAAGCGAACGCCAAAATCGTCAAAAATCGCGGGCATGGAAATTCCGGCTCCTCGCTCGGGTCAGGATAACTGTTCAGTTCATGGCAAATAGCTTGACGGTTGCCTTGCTTCACGTCGATCCGATTTGATAACAGATAGCAACCACGATGGGAAACGAATCAGTCTTCAGGATGACATGTCGCACCACTTCTTCAACCGGGCTAGCGAGCCGCCGAGATCGACTTGCCGCATAGGTTGGGCGGTGGTTCTAATGGGACTTGTCATGCTGGCTGCCAGTGGCTGTCGTGCGATCCGTTCGCGATCCGAGAGCCAGCCTTCGATCGCCGCCCGGCGTCTATCTAGGCAAGGGCTGGAGGCGATGCATCATGGGCGTTGGGATTACGCCGAAGAGTTATTCGCTGGCGCGCTCGATTTGAACGAAGCGGACGACCGTGCAAATTGGGGGATGGCTGAAACGTTGTGGCAGCGCAATGAGCGAGAAGATGCCGTCACGTACATGAAGTCGGCAGTCAGGCTGAGTGGGTCCCATCCCGAACTGCTGGTACGTCTTGGCCGGATGCACTTTGAGCTGGGCCAGTTCGAAGAGGCGGAAGCCAATTGTGAGGAGGCGTTGCACGTCGGGCGTGAGTTGCCCGAGACTTGGTCGCTGCATGGTGATTGTTTACAGCAGCGTGGCGAAAGCGATGCGGCATTGGCGGCTTATCACCGCGCCTTGGCCCTCCAACCCGATTTCCCTGCAGTTCAGGTCCAAGCGGCGGAGTTGTACCGCCAGCAGGGCCGTTACGACCGGTTGCTAGCCACACTCGATCGGCTCCGCGATTCCACCAGCGATTGTGCCTGTCCGGCTCGGGTACACATGTTGCGCGGGGTCGCGATGCGCAAACTGGGACGCGATGAGGAAGCCGCTCAATGCTTCGCCATGTTGGCTCAGTTGACGCCGGAGGATCCCAACGTTCATCTTCAAATCGCCTCGCTTTCTCTGGAAGCCGACGACTTTGAAACCGCTCGGCTAGCAACGCGTCACGCTTTGGAGATCGATCCTGCTTCGCCCCTGGGGCATGAACTGCATGCGCAAATTGACCAGCGATCGCGACTGGCGGCCGAAGCGTTACACACCGGGACCAAGCGTTAAATCCGGTCGACACGGAGCTTCTTTCCTGATCGATTCCTAAAGAAATTGGTTTGCTCGGGCTGTTTTCGCAAGCTAGGGTTCTGATGTCACGGACAGTCCATGTCCAGGCTAATGCACGGGTGGGGTAGGTTTATCGTGCTGCCTGCTGGGTCGATCGCAGAGAGCAACCGGACATTGCGTCTCCGCTCTGCTGGCCCGCTGGACCCTTGTCTATTTAACATGTGTGGGATTAATTGATGCAAACGTCACCCAATGCAGCGGCGGCCATCCCCGGTCGATTCATAGAACGTCGCCAAGCGGATGAAACGCCTGTGCGCGATCGGCGGCAGTTTGGCAGTTCGCATTCCGAACTGTCTGAAGATGCGCGGGAGTTGGCGTTGGCGATTGATGGCTACAAGGCGCGGAATCGCCGTCGCTATATCACCTTTGAAGAGATGCTTTCCATCATTCAGCAACTCGGTTACTCGCGCGAATCGAGCTGACGGTTTCGACGTAATAAGTAGCCAGGCAGGAGTCATCTGGTAAGTGAGTCGCGTTGGCGATAGCTGCGGTGCCTGCATTCAACCGGGGCTATCGCCCAAACGGCTACGCAAAGTTCTGTGGAATGATTCCTGCAAACCTGCTTAATGACTTGGTAAGCAGCCCTGGGCCGTGGTGGCTTCGCTCTAACTGGGGCCGGCGGCCAGCAACGGTAGCAGTAACTGGCGTCGTGTGACGAAGCTTTGATCCTGCCCTTTGGTATCTGTCAGGATGGCCACATCGGATCCCGATTCGTACAGTCGCAGCAAAACCGAAAGGTGTTTGTCGGAGACCTTCGCGCGAACCACATCTTGCGTTGTCAATTCGCCTTCGGGCAGCCTTAGCAGTTCCGCGTAAAGCACAAAGCCCGAGATCTTTTTCCGTCCTCGAACCAAGACGATAGGATGACCCTGGCGTCTTGCGGCGGCCCGTGCGGCATCCCGGTCCGCTGGGGCATCAATGATCGCTAGCCGGCTGAGTGGAACGCCGAATCGCACCGCCGGTTGATTGCCCACTTCGAACACATTCTGAGCCAACGTGCGCTGACTCCCTGCAAGGATGCCTGCTTCGTGGCCTTCACGTAACACCTGTTCTAATTCTCGCCGCGCCATCCCCAGACGGACACGAAAAGGCGTTTCGCCGGTAATCGATCGCAGTACGCGGGCCAACAATCCCAGCAAAGTCGAAATTGGCAGAAACAGCGCGGTGAAAAATAGCAGTCCCGGCCGGGCGACTTTTAGTAGTCGATAGGGTGCGTTGTAAAATAAGAACTTTGGCAGCAATTCCCCCATCACAAAAATGATTGGTGTTGCCAAAATCGTACACAGCAGTTCGGCACTTGCGCCGCCGTTAAAAGTCGCCTGCACCGCCAGCACGATGGCCAGACTGGTCACGTAGTTCGCCAGATTATTACCGACCAGTGCGGTGGCAACGAAGACGGCCGAGTGATTCAACAGCCAGACCATCCCGCGCGCCGTCCAGCCGCCCTGTAAACCGTCCAGGACGAGGCGAATCCGTGAGACGCGGTACATGCCCGTTTCGCTGCCACTGAAGAAAGCGCTCAAGGCCAAGCCGGCGGCGAAGAGGATGGCGGCAAGCATCATCTTTCCGGCTCCGCTTCATCGGGCGAGGAGACATGCCGAATTTCGATCGACAGGCTGCCGTCTTCGTGCTCGTCGGTGACCTTCAATAGGTAATCCCCCCAGCCGCACATGTCGCCGACCCTCGGCACTCGCTCGTTCAAGCGTTGCATCATGCCGGCAACGGTGACGTTGCGTCCTTCGGGACGGGCTAGTCCGAGTTGTTTCGCTAGTCGTCTCGCACTTGCCGCGCCGGTCACGCGGAGGACGCCGGGCTCGATCTCCTCGATCAAGGTCTGGGCATCATGCAGTGCGTTGCGGTCCGGTCCACTGAGCAACTGACGAACGACATCGTCCAGCGTCAGCACACCGATCGTCTCGCCATATTCATTCACCACTGCGGCGACGGTCCGATCTTGCTGCAGCATGATGTCAAAGGTGTGCGAGACGGTGGCCGACCAAGGCACATAAAAGACCGGCTCGATAAAGTTGGCCAAGTCATCAAGCTGACTGGGCCGCAGACGCCGCACGGGCGTCGCGGCAACCACCTCTTCGGTGCCTGGTTCGGCGAACACCAGGTACCCGTCAGCGGGAATGGGCTGCTGTAGGATGTTGGGGTCGACGGGCAAACTGTCAATGCGCAGTTGGCTTCGTGGCCGCATCCACTCTCCCACCGGCGTATCGGCCAACTGCACCAACTGACGCAACATGTCGCGTTCGCGCGCCGCCAGAACGGCGTCTCCGGTACCCAGTTCAATCGCCCGCTCGATGTCGTCCAGGTCCAGGTCGGCCTCGGGTTGAAAGCTGGGCCAGATCAATCTTCGTGCGGCCAAATTGGCGACGCGGATCAGTGGCAACAGTGGTGCGACGATGCGGACCGCCAAGGTCATCGGCGGCCCGATAAAGTACGACAGCCGGACCGGCGAGACGACGGCTAAGCTTTTGGGAAGCATCTCGCTGAAGAAAATGATTGTCAGCAAACTGGCCACGGTAAAAATGACCGCCGCGGCTCCACCCCCCTGCTCTGCCCTTTCCAAACGTCCGCCCACGATCGACGCGATCCCGAAATAGACCATGTTGATCAGCAGGTTCCAAAACAGGATTGCCGATAGCAGTCGCTCGGGGTCGTTCAGCAGCGCGTTGGCGACCCGTCCCGCGGTGCCGCCTCGCGAGAGCGCGCGACGGTCGCGTGTTCGCAGCGAGAACAAGGCCGCTTCGCTGCCGCTGAAGAAGGCACTCAATACAATCAGTGCGGCCATTGGAATCAACCACGGCAGAACGAGCTGCCAAACGTTCACTCCGAATTCCCTCCGCCACGGCTCTGCCCCAACGACACATCGAATTCGCTAAGCGCTGGAACCAGCATCGCAGCGGTTGCAAATCCGTAACCAAACAGCACGGGAATAAAGACCAATGCTTGATCACGTTGCAGCAGAAACTGAGTGATGGCATAGAAGGTGATCATCGGCAGCCCAAAGGAGGCGACGAAAATCGCTGACGATGGATTGCGCCAGCCGAGTGCCGCGTACAAGCACGCTCCTCCACCAAGAATCATCGCCAGGAACGGCGGCAACTGAAGCTGAAACGCGCCGCGGAAACTGACCATGATCACCATGCAGATGGCAACTCCGATACACAGAAAAAAGATCGTGCCCAAGCTGACCAGCGTGGCGGTTCGTCCGGCATGGTAGTTCAAGCCGCAGTGGACGCCGACGGTCGTCACGAAAAAGTACAGCACGGCCAGCCCGACCGTCGACCAGACCGTGTTCTCCCAGGTCATCACCCCCAGCGCTCCTAAGGCAACCAGCGTCAGCAGCGGAATCAGGACCATCTCTTTGGTCACATACAACACGCCTAAGATTTTGCCGAAGACGAACTCCGCGGGCCGCACATCGGTGACCAGCAATAGGTCGAGTGCCAGGATGTCGCGTTCGGTTGTGACACTGTTGACCGCCAACGCATTAACCAATAACAGGCTGACCACGCCCAGGGCTGCGACCGGCAAAGTGGCCGCCGGTAAGGTGCGGCCAGCGGTGCCAGTCCGTTCGAAGGCTTCTCCTGTTTGAATGCTGTTGTAAAGAACCGTGCCGACCAACAGGCAAATCAGCAGGTACGCCATCCGGATCAGGAGGACTTTGCGGCCGTAGGCCCACGTTCGCACCTCGCGCCACAGAATGGGATTGCCCCAGACCTCGCGTGGCGGTCGAGCCTTCCAGGTTTGAACGGCTTGGCCTGTCGTCGCTTCCTGAGCCAATTCTTGGGAACTTTCAGGTTCCGGTGGTCGCAAGCGAACTTCGCGTGAAGGGTTCCAAACACGCACCCGAGCGATCCCCACGGCCGTCACGGCGGTCGCGACGAGGAGCGTGAATAGGGAGTATCCGACGGCCGGTTGAAGCGGCAGGCCGAGGCTGCTTGGCAGAGGCGAAAGCGCCGTTAGCAGGGCTCGGATAGGACTGGTGTAAGCGGCCCAAGCAACTGGAAAGGCGGGTGCCATTCCTGATCCCAACAGTTCCCAAAACGCTACCCACAAGATCAATGCAAGGACAGTGAAAGCGATCGATTGGAAGGTCTTTTCTCGCCAGAGGGCGACCACGGTGCCGACCGCCGCGGCGAGCACAATCGTGGCGAGAGTGACCGCATAAACATTGGCGACTTGGCCGGAAGAAACTCCGCCAAACAACGGCAGCACTAAAAACAAGGGCAAGGTGGCCGCCAGCATGGAAAACACGCCGATCAGGCTCGCGGCTAACTTACCGACGACAACTTCCGTCCCGGTCAATCGGGTCAGCAGCATCAGCAGCAGCGTTCGGCGGTCTTTTTCCTGGGCCACATTGCTGGTCGCTCCCACGGCAGCCTGAAAAACGAGAATCAACATCTGTAGAGGGGCCAACAGCAGGAACATCGATCCGCCAAAACGCGACAGGTCTCCTGCGGTTCGCAGCGGACGCATGCCAGAGAGAACGAGGTACCCAGTGCACAGCAGCACGAACATCGCCAGCAAATACAGCGATCGAGAAAGATACAGCCGAGGCCGTTTAGGGGCCACAATGGCTTCGCGGTTGAAGACCGGTCCAAGCATGAAAGGGGTCGAGTCAAACGGAGGATGAAAAACAGGCAATAAGGCTCGTCGAGAGAAGTCTCAGTTTAGCCGCCCGGCCGCGAATTGTCAGATTCCCTCTGACCGTAACATTCCAACCCGCTCGGGTAATTCGCTTCGTGCAAAATGGATTCGGCATCTGCTGGGCGGGTTGAGCGATCTAGGGTTAGGTGAGTACTAATTCGGGGCATTTATTTGAAGATATGGTGAGCGATGAAGCTTCAATCCTGGCCAACGGCCGTCAAAACATTTCTGCAAGACGAAGATGGGCCCACGGCAGTGGAATACGCCGTGATGTTGGCGTTCATTGTAGTGGCCTGCATCGGTTCGGTGACCCTGGTCGCCCAGGCAACCAACGGCAGTCTGGAAGAATCAGGTGAAGCCATCAAAGGAGCTTTCGGCGGATAACGATGGATAAAGATTGCCCCAAGCCTACTAGATTGCGTTTGCTGATTGATCGAGAGGTCCAGGGAGCATTGCTGATTCGGACGGTGCTCTATTCGCTGTCTGGCACGCTGTACATGGGCTGCGTGCTGTTTTTCAGCCAAGCTCTCAGCTCGTCGCAGCAATCGTGGTGGCAGCACTTGGCCGCTTTTTCGCTCGACATGCTTTACTGGGGGCCAGGCTTGGTGGTGCTGTTGCCGTTGCTCGCGCATGACCTCCTGCGGGTTTCCAATCGGTTTGCCGGGCCGATCTATCGGCTGCGAACGGAGATGCAACGCCTGGTCGATGGCCGGGAGGCGGGGCATGTTAAGTTTCGCGACAGTGATTACTGCAATGACCTGGCGACGCTCTATAACCAGCTTCGAGAAGAATTGCTCGAACATCGCGCAGAGGCGTTGAAGCGATCGGAAGGGCCAACGCCGCTGCCTGAATCGACGGAGTTGTTTCAAGCCAAACCGCCGGCCGAACTGGAAGAGGATGATTGGGAAGTGGTGACTTCCGGTGAAGCACCCCCAGCGAAGCCAACCGAAGACGTACGGAAAGCTCAGCTCCAGGAAGAGGTTGCTTGACCGCGGGCCTTCACCAACCGAGAGCTTGCCCTTCGGCGACAACGCCTCGGACTTCCGCTTCGCTGACGTCAAACAGTGCGGAGAGTTTCTTGATCTCGTTGTCCAAGACCTCGTCAAGCATCGCTTCCAATCGCAAGCGAGCTTCACCTCGTGGGATTTTGATTTTGCCTTGCGTCTGGCGATACGCAATTTTATACATTCCGTACAGACGCTTCTTTTCTGCTTCGCCCAGTTTTCGAAACGGATCGCTTGTGTCCATCCCATCGGTGTTGACGGGAAGCGATGCCGGTAGTTGAAGCGAATCCATAAAGCCAAGGGCATGATCGATCGTCGCTTCATCTTCGCGTACCTCTCGCGACGGACGGCTCGCTTCGGGCTGGAGGCTGAAGGCCTGATAAGAAATCAACACCCAGCCGGTTGCCAACGGGTATGCTTCGGTCACGCAGACGCGCTGTGCTGTTTCGCTAAGAACGGTTTCGGCGCGGAAGCCATCCCGGCCGTGATGCTGTACCGGTACCCACTGATCGCTGCAGTGAATCGTTTGGCTTGCTGCCGCTGCAACCGCCGATGAAGGGTCTTCTCCTGGGGGTTGATTAACAATCACCGTCAGCTCATAAATCGCGCTTGATTCGGCACTCAAGACCCGTTGCGACGCCGCAGAATCGGTCTTGCTGCGCTGGATCGCGCCGGTTGGAAAGCTCGCCGATGCGCCCAGCACTTCCGCTGTTTGCCATGTGCTGGGTAAAGGGGGCGGCATGGCAGGAGACGCCGTGGCCGAGCTGCCTCCTTGTCGGTTGGCAACCGGGGCCGAATCGCGGATTGCCAACACCGCCACGGTCGCCGCGCCTGCCAGCAGAACCAGTGCCAACAGCCCCGCGCCGACGGCCGCCAAGATCAGCAGTCGCTTGTTCCGTGGCGGTGCCGCTTCGTCGGCATCGGCAGTCGCTGCGGGCTGTTGTGCCGATGCTGGAAAAGCGGGCGAAAACGGCGGTGGATTCGACGCCGGTGGGAAGGCGGAAGGGACGTGGGAGCCAACGGGCGGCGCATTGCTCGGCATCACGAGTGTTCCCGCGGGCGCTGGAGTCGCCGTCGAAGCAGCGATATTCAGCGTTGCCTGACACGACGGGCATTGAATACGAGTCGCTGCACCGGAGACACGCAGCCGTGTCTTGCACTTCGGGCACTGGAGAGAACGCTCTGGCATGTTCAACGCTTTGGCAAGTTCGAACGCGGGGCTAGGTAAACCGGTTAAGGGGCATCCGGTAAGGCAAGCTTCAAAATTCGATGATGAAAACTGTCGGCAATGTACAGCTCGCCAAGATGAACTTTCACCCCGTGCGGGCGTTTCAGTTTATAGTTGCCCGTCGACACCGTTTGCAGCGTTTGTGTGGCCGGATCATAGACGCGGACCGCGTGATTGTTGTCGTCGGCAATGAACACACGCCCGTCAGACGCGATATCGAGATGCTTGGGACCGTTTAACTGGGCGGAGAGTGCCGGGCCGTCGACCAACCCCGGTTTGCCGTTGCCCGCCACAGTGGTGACCCGTCCATCGCGGACGTGCCGCAATACGTGCCCGCCTCGTTCTAGCAGATACCAACTACCGTCCGGAGCCGCCGCCGCGGCGCGTGGGTCGACTAGCGGAGCTTCGGTTGCCAGTTCGCCATCGGCGGGACGGCCTTTCTTGCCATTGCCCGCGATCGTGCGAACCCGTTCGGTTGCCAAGTCGATCTGACGGATCCGGCGATTGCCGATGTCAGCGACCAACAACTGCTTCCGGTCCGCCGTCAGAGACACGCAAATCGGCTGTCGAAAACGAGCCTCATCGATGCTGCCGCTGTCGCCATCGAACCCTTCCTTGCCATTGCCCGCAAACGAATCGATCGAACGCTTCGCGGGATCGTAAACACGCACCGCATGGTTCAGATGGTCCGAGAGATACATCTGCCCGTCGGCACCGATCGTCACATTATGCAGCTTGTTAAATCGAGCGGTCTCCCCTGCCCCGTCGACATATCCCGTGGCGGTCGCTCCGGCCAACGTTTCCAACCCGTCGGCCGCGGTCCACTTCAGTAATCGCCCGCCGTCGTACTCCACAATGATCATCGCTCCCTGCGCATCAAAATCGACAGCGAAGGGCGCGTTCAATCCTGCGGGCGGTGCATCGCCCGGATTGGGAACCGTGTTTCCCACAATCACCTCCACATCCGCGGCGTGGGAAACCAGCATGCTGGAGCAGAACAGGGCGAGCATCGCTCCCCACAGGAGCGGAAAGGAAGTTTTCATCGCGGCAGGCTCATCGGAAGGTGGTGACTAGCAGGGGAAGGTTAACGATCCAGCGAAATCGCTTCCGCATAGTCTAACTCTCCCGTGCGGCCATCGTAGTACTGAAAGATGACTTGCGGGTGTGGGTAGGCGACCAGCCGTTTGTCGCCCAGCTTTTGGGGCATATTGAACACATTGTTGACCTGCACCACACAGAAATGCGGATACAACCGTTCCAGTCGCGGCACATCGGGCAGGATATAGCTGCTCCAGCGAATGTCGCACGCCCGCGGGCCGAACTGAAATGTTCCCGTCGCCGGGCGATCGCTCTCGTCCAGCTTGGGCACGTGGTTCACACTGTTATGCGGACCGCAGCAGAATTCCCAGACATTGTCGGTGACTCGAATGGCAAAGCTATTGTGCAGGTCACCAGTCATCACGAAAACCTTTTTGCCCAGCCGATCCCAGGCGTTGATCAACGTTTCACGCTCGTCAAAAAAACCGGTCCAGGCTTCTTCTTTATTCTCGGTATCGACTTCGACACCGCCGGCGCCACTGTGAGGGATCATGAAGGGCACGGTTGAAATGACAAAGAAGAAATCGGCGTCGCTGGCCTTCATGCCTTGCAGCAACCATTCACGCTGCGCCTTGCCCAGCATTGACACGCCCGGCTTATCGCGTTGACGGACGTCGTGCATGTCGCGGTCGCCACGGGTATCCAAGACGAAGAACTCACAGTTCGCCACGCGGAACTTGCCGTAGCTGCGTCGTCCGATCGAATAGCTGACGTGGTCGGTCACCTTGGCCGGCATGTGTAGGCGGAGGGTGTGGGAATCGACCACTTCGGCGATGTTGTACACATACGAGTTCGCGTGTCCGTCGTCGTTGTCGTACTGCATGTCATTGGTGCCCGCTTCCTTGGTGCCCCAGTGAACGTGCAGGTTCAGCATCTCCGCGAGCGGCAGGGCGGTAAAGTCGGTCGCCGGGTCGACCAGCAGATCGCTTCCCGCTTGCATTTGACCGCGACCAAAGTGCAGGGGATGAGGGTGCTGCATCGGGTTCGCCCAACCCAGATAGTCGTACCAAGCATAGGTGCCGATGTCCCGAAACACCGTTCGGCGGTGACGCTTGCCCGCCTCGGCGGCTCCCCAAATGTCGTTCACCAATTCATGGTCGTCGAACGTAAAGTAACTCGGCACTCGGCGGTGCCACTTGGCCAGCTCCACGCCACGCTCGAGGTACAGTTTGTAGTTCTCCCAAACTCCTACGACCGAAGGCATCGTCTGGACGACGGGGGGTAATTCCGCGATGCCTTGTGTCAATCGCCACGCTTCGGGTGGGTGCTCGCGAAGTTCTTCGTACAGCCAATCGCCATTCATGATGTGAAAATGCACCTTCTCCGCCCAGTCCCGATTCAGGTGCTCATAGGTCGGTGAACGGTGTCCTAAACCATGCAGCGGATTTTGGTTGGCACATGAACCGATTTGAAACCGAAAGTTGAACAGGCCCGCTGGGTTGTGTTCCGGATGGCGTGATGCGGTCGCACTGGGCAAGGTCCGAAACGAACCGGGCAGCCCATGTGGCCGACCGTTGACGATCAATTGGTAGTGATACCGTGTGTCGGCCAACAAGTCGCTAAGAATCGCGACGCCGGTGTTGTCATGGTCCAAGGAGGTCACAGCCCGGGCGCTGGTTTGCGTCAAGCGTTCGGGGTCGATGCCATACCGGACAGAAAAGAAACCGGGGTCGGAAGTGCGCCCCCACACGCGGACGCTGGTGGCCGTCGCATGCCCCAGCATCGGGCCATGTGTCAAGCGAATTGGATCACGCTCGGCGCGGGCCGATTGGAGGGGCGAAAACAGCAGGGCGATGAGGAAAAAACAAGGCAGTGTGCGTGGCATCAAACGGTCCGCAGACAAGAGGACTGGGGGGGACAGGCCGTTGTATCGTAACCCAACCGAAACCGTGACGCAGGCGGCTGGTTTCATCAGCAGAGCCTCGCCACCCGCGCCGATCGTCGCGTTTTGTGGACGCCACGATCGGCGCGGGATACATTGAACGCCGGTAGAGCTCGCCTTTTTGCAGGGCTGTCTGCCTGTGAAGTATGCGGCGTGCGACGCGAGCACACGCTGTGTGAAAAGTTTGCTGTGTGAAAAGTTTATCGTTTATCGGTCTTGATCCATTGAAAAAGGAATCCGCTATGTTGCTTCGTCCCAGTCGCCGCAAGTTTCTCGAATCCTCCGCGGGGTTGGCTGCCGCTTCGGCCGTGCCGATCGCAGCGCAGGCGGCGGAATCAAAACCGACCGCCGAATCGATCACCAAGGTGCTGTACGAGTCGTTGACTCCCAAGCAACGTGAGGAGATCTGTTTTGCTTGGGACCATCAAGATCCCAAGCGGGGTCTGCTTCGCACCTTCGTCGCCAATAATTGGCAAATCACCAAACCCGAAGTGATTGGTGATTTCTACAGCGATGATCAACGACAGATGGTCCGAGACATCTTTGAAGCGATCATCGATCCCAGTTGGCACGCGCGCTACGACCAGCAACTCGAAGACGACGCGGGTGGTTTTGGTAATGAACAGTCCTTGGCGATCTTCGGGAATCCAAACGACGGTAAGTTCGAACTGGTGCTGACGGGGCGACACATGACCCTTCGCTGCGATGGGAACTCCGCCGATCATGTGGCCTTTGGAGGTCCGATCTTTTACGGCCACGCCGCCGACGGCTTCAACGAGGGCAAGGACCACCTCGACAATGTCTTTTGGCCACAAGCCGTCGCGGCAAACGGGCTGTATCAGATGCTGGACGGCAAACAGCGCAAGCTCGCCTTGCAGCCGAAAACGCCTCGTGAACAGCAGGTTGGGTTTCGCGGCAAAGATGCCAAGCTGCCCGGGATTCCCGGCAGTGAAATGTCAGGCGACCAAAAAGAGCATCTGCAGAAGGTGCTCGGCATGTTGGTTGAGATGTACCGCGAAAGCGATCGCAACGAAGCCATGCAATGCGTGATGGCTCAAGGCGGCTTGGACGCATGCCACCTGTCGTTCTACAGCGATCAAGACATCGGTGGCGACGAGGTCTGGGACAACTGGCGACTCGAAGGCCCCTCCTTCGTCTGGCACTTCCGCGGATCGCCGCACGTTCATGTGTGGGTCAATCTTGCCGATGCACCGGAGGTCAAGCTGAACGCGTAACAGCGGCGCGTTGGTCCGATTCGCGAATCTCCAGGAAATGAGCCGCGGCCTTGCATCGTTTGAGCATCCTCACGCGATGCGAGGTTTTTATTAGCTTTCGGTTGTCCCGGGAAAAAACAAGTGGTTGAGGGTTTGCTAGCCCCTCTTGTTTGTATTTTAGCAAGGCACGTTTAAGCCCTCTGCAAGCGATTAATATTAGTCGTTTGCCTGTCAGTCGAGGGCGCACGCAAGACTTTGTCAGTGCGTCTCACTTTCAAGTAAGAGCGGTCTAGATGACTAAGTCAATCAGGGTGTCACCGGTGATCTCACCGGTGATCCGCAGGCTGGGCTTGGAGAGCGTGGAGATCGGGGTAAGCGAACAGCGGCCTGCCTGCCATGATTCGGGTGCTGACAATTCGCTTCAACAGGCAGGGAGCGTGATTCAAGGTCTGCGACGTTGGGCACGCGTCGCAGGCTTAAGGGCAAGAGGCTGCAGTCTCTGGTTGGTATTTGCGGCTGCCTAGAAAGGAAGACCGGCCGAATGCTGTACGACGAAAGCCTTTGCTGTAGGTATCCAATTGCCTCGGGAGTGATCGAAGACGCGTGCCCTCACTCGGTGAAAGACCGCATGGAACGCAGCGGGATGCGATGGGCCCTCAAAGGCACGCCAAGCATGCTTCACGTGCGGCCGCATTTTAAAGCGACCATTGGCATCGCTTTTTGGACTGGAACAGAACTCACGACGTCCTGGGAACCCACCACGGCCAACGCGCACTTTAGGCACAATGCGCAGAATGCGTCGACTTGCGCTGCCGCTTGATTTCGAAGATGATCGGTTGCTCCTTTACTGAACGACGCGATCCCTTTCATCAAGTTGCGG
>Ga0102938_10000006_pt1 | contig 86785 bp, 68 predicted proteins | sample SalPonR2_B_D2_MG_FD_84516 | JGI IMG/M metagenome (GOLD analysis project Ga0102938, IMG submission 84516) | Salt pond soil microbial communities from South San Francisco under conditions of wetland restoration - Salt Pond MetaG R2_B_D2_MG | ecosystem: Environmental > Aquatic > Marine >...
ACCCAGATGCGTCGCGTCTCGACGTGGATGAAGACGAGGAAGTAAAGATCGACCATGCCTTTGATCGTCCACTTTCGTTTGGACGCGAAGTCGCACTGCCACATGGTGGCTGCATGCCGCTTCAGGAAGTCTGACCAAGTATCGGGATGGTCCTGCGGATCCGGCCCGAGGCCAGCTTCGACCAAGATGTTCTTGACCGTCTGCCGAGAGATGTGGTGTCCCAAGCGGCGCATCGCCTGAACGATCTTGGTGTAGCCCCAGCCGGTTTCCTTGCGGATCCGGATGATCGTGTCGGCGATGCTCTCGTCGGTCCGTGGCCGGCCAGGCTTGTTTTCCGACTTTGATTTCGGCCGTTTCGCCGGCGCGTCCTCCATATTGCGGATCCAGCGGCGAAACGTCGAGTAGCTGACGATTGAAATCAGGTCCTTGATCCGTGGGCCGAGCTTCTTGCCGTGACGAACCAGCCGATGTCGTTCCTGATTGTTCAGCGTGATCCGATCGGGTAACTTGCTCCGCAGGATCGCATTCTCCGTTTTGAGATACGTCACTTGTTGAGCCAATTCCTGCCGAGTGAGCGACGCGAGTAGTGTCAAAAGCGGGTGAACGATCGCGGCCATTTGAGTCGCTGATTCCTTGCAAATCCTGAAATAATCGGGGTGGCATCATTTTTTTACCCCGCTCAGCGGACGAGCATATCGGCGGCTGCCGGAGCGGCAAGCTCAGCCGCGGCCTGTCGTGTACCTTGGCCAAGATGGCCGGCAAAACGACCGCTCTAATCTGCACTTCTTCGCACTTCTAGCGATGGGCGGCGTCTTCTCGAAGAGAGGTGACAGCAGGGTTAACAGCAGCTTGTTAACCAGCCTGTCAAACGTGCGATCTGAGAATGTTCTCAGAATGGCCCCTCTGGTGGCTATGCGATTCAGTAAAGCGTTCAGAAGCCAAAGAGCGAAACGGACGCTGAATCATGAAACCCAGCAAATTGCAGTGTTTCAGCGTTTCAAAAACAGAGAACTAGTTTGAAGAGGGTCTTTTACGGGGAGGGCGCCGCTGTCATCCCAGAGGCTGGGCATTGCACGGACTTCGCTAAAGAGGCCTCCGGTATAACGGACATCTCGGCACGAAGCCGTTGGCTAGCTCCGAATGCGAACGTGGTGCTGTCCCCCTTAGGGTCGCGTTCGGCGACTGCTAGGGGGTGATCGTGACAAGCACGCACTTGAACGCTGGCGTCTTGCTCGCGGGGTCCACCGTTTTGGAAACCAGCACGTTGGATTCGGGGTAGTACATCAACGCGTTGCCGGCACGAATCGATTCGTAGCCTCGCGCCAGAATGCCTTCCATGGCTCCCGTTTCGCTGCGGACGGTGACCCGTTGATCGTGGTTCAGCCCCAGTCGTCGCAGGTCGTCGGGGTGCATCAGAATGACGTCGCGGCGATCTTGATTGCGATACAGGTCTTCTTCTTCGTAGACCACCGTATTGAATTGGCCTTCGCTGCGAACCGTCATCATCCGCAATTGGTTTGCGTCGCCTTGCAGCGCGGGCAGTTCGTGTTGATGCAGCACGGCGCGACCATCCTCGGTGCCAAATTTTGGTTTGTGGAAGGTCCGACCGGCGAGCTGAAATTCCTGTTTGGTTTTGTCGATTTCAGTGATCTGTTGGTAACCGGGAACGACCGCCCCGATCCAGTCACGGATGGTGGAGGTTTGTCGCATCGCTTGCCAATCGACGCCACGGCCTTCGCCGACCACGTGCTGTCCGATGGTGGCGATCACTTCCACCTCGCTGCGTGGGCCCGGTAGGCGTGTCGGCCCGCCATCACTGAGGCGGACGAAATTGAACATCGATTCTTGCGTTGTCGCTTGAGGTTCTTCGTCGCGCGCGAGCACGGGCAGGATGATCGTTTCGGCGGCCAAGCCGTGGGCGTGCCCGGTGTTCAGCGTCGTGCTGAGCATGACATTCAGGTCAAGATTCGAGAGCGCTTGATCGGCGAACGTGGAGTCAGGGTTCGACCCGTACAGGTTACCACCGAGGCAGAATCCAACCTTGATTCTTCCTTCGGCAGCGGCGTCCATGCAGGCCAGCGTATCGAGTCCGGGCGAGGTCGGCAGGTCGACGTTGAACTTGGACTTGAGCGAATCAAAGATCGCATCTTTCAGTTTCGGAGTCACACCGACCGAACCGATTCCCTGCACATTGCTGTGACCGCGAATCGGCATCAAGCCACAGCCTGGGCGTCCCAGCATGCCGCGGACCATCGCGAGGTTGGCGATCGCCTGTACGTTTTGCACGCCGTGGGCGTGGTGTGTGATCCCCATCGTCCAGGAGAAGATCGCTTTCTTTGCCCCAGCGTAGGTCTTGGCGATCGCTTCGATCTCCGGACGAGCGACGCCCGACTTGGTTTCGATTTCGTCCCAGGAAAGTTGTTCGACCGTTTCGCGATAGGCTTCGCTATCGCGGCAATGATTGGCAAGGAAGGGGGCATCTTCAGCGCCCGCTTCAAAGACCGCTTTGGCGATCCCCCACAACAGCGCCAAGTCACCACCGATGTGCGGCTGGATGTATTGCGTGGCGATCTTCGTGCCCAGCATCAACGACACGGGATGACTGGGGACGCGGAACTTGACCAGCCCCGTTTCGACCACCGGGTTGATCACGATCACCTTGCCACCGCGCCGCCGGACGTTCATCAGGCTGGTCATCAATCGCGGGTGATTGCTGGCCGGATTACCGCCGATCAGGAAGACGCAGTCCGCATGTTCGACATCTTCCAAGACGATTGTCGCGGTGCCGCTGCCGACCGACGACTGCAGTCCCACGCCGCTGGCTTGATGGCAATAGAAGCTGCAATTGTTGACATTGTTGGTGCCGTACATGCGGGCCATCAGTTGCAGCAGGAAACCCGCTTCGTTGCTGCTGCGTCCGCTGAAGTACCAGAATGATTCGTCGGGCGTGACCTGTTTCAGCTTGGCTGCGATCCGGGCGAAGGCATCTTCCCAAGTGATAGGCCGGTAGTGCGACTGGCCTTTTTCATATAGCACGGGCTGGACCAAGCGGCCGCAATGTTCCAGTTCGCGCGGAGTGAGCGTCTGCATGTGCTCGACGGAGTTCTGCGCCCAGAAGGTCGGCAAGATGCCGGGCTGCATGTCGGCAACCATCGCCTGGAGGCTTTTCTTGCAGACTTCGGGGAACGAGCCGGCTTCGTTGACCATGCCGCCCTGTTGGCCGCCCATGCCCAGCGCGCACGTCTTACACGCGTTGCGCGTCCGCATCGCTTTGTACAGTTTCCAAACGCCGCCCGCTTCGCGGCCTTTTTTCCACGTATACCAGATGGCTCGAAAGCCGCCGCCACTGCCAACTTTCACGATGCTCTGCTCCCAATAGTCGATGCGTTCGTCGCGTTCGTCCGCTGCTGTTGAAGTTCATTCTAGCGACTGCACGGGCGATCTCGCACCCTGCTTGGGCGCCGTCTCGATGGCGGCGATCGCCTCGAGCAATTGAGTCGCTTGGTGGGCAATGGTGGCCTTGGATAAAACGTATTGTCGGCCCGCTTCTCCATAGCGTTTTCGCGTTGCGGCGTCCGCCAGCAGGACATGCAGTTGCTCGGCGAGCGCTTGCGGATTTCCTGGCGGCACAATCCATCCCCCTCCCGAGGCGGCGATCATTTCGGGGAACGCACCGTGGTCGGGTTGCACGACGGGAACTCCGGCCGCCCAAGCTTCCAGCACGAACAGCCCCTTGGGGTCGTGGTAGTCGGTCGGCACGCACAACAGGTCGAGTTGTCGGAGGAAGTTTCGTTTGCCATCCAGATCGGGGCTGCCGTGAAATTGAACGTGTGCGGTTGCTCCAGCGGTGGAGAGTCTGTGTTTCAAGTCCGCCACATAGCCGCGGTGTTGGTCGCCTTCCCAGCCGGCAATGTGCAGCCGCGCCTGTTTGCCCGACTCGCGTGACCGGATGTCGATAAACGCATCGATCAAATGGTGCAGGCCCTTCTCGGGTGCCAGTCGCGCCAGGTAGCCGATATGGACCTGTTCGGCGGGCAGCACCATGCCCGATGATTCGCCTCGCGGTGCCTCCCATAAAAACGGGTCAGCATCGATCGCCAGCGGCAGCACGACCAGTTTCTCGTCGGGGATCCGCAGCAGTTTCGCCATCTTGGTAGCGTAAAACTGGCTGTGAACGATCACCCGATCGATCGAAGCCACCAACAGTCGCATTTGGTTGATCGCTTGTTGGCGGTAAGGGGGCTGGAGGTAGTCGAGGAAAATGTCGTCGCCCTGGAGGGTCACGACGATCGAGGTGTTGGGCATCGCGGCGCGGATCGCCGGAATCGCGCCGCCAATCAACAGGTTGCTCAGCACGACCGTGGTGGGCTGGAGATCGTCTGCCAGCCAGTGGACCAGCCGTTTGACCTCCTCACCCTGCCGTCCGTCCAGTCCTTGCAGCATGGAGACGGTTAGCTGTCCCAGCAGCTTGGCACTTGCCGCCCCGCCGCCCCGCGTGGCCCAACGCAGCAGCAGCGGTGAATCGAGCCAACGGCGGAAGCCTTGCGGCAGGAAACGCAGCAACGGCAGTTTTTGAGATAGATAAACGTTCACTCCCCCAAAGAAGACTTGGCCATTACTGACGTCCTGCTCGTCGGTCCGAATCGGGGTATAGATCGGCTGCAGGATGCACTCCACGCCCTGCTTTTGCAGTTGCCGAGCGAGGGCGTTGTCATGCATGCAACTGCCGCAATACATCCCGGCGGCACCAGCGGTCAGATAGGCAATTCGCATCGCGGAGAAAGTCGCTCGTTGTGGGTTTTCTGTAGCGTTTCTATACTCGCTGACTGCGCTTCACGACGGAACCCTGCCACAAGTACGAAATGCCTGATCATCTGCCTATTATTGACAGCGGCCAAGCGACCCAACCCTTGTTTTGGGGCGTCGACGTCGGCGGTACCAATGTAAAGATCGGTTTGGTCGATGATGCCGGTCAGACCCTCGCTTTTGAGAAAATTTCGACCGAAGTTTCGCTTGGCCCGCAGGCGGCTGTGAACCGTGTGGCCAACGAGATCGCAAAAATGGAGCAGAATTTAGGGCTCCCGCGTGCCCAGATTCCTCGCGTGGGTCTGGGGACACCCGGTAGCATGGATTTGGCGGCCGGAATGTTGGTCGAGCCTCCGAATTTGCCCGGCTGGTGGCACTTTCCGATTCGCGACTCGCTGGCTGCGGCCCTAGAACGGCCCGTATCGTTTATCAATGACGCCAACGCGGCGGCGTTCGGTGAGTATTGGCTGGGAGCCGGCCGTGCGTATGATTCGATGATCATGCTGACGCTGGGCACCGGGGTCGGAGGCGGGATTATCGTCAATGGCGAATTGGTGAACGGGGTGAACAGTTTTGGCAGCGAGTGCGGTCACATCCTGGTCGACTCCGCGGCCGACGCAAATTTGTGCGTTTGGGGCGGCGGTCGCGGGCAATTGGAAGCCTACGCCTCGGCCAGTGCGGTCGTGCAACGAACGCGTGAACGTTTAACCGAAGGAGCCTCCAGCGAGTTGGCCGGTATGTTGGGGGGGGGCGATAATGAACTGACGGCGAAACAGGTGTTTCTGGCCGCCGAACAGGGAGACGCTTTGGCCAATGAAATGATCGACGAGACGGCGCGGTGGCTGGGCATTGGCGTGACCACGCTGGTCCACACGCTCGATCCAGGGCTGGTCGTGTTGGGCGGCGCAATGAACTTCGGCGGTTTGTCGTCACCGATCGGTCGACGGTTTCTCGATTCGATTCGTCAGGAGTTTCGCATGCGCACGTTCGATAACGTTTACGAAGGAACGACTTTAGATTTTGCCACGCTCGCCGGAGCGGCTGGATACCTCGGTGCGGCGGGCTACGCGCGGGCGGTCCATCGTCAAACTGCCGCCGAATCGTAGTCGTTTGGTTTGCGGTTCTCTTTGTTGCTCGACTCCCTGTTGCCCTTTCATGTCCACAAGCCATCCAACCCGTTAAGACACCTCTATGCAGGTTCGCAATTTTTGCATCATCGCTCACATCGACCACGGCAAGAGCACCCTGGCGGATCGCCTGCTGGAACATACCGGCACGGTGACGCTACGCGAAATGAAGGAACAGTTGCTTGATGACTTGGCGCTGGAACGCCAACGTGGGATTACGATCAAAGCCCGCGCGGTTTCGATGCGTTACAAGTATCAAGGCGAACAGTACGAGTTGAATCTGATCGACACGCCGGGCCACGTTGACTTTCAATACGAAGTCTCGCGGTCGCTGGCCTGTTGCGAGGGAGCGCTGCTGCTGGTCGATGCGTTTCAAGGCGTCGAAGCGCAGACGGTCGCGAATGCCTACGCGGCGATGGAACACGATTTGGCGATCATTCCGGTCATCAACAAAATTGACTTAACTTATGCACGGCCCGATGAGGTCGCCGACGAGATGGAGCAGTCGCTCGGCAGTGATCCTGAAGCGATCGTGAAGGTGAGTGCCAAAGCGGGCATTGGAATCGATGAATTGCTGGCGACGATCATCGAAAAGATTCCGCCGCCAACCGGTGCGGCAGACGCTCCGCTGCAAGCGATGGTTTTCGATTCGAACTACGACGATTACCGAGGAGCGATCACCTACATTCGCGTGATGAGCGGGACGGTGCGCAAAGGGCAGAAGATCCGCTTCCTGCGTGCCGGGACGGAACACGAGGTGGTGGAGATGGGCCAGTTCCGACCGCGTCGTGAGGCTTGCGACAAATTGGAAGCGGGCCAGGTCGGTTATTTGATCTGCAATATCAAGTCGCTGAAGGATGTGCATATCGGAGATACGGTCAGCGTCCCCGGTCAGCACGGCGCGAATCCATTAACCGGATACTCGCGTCCCAAGCGGATGGTCTACTGTGGGTTGTTTCCCAGCGACGGCCAAGACTTTTCAGAATTGCGGGATGCGTTGAGCAAATTGTCGATCAACGATCCTAGTTTCGAGTTCGAGCCCGAAACGAGCGACGCGCTGGGGTTTGGTTTTCGCTGCGGTTTCCTCGGATTACTGCACATGGAAATCGTGCAGCAACGACTGGAACAGGAATCGGACGTCGATCTCGTTCAAACCGCGCCCAACGTGACCTACGAGATCCTCACCAAGAGTGGTCAAACGTTGATGATTCATAAGCCTCAGGACGTCCCCGACCCTGGCGACATCGAGGACTTTCGACAACCGATCGTGCGCTGTAACATCGTGGTTCCGACCGATTACATCGGAGCGGTGATCAAGCTGTGTCAGGAACGTCGCGGCATCCAGCACGGCCAGGAATACCTTGGTCCCACCCGTGCGATGCTGACGTATGACATCCCGTTGGCCGAAGTGATCTACGACTTGCATGACAAGATCAAAAGCTGCACACGCGGCTACGGGACACTCGATTACGAGATGCTCGGCTACGAGTCGGCCGATTTGGTGCGGATGGATATCTTGGTCAACGGCAACCGTGTCGATGCGTTGAGTGTCGTCTGTCATCGCGCGGATGCCGATCGACGTGGCCGGGCGGTGGTGAAGAAACTGAAGTCAGAGATCGACCGTCACATGTTTGAAGTCGCCGTGCAGGCGGCGATCGGCAGTCGTGTGATCGCACGCGAAACGGTGGCCGCGATGCGGAAAAATGTAACCGCGAAATGTTACGGTGGTGACATCACGCGAAAGCGAAAGTTGCTGCAGAAGCAAAAGGAAGGCAAGAAACGGATGAAGGCGGTCGGGAGCGTCGAGATCAGCCAAAAGGCCTTCATGTCGGTGCTCAGCACGGGCGACGAGTAAGCGGCGAATCTTTGGTCTCAACGTGCAGGTCGTTACGCTCCGGATTCCGCCGGTGGTGGAGGCGCGGGCATAGCCAACTCATCTGCCTGCGTGGCATCTTCGCCGTGACAAATGTCTTCCTGGTCCTCTTGAACAGCTTGCAATAAGACCTCGATGTAGCCGTGGACGGAATGGTCGCTGAAGTGGTCGACTTTGAAGAGGCGGAGGGAACGAAAGAAACCGCGCCAACGGTCTAGCCGCTTACGGGCGCCATCCAGCTTTCGGATTCGGCCCACGCTATCGAAGTAAACTTCTTGGCCCGCATGACGGTATCCCATCCAGGGCGGCGGAACCCGCGTCACGACGTCGTTGTTGTTGACAAACCGATAGTGATCCAAGGCGACGTAATTGACGTATGCGTGGTCGCCAACACGCGGGCTGCCGTAGCTAAAGAGGCCTTCGGGGTTGGAGGCGATATGAGACAAGAAGCAGCGTCCGGCACAGATCGTGGCCATCGCCCCGCCGAGGGAGTGACCGCAAAACCAAAGTGGTAGATCATTGTCGGTCAGTGCCGTTTCCAGTTCCGGCCATAGGTGGTCGACTTCGCTTTTGAATCCGCGATGGACTTTGCCCACCGTTTCCGCCAGGACGGCGGTCGCGTCGACGTCGGCTTGGATATCATTCCATTCATTCGGTTCGGTTCCGCGGCAGGCGATCACGCAGTCACGATCATTGCGGAATCGAAATGCCTGGGCGCCATCGTTATCGAATAGCGTGACATCGGGAAACCCAGCCGCCGTCGCGGCCTGACGAGCTTCCGCCTCATCGTTGTAGGAAATCATTGCCAATTCGGCGAACAGGAGGGCTTTCTTGAGGAACGAAAGCGATCCGATGGGGCCGGTCACACTGGAATGAATCGAAAGCGGGATCTCGCCGTGATCTTTGATCAGCTTTGTCACCTGAGGGCTCCGCGATAAAGTAACTACAAGCCACGGTCCACTGTGGCGCCCAGTAAAAACGCTATTAAATCGTTCCCTGAACCAATGGACGATTAATCTACCAACAGTGGGGCCGAGCGAGCCAGTTCCCTAAACGGGGCATCGGTTGGAAACATCCGCAAGTTCGGCAGAGGGTGCTGATTGGGGCGAGCCTTGACACCGTCGGTCCCGTTGTCACGTACGCTCAGCGGAAATGCCTTGCGAACCGTTGGCGATAATCAGGCATCTCGGCAGCTAGGCGGCGTGCCAACGAGCCCGGCGGCGAGTGCGCCTGCAGCTCTCGCAAGAAGCGAATCAGGACGCCACGCGATTGCTCGCTCTCATGCAGCAAGAAATGAACCCAGGCCCAGGCATCCCGATACTGTGCCGGTCCCATCTCGCCGACTCCGCCGATGTCTTCCAGTTTTTGCACATCGGGAACGCGACCGACCAACGCAGCCATTTGGACCAAGCGATGATGCGGGCTGCCGGTGGCGCGTTCGGTCGCGACCACCTCGAAGTACTCCGCTAGGCCTTCGTCCAGCCACAGCGGGACGTACGGCAGCGAGGCATTCAGCAAGGCGTGCGTCGTTTCATGCCGCAAGTCCACTTCCATGGAACGGTTTTCATAGGCAAACACCATACCCGGGCCGCGTCGCTTGACGAACAAGGCTTGGCGGTCGGGGATTTTGGGGAAATGCAGCCGCAGGTAACCGCGATAGTTGGCATGTTGTGCGAACAGGATCAGATGGACCGGCTCGTCGTGAATCCGAATTTGAAGCTGTTGCGACAGTTCGGCTCGGAGGTTTGCCAACTGATTCAGCAGGTTGGCTCGGGGTGTGACGTCGTAGTCGGAGTGCACCAGGAAGTGACCGACTTGTGATTCATAGGGCCACCGCGACGGAGCCTGAGGGCTGATCCGATTCGCCTGCACTGCGGGGTCGGCGGCGGGCAATACACCACACCAGGCCGCCAGCAGTAACCACAAGAAAACAACACGCATCATCCGGCTTGTCGCCCCCTGAAAAGTCCGCTGGCTCGCTGCAGCCACGTTTGCGATGGTTGACTCGGTGGCAGGGCGTCGAGGTCGCGACCTTCAGCGACCGCCAGAGGATTGTCGCAGCACATGGCGACCGCCAGCGGATAACCCACTCGCTCGACCGCCAGTTCATAGGCTCGCCCTAATTGCGGCGATCGTTTGCGACTGCCGTGAGCATCGGTTGCCAGGAAATGGCACCAACCGTTGTCGACAATGTAATGTGCCAGTTGCTCCGGTTCCGGCCCAAATTCGCCGACAAAACTATCTGCGGTGACCTGCATCAAACAACCCGCCCGCACGAGCGGCTCGATGACTTGCGGCTGACGCATGATCCCGCGATTGCGTTCCGGGTGGCTGAGGATGCCGACCATGCCGATCCGCTCAAGCTGCTCCAAGATCGGTTCGAGCGGTTGATACAGTTCGTGTGGCAATTCCAGCAACACGTGTCGGCGTTGATCTGCCAGAGACAGGCAATCGCCAGACTGAAGTCGAGCAATCATGTCGGAGTCGATGCGGACATCGGCACCCGGCAAGACCCGCAGCGGCACGCGGTTGGTCTGCAGCCACTGCTGTAACTGCTGCGTCCGGTGCCGGATCGTCTGCCCGGTCGTGGCGGTGTGATTGCCCAACTGATGCGGCGTCACGACGACCGTGTCGGTGCCGTCGGCGACCATCTGCTGAGCCATCTCGAGCGACTCCTCCCAACTGCGTGAGCCATCATCGATGCCGGGTAACAGGTGGCAATGGATGTCGACGAACGGCGGAGGCGCGGAGGTGGCTGGCATCGCGGAAGCCCTACACAGTGACCGAGTTGGCGGGAGGGTATAGCGGTGGACTAAAGCAGTTCGGCATCCAACGCCACGCTGTCACGGAAATCGTAGCGATGGAAGTAGCGTGCCAGGACTTCGCTGAGGCGATGCAGGAAGACGCGACGAAATTTTGCTTCGGTTGTTTCGCTGGTGTACTGTCCACCGGTGACGGGATAAGAGAAATCGTCGACATGCCTGCGGAAAGCACGTTTGCCCGTCGCCACGTCATAGACCGTTGTTGTCGCGCTAACTTGACCGCGATACAGCGTTGCTCCGTCACGCAGGCGGAGCCCTGTCAATTCGATGGCGATCACCTTGTCCGCTTTGACGCCACGTCCGACGGTGACAAAATCGAGCTTGTCCCAGCCGTTGTTGTCACGCCAATCGTCGATCTCTTCTTCGCGAACGATCGTGATCTTTTCGACTTCGGTTTCCAAGATCTGGCTAACTTCGCGGCTGACCATCTTGGCTGCGATATCATCGCTGTATTGACTGCTGTCGGTCACCGTGATGATCGCCACGCGTTGCTCTTCCAAGCCATCGTATTCGGCCGGAATCAAGTCCGCACCGGCGCCGTGCAGCAGTTGGGCTAACATGCCGACACAGCCCGTTTGTGTAACCGCCGAAGCGACGATCACCAGCAGCACATACAGTCGATTTCGAGTCACCAGTTGCATCGCGAATCCTTTCGCACGCAGGCGTCTGTTTCAGTAAAGTCTTTGTTGAGGATGAACCGTCAGGCATACAGCCGGATCGTCCAGTCGACCAAGGTGATCGTCAGGGCGACGATCATCACGATCGCGAGTGTCGGCAACATCCAGGCTCGGGCCTGCTGCCCCGTTATCGCCAAATAACCGAGTAACGGAACGGCAAACGTCGCGATTACTGCAAACGCAAAACCGCCTGCGTTGGTCACAAAACTGCTCATCCATCGCCCTTCGGTGTAGTAAGCCCAGGATGTGGTCATGCCACACGCCGGACAACGTACGCCCCATAAGACGACAGCCGTGCACGGAGGTAATCCCAGTTGCTGGTGCGTTCCCATGCCTTCGGAGGCGGGATGCAGTCGCCAAGCCGTCACCAGCAATCCTGCCAAGACGACCGCGGCCACAAACCACACCAATCGCTGAAACCAACCCGCTTGATCGGCCGCGCGGAGACTAGAGGATGGATCAGCGGCAGACAAGACTGATTTCTCTCAGAGGAAACGAAGTTTGAGAATGGGTGGCGGGCGAGCGACGCCAGCGCCTGTTCATGTTAGCCGACCCACCGCAAGCGTCCATCCACCCGCCCGTGGCGACGGCTCGCTTCAGCCTGCGGCGACTTGTCATGCCCGCCTGCGGCTACTCATTCTGCCCGCTCGCGGTTAAAACGTAGGCAGACTGCTTGATTTCTCTAAGGAAATGGTTTGATGACGCCTGATCGCTTACAAGTTTTTCCCGATGCCGAAGCCCTGAGTGCGGCGGCCTGTGACGCGTTTTGCAAGTTGGCAAGCGAGGCCATCGAGCAGCGAGGCCGCTTTACGGTTTCGTTATCGGGAGGCTCCACCCCGCGCCGGCTTTATCAATTGCTAGCCCAGAAATCGCTCCCCTGGCATCAGATTCATTGGTTTTGGGGAGACGAACGGAATGTGCCCCACAGCCACAACGACAGTAATTGTCGAATGGTTCACGAGGCCTTGCTGGATTCCATCGGGGCCGCTCCTGAAACGGTCTTTCCGGTGCCGGTCAACGTCGCCGATCCTGCCGCTGCGGCTGCCGCCTACGAGGTCACGCTGCGAGCGCAATTCGTGGGCGATTCGTTTCCGACGTGGGACCTAGCCCTGCAGGGGATGGGCGACGACGCGCACACCGCGTCGCTGTTTCCTGAAACCAAGGCGATCGATGAAACCGAGCGGTGGTTTGTGGAAAACTGGGTTCCCAAGCTGGACACCTACCGTTACACGTTAACCGCGCCGGCCCTTCGCTCGGCACGGAACATCTGGTTCTTCATCGCGGGAGCAGGCAAACGCGCGGCGCTGGATCAAGTTTGGAATGGCCCTTTCCAGCCCGCTGTGGCACCTTCGCAGTTGATTCCGCCGCAGCACGAGGGGCTGCAATGGTTCGTCACGCGGGACGCGTTGCCAGCCGGTGAGGCCTAGCCGAAAGCTTACCAGCGAAGATCCGCCCACACCAAACGATGGTCGGTCGCGGTCAGCCAAGCCGCTCGCGGATCGTCGTCCAGCGGCCAAAAAACTCCACTGCCAAGCACGTCTAGGTTGGAACTTGGCAAGACATAATCAACGCGCAGGTTGCCGACCCCACGCGGACTGAAACGCGCGGTGTCCAGCGCGTGCTCGCCGCAATGCGTCGCATTCTTGCCGCCCAGTCGGATGCCCGCGGCGGCCGCGCCAGCGCTCCGCGGGGCAGTGTCTTGCACGCGATCGGCAGCCAGCAACTGGCGGATTGCGGCGCTCCGTCCCGAGCCGTCTTGAGGATCGGCGTTCAAATCACCGGCGATGACAAACATGGCCCCTGGAGGCAGACCGACCATTGCACCGGAGTCGTCTTGCAATCCTGATCCGCGATGGGGATCGAGATAATCGAGCCAAAACCGGATCTCATCGTGATTGCGACAACCATTACGGTCTTCGGGGCCATCAAAGGCGGGAGGTGTCGGATGGCTGGCTAGCAGGTGCAAGGTCCGCTCGCCGATCCGAATCGGAACGTCCCAGTGGCTCTTCGAAGACAGTCGCAGCGCTTGCCAGGCAGTGGTGGAGTAATAGGGCTGATTGGTGTCGGGATCGATAGGCACCAGGGCGTCGGGCAGGTCCGACCATTTCATGTTCTGAAACGTTCGGACCTGCGACTCGTCGATCGGAAAACGGCTGAGGATCGCCATGCCGTATTGTCCCGCGTAACGTCCAAAACCGAAGTTGTCGCCTAAGCCATGTTGCTTCCCATCGCCATCGAGGTCCAACCCGCTATCGACGCCCGTGTTCACCGGTGCGGCGAAAAAGTACGGATACGCCAGCGGTTGTAGCACGCCCTGGACGGTCGAAGTCTCGCTCGGTTTGGCGAGGTAATCTTCGACAAACCGTTTCACCGCTGCATGATCGCGTTGGTAATCGATTTCATTGAGCAACACGATATCGGGTCGCACCGTTTGCAAGATTGCCGCTAAGTGACGCGCCTGTCGGGAGGTGCCGGTGGTTAGTTCCGTGGTCAGTTCCCCCGCAGCATCGCGGTAGAGCGAAGTGTTAAACGTCGCGACTCGGATTTTTTCGGGGGCGACGCTCGCGGTGGATTGTGCCGATCCGAAGCAGGCGGGCAGCAGCAGTCCCACGATGAAAACCCGAATGGCAACCGGCAGAGAAACAGACCAATTCACGCGAAGATGCTCCGAGAGGAAGGGCGGAAACAGACGAAGGCAGGCCGCATTGTAAGTGCCGATTCATGAGAGTGTTATGCTGCGCCCCCGCGTCACAAATCTTCATGCAACCGCCGGAAGGCGGTTTGCGAATGATCACCCCGGCGGCCGCTGACAAACGGATTGCCATCAATGAAGTAACGCAGTCGTGCCGTGGTCGCCGAAGTCACTCCGATGCGTGGCGTGCGTTGCAGGCGGAAGCTTGGCGGGTTCGCCACCGTTGCGATCCAAACCGTATCGCTGGCGATGAGGTCTTGGCCGTCCTGTTGTTTGGTCACGTCGAGCGCTTGGCACAGCATGGCCGGTCCGCCGGTCAGTCGACGCTCGGTTCCTGCGACGCCCCGACGGTGGCTCATCGTTTCGATTCCCCACGCCGGTTCGATCGCGCGGATCAGCACCGCGCTGCCGATGTCCGCAGCTTCGGTCGAAACGTTCATGCAGAACTTGGCGTGAATGCTGTACACGTACAGCGTGCCGGGAGTGGCGAACATCGATGCATTGCGCGGTGATTGCCCACGGTGGCTATGGCTGGCCGAATCGCCATGTGCCAAGTAGGCTTCCGTTTCGACGATCCAGCCACCGCACAGTTGCCCATGCTCGTCGCGCCGCAGCAGCGCCATTCCCAGCAGTTGCCGCGCCACCGTTTGCGGTCGCTGGGCGTAGAATGGTCGATCGTTCCGTTGCAAAGTTTGCATTGGCCATTCGCCAGACACCACGTTACGCCTTTCTTGAAATTGCGATGCCCTGCCCGACAGGAACCTTCACCGCACGTTGGCTTGTTCCCGTTTGCCAGCGGCCGATTTGTGGCGGCTGGCTGCGCGTCGAGCAGGGAAAAGTTGTAGCCCTCGAAGCCTCGTCGCCTCCGGGCGATTGTATCGATCTGGGCGATGTCGCGGTGCTGCCCGGATTGGTGAATTGCCACACCCATCTGGAGTTTTCCGATTTGCCGTCGCCGCTGGGAGAGCCGGGAGGTGCGTTGCCCGCTTGGGTCGCCACGGTCGTCCGGCACCGACTGGCTCAAGCGACCGATTCGCCATCGGTAATCGCGCAGCGGCGCGCCTCGGCAATCGTGGCGGGATGTGCGGAGTCGACCGCTGCGGGGGTACGGTTGCTCGGAGAAATCGCCACCCTGCCGTGGCTGGAGGGTGACGCGGCAACCGCAGCGACGGCGGAGGAACTGCGGATTATCGCCTTTGCCGAGACGCTGGGGCTGCGTTCCGAGCGGGCAAACCAAACCTTTCAGGCGGCCGAGGACTGGATCCGCCAGTCGATGTCCCGCCGATCGTTAGGGCGGAATATTTCGTTTGGATACAGCCCTCACGCTCCTTATTCGACCTCGCTGGAACTGGTCGACCGTTGCGTGTCACAAGCGTGTCGTTTTCGGTTGCCGCTGGCGATGCACCTCGCCGAGTCGCGTGAAGAGCTGCAGTTGCTGGACGAGGGGCGCGGTCCCTTTCGCGAGGTCTTGGAGTCGCTTGGGGCATGGCAGGCAGATGCTTTCCCACAGCCCGGTGGCGTTGGAGAATGCTTAAAGCGGTTGGCTCGGGCGCCTCGCTGTTTGGTCGTACACGGCAATTATTTGACCGATGACCAAATCACCTTCCTGGCCACGCAGCCTCAGATGAGCGTCATCTTTTGTCCTCGCACACACGCTTTTTTTCAGCACGACCCGTATCCGCTCTCGCGGCTGCTTGAGGCGGGCGTTCGCGTCGGATTGGGGACCGATTCCCGGGCGAGCAATCCCGATCTGAAACTGTGGGAAGAAGTTCGGCACGTATTGGCAACGGTGCCCGCCGTGACGGTGGAGTCGGTTTTGAAGATGGCCACCCTGTGGGGTGCCGACGCGCTGGGGCAGTCCGATTGCGGACGCTTGGCCGTGGGGGCTCGGCCCGGTTTGTGGACGCTGCCCACCTCTGCGACCGACGAAACCGAGCTTTGGCAAGCGATCGCGAACGCCACCGCACCTTGCCCGTTGGGGTGAAACCTTGCCCGCTGACACCGATTGGTCGGCAGGGGGGAAGCCTTTTTGCTTTGCAACCCTGTTTCGGCACAGACGGTTTGCGCCTACCTTGAACGGCGGTTGCCTTGACCAGACCGCTTCGCAAGCAGTGGGATGAATCAGCCTCCACGGCAGTCGGGAACGCTTTATGCGGGGACTTCAAGCGGGAACTTTCAAGCAGAGAATCGCTCCTGTTTTATTTGGGTGGAGCACGCAGCATGACGTCGACGTTGGGCAACTTGTAGGAACGCCAAGAACTTGCAGGAACAACAAGGAGCGCTAGGTGAATAAGCATTCAGTCATTGTCGGGTTGGGCGAGGTCTTGTGGGATGTCTTTCCCGATGGCCCTCGATTTGGAGGCGCGCCAGCCAATTTTGCTTGCAGTGCGGCTAGTTTGGTGGATGACGCAGCGCGGGTTTGGATGGTCAGCAGTCTCGGCAACGATCGCTTGGGAGCCGACGCACGGCAGGTTCTGGAAGAGAAACATGTCGACACGCGGTGCGTCCAAGTCGCCTCTCAGCCCACCGGACAGGTCCATGTGACGTTGGATGAAGAAGGCAAGGCGAGCTACGAATTTGTCAACGATGTGGCCTGGGACCACCTGCACTGGGAACCGTCTTTGCAAACTTTGGCAGAGCAAGCCGACGCTGTCTGTTTTGGGACTTTAGGCCAACGCAGTGAAGCTTCTCGCACCACGATTGCAAGGTTCCTCGACGCCATGCGAAGCGATGCTTTGAAGGTGTTCGACATCAACCTGCGTCCTCCGTTTTTTAGTGACGAAATAATTCAGCAATCGTTACAGCGAGCCAACGTGCTGAAGCTGAACGATGACGAGTTGCCGGTACTGCAAAAAATTTACGGCTGTGAGGGCTCGGAAATCGAAGTCCTGCAACGCTTGGCAGCGCAGTGTGAGCTGCGTTGCGTGGCTCTGACGCGTGGTTCTGACGGAGCCTTGTTGATTCGCGACGACGAAGTCCACCAGTCGGCTGCCGTCGAAACCGAAGTTGTCGACACGGTCGGCGCCGGAGACGCTTTTACCGCTGCGCTCGTGGTCGGGTTGTTGGCCGGTGAACCGCTGCCGGTAATCAACCAACGAGCCACACGGGTGGCGGCGTTCGTCTGTTCTCAAGCGGGGGCGACGCCGCCGATCCCGCCCGAGCTGCGTTGACGCCGCCCGAGCTGCGTTGACGCCGCTGCCTCAAAAACCAAGCCGAAAATCGGGAAGGCAAGCCGTGATAAACGGTTCCCCCTCTGCGGCTTGTCAACGGTCGCACCGCCGATCGAATTTGGTTCACGACGATTGGCTCTCGTGTATAATCAAGATCCCGCTACATAAGCCTTCTTGGCTTTGTCAAAACTTGGCCAGACGGCCGAGATTGGCACGCAAATCACATCCGCAGGCGGACGCTTGACGGTCATTCTTTTAAGGGCAATTTCATGCGCGATCAAAAACTCGATTGGGCGCGACGCACTTTCCTGTCACGCTCCTTTGCGGGGATTGGTTCGTTCGCACTCGCCTCGCTGTTTGGCGGCGAGCGACTGCGTGCGGGGACTTCACCGAATAATCAAGCCTTGGCCAGCGATCACCCTTGGCCCCCTCTGACTGGATTTCCGAATCACGCTCCCAAAGCCAAGCGGATCGTTCATCTGTGTATGGCGGGGGGGCCCTCCCACTTGGAGTCGCTCGATCCCAAACCTGAACTCGATCGGATCGACGGCCAGCCCTTCCCCGCTTCCTTTACGGCGGGACAGCAGTTGGCACAGCTCCAAAATGCCGAGCTGAAGGCGCGGAAGTCGTTTGTCAAATTCAAGAAGTGGGGCGAGTCGGGTCTGGAAATGTCGGAGCTATTTCCGCACACTGGAGCCTTGGCCGATGACCTGTGTGTCATTCGCAGCATGACGACCGAGCAGATCAATCACGACACCGCGCATGCCTTCATGAACAGCGGCTCGATCATCAAAGGTCGCCCCAGCATGGGATCATGGATGCTGTATGGGCTCGGTGCCGAAACAGCCAATCTTCCCGGCTATGTGGTGATGACCTCCTCCGGCCCAGGGGCACAACCCGTTTCGGCCCGACAGTGGAGCGCCGGTTGCTTGCCCAGCAAGTTTCAAGGCGTCGCCTTTCAGTCCAGTGGTGCCCCGGTCCACTACATTGGCAACCCGGACGGTGTCTGCCAGTCGACGCAGCGACAAGTCATCGATGAAGTCCAGCGACTGAATGGGATGTTGGCCGAGCGGCACGTCGATCCCGAAATCGAAACGCGGATTGCGCAGTATGAGATGGCTTTCAAAATGCAGGCGGCGGTGCCTGAGTTGACCGACATGCGGCAGGAACCGCAATCGACGCTCGATGCTTACGGTGTCAAGCAACCGGGCGACGGATCGTATGGGTCGAACTGTTTGCTCGCGCGACGGTTGCTCGAGCGTGGCGTCCGATTTGTCCAGCTCTATCACCGTGCGTGGGACCATCACAGTAACCTCGAACCCAACTTTACGAAGGCGGCTCAGGCGACCGACCGCCCGACCGCCGCCCTTGTCCAAGATTTAAAAGATCGCGGCATGTTGGAAGATACGCTGGTGATCTGGGGTGGCGAATTCGGCCGGACTCCAATGGCCCAAGGCAGCGGACGTGACCACCATATCAACGCCTTTAGCGTTTGGATGGCTGGCGGTGGGGTGAAGGGTGGCATGGCGTACGGAGCGACCGATGAACTCGGGTACCGCTCGGTCGAGGATGTCGTCTCGGTGCATGATCTGCATGCCACGATGCTGCACCTCTTCGGCGTCGATCACGAAAAACTGCGAGTTCAGTTCCAGGGTTTGGATCTGAAGTTAACCGGCGTCGAACCATCGCGTGTTGTCCGCGACATCATTACTTAAGGGATGTCCTTGAGTAAATTCCCTGAGCGCTCCCTCGTCACACGCTTTCCCTTGAAGTCACTTTTTTATGTTTGCCAACGTTTTTCGTCGTCATCGAATCGCAACGTTTCTGTTCGCCGCCGTGGTTTGCGGTTGCTGTCTGAACGGCAACGCCCAGACGCCTGACGCATCCTCTCCATCGCTGCCGGAGCGAGTTAGCTTCAACGCGCACATTCGACCTTTGATGTCGAACACTTGCTTCACTTGCCACGGCCCCGACGAAGAGGAGAACGAAAGCGAGTTTCAGATCGATTCTTTCGCCGCGGCGACCGGTTCCCTGCCTTCGGATGAAGACTTGGTCGGGATCCAGCCCGGCAAACCGATGGAATCCGAAGTCTATTTGCGAATCATTGGCAAGAGCGATGGGGAGTCGATGCCGCCGAGCCATTTCCGGCACCAGTTGAGCGATTACGACAAGGCATTGTTTCGGAAGTGGATTGAGCAAGGTGCTGAGTATGAGCAGCATTGGTCGTACGCTCCGGTGCAACGCCCTGAGATTCCAGCGTTGAATCGGTTTGCGGATCACGTCGGCAACTCCATCGATCCCTTCGTCTTGGCACCGTTAGAGTCGGCCGGAATCGAGCCGTCACCCCCGGCGGATAAGGCGACCTTGCTGCGTCGCCTGAGTCTCGACCTGATCGGATTGCCTCCCACGGTCGAGGAATTGCGAGCCTTCCTCGCCGATGATTCGGAGGATGCGTATGCTCGTCAAGTCGAACGCTTGTTGAACTCCAAGCACTTTGGCGAACGGATGGCCATTTCTTGGCTGGACATTGTCCGCTTCGCCGATACGGTGGGCTTTCACGGTGACCAGAATCTTCGCAACTTTGCCTATCGCGATTATGTCATCAACGCCTTCAACACCAACAAGCCCTTTGATGAATTCACCCGTGAGCAACTTGCGGGGGATCTGTTGCCCAATCCGACGCCCGAGCAGCTAACCGCAACCGGAATGCTGCGACTGAACATGGTGACGCGAGAAGGCGGGGCCCAGCCGGGCGAGTACCTTGCCAAGTACAAAGCCGACCGGGTGCGGACTTTAGGGACGGCCTGGTTGGGCGCCACGCTGGGCTGCTGTGAATGCCACAACCACAAATACGATCCCTATACCGCCAAAGATTTTTACGCCTTGGGCGCCTTCTTCGACGACATTCGGCAGTGGGGAGTCTATTCCAGTTACGGCTACACGCCCAATGAGGACTTGAAGGGATTCAATAACGATTATCCGTTCCCGCCCGAAATGCGTGTGGAAAGTCCTTCGCTGCGAGCCGAAATCCGCAGCCTGCAACGGGAACGTGACACGCTGCTTCGTCAGCAACTCGGGGACGATATCTTGGCATCCGATTCGTTTCAGGACTGGACCGCGGGTTTGACTCGCTGGTTGGAATCAAACCCCGATGGCTGGAAGGTGACAACGGCGGAGGAGGTCTCCACCAGCAAGGAAACCACCGGTCAGATTTTGGCTGACGGCAGCGTGCTGCTGAACGGAACACCGCAAGCGGGCGAGACGATCACACTCACTTCGCAGGTCACCGAACCGCTGCTGCTGAACGCGCTCCGCTTGGAAGTCTTGCCGGACGAAAGCCACCGCGGATTTATCGGACGGGACGAGCAAGGGCGTTTCCGCGTCGGCCTTTCGGCCTCGATCGCTCGCAATGCCGAGCAAGGGCCGCGGAAGGTCGCCAATCGTCCGCGGTTTGTCCGCATTGAACTGACCGGCGCCGATAAAGTGTTGTCGCTCGCGGAAGTGGAAGTGTTTGGCAAAGATGATCGCAATGAATTGGTGAATTGGGCGACCCGAGGCACCGCCAGCCAGTCGACCAACTACAGTTCCGGTGAAGCCGCGGTCGCCATCGATGGCAATACCGATGGCGAATACCATCGTTCCAAATCGGTCACGCATACCAGTCTGGATGGTGACAATCCGTGGTGGGAAGTCGACTTGGACGCAGCGCGCGCTGTGGAAAAGATCGTGGTGTGGAACCGCACGGATGGCAATTACTCCGATCGTTTGAAGGGCTTTCGACTGGTCTTGCTCGATGCCGAGCGGCAACCCTTGCAAGTTCTGAATCCCGCGGTTCCCAAGCCCTCCGTTTCCGTGGCAATCCCTTCAGAGGTGACTCGCGACACCTCGCAGCCGCTGGGCATTGCGTGGGCCGAAGCTGACCGCCGGACACCCGCGCGGTACAGCAATGGACGAGAACCTCTGGTCCTCGAAGAGGTTTGGCAATCGGGGCCTGGGCGTTGGCAATTGCCAAGTGATGAGGCAACGCGACCCCACACGGCGGTCTATCATTTGGATCGTCCGGTCGAACTGGCGCCCACGGATCGACTAGTGATCCAGCTTCGTAGCAGCGATGTGGGACGGGTGCGACTGTCGGTCACTCCGCTGGCCGGCGCCGTCGCAGGTTGGTCAGCCGCTTCGGATGCGCTGCGAACCGCCGTTTTCGCTCCCGCACCCAAGCGTACCGAACAAGATCGCACGCGACTGATCGGCGCTTTCCACCGCTCGACGGTGGCCTTTCAAGAACAGTCTCCTGCTAGCCGTGAATACCGTGACAGGATTCTTGCCCGGCGGGCTGGACTGGCGATGACGCTCGTCACCCAGTCGCTGCCGGCAGATCAGATTCCTGACAGTCGTGTGCGGCCGCGAGGAGACTGGCAAGACGAATCGGGTGAAGCCGCACCGCCCGGTTTCCCGCACTTCCTGCCCGCGAAGCTATCCAACGGCCAGCAACGATTGACTCGATTGGACTTGGCCGATTGGTTGACGGCGAAGGAAAATCCTCTCACGTCGCGACATTTTGTTAACCGCACCTGGAAGCAGTTCTTTGGCACCGGGTTATCTGCAAAGCTTGATGACCTCGGAAATCAAGGTGAATGGCCCAGTCACCCGCAGTTGCTCGATTGGTTGGCGGCCGAGTTCATTGACAGCGACTGGGACGTGAAGCATCTGGTTCGCTTGATCGTCAGCAGCCAGACCTATCAGCAAACCGCTGCGACGCGGCAGGATTTACAGGCGACCGATCCCTACAATCGCCGGTTAGCTCAGCAATCGGCTCGTCGCTTGGAAGCGGAAACCATCCGGGACAATGCGCTGGCGATTTCTGGATTGTTGCAGGCCGATTACGTCGGTGGTCCGAGCGTCTTTCCGTATCAACCGGCCGGTTATTACGGGAACCTGCAGTTTCCCAATCGAACGTACCGAGCTAGTGAGGACTTTCGCCAATACCGTCGCGGCGTTTACATGCATTGGCAACGAACGTTTTTGCATCCCATGCTGGTCAACTTTGATGCTCCGTCACGCGACGAATGCGCTGCCGATCGTTCGCTGTCGAACAGTCCTCAGCAAGCTTTGACTTTGCTGAATGATACCTCCTTTGTCGAGGCCGCTCATGCGATGGCAGCCCGGTTGCTGGCATCGTCGTACGGGAACGATTTTGAAGACAACTTGTCGGTCGCCTTTTTGAGTGCCGTTTCGCGTCCTCCAACAGGTGCCGAAGCGGAAGCGTTGCGAGGCCTTTATGAACGGCAGTTGGCGTACTTCGAGGAGCATCATTCCGAAGCCGAACAGCATCTTGCGGTCGGTTCTCGGGACTCAGGTGCAGGTTCTAGTAGCGGTGCCGACGCGGCTACCTTGGCGGCATGGTCGCAGGTCTGCCGCGTCATTTTGAACCTGCACGAAACCATCACTCGTTATTGAGTTTTGCAAGCCTTGCCACTCCCTCGATCGGTCTCGCTGGTATTTTGATTTACAAACGCGGGACTAATTTCTCCAGGCGGACGGATTCCATTTCCCGGAAGGGAATCCTGATTTGCGTCGGGTGCTTGGCGGTGAGTGGACGCGCGATTTTGCGTCCAGAGCCCCGTAATGGTAGGAAATCCTCCGTGACATCGTCGTGAACACTCACGATCGGCAGATCGTAATGATCACAGTCGCGTCGCAAGACCGTGGCCTGCCAGCCGTTATCGAGCTCTACCAGGCTACCGATCGGAAACAGCGTGATTTGCCTTAAGAAAGCTCGCATCGCACGGGCGTCAAAACGTCCCGATCGACCAGCAACCAACATCAGCGCGAGGGCGTCATGGGGACATAATGAAGGCCGGTTCGGCCCCGGTTCGATCAGCGTCAAATAGCAGTCGACGATACTCAAGATAGGTGTCAGGTGGTGAATCGTCTTTGCTTTCAGTCCTCGAGGGTAGCCTGTACCATCAGGTCGTTCATGAACCTGTTGGATGATGTCGAGGACATCTTGTGAAACGGCTGCTAATCCTCTTAGCGGCTCCGCACTGAGGATGGGATGCTGTTTAAACTCCAGCATCTCCTGACGTGTCAGAGTCGTCGTCGGATCGCGTAACTTTTCTTCAAGCATGAAAATGCCGATGTCGTGCAACAAACCCGCCGTGCCTAATTGAACGACTTCCCCTTCCGGCAAGCCCAGTTCGACACCCGTGTTGATTGCCAGCGCGGACAGCCGAGCACATCGGTGTGCAAGAGAATTTGTCGGTGCCTGGTCGTTAAAGACAGCGATCGATTGGTCAGCATCCTGCAGTAGCATCGCCAGCAGTTCTACCGGAATCTCACAGAGACTTCCTGCTTCGGCGTTGGAAATGCGTTCCACCCCTTTTCCCACTTTGGAGATGACTCCCACGGACGTGGCGAGCTGGCTTTGAAAGGCAGCCTGCCTCTCTTGGCAATACGTTTCGTTGCTCCGATCTATGCGTTTGGCTAGACAGGGAGCACTCGAACTTTCCTGCGCCGTCGCCTGCGGATCCTTGGCATGCAGTGCTCCACTGGCTTTTAAAGCCGCGAGTGCTTCCGGACGAAGCTCCAAGTAGGAGATGCCGCGAACCTTCAGCGCTTCTCGACCTTCGTCGGTAAGCGGTTGGTCTTTGCCAATGACGATCGTTCCTTCGTCATCATAAATATTAATGCTGCATGCCGTCCCAGAAATGATTTCATCTAGCGGTACGCGCACCCGATTGGTAGCCTGCATAACACGTGCCCCTACGTATCGCGGACGGAAACAGCTGATCTCGTTGGATACTCTTCACTCCACCTGTAAGTTGTCTTGCCTCCAGGGGATAGGGGAGATACTTTCGGGACTCTTCACCTATTATCATCTGCAAAGTTTTGCATTCTTCGGATTTAGCAGTTGTAGTACCAAAAAAGGCGGGCCCGTCACTGCCAGAGGAGCGGTTGTTTAGCAGTTTTTACGGTAGCAGGTTGCCGAACCCATCAGTTCGCTGGTCAAGAAATCATTGACACCAGTAAGGACCTCGCTGCATCCCACGAATAATCTTCCGCTACCGCTCATTCGGCTTGAGACCTGTCGCAGAATCTTGCGAGCATCCTCCGGTTGGAAGTAGATCAGCACATTGCGTAGGAAAATCACGTCAAATGGTCCGCCCGGCTGCATGGTGCTACTGAGGTTGCTGACTTGGAAAGTCACCATCCGACGCACACGATCACTGATTTGCCGACGGTTTCCCTGAGCGGTGAAATATTTGGCTTCTAAGGAGGGCGTCACACCACGCCTAATTTCGTAGTCCTGGAAAATGCCTTGCTTCGCCTTTTCGACCGTTGCGCTGGCGACATCGGTAGCCAGGATCGAAACGGACCAGTTGGCGATATCGGGAACCGATTCCAGCAGCTTGATCGCGATGCTGTATGGCTCTTGGCCTGTGCTGCATGCTGCCGACCAGATTCTCAAACGAGGCTGTCCGCTTGTGGTCGCACTGCGAATGTTCGGGACGATCTGCTTTGTTAGCGCTTCAAACGGAGACTGGTCACGAAAAAAGAGCGTCTCATGCGTTGTCAGTGAATCGATCAAACGGTCACGGAGAGCCATGCCTTGCGACGATTCTGCTCTGCGGATGACTTCACTCAGGCTGGAAGCCTCCAGCTCTTTTACGATGCTTGCCAGTCGATTAGTAATCAAATAGGACTTGGACTCATCCAGGGTAATTCCGCACCATTCGTGCATTCGCATGCACAGTAGCCGAATTTCTGGCAGTTCGAAATGAACTTTTGAAACCATCGGTTTGCGAGGTTCGTGGTTAGCGGTCTGAAGCGGTAATGACATTTCATTCATTCCAAAGGAAGCAAACTAAGCATTGAGTGGAAAATACTGAGCCGACTCTGTCGCCGGAAACCGTTCTTGGGGTGCTAAGCAATGAGCGATCAATAAGTGTCGGGCACCTTTTGTGCGAAGCACCCGAAAGGCGAGTTCCTCGCAAAAGGTACCCGACACTTTTTTGTCGCACGATCCTAACCACCAAAGGGGTAGCTTTTTTGCAGGACCGCGTCCTGCTCCAAAAAGTAGTGGGCTATAGCGCCGCGTGAGCACGGCTGCACATTCGATTGATGCCCGTTCCAATCTCCGTAAGAGAAAGGATTTGGTGGGCTAAGCCTGCCTCGGCAACTTTTCGAGGCATCCCGTAGACGGTGGAGGTGGCTTCGTCCTGTGCCCAGATCTGACCGCCTTGCTTGGCAATCTCATGGCAACCGTCCAGTCCATCATCTCCCATGCCCGTCATGACGATGGAAAGCAAACGGTCGCCAAAGTAACGCGCTGCCGATGCGAACAGATAGTCGACACTTGGCTTACAGCTTTTGAGGGCTGGGTCATCGGTAATCTCGATGCTCCAGGCTCCTGGGAAACCAGCGACTCGCATTTGCCTACCTCCTGGAGCGACGTAGGCCGTTCCTCCCTCAAGCATCATTCCCTGACAGGCTTCAACGACTCGCAGGCTTGACTGCTCGTTCAGGCTGGCTGCCATCGTCGCGGTGAACAAGGGAGGCATATGTTGGACAATTAAGATCGGCACATTCGTTTGCTCGGACAGTTTGGGCAGCAACTGCCCAAGCGCTTTGGGGCCACCGGTGGAAATGCCGATGCATATGGCGTCCACATTTTTGGTGACAGCGGAGTGAGAAACTCGGGGTGTGGTTCTGCGCACGACCGACTGCGAGGTGGCGACCGATCTGGCACCTGGAGCAGGAGGCTGGCGTCGCCGGAGAACTTCAAGCTTGCTGGCAAGTTGCTTTTGAAGAATCTGCGAATTGCTGCTTGAATCTCTCTGATCGGGTTTCAGGATGAAGTCAAAGGCACCCATTTGCAAAGCCCGGGTGGTCGTGGTTGCGCCGCGTTGCGTGTGGGAGCTGACAATGATGACATGCGTGTCAATCTTTTCTCTTTGCAATGCTTCCAGCACCTGCAGGCCGTCCATGCCGGGCATTTCAATGTCCAGGGTCACCAGTTCGGGGCGATGTCGCTTGATCTTTTCAATGGCGGCGACGCCGTCTCTGGCAACATCAATGACCGTCACATCGCGAAGCTCAGACAAGCTGTCTCGGATCACCTTTCGGAAAATTGTCGAATCGTCGACGACGATAGCACGGATAGTCATGCGAAGTTCTTTGTCTCGTTTCGGAGCTGTCAGGAAGCCTGAGAGCAACAACGCTCTCTTCAAAACAAAAAGCCTGCATCGAGCAGGTAAGCAATGCGCGATCAATCAGTGTCGGGTACCTTTTGGGCAAAGTTCTGCTCGTAGTAGCAAAGTAACTCTTGACGCATGTCCTGGATCTGAGCCGCGTCAAGGTTTCGATCTTCTACGGCACTATTGAACGCCGACGACATGTCTCGCATTGCGTCGATGATCATCACGTCATTGCTAAAGGTGATGACTTGATCACGAATCGTTCCGAAGTAGTCTTCGATTTCCGAACGCTTAAGGTCACGGACAGCGACTAGCTGCTGTTTGGTTTTTTGTCGCATGTCGTCCGTTGCATGCTGGCTAAGCTCTTGGCTTCCCTGATTCGACTTCCAGATGTTCAATGTCGAGATCAGGAGCATGGGGACAAGCCCACATGCCAAGAAAGCGACTAATAATCGACCGCGAATACGCATTTTGATATCTCATGATGAAGGGCTGTGGTGTTGTTAAAAAACGATTTCCAGGTCGTGCCCTCTTGTCAAAATAATCAGGGAAAACCAAACGTTTTGGCCTCGGTCGGTGCGAAAGGGCCCAGCGAATCGACGGCAACATTGGCTCGACTTACTAGGCAACTGATTTTCCGGAAGTGCTGCTTTGGTCGATGGCCTTGAGTAGTTCGGTCGCGCTCAGCACAACGACAATTTCCTCATTGCGAAGGTGAACCGCCTCGATGAACTGTCGATCGATTGAGCGGACATTTGAGGGGCGCCGAGACAATTCGTTTTGGCGCACCGTGAGAATATCAGAGACTTGGTCTACCAAAACACCAATGCGCTCGCCCGCCACGTTGAGGATCAGATTCCTGCGCTGTTCGGGCGATTTGCTGGCGGGTAGGCCAAAGATCCGATGCGGGTCGAGGACCGTGACCACTTCGCCACGAAGGTTGACGACGCCATGGATCATTGCCGATGCTCCGGGGACGCGAGTGACCTCGAGGTGACGGTTAATTTCTTGGACATATGCGATGTCGACACCTAGAACGACTTCGTTGACGCGGAAGGTCACCAGCTGAACTAATTCGGGCGGTGCTTCGATGGTTTGCAAAGTGGCTTGGCTCATGAGGAGACTCCCGAGGTTTGTTTTTTGATACTGGCTAGTAGTTCAGGTTTGTTCATTTTTACTTGGTAGTCGTTCACGCCAGCTTCGACGCCTTGTTGACGAGTCGCATCATCTGCCAAGCTGGTGAGGGCGACGATTGGCAGGTCCGTAAAGCGACCGTCGGCTCGAACCCGTCGTGTCAGATCCAGGCCGCCTAGTTCAGGCATTTCCAGGTCGGTCAGCAACAGGTCGAATTCGTTTGGGAATTCGTTGAGAGTCGTCCAACCCTGCTCGCCATCTTCATGCGCGGAGACTTTGTGGCCTTCTTCGACCAATGTTTTGGTCAAGAAGTTGCGAAAGAACGGGCTGTCCTCGCAGACCAAAATCTTCAAGCTACGTTTCTCTTCTTGTTCGCTGCCGAACGAGCCACGGGCTTCGAACCATTCAGGCCGGGCGATCTCGGTCAGGCCGTACAGGTCGAGGATGCGCGTGGTGCAATCATCGATAACCGAAACACCCGCCACACCAGGTTGCCCCACGGCGTCGTTGCTGAGACTGATGTCGCAGTCACAGATATCATCGAGGTGTTGTGCAATCAGTCCGACTTCATGGCCGTACACGCGGAAGACCACGACATGCACGCTTTCGGTCTCATCGGTATGGCTGACCGGAACCACCTCATCGATGCTCAGCAGTGGCAAAGTGCCTCCACGGTATTGCAGGACTTGGCGGTCTCCGACTCGATCCAAGGATTCCCGTCGAACCCGTTCGATGCGACTGACGATGTCCATGGAAACCGCGAAGTGATCCGAGTCGCTGACCGATAGCAATACCATTCGCTGTAGGTCGGAGGCTTTCTCCGATTCGGAGCAGCGGTTTTTGATCTCTTGCTGTGAATCGCCATCGGTCATAATCGCCGTTTGGCTGGCAATTCCCGCGGCATCTAAAATCATGGCGACTCGACCATCTCCTAGAATGGTCGACCCTGCCAGTAACGGCAGGCTGGAGAGATGACGTCCGAGAGGCTTGACGACAATTTCTTCGCTGTCGAGCACGCGGTCGACTGCCAAGGCAAATCGAATGCGTCCCGCTTCGACAACAACCAGTTGTTGTTCCGCCGAGTTGAGCTTTGCTTCCGAGCCCTCGTCCAGTCCCAGAGCGTCCCGTAGTCGAACCAGTGGGATAAGGGATCCGCGGAGTCGCAAGACTTCCGCGTTGCTGACTCGCTCGATCCGTTTTTCAGCGCCACCGGTTTGTACCAGTTCGACGATATTGGCTTGCGGCAAGGCGTATCGCAGATTGCTTTGCGAGACGATCATGGAAGGCACGATTGCCAGGGTCAGTGGCAACGTGATTCGAATCGTCGATCCGAACCCCAGTTCCGAATCGACTTCGACATTGCCACCGATTTTTTCGATGTTGGTTCTCACCACATCCATTCCGACACCACGACCACTGACGTCTGAGATCGTCTCCGCGGTCGAGAAACCGGGTGCAAAAATTAGATTGACAACATCGCGATCACTCATCTTCTCCGCGACGTCCGCGGTGATGACCCCTTTTTCGACGGCCTTTTCGCGCAGTCGGTGTGGGTTGATGCCGGCTCCATCATCGATGATTTCGATCATCACCTTGCCAGCTTGATGGAACGCCCGCAGATGCACAGTTCCCTCAACGGGCTTTCCGGCTGAGGCTCGAGCGGCAGGTGATTCGATACCATGGTCGCACGCATTGCGAACCAAGTGGGTCAATGGGTCGGCGATCGCTTCGACGATCGTTTTATCGGTTTCAACTTCGGCACCTTCCATCTTTAGCACAATGTTTTTGCCTAAAGTTGCCGAAAGGTCACGGGCAACGCGAGGAAATTTGTTAAACACATTTCCGATCGGTTGCATCCGTGTCTGCATGATCGTTTCTTGCAGTTCGGTGGTTACCTGATCCAGTCCACTGGCGATTGAATCGAGATTGTTGCCACGCGGTTGCTCGCCAAGGACTCGCAACAACTGATTGCGGCTGAGCACTAACTCGCCAGCCAAATTCATTAGCTGGTCCAACACGCGCACGTTGACACGAATGGATGATTCGGTGACGGGCGAGTTGGCGACCACTGCTGAAGCTGGGCTTGGTTTTGAAGGGAGGGTGGTGGAGGCTTTGGGTGGTGTATCTGCGGTTGCATCCGCCATGCCTTGCTGGACGGCATCGAGTTGCTGTTCCACGCTCGCGACCGGAGTTGCTGCAGCGGCCGTCGAGCGACTTCCTGTCGTGCCTGCACCTCCTCTGCCTTTCGAAGCAGGAGACTTAGCGCCACTCGATGAAGCTTTAGGCTTTCGGCCGCGAGTTGCTTTGGGGGCCGGAGGTTTGGAGCTCGCAGGGCTAGCTTTTGTCGTTCTGGTCCGTTTCTTGGAGCCCGTTGATTTTTTCTCGGCAGTTGCGCTGGATGCTTCGGCCTTCACTGATGAGCTTGCTTCGGAGGGCTTGTTCTGCAGCAATGCGTCCAACTTTTCGCACAGTTCGCTATTATCGGTCTCGTTGCTCGAGTCGACGGATTCGATCAATTTGCGAAGGCGGTCGGCGGACTTCAGCATCACATCCACATTCTGGGGCGTGGGGATCAACTGGTGATCTCGGACCTTGCCTAAGACGTTTTCCAGTCGGTGGGAAACGTTGTTGATTTGTGTCAGTCCCAGAAAGCCTGCCGCACCTTTGATCGAGTGAATCGCGCGGAAGACGGTATTCACGAGAGCGTCATTGATATCGGCACCCATTGCTTCGATTTGAAGCAATTGCATTTCGATGTCGCCTAGATGTTCGCGAGCTTCCTCGACAAACTCTTGTAGAAGTTCTGCGTCAAGCATGGTTGCCCCGTAAAGCCGCGGTGTCTGTAAACAGCGCGTGGAATGTTAATCGTGACATCATCAACAGAATTTGACTCGTCAAACGACCGGAAAGTCCAGTGGAAGGTTCAAGTGGGAGTCTCGCGTTGTAAACGATGCTCCGCTAGGACGATTTAGCTTACTTTTTGACCAGTTGGGGCCCTTCCAGACCAGATCGGCGTAGAACGGGGGTTTCATAGATCGCCCAGCCTGCCGTAGATTGGTTAAACCTTACAGATGGACTTCGGTAGGGCAGTCGTTGGATGGTCAGCATGATCACTGGGGAGTGTCGCGCGGTTATCCGCACGGGAGGCTGCCCGCTGACCAGATTTGATCTGGTTTTCTACGGAACGTCGCTTGCCATTTGGGTGCTAAGCAGCTTTGCATGATTCCTTTCGCGAGACTTTGCTAAGCAGGTTTGGATGCTAGCCTGTGCCGCTAAAACTTCGAGGTTGCGGCGATTTGGAATTGCGCAGGATGGATTCGCTTCAATGGCGAAGCCATGGCAGGCTGTAGCCACGGAGGTGAGTCCGTGGTGACAAGCAGGTTGGAAGCTTTGCGTTTGGGAGCAAACACTAGCGCCTGAGGTTCACGGGCCACGGCTAGCGTCTGAGGTTCACGGGCCACGGCTAGCGTCTGAGGTTCACGGGCCACGGCTAGGTCCGGTTGAAGGTCGGAGTCGCGGGCAGCGCCAATGCGGCTTATTGACCGAATGATTCTTGTCAGTCTGTTTTGCGTGCTGACGGAAGAGCAAGCATCGTGATGGAAATAGTCGCTTTGGGAAAAAAGAGTCTTTCCTTCGCCTGCGTTTCTAAAGCGTGCTAGTTTTCCAGTGGGCATTCGGGCGACGAGCGACCGAGGTTCCTTAAATCGATGGGAAAAGCATCGCGGGAATGGTTGCCTTGGAAATTTCAAGCTAATTGTGCTTAGAGCTTTTGATTTTCCTCAACGATTCCATGGGGCTCGCGTTTTTTTGGCTATCTCTTTATTGAGCTTTCACGGCTCTTGCAACTTCGAGGTTTCTGATGAAGGTTCTGCTTGTTGATGATTCGGGTGTGATGAGAAAAATCATTGCCCGTGGATTGAATCGATTATGGGTGAAAGAGGTGATCGAGGCTGGTGACGGCGTCGAAGCGCTGGAGCTGTTTGGCGATGGCGCGGGCTTTGACTTAGTCGTCACTGACTGGAACATGCCGAATATGAACGGCCTGGAATTGGTCACTGCGATTCGTGCGAGCGGTAATAAAATTCCAATCATCATGATCACCACCGAAACGGAAAAGACGCAGGTCATCAAGGCGATTCAAGCCGGCGTCAACGATTATTTGGTCAAACCGTTTGACCAGGACATGCTGACGTTAAAACTGGAAAGAGTTTTACCTAATCCACAATCCGCCTAAGGCAATGCGAATATCGCGAGCCATCCTTTCTGTTCCTGGGGCACCCTAAAATGCAACTTACCATCGATGCCGACACGAGCATCATCGGAGCTTTCGATGATGCGATCCGTGAAATCTTTGACATGATGATCGGCGAATCGCTACATCAGTCAAGGATGGATTACCTGGTGGATTGGTTACAAAATGTCCCCAAGACGGAACCAGCCCTCACGGTGGTCGTTGGCTTGACCGGTGGACTGGAAGGAGCGGTGGCAATTACTTTGTGCAAAGAAGCCGCGCTGAAATGGACCAATGGCTTGCTTGACTCCGCTGCCACGTCGTTCGATCAAGATGTGATCGACGCTGCGGGAGAGCTGGGCAACATGGTTGTCGGAGGCGCAAAGCGAAGGCTTTCCGAATATGGCCTGACGATGACTCTGCCGAACGTCTTCTGTGCCGGCAGTGACAGCATGGCCTTTCCTTCCAGTGCCAAGCCGTTACAGGTGAGCTACGATTTTAGCGGCGCGACGGTTTCCATCGTCACGTCGCTGAATAAAGTTACTTCCTAACTCTGCCGCTGTTGCTCAGGGCATTTGCGGCTTGAGTGGGGTTTGGGTGTCTTGCTTACTGACAGGATAGGCAGCTTGATGATGTTCAAGCTGGCGGATCAATTCACCCATCATGCGTCGCAAAGTGTCGGGCTCTTTCGACGCTAGATTGGTTGACTCGAAGGGATCGGTCGCCAGGTGAAACAGTTGGTAATGTGATTCCTCCGATTCCTTGGACGGGAAGTAGTGGTACACAACTTTCCATTCTCCATCGCGATAACTGGTGAAATAGTTGCTGCGATGGGGTGCATGTGGGTAGTGCATCAGGAACGTTTCGGATCGACCGTCGTCCGGTTTTCCGGTCAGTAGAGCGTCCAGTCGCTGACCATCGACCAAGTGCTGTGCAGGTGCTTTGAGGCCGGCCAATCCGAGCACGGTTGGGAAAATATCTTCCACCGTTGCGATTTGGCTTTGGATGCCATCTCTGGCGATCGGCAGACGTTGCTGTGGCGGATGCTGTGCATTTGGCCGAGCCCATGCCGCAATGAACGGCACGCGCATGCCTCCTTCGTAATGGGCCCCTTTCTTGCCTCGCAGTGGTGCCGCACAGGCGACGGCATGTTGGTGACCGAGCGGGGCATCGGAACCGTTGTCACCAAGGAACAGGACGAGCGTATTCTCGGCAACTCCGAGTTTATCGAGGTGGTCGAGGATTTGTCCCAGAGAGCGATCCATGCCTTCGATTAGCGTTGCAAACGCTTTCGCGTTTTTGGGTTTGTCGGAATCCTGGTAGTGCTCGGCAAAACGCGGATCGGAATGAAAAGGCGCATGGACGGCGTAATGTGCAAAGTGAAGAAAGAACGGTTCTTCGTCTACCACGGCGGCATCGAGTTGGGCTTTTGCTTCGATCGTGAGGGCTTCGGTTAAGAAGGTGTCGGTGCCGTGATAGGCTTCGAGATGCGGGACCGCATGCCGCGCTTTTTGTTTGCCATTGCCGTAATTTTTTTCGCCGTAGTAGCTTGCCGGGGCACCGAAGGAACGTCCCCCGATATTGACATCGAAGCCAAGGTTCTTCGGTTCTTCACCGGCGGAGTCTCGTGGCCCAAAGTGGGCTTTGCCGACATGGATGGTGCGATATCCGGCCGCTTGCAGGAGCCGCGGCAGCGTGACGTCGGTGGCGCGCAAGCCTTTCCAGTTCCAGTCGGGCGGGCCAAGTGGACCCCCGTTATCCTTTTCAGGATTCAGCCAATTCGTCGCGCGGTGTCGCGCCGCGTTTTGTCCCGTCATGATCGAAATGCGAGTTGGCGAGCAAACACTCATGGCACAAAACTGATTGAAGCGGATTCCACGAGTGGCCAATCGCTCCATGTTGGGTGTGCGATAATAATCGTTCAGCGGGTAACGCTTGGGTTGCCCCGTGTCGTCGGTCAGGAACGGCAGCGAGGTATCCATGATGCCCATGTCATCGACTAGAAACACGACCACATTGGGCTGTTTGGAGGTCGTCTGGTCGGCTGCGGAAATGGATGGGCTGACCAGGCAGATGAAGGAGAGCAGCAGGAGCGTTTGGGACTTCATGATCACAGATTTATAGGGGGAGGGTGATGAGGGAAGGGTGAAGAAGGTTATTTGGATTTCAGTTGCCACAGCCAATATTCTTCGCGACTGCGATCGCCTTCGTTCAGGGCTTCTAGGTTAATCGGTTCAGCGGGGGTTTGGGTGTCGGCTGCCTGCGGATCAAAGCCCCACAGCACCACCGTGCCTTGCTCGTTGCGCAGGCCAAACGGTTTTGTTCCGAGAGGTTGTAACTCTCCCAGGTCGACGTCCAGTTCATTCAACGCGGCCACCGAAGTGGGAGATCTGCCGAAGCGATCTTGGTAGAGTCGCACCCCGATGGCAAGCTTGGCGATGCGGACCTCCATTTCCGAGCGAACCATGGCGAGTCCAACACCATCCATTGCGGGCGTGACGAGATCGGTGATGATCGTATCGAATCGACGGAGCGGCCCAGCTTGAGTCCGCTTGGCCGCGTAGTCATTGGCGAATTGCTCGAGGAAGGCGGCGTATTGATCGAGCGTGTCGGTCGGCGCCGCTTCCAACTGTTCGTAGACCTGAAGCGAAGCCAAAGCGTCGATCGGTCGCGCGCCGAACGACGGGCCCGTCGCCCCTTCGCTCAGCATGCCAGGATTATCAAACGCCGGTAACGCCAATGCGCGTTCGCCGAGAATCGCATAACGATGGCGGTTGCGCAACGATTCTCTTTGTTGGAGTTGCGATAAAATAGGAAGAAGTTGCGACGGTTCGAAAAAGTCGGCTTCCAAGGCCAGTTTTAAATCTCGCAGCGCCACGCCGAGGGTTGCGATATGCACTAATTGCGATATCACCGAGGGTTCTTTCTCCATGGACCGTGAAACGCCAATCATTGCCAGCAAGCTTCGCATTGTGGCCGCTTGGTCGCCTCGGATCATCGCGTCACGAAACTCGAGCGTCAGCAACCGCGAGGCGGTGCGACTACTTTGGATGGAGGGCAGCATGGTGTTGAAGGACTCGAATTCAATGGGTGTCCAGATCGGGCCGCTTTCTTCCAAGACCGCATGCATCTCGGTCCGCAGATCGCTCCACTGGTCGAGGAACTCCGTTACTTCGTCGGCGTGCACCCAAGGCTCACCGGGAACATAGGACTGTTGATTTTTGGGGGTCCCGATGATTGGCAGGCCTTGCGTTGTCGCACCGAACTCCTTGGACTCAAGGGTGGCGAGGATCTCCATCCAGCGAGCGGTCTGCTGCTTGCTCATTTGTTGTTCGCGATAAACAGTGATGGATGCATCATCGATCGGTATGTCCCGCGCGATCAGTTCGGCGGTTTGGCGTTTCAGTTCCCGCGCCGCGATCACATTGCGGCTGAGCCACCAAGCTATCGGTCCGCCACAGATCAGTAGCATGAGCACGCATGGCAGCAGGATAAAAAAGTAAAGTCCCTTTCGGGATTGGCGGGAGGGCGAGTCTTGTTGGTTCACCGCTGCGTCTCCGAGTGATTCGCTGGCTGAGCTGGTACCGGGGCGCTTGCAGCGGCGGACAGCCATCCATCAGCGCTGCCAGCGAGTTGCCATTGCGGGTCGATCGGAATTCGCAGGTGCTGCAGAGCGACTGCCACGACATCGGTCGTCGCCACCGGGCGTGCGACGTCTTCTCCTCGTGCTGCTGCGGCTCCGCTGACAATCATCGGCACACGATTAATCAGTGGGTTGTCACGACCGCCGCCGTGACCGCGGCCTTCGCCGCCATGATCGGCACTCAGCACAAACAGCCAGTCCTCGTTGTCAAACGTGTTCCGCGCACGCACGGCACGGAGAAGCTGTCCGAGTTGTGCGTCGGCAGTGGCGATACGGCGGGTGTATTCTTCAACCGAGGGATGGAAACCGAATTTGTGGCCTGCTTCGTCGATGGCACCGAGGTAAACAAACGCCAAATCGATCGGCTCGTTTTGCAGAACCGCAGCGGCCATCAAGGTGAGCGCCCGATCGGCACCATCGTATTCGTGCGATGCCGCCGAGGGCGTGACCACAATGTCGAGATCGGCATCGCTGGTGACATGCTGGCTTAACGGAGTCCAATCCAAGAACGAAGCGGTCCGGAGCTGCGGCTGGGATTGTTTGGCAAGTCGAAAGCAATGGGGCGCGCGTGCCGCGGTGCGGCCTTTGAAAGAGTTGTCGATCACCCCGTGGCGGTCTGACCAAGTCCCCGTCAGGAACGTGGTCCAACCCGGCCCGCTAACGGTATCGCTGGAAGTGACCTCAGGCGACACGACGCGTGTGTCCCAGTCGACGATGCCGTTTGCCAATAAGCGATCGATCGTCGGCGTCGAGGCTTTCTGTAACGCATCGCCACGAATGCCGTCCAAACCGATTAGGAGCACCTTGGGGGAAAGCCGGGAGGGCGCTTCGGCTGCCGCTGGCAAGGCGGTCAGCGCCAGGCAGCAGACCAACTGGCCGAACCAAGTTAATCCAGCAGGCGAATGTTTCTTGAGCCTTGGAGTCACAGCCAAGTTTCGCACGGAAGGCTCCGGGGGCGTGGGGCGTGGCGGTGAAGCCGCTCAGCAGTGTTGACCAGCTTCCGGCCCCATCCGAAAGGGGGCCGAAAACAAGTTCGTGGTGAGTGGCTCCGGAAGAGCGAATCGCATTTTAACAATGATTCGTGACCGCTGATGGCTTGCCAGGTCCGTTGGAGGATTCGATTCTTGATCTTTTGGGTTGCATTTCGGCACGCAGCATGCAAGCTGAGCACTTGTTGTGACTACGATACGGACGTCTCCTACCGACGAGACGCTCGATACTCGGCTAAGATTAAAAAAATTAAATCGAAACGACGGTCAAGTTCCGCCCCGGTGTGGCTCTTGCTCGCAAACTTCTGGTCTCTCTGCGATTACTCAAAGGAATCTCCATCATGACTCGAATGACCACTTTCGCCGCCGCTTTCCTGGCGCTGGCTTGCTTTTATTCGTCGCCGTTGAAAGCTCAAGACGCCAAAGATAAGCACGCTCATGGTGAGCACGGCGAGCATGTGGAAGAGCTGCCTAAGTTGGGCGTGGCGGTCGTGCTGCCCACGAAAGACAACAAGACCCGCGGGATGTTGCGGTTGGTCCAGAAGGGCAAGGACATCCATGTGCATGGAAAGATTCGCAATCTTTCCCCGGGCGAACATGGTTTCCACATTCATCAGTTCGGTGATTTACGCGACATGGCCGCCGGCACCAGCGCGGGTGGCCATTTCAATCCGACGGGTGCTGAGCACGGCACGTTGGAGCATGGTCATGTCGGCGACTTGGGCAACATTACTGCCGATTCCGAAGGGGTGGCCACGGTCGACGTCACCTTAAAAGACACCAAGTTGCACTTCATTCTCGGCCGTGCTTTTGTGGTTCACGCCGACCGTGACGACCTGAAAAGCCAGCCCAGTGGTGCCGCAGGCCCCCGCGTCGGCTTGGGCGTGATTGGGATCGGTAACCCTGATTACAAGATGACGCCGAAGGCAAAGTAGTCGCTCGCCAACGCAGCGATCCGTCTCTTTCCAGACGCTCGCTCCTTTTTGGGAGTGAGCGTTTTTTGATGCGCTGTCATCGACAAGGTCGCCGGGCTAGGAAGCCCCACGAATCGGAAGGTTCGTCTTCTCCGTGGGTGCACGATTTTCGCGTGACGCGAGCCCCTTGGTCCGCTTATACTGGAGGGCAAGTTCCCGCTAGCCTCCCCTGCTCTCCCCCGCCTTTCCTCGCTGCCGAGCCTGTTCCGGCTTGTCCTCGCCATGAAGTGGAAGATCCTCGGTACCGACCGGCCTCGACCGTCCAACCGGCCTCCGCGGTGGCTGGGGGCCCTGTCACGATTCTGTCTAGCGTTCCTGGGCGTTGTTGGTTTTTCGGTCACCCTGGCAGCGAATCCTTCATCGCCCTCCTTTGATGAAGCGGTGCTGCCGTTTTTGAATCAGCACTGCATCCGATGTCACAACACCCAGCAGGCGTCGGGTGATTTTCGGATCGACAATCTTTCGCATGACGTCGGCGGTGGGCCTTCGGTGGGGCGTTGGTTCGAAGTGATCGAGAAGATCAACAACGGCGAGATGCCTCCTCGCGACGAACCCGATCTGCCGACTGCTGAAGCAGGAGATGCGATTGTCACGTGGCTGTCCGAGCGGATTCGCGAAGGTGAATCGGCACGGTTGGCGAAACGGGAACGGATTTCTTTTCATCGGTTGACGCGTGAGGAGTACGCCCACACGGTCTACGACTTGTTGGGTGTCCATTTTGATGTCGCCGATCCGACTGGCTTGACCGAGGATCCGGAGTGGAATGGGTTTGAGCGTATTGGATCGGTGCTGTCGCTGTCGGCATCGCATGTCGAAAAATACTTCGCCGCCGCCGAAGCGATTCTCGCCGAAGCGTATCCAAGCGAAGCCCACCAGCCGGCGGTGGCTCGGAAGACCGCACTCGACTTGCGGGGGGGGCCGAGCAACGAGCAGATTGAGCAGCTAAAGCAACAGGGGTTGGCCGACAAGGTGCGTGTCGACATGTGGCCGGGGCATCAGATTCAAGGCGGTCGACCGGGCCCCGGCGGCAGATTCTTTAAAGGTGCGGGTGAGTATCGTGTGCGGATTCAAGTCAGCGGTTTGAAACCGACCGGAGGACGCGCGCCGCATCTGACGTTTTATGCCGACAAGCTCGATCGGATGCTGTTTGAGCAAGACATCGTTGCATCCGAAGAGGCGCCGGTGATTGTCGAATTCACGACGCATCTGCCGGCCGGTAATCACACCTTTAAACTAACCAACGATGTTCCCGGGCCATCGGTTTTGCCGCGCTCGGGACGTGCGGGACGCCAACCTTTTTTCAGCATCGCCGAGGGACGCATCCCCTGGCAGGTGAAACTGACCGATGAGGCGGGAGTGCCCCTGTATCCCTTTTTGATTGTGGACTGGGTCGAATGGGAAGGCCCGCTGTTGTCGGAGGAGGATCAGCAAAAACGAAGTCGTTTCTTGCCGGCCGACTTCAGCGACGGCAAGCAGACGCGAGCCGCCCTTGGTCGTTTTCTCGAGCAAGCCTTTCGTCGGCCTGTCACCGGCACCGAAGTGGATCGCTACTTTCAGTTATTTGAGAGTCAGTTGGCTGCCGGCGCGACGCCTCAGGATGCGCTGAAGACCAGTATGCTGGCGGTGCTGTGTGCCAGCGAATTTTATTACATCGTCGAAGGTTCGGCGGATGAAGATCGCCCGCGACTGAACGATTGGGAATTGGCGTCGCGGTTGTCGTACTTTCTGTGGAGCACGATGCCGGACGAAGGCTTGCTCGAGGCGGTTCGGTCAGGGCAGTTGAGCCAACCGGAGCATTTGCGTGCCGAGGTGCGCCGCATGCTTGACGATCCCCGTTCGCGTCGCTTTACGGAGTCGTTCTCGCGGCAGTGGCTGCAGTTGCAAAAGGTGGGAATGTTTGTTCCCGATTCGAAGCTCTATCCCGACTACGACCAGCATCTCGAGCAGAGTATGTCGCGGGAGTCGATGGCGTTTTTCGGCGAAGTCTTCGACAACAACTTATCACTTCGCGAATTCTTGGTTTCCGACTGGACGATGTTGAACGCCCGCTTGGCCTTGCATTACGGCATCGATCGGGAGTTGGAATTCGAAGGGAGCGATTTTCAAAAGGTGTCGTTGTTGCCCGACGATCATCGCGGGGGACTGTTAACGCAGGCCGCCATCCTGTCGCTCACTTCCGACGGCACCCGACATCGACCGGTGCATCGTGGCGTGTGGATATCGAAATCGATTTTTGGCAAGACGCCGCCTCCGCCACCGGCCAACGTCGACCCGATCGAGCCGAATCCGGTCGACCAGCCCAAGGCCACGATTCGAATGAAGTTAACCGCTCATCAACACGACGCGCAGTGTGCGGCTTGTCATCGCAAAATCGATCCGCTGGGACTGGCGTTTGATCACTACGACGCCATCGGTCGTTGGCGAACCGAAGAGCTCGTCGCCGGGGGAACGGGCGATCATCCGCCGGTCGATGCCAGCGGAGTGTTGCCCGACGGACGCGCCTTTGATGGCCCCGAGTCCTTCAAGCGATTGTTGTTGGACGATTTGGATGCGTTCAATGCGACCGTTGTCGAGAAACTGGCGATGTTTGCAACCAGACGCGCCATGACGGTGGATGACCGGGCCGACTTGGCCCGCATCGCAGTAGAATCGAAAGCTTGCGATTATCGTTTGCGCGATCTTGTCGAAGCAGTGGCGACCTCGGAACTCTTTCAAAAGCGGTAACACGATGGCGAATATCACTACGCAGAAATGGCTTCTTGATCGTCGGCACATGCTGCGTGGCGTCGGTGTCTCGCTGGCGTTGCCGCTGTTGAATTGCATGCGGCCCAGCAGCCTCTTGGCAGCGTCGGCTGTGGCGAAGAGCACCAAGCCGAAACGAAGCGTTTTTATCTACGTCCCCAACGGCGTGAACACCTTGACTTGGCAGATCGAACAGGCGGGCAAAGACTATCAGTTAACCACGCCGCTGAATTCGTTGGAGCGTCATCGCCAAGTCATCACGCCGATCAGTGGCCTGCATCATCCTAACGGCCTTGGGCAAGCCCACGAATGCGACAAGATTTGGTTGACCGCTGCAAGTGTCAGTCAAGAAGGAGGCGCGTTTCGCAACACCGTCTCGACCGACCAATTGATGGCCGAAGTCACGGCGACGCAAACACGCTACGCGTCGCTGGAGTTGGCGATCACTGGCGGGACTTTGGCGTGGTCGCGAGATGGCATCCCGCTGCCGGCCGAACGGAAACCCAACGCGATCTTTAACCGCTTGTTTGGTGTCGAGCCGGGTGGCACCGACGCGGCGCGAAAAAAGCTGAATCGGCGCGGCAGCGTGCTCGACGTGGTGCTGGACAGTGCGCGTTCTTTGCGGCATCGGATGGGTGGCGAGGACCGTACTAAGTTGGACGAATACCTGCACAGCGTTCGTGAAGTCGAAATCCGTACCGAACGCGCCGATTCATGGTTGGACATCCCCAAACCGGAGATCGATCCGGCGACCAAGTCAAAGCTGACTCGCAACATTCCGACGTCGGCGGCCGGAGATTATTACCGTACGATTTACGACTTAATGGTGTTGGCGCTGCGGACCGATATGACGCGCGTGATCACCTGTATGAGCGGCAGTGAGAGCAACGGCTTGCCGATTCCCGAAATCGGCGTGGCACAGTCGCGGCACGAGTTGTCGCATCACAATGGCGACCCCGAACAGTTGCGGCGGTTGACCGAATGCGATGGATTCTTGACCGAACAGTTCTCCTATTTCTTAGACCAACTGAAGGCGTTCGATGAAGCGGGCGAGTCGCTGCTCGACCGCACGATGGTGCTGTTTGGCAGCGGCATGGCGTACGGGCACAGTCACGGCAACGCCAACCTGCCCACTATCTTGGCTGGTGGGCAGTCGCTGGGGCTGAAGCATGGGCAGCATGTCGATTACAACTTGCCCAAGCTTGGCAGTTACGATCTGGATAATTCGAAGAAGCACTACGGCGTCTGCTCGCGACCGGTCGACGAATCGGCGCGGCTGAGCAACCTCTTGTTAACGATGCTGCAGAAAATGGACGTTCCCACCGAACGCTTCGCCGATAGCCTGGGCACCGTCGATCAGGTGGTCCGTTGACGATGAACCGATGGAAAATAAAGATGATGCGACGGAGTGTGCAACTGACTGCGCGACGGTGGCTGCCGTTGCTGGCGACGGTATTGCCTGCTTTGTTTCTGTCTACTGAAGGAGTGTTCGCCGGCGATGGTGCCGAGCCCGCTTATCGTACCGATGCCGATCAGGACACGGAGCTGCCTTGGTTTCAGTTGGTCGAAGGGGAGTTTCCTCCGCCCGGATCGGCACACGCCTTTGGTGGCGAACTGATCGCCGTCGATGCAGTCAATCGCACGGGCACGCTGCGCGTCGACCGAACCGATGCGCAGCGCCGCAGTCATTGGGACTTGCCGGTCGATTTCCAACTGCTGCCTTACGGGACGCTGTCTTATCATGGAGCGCCGGCGGCGTTGGCAGACATTCCGCTCGGCACGCACCTGCACGGCTTGTTTTATCAACGGGCACCCGATCAGCCGCCCGCCAAGACGGTGTTTCACAATCGTGCGAGCATCGAAGCCGAATTTACTCGCTGCTTGCAATTAGAAGATGATTTCAGCCATTGGCAGCGGCAGGGACGAGCGTGGCGCATCGAAGCGGCCGACCTGGAGTCGAAAACGTTGACGTTGTTGCCGGTTGATGCGGAGGGCAAGTCAATCGGCGAAGAGAGCAAGACCTTTGAGTGGTTGCCGGCGACAAGGCTCTGGATCGGCGACCGGTTGGGGGTTGCCAAGGATGTCGCCGTCGGCCAAGTCGTGCAGATTAATTTAACCTGGGCGACCCTTTATGGGCCGGGCCGTTGTCTCGATATTTGGCTGGATGCGAAGAGTCGCCAGGCTGCCCAGCAGCGCCAGCTTGCCGTCCATCGGCAGTATCAGAAAGAGCGTGGGCTGGCTGGCTGGATTGATGCTGTCGACAATTCGCAGAGTCTTTTGACGGTGACGCTGTTTGGTGGAGTCGACCCCGATTTGCTAACCGAATTCGTCGAGAGCGAATCGGTAACAAGTGTCGTGGCCGAACCATCGCTGCGGAGCTATGACCAAGTGAACGACCGTAAAGGGGGTTCGTTGCTGAAGATCACGACCTTGGAGCCGATGCCGGGAAGCAGCGGAGTGCAACTCCTGTTTCGCACCGACTTGTTGCTCGAGGGGTTTCGTCCGCGGCGGATCGTGCGCGTCTTCCCCGCTGGTTGGCCCGTGATCAGTCTGCCGCAAGAGGAGCGTTTGTGGCCGGCACGCGACTAGCAAAATTTCTTTCTCGTCGATCGGCTGGCGGCACCGTGTAAAAAGCCAACCGAATCTGCGGCAGGGTGAAGATTCAGGGTCCCGTCGGGTGTCCATCATGGCGATGGACTTCTAGCATATTGATGAGCCGGCTATATTCTCGTGGCTGGTTCACCCACGGTTCTCGGCTTGCTTCCACTATCGCACATTACCTGTGAAATACTCGCTTACCCTTGGCGTAGCGTTGTTCGCCAACTGGTTGCTCTGGTCGGGCCACTTTGACAATCCGTTCTTGATTGGACTTGGGTTGGCTTCGTGCGCCTTTTCGGTGTGGCTGGGTCGTCGCATGCAGATTGTTGACGAAGAGGGGGCCCCGGTGCAGATGGGCACGCTGCCTTTCACGCACTTCGCGCCCTGGCTGGCGTTGGAGATTGTGCGGTCCAATGTGGCGGTGACCAAAATCATCTTGGCTCGAAAGATGCCTCTTCAGAGGACCATGATCGAGGTTTCGGCGAATCAGAAGTCGGCACTCGGTCGTGTGATGTTGGCCAACTCGATTACGCTGACGCCAGGAACGGTGGCGGTGAACATGCATGGCGAACGGGGCGATCAAATCACCGTGCATGCATTGTCGTTCGAGGGTGCGGAAGATGACTTGTCGGGTGAGATCGATCGGCGGATCTGCAGACTCGAGTCGAAAGGGCTGTGATGTTGGTTGTAACGGCCGTGGCCATTTTGATCACTATGACGTTGGCGTTGATCCGAGCCACCTTGGGTCCGACGGTGTTCGATCGTGTGTTGGCAATCAACATGTTCGGCACCAAGACGGTGTTGCTGATCTGCGTCGTCGACTTTATGACCGGCCGCGACGATTTTTTGGATTTGGCCTTGCTGTATAGTTTGATGAACTTTATCGGGATGGTGACCTTGCTGCGGTTTACCGAGTACGGCAGCTTTGGTGAGGAGCCGGTCGAATGAGCCTCTTTCTTGATCTGCTGAGTTGGGTCTTTCTACTCTCGGGCGCCTTCTTCTCGATCGTCGGCGGCATCGGCATTTTGCGACTGCCCGAGTTCTTCTCTCGGCTGCATGGTGGGGGCATCACCGATACCTTGGGAGCGGCTTTGATCATCGTCGGGTTGATGTTTCAGGCCGGCTTGAGCTTGGCTTCGTTCAAGTTGTTTGTGATTTTGTTTTTCTTGTATGTGACCAGCCCGAGTTCTTGCCATGCACTGGCGCGGTCGGCGCTAAACCACGGCTTGAAGCCGGTGCTTGATCCCCCGCGGAAATTGAAAGCGACCAGCGACGGAGCAGTAATCAAGGAGGCTGACGGATCTAAATGACGATCATTGTATTTGCGATTCTCGCCTTGCTCGCGACGACCGCGGTGATTGTTGCGCGGATGCGCGACCTGTGGGCGGCGATCATGTTCACTGGCATTTACAGTTTCCTCAGCTCCAGTTGGATGCTGATTTTGGATGCGCCCGACGTGGCGTTCACCGAAGCTGCCGTCGGCGCGGGGATTGCCACTGTGCTCATGCTGGGGACATTGGCCTTGGCGGGTAAGCAAGAAAGGCGGACCGAGAAATCGCCTTTGCTGCCTTTGGTGGTGGTGACGCTGACCGGCGGGGCGTTGATTTATGGGACGCTGGACATGCCCTATTTCGGTGACCCCAACGCGCCGGTTCATCTATATCCGGATCCCTCCTTCGTTGAAAAATCCCAGCCCGACATGCACGGTTTGCCCAACGTGGTGACGGCGGTCTTGGCTAGTTATCGCGGCTATGACACGTTGGGTGAAACCGCGGTGATTTTTACTGCTGGAGTGGCCGTCTTGTTGATCTTGCGAAAAGAAGACGAGGAACCGGAGACTTCGGCTTCTCCCGCCGATGTGGAGGCCTTGCGATGAAGACGTTTCCGATTATTCGCGTCGTCACCAAAGTTCTCATTCCCTACATCTTACTGTTCGCCTTCTATGTTCAGTTTCACGGGGACTACGGTCCGGGTGGCGGATTCCAAGCCGGCGTGATTTTAGCGGCGGGTTTGATTTTGTATGGCTTGGTGTTTGGACTAGACGCGGTCAAAAAAGTCGCTCCGCCGATCGTGGTGGAAAAACTAATGGCGTTGGGAGTCCTGCTGTATGCCGGCACCGGAATTACCACAATGCTGTTGGGCGGAAACTTTTTGGATTACAACATGCTGGAGCATTCGCTGTTTCCACACTACTTGCCGAGTGGTCAGCACTTGGGCATTTTATTAGTTGAACTTGGTGTAGGCATTGCCGTGACGGCCGTGATGACGATGATTTTCTATGCGTTCGCTGGTAGAAAGCATATCGCATAAACATGGATATCAGCATGGAACAAGTGATCGGATTATTTAACTACTGGATCGTCATCTTTTTGATGATGACTGGTTTCTACATCGTCATCGCGCGGCGGAATTTGATCAAAGTCGTCATCGGTTTAAATATCTTTCAAACCTCGGTGTTCTTGTTGTACATCACGATGGGGAAAGTGACCGGCGGTACGGCTCCGATCATTCCGCCTCGTATCGTTGCCCAGCATCATCACGCCGACGAACATGCCGGGGCGGCGCACGATTCGCTCGCTGCAGAGACGACTCAGCCTGCCAAGTCGGTGGCGGGAGAATTGGCCACGCAGACGGAGGAAATCATCTATTCGAATCCACTGCCCAGCGTGTTGATGTTGACCGCGATTGTGGTGGGGATCGCGACGACCGCCCTCGCGTTGGCGTTGGTCGTGCGAATTCGCGAGGATTACGGTACGGTGGAAGAGGACGAGATTTTGGCACTGGACATTCAGTCGTGATCGCCAACCAGTTGCCAGTCTTGCTGATTGTCCTGCCGTTGATCGCGGCGCCGTTGTGCGTGCTGTTGGGCAGTCGCCGGATGGCCTATCCGTTGGCGCTGATTGTCTCTTGGTGCACCTTCGCGATTTCCATTGCGTTGATCGCGCGGGTCATGCAGACGGGGCCCATTCATTACGATCTGGGCAATTGGGAACCGCCGTACGGCATCGAGTATGTCGTCGATTACCTCAGCGGTTTTGTGATGCTATTCGTTGCCGGGATCGGGGCCGTCGTGCTCGCCTACGCCCCCCGCAGCGTGGCGGCGGAGATAGCGCCCGGTAAGCAGACGATGTTTTACGCGAGTTACCTGTTGTGTTTGGCCGGCTTGCTGGGCATGTGCGTGACAGGCGACCTGTTCAATGTGTTTGTCTTTTTGGAAATCTCGTCGCTTTCATCGTACGCGCTGATCAGTTTGGGCAGTACGCGACGAGCTCCGTTGGCGGCGCTGAAGTATTTGATTCTCGGAACGGTCGGTGCCACTTTTTTTCTGATCGGTGTCGGGCTGGTTTATCAGATGACCGGCACCCTGAATATGGAAGACATCGCGGCGCGGTTGCCAACCGTTGGGGGACCTCGCACGGTGTTGGTCGCCTTCGCCTTCATGACGATCGGCTTGTGCATCAAGATGGCGGTCTTTCCGGTGCATACCTGGTTGCCCAACGCCTACACCTATGCACCGTCGGTAGTGACCGCCTTTATCGCGGCGACGGCAACAAAGGTTTCGGTCTATGCCTTCGTGCGATTGGTGTACAGCATTTTTACGCCGCAGTTCGCTTTTGGGTTATTGCCGCTCGATACCGCGCTGAGTGGGCTGGCCTTGGTCGGGATCTTTGCGGCTTCCGCAGCGGCGATCTATCAAGAGAACGTCAAGCGGTTGCTGGCCTATTCGAGTATCGCTCAGATCGGATACATGTTGTTGGGCATCAGCATGGCCAATCAAGACGGGGTGACCGCGGGCGTGGTGCACATGTTCAATCATGCGATCATTAAAGGGGGCCTGTTCATGGTGGTCGGCTGTTTTGCGTTGCGACTCGGGTCCGTTCAGATGGAAGACTGGCGCGGTGCGGGCAAGACGATGCCGTGGACCGCTTTTGCTTGGGCGTTGGGGGGGCTGGCGCTGATCGGTGTGCCGCTGACGGTCGGCTTTGTCAGTAAATGGTTGCTGCTGACGTCGGCGCTGGAATCGGGGCGTTGGGGGGTCGCGATCTTGATGCTGTGCAGTTCGTTGCTGGCGATCGTCTATGTCTGGCGTGTGATCGAGACGCTGTATTTTGCGGAGCCTTCCGAGAAGGCGAAGCAAGCGACCGAAGCGCCGTTGTCGATGTTGATTCCCACCTACGCGATGATCGGTTGCACGTTGTTGTTTGGCGTGTGGACCACTTATTCGGCTGGGCTGGCGGGACGTGCGGCAGCTTCTTTGCTGGGAGGTGCGCCGTGATCTCTCCCGAGCAAATGATTGGGGTTTCAATCGGTTTGCCGTTGCTGGCGCTGGCACTGATCTTCCTGTTCGGCAAACACCCCAATGTGCGCGAGGCATGCACGCTGATCGTGTCCACGTTGCTGTTTGCTGTTGTCTGCGGGTTGGCCGGACATGTGTTTGCCGGCGAGCGACCGGAGTGGCGAATCGGCGAGATGATTCCTGGCTTTGAGCTTGGTTTTCGTGTTGAACCGCTGGGGATGCTGTTTGCGTTGGTCGCCTCGGGCCTGTGGATACTGACGACGGTCTATGCCGTGGGATACATGCGCGGCCATCATGAGCAGCATCAGACTCGTTTCTTTGGCTGCTTTGCGCTGGCGATTTTCGCCGCGTTGTCGGCCGCTTTCTCGGCCAATTTGTTCACCCTGTTTGTCGCCTACGAGGTGATGACGATCTCGACCTATCCGTTGGTCACGCACCACGGCGATCAAGCGGCTCGTAACGGCGGACGCGTTTACTTGGGGATCTTGCTCTCGACGTCGATTGCGTTTTTTATGTTGGCGATTGCTTGGACGTGGTTCCTGGCGGGGACGCTTGATTTTAAGCAGGGCGGCATCTTGGCCGATGCGTACGCTGAGGGGCGGATCAGTCACACGCAGTTGGGCGTGCTGCTGGGGTTGTTTGCATTTGGAATTGGGAAAGCCGCGTTGATGCCTTTTCATCGTTGGTTGCCTGCCGCAATGGTCGCTCCCACACCTGTCAGTGCGCTGTTGCATGCGGTGGCGGTGGTCAAGGTCGGCGTGTTCTCGGTTTTAAAAGTCGCCGTGTTTGTGTTTGGCATCGATCTGCTGCACACGACCGGCGTCAGCGTTTGGTTGGCTTACGTGGCGGGCGTCACGATTCTGTTGGCGTCTTTAATCGCGATGACGAAGGACAACCTTAAGGCTCGCTTGGCGTATTCGACCGTCAGTCAATTAGCTTACATCACCCTGGGAGCCGCCTTGGCGACGCCCGAGAGTGTGATCGGCGGAGGGATGCACATCGCGATGCATGCGGTTGGCAAGATCACGCTGTTCTTTTGTGCGGGAGCGATTTATGTGGCCACGCATAAGAAGAACGTTAGTGAGCTGCGCGGTTTGGGACGCGCGATGCCCTTCACCTTCGCAGCCTTCTTTATTGCCTCGGTCAGCATCATCGGTCTGCCACCGGGCGGAGGTTCGTGGAGCAAATGGTTGCTGGCGGTCGGGACGGCCGAGAACCATCTGTACTGGCTGACCGCGGCACTGATGATCAGCTCGCTGCTGAATATCGCCTACCTGATTCCGATCCCGGTGCGGGCTTTCATGGTCGTGCCGCAGGCTGGCACCGTGGGAACCGAATCGGAGCCGGCGCCGGAGGTGCCTCGACAGTGGAATATTCAGGAGGCACCCGGTATGTGCGTGGTGCCGTTGTGCGTCACGGCAGTGCTGAGTGTGTTGCTGTTTTTTGCGGCCGAATCGATTTACGAAGTCCTGTTGCCGATCACAACGGAAGGATAGAAACAGGGCCCCACCTATGCAAACTGAACCAGAATCTGAAGAGCAAGCGGCGCCGGAAACCAGTTGGTTTGAGCGGCCTGAAAATCAGTTCAAGATGATTGTCGACCTCGCCGTCGCCTGTGTGTTGTTGCTGCTAGCCGATTTTTTCTACGAGAACCCGCATCCGCATTTTGCGATCGAAACCACGTTTGGCTTTCAAGCTTGGTTTGGTTTTGTCGCCTTCGTCGGCGTGGTCTTTTTGGGCCGCCTGTTGCGGCTGATCGTCCGCCGCGAGGAGGACTACTATGATCGGTGATTTTCTCCTGCCGCCGGGCTGGATCATGATCGTGGGCGTGCTGTTGCTGCCGCTGTTTAACCGCCGCGGCGCAGGGCAGGCGGTTGCGGTGCTGGTGCTGTCGGTGCTCAGTCTGGTGGCCTTCTTGCTGACGCCGAGTGGTGATTATGGACAGCTTGAAGTCTTCGGCGCGACGCTGAACGTGGTCCGGATCGATTCGCTCAGCCGCATCTTTGGGGTTGTGTTTCATCTCGCGGCGATTCTGTCGGCGGTCTATGCGCTGCACGTCCGTGATGTAAGGCAGCATGCCGCAGGGGTGGTGTATGCCGGTGCCGCGATCGGTGCTTGTTGTGTCGGTGACTTGATGAGCCTGTTTGTGTACTGGGAGTTAACCGCCTTATCGAGCGTCTTTCTGGTGTGGGCCAGCGATTCGGAGCGGTCGTATCGGTCGGGCATGCGATACCTGATTATCCAAGTCGGCTCGGGCGTGTTGTTATTGGCCGGTGCGATCATTCGCTATGTCGAAACCGATTCGCTGGCCTTTGAACGTTTCACGCCGGCCGGTGGTACGATCAGTTTGGGAGCGTTGTTGATCCTGTTGGCGTTTGGGATCAAGTGTGCCTTTCCGCTGCTGCATAACTGGCTGCAAGATTCGTATCCCGAAGCGACCGTTACCGGCACCGTGTTTCTAAGTGCCTTTACAACCAAGTTGGCGGTCTACTCGCTGGCTCGTGGTTTTCCCGGCACCGAAGCCTTGATCTGGATCGGTTGTGCGATGACGTTGTTTCCGATCATTTACGCCGTCATCGAAAACGACCTGCGCCGCGTGTTGGCCTACAGCTTGAACAATCAACTGGGGTTCATGGTTGTCGGCGTTGGTATTGGGACCGAATTGGCGATCAACGGTACCGTCGCCCACGCGTTCTGTCACATTATTTACAAAGCCCTGCTGTTCATGACGATGGGGGCGGTGCTGTATCGAGTGGGGACGGTCAAAGCGACCGAACTGGGCGGGCTGCATAAGTCGATGCCGTGGACCACTGGTTTTTGTTTGATCGGTGCCGGTGCGATTTCGGGCTTTCCGCTGTTGAGCGGATTTATCAGCAAGTCGATGATCCTGTCGGCCGCCGGGGAAGAGCATCGTTTGGTGGTCTGGTTGATCTTATTGGTCGCCTCGGCCGGCGTGATGGAGCACTCGGGGATCAAGATTCCGTTCTTTGCGTTTTTTGCCCATGATTCGGGAAAGCGACCTCGCGAAGCCCCGTTGCATATGCTGATCGCGATGGGGGCCGCGGCGTTCCTCTGCGTCGCCTTGGGGGTTGGGTATCCGCTGCTCTATCGCTGGCTGCCGTTTCCCGTTGACTATCACCCATATACGGTGACGCACGTGGTGACTCAGTTGCAATTGCTGCTGTTTGCTGCTTTGGCATTTGTTGTGTTGATGAAAACGCACCTTTACCCTGCTGAGCAGCGGTCGACGAACTTGGATAGCGATTGGGTCTATCGGCGGGCGCTTCCGACGCTAGCACACGGTGGTGGAATCGTCGTCAAGTCGGTGGTAGGGACGTGTCGACATGCAATGATGGTGATCCTGGTGCGCGTGCTGTCTGTGGCCGGAAGCCTGTTTAACGAGCGCGGTCTGCTTGGCAGGACTTGGTCAACCGGCGTGATGACCTTTTGGGCAGGCGTCCTGCTGGCGATTTGCCTCGTGCTTTACTATTTATAGGACAGCCTCTTCGCCGCCTCGATGACTCCACCGGAAGTTTCATGGATTCCAACCGTTTGCTTTTCGAGTCCCATTCCCACACTCCGCTGTGCAATCACGCCGAAGGGCTTCCCACGGAGTACGCCGCCGTGGCCGAACAGCGAGGCCTGCGCGGGTTATTGGTAACCTGCCACAATCCGATGCCCGCAGGTTTCTCCTCGCGGGTGCGGATGCGTGAGGATCAATTCGACGAGTATGTCGACTTGGTGGCCCAGGCGACTAACGAATGGGCTGGTTGCGTCGATGTGCGTCTGGGATTAGAAGCCGACTACTTCGAGGGTTACGAGGGGTACTTGGAGCGGCAGTTGGCAGGGGCCGATTTCCATTTCGTGCTGGGCTCGGTCCATCCGCAGATTCCCGAATTCCGTCATCGCTACTGGAGTGAGGATTCGCACGAGGTACAGCGGACCTACTTCGACTTGCTGGCCAAAGCGGCCGAAACGGAGTTGTTCGACTCGTTGGCGCATCCAGATCTGATCAAGAATTTCACTTCCGAAGCTTGGGATCACGCCGTCATCATGGGGGACATTCAGCGTGCCCTCGATCGGATTGCCAAGACCGGGATCGCGATGGAACTGAATACTTCGGGAGTCAACAAAACGATCTCGGAGATGAATCCGTTTCCCGGCATGCTGCGAGAGATCGCCAAACGCCAGATTCCGATGACGCTCGGAGCCGACGCCCACGAACCGGGGCGGGTTGCCGACGGATACGAAACGGCCCTGGAGCTGCTAAGCGAATGCGGTTTCTCGGAAGTTCACTTTTTCCTCAACCGCCGGCGTCATTCGGTAGGGATCGAAGCGGCTCTCGGCAGCCTGGTCGATCGTTCGGCGATCGGTTGATGCGCGGACGGTGGAAGCTCTAGCGGTTGGCTAGTTTGGTGCGGCGCCCTTGGACCGCTGTGCTGTCTATAAAAGCGATCTTCCGGCCGCACAGGCCGCATCATCGATGCAACCGATGGCTCACGTTGGCTGTGCCGAGCGAATTCAGGAGAAAGGTCTCATGGGAAAGCCGATCGCCGCTCGAAAGCGATAGTGGCCCTTTCCCTCCCTCCAACCTGAAGGCCATATTTTATGCATCAACCTGAAGAGATTCTCTCGCGAGTTGATTCGGCTCTGAAATCGCATCCTCACCTGCGACGTGTGCTGGTGAAGAGCGAGCAGTTAGAAGACCGCGTCGTTCTAAGTGGCAGCGTCGACACGTTTTTCCAGAAGCAGATGGCGCAAGAAGCTCTCCGCGACATTCCGGGCGTCATCGAAATCGACAATCAATTGAGCGTCGATTACGTCTAGCCGCCCTGGCATGGATTCACGTCGCACGGTTCTGCTGGATTAGCTTTCATCGAGCCGTGCGACCAAGTTGCTCGAGCCGTGCGACCAAGTTGCTCGCGCCGTGCGACCAAGTTGCTCGCGCCGTGCGACCACGTTGATCGCGCCGTGCGATCCTATTTCTCTCGCCGTAATCTCGGCATCACCAGCCCGGCAGATCGGCTGTGAAGCAAACGCTTGGGCGGTTTCGCGAACCTGCCTCGCTGTTCGTTGTCCCTGGTTTGCGATACTGTTGAGACAGATCCTTTCGAAATCTGTTTCATTCACGTATCGTTGCCCCATCCGATCCGACCGTTCAGGAATAGGACATGCCTCTCGCTGCTTCCGTGGAATCGTCCCGCCCGCCATTGCACCTCAGTCACCAAGCCGCCACGGCGCCGGAGCAACCGATCAGTCGTTTGATGGCCGAGGCGTTACGCAATCCCGAGCTGATTTCCTTGGCCGCTGGTTTTGTCGATGAACGGACGTTGCCGTGCAAACTGGTCGCCGAAACGGTCGAGCGGTTGATGCAGGATCCCGTCGCTGGGCGAAGTGCGTTGCAGTATGGTTTGACCGAAGGGGATGCGGTCCTCCGCCGTCAGATTGCCGAACGTTATTTCGCGGCCGATCATGCGACGCATGCCGATGCGATGGTGCTCTCGACCGGCAGCAATCAGTTGTTGCATCTGATTTCTGATTGTCTGCTCGAGCCGGGCGATGTGGTGATATGTGCCGCTCCGACCTACTTCGTTTACCTGGCGATGCTACGCGATTTGGGCGTGACGGCGATCAGCGTTGCCGGTGACGTAGAAGGGATGTTGCCCGCCGATTTGGATGCCACGCTGACGCGGCTGACCGACACCGGCCGCCGCGATCGGGTGAAGGTGCTGTATCTGGTGCCTTACTTCGATAATCCGGCGGCGACGACGATGTCGGTTGCGCGACGCCGAGAGATCCTCGAGGTGCTGGAGCGGCACGATGCGAGTGGACCACCGATCGCTTTGTTGGCGGACAATGCGTACCGCGACTTGCGCTATGACGGAGAGGACTTGCCCTGTTTTGTCGATTGCGGTGCCGACCCCACGCGGACTTTGGAAACCGGCACGTTCTCCAAAAATCTATCGCCCGGGATCCGCGTCGGTTGGGGCGTGTTGCCGGAACCATTGCGTGGGGCGGTTTTGCGTCGCAAGTCGGTGATCGATTTTGGGTCGCCGCAATTCAATCAGGCGATCGTGCGGGAGTTGCTCGTCGGCGGGGATTTGGATCAGCATCTTCGGGAGGTTTTGTTGCCCTCCTACCGATCGAAGCGGGACGCCATGGTGGCGGCATGTGAGCGTTGGTTGCGGCCGATCGCGGGAGTCGCTTTCGATGTTCCGGAAGGTGGCATGTATGTTTGGCTGCGGCTGCCCGAAACGCTGAACGCCTCGCCGGGATCGTCGTTGTGGGATACCTGCGTCCAGCATGGCGTGCTGTATGTTCCGGGCGAATATTGTTTTGCTAGCGAAGGAGCCCCGGTTCAGGCCAACACGATGCGGTTAAGTTTCGGCGTTCAGGAGGAGACGCGGATTACGCGAGGAATCGAATTGCTAGCAGAAGCGGTGCGAGCCCAATTGGGTTGAGAGGGCCAATTGGCTAAAAAAGCCGACCGGTGGTTGGAAATTTGGGCAATCCGCATTGCTTCCGACCGAGCCAAGCGACGATAAAGAGAAGCCGTTTGGTCGCGCGTTTCTTTGGCTGTTTTTTCCTGTCCGCCGCCCGTGCTTATCACCCGCATCGATCGCTACGTTCTGACGCTCTACTTGCGTACGCTGTTGATTTGCTTCTTCAGTTTGGGTGGCATCTTCGTTGTCTTTCATGCCTTTAGCAATCTTGAGGCGTTGTCGGAGCACGCGGAGGTTAAAGGCGGGTTTGTCACCGCGATGTTCGACTACTACGGTCCGTACCTGCTGGTCATTTTTGATTCCACCAGTCCGATTTTGGCATTGATGTCGCTGCTGTTCACCATCGGTTGGTTGCGACAGAGTGGCGAGTTGACTTCGATATTGGCCGTTGGTGTGAGGCATGGCCGGATCTTGCGCCCGATGCTGATTGCCGCGGCGCTGATTATCTTGTTGGGGTTGCTCAATCGCGAACTGTTGCTGCCGCATTTTCGCAATAAGCTGGGGAATAAGCCGGCGGTGATCGCCAGTGAAACCGAGCGTCCGCTGCAGCCTTGCTTCGACCGTCAAGCCGGCGTGCTGGTCGAGGGCAAAGCGGTCATTACCGGTCGCCGAGAATTGGTCAGTCCTGCCTTTCGGTTGTTCGCCGACTATCCAGGATTTGGAAACCAGTTGGCCGCTGACCAGGCCTTGTGGCGAGCGGCGAATGAACAGCACCCGGCGGGGTTCATGCTGTACAACGTGAATCGTCCGCAGGCAATTGACACCTTGCCCTCGGCGGGCCTCGATGGCCGGACGGTGCTGTATACCGCGGCGGAGCATCCGTGGGTCGAGTCGGGTCAATGCTTCGTTGCCACGTCGGTCGACATCACTCTGCTCGAAGCCCGCGGCTCGAGTAAGAAATACGCCCCAATGCCGGATCTGATTCGCCGGGTACGTAATCCGGCGGTGCACACCAGCACCAAAATCCGCGTTGATTTGCATGGTCGGCTATTGCGACCTTTGCTGGACTTTACGCTGGTCTTGCTGGGACTGCCACTGGCCGTTTCGCGAGCTGACAAAAACCTGTTTGTGTTGGTTGGCCATGCCGTGGTGTTGGTGGGGATGTTTTTCGGCATTCGCACGCTCGCGACCACGTTGGGCGGCAGCGGGTACTACCTCAGCCCTGCCATGGCGGCCTGGATTCCGATCCTAATCATGACGCCGCTGGCCTATTCTCGCTACCGTGGTGTTCAAAAGGTCTGAGGTCAAAACGGGTTGTTTTCCGCTTCCCGCGTTCACTCCGATTTTTGCCAATGCAGCGGTTCCGGTTTGAGCAGCACGGTGATCAGGAGCGTGCTGAGCAAGATCCAGATCAGTGACCAGATATGCCACAGGCCGATCATCGCTTGCTCACTGTCGAGCCGGTTTAACAATCGCATTGTCCAACGCACGACCTCCGAATCCGCATGCCACGGATCGGCAATGGCATAGGCGATGCTGGATGCCAAGTAAGCGACCGGCAGGCGTGGGCAACGTTTGCGTCGATTGAAAATAACGACGAAAGCGAGGGCACAAAGCAGCATGCGCACCGCCCCGGCGGCCGACGTGGTCCACATGTTGGGCGACACGACGGCCCCCAAGCACGCGGCAACGGCGGTCATGCAGATCAGGAGGTAAGCGATCGAATAATGGCTTGAATGGGGCTTCATTTCTTTAGAATAAGCATTCCCCGCCACGATTGTCGAATTTGCTGTGAGGAAAATCGCTTGCCACAGTCGGCGACTTGACTTGCCAACTTCTTGTACACTGAAGCCGGGGCCGTCAACCGTCGCCAAGTCCTGTTTTCTCCCGCCAGTGAAGTCTGCCATGCTGTCTTGTCGCCGATTGGCCTGCCTGCTGTTGTGTCTGGCGTTGTGGTGCACTCAGGGGGTTCGTGCCGCAGACCTGGACGATGCCGAAGCGTTGTTCGCCGCTGGAGAATACGACGCCTGCCAGGCAGTGGCTGCGGATGCGGTTGAGCGAGGGATCTGGAACGTCCGCTGGCCGATGCTGTTGATTCGCTGTCAGATGACGACCGGGCAGTACCCCGCCGCTCTGGAAACCTATCAGGCGGCATCCAAGCGTTTCACTTTCAATGCCTTGCCACTGCAGTTGCAAGGCGTGGAAGTGTTTCGGATGAACAACTTGCCCGACGAAGCGGAGCAGGAACTGGTACGGATCCACGATCGTGTACGCGATTCCCTGAACCGTTTCATGAGCAAGGAGAGCATGATCGCGATCGGTCGTTACTTGGCGACCCGCGGTGAGGATGCTCGGCAGATCCTGGAGCGGTTTTACGATCGCTCGATTGAGAGCGACCCAAAGTTCGTCGATGCCTACGTCGCCTCGGCGGAGTTGGCGCTGCAGAAACATGATTACCAACTGGCCGCCTCCGCGATCGAGAAAGCGATCCCCTTGCAACCAGACGACCCGTACCTCTACTACTTGCAATCGCGGGCCTGGAAAGGGGGCGACCCCGAGCGTTCCGCGGCGGCTTTGCAACTGGCGCTGGAAAAAAATCCTCGCCACATTCCCAGTTTGCTGTACCAAGCCGAACAGGCGATCGACAGCGAGCAATACGATGAGGCGCATCGGTTCGTGACCGAAGTCTTGCAGGTCAATCTTCATCAACCCGAAGCCTGGGCGTTTGAAGCGGTGCTTGCTCACTTACGAGGCCAGCCGGAGATCGAAGCGCTGATGCGTGCGGCCGCGCTGAGTACTTGGAGTACCAACCCCGAAGTCGATCATTTGATCGGCGTCAAACTATCTCAAAAGTATCGCTTCACCGAAGGAGCGGCTTATCAGCGCAGGGCGCTCGCGGTGCGGCCGCAGTCGACCAAGTACCGTTTCCAGTTGGCTCAGGATTTGTTGCATCTTGGCGATGACGAGGCGGGTTGGACGCTGGCTGAGCAGACCCAGCAAGACGATCCTTACAACAGCGTCGCCTACAACCTGATGACGTTGCACGATTCGCTGGAGCAGTTTCAAACGTTCCAGGCCGATGGGATCCTGTTGCGAATGGACGCTTTCGAGGCGAGCGTGTATGGCGAGCAAGCACTGAAACTGTTGCAAACGGCGAAGCGGGAGTTGTCGGAGAAGTACAGCGTTGAACTGAAGAAACAAATTATCGTCGAGATCTTCCCCAAGCAGAGTGACTTTGCGATTCGCACCTTTGGGCTGCCTGGCGGCGCAGGTTACTTGGGCGTCTGCTTTGGACGCTTGGTGACTGCCAACAGTCCGGCTTCTCAAGGTGCCGCGCCGGCGAATTGGCAGTCGGTCTTGTGGCACGAATTCTGTCACGTTGTGACGCTCGAAAAGACGCGTAATCGCATGCCACGTTGGTTAAGCGAAGGCTTGTCGGTCTATGAGGAACGGCAGCGTGATGGTCGCTGGGGGCAACAGCTTAATCCTACCTTTCGCGAGATGATTCTCAGCGAGGACTTGACCCCTGTCAGCGAGTTAAGTGGCGCTTTCTTGTCGCCCAAGAGTGCCATGCATGTGCAGTTCGCATACTTTGAATCGTCAATGGTGGTCGAGTACTTCATCGACAAGTATGGCATCGATGCGATGAACCGTTTGTTGGATGACTTGGCGGTCGGCATGCCGATCAACGACGCCCTGCAGCGGCATGCCGGTTCGCTGGCCGCACTCGACGCCGAGTTCGCGGAATACGCCCGGCAAGCGGCTGAGGCGTTTGGTCCGACTGCCGATTGGGAACGTCCAACCGCCGAAGGTCCGCCCTCGTTGGCCCAGTGGCGCGAACGGCTCGAGCAGTCACCGAATCATTACTGGGCGTTGCGCGCCGTGGCTCAAGCAGAGGTTGCCGCGGAGCGCGACGCCGAAGCGATCGAGTTACTTGATCGGCTCGATGCGATCTTGCCCGCCGATGGCTCGCCAGGCTGCGCGACCGAGCTCCGGGCGCGGCTTGCGGCGCGTCAAGGCGACGTGACAACAGAGCTGAAGCACCTGCAGGCACTGCATCGACTGCGCGATGATGATTTGCCGACTTACCGGCGGATCGCGGAGATCGCCATCGAACGCGAGGATTGGGAGTTATTGGCATCGATGTCGGCGGCGATGTTGGCGGTCAACCCGCTGCTGCCGGCCGGACATGAATGGCTAGCGGAGGCTGGCGAGCAACTGCAGCGACCGGCCGACACCGTCCGCGCCTTGGCAGCCCTCTCCCGCATGGAGCAAGTGGATCCGGCGGGCTTGCACTACCGCTGGGCGGTGGCACTGGAGAAACTGGACCGAAACGCCGAAGCCAAGCGGCAAGTTCTGATGGCCTTAGAGTATGCGCCGCGTTATCGTGATGCCTATCGCTTGCTGACCAAATTAAACACCGACAAAGTGACTCCGTAAGGAAATTCAGCCATGCGCGTTCCCCGTTACGCTCTGATCACCTCGGTGGTCGTTCTGTGTTTGGTTGCAGTGGTCGCCACGGCGCAGCGCTGGCGGTATGGCGGCGACTATCGCAGCGTTGGCCGCAACGGGGTTCCGGACTGGGAAGTCGACCAAGAGATGCTGGCCGACACCTTCACGTTCGTGCGGATCAAGTACGATTCCTATGGGCGACGTGGGGGAGGCTGGGATACGGACTTTCGCGACAGCGATTTGAATTTTTCGCTGCGACTGCAACAACTGACTTCGTTGAAGGTGAATCCCGAACCGATTGTGCTGGAGCTGACCGATCCTGAGCTGTTGGATTATCCGTTCATCTATATCATCGAACCGGGCGGGATGAGTTTGTCGCAGCCGGAGGTCGTTGCCTTGCGACGCTATTTATTGGCCGGCGGATTTTTGATGGTGGATGATTTTTGGGGCGATGAAGAATATGCCGTGCTTGCGGAGAATTTGCGGCGGGTCTTTCCCGATCGACCGGCCGAAGAGGTGCCGCTTAGCCACGAGATCTTCCACTGCGTTTACGATCTGAAAGAAAAGCCCCAAGTGCCGTCGATCCACGCCGCCGCTCCGGGTGGTTTTCACGGCGAATACCGCCCAGGGTCGGACACCAGCCGTGCTATCTACCGATCGATCAATGACGACAATGGGCGTATCATGGTGTTCATCTGCCACAACACCGACCTGGGAGATGGTTGGGAACGTGAAGGAGAAGACCCGTGGTACTTCGAGGAGTACTCGGTCAAAAAGGCCTACCCGATGGGCATCAACATCGTCACCTACGCAATGACTCACTGAGCCCCCAAGAGATGCTGGTTGCCGACGCCGTTTCGAAAAGCTATCCCACGCCTGCTGAACCCCTGCACGTCCTTCACGAAGTTTCGCTTGAGCTGCGACCCGGCGATAGTCTGGCGATTGTCGGGCCGAGTGGTGCCGGTAAGAGCACGCTGCTGCAAATCTTAGGCACCCTGGATGAACCGACGTCGGGATCAGTGCGGTTGGATGGCGTCGATCCGTTTGAGTTATCCGAACAAGCGTTGGCGCATTTCCGCAATCGGGAGATCGGGTTTATTTTTCAAGACCACCATTTGTTGCCGCAGTTAACGGTTTTGGAAAATGTCTTGATCCCCGCACTCGCTGCTAAGCGACCCGATGCGGCGATGGTCGAGCGTGCCGGCGAACTGTTGCAGCGTGTCGGTCTAGCAGACCGCCAAACTCATTTACCGGGAGAGCTATCGGGTGGAGAACGCGAACGGGTTGCTGTTGCGCGAGCGTTGTTGAACCGCCCCAAGTTGATCCTGGCCGACGAGCCGACCGGAAACTTGGATACTCGGACCGCCGATGCCATTACCGAACTGTTGCTGAAGCTGCAGCAAGAAGAGCAGGCGATCCTGGTCACCGTCACTCACAGCCAAACGCTGGCCGCAGCAATGGCCAGCCAAAAAACGCTGATCGATGGTCGCCTGCAAGCCTAGGCTAGGCTGTCAGCATGAGACCGACAACAGCGGGTTGGGCGAGCGTTCAGTTCGACAAGGGATCGCTGAGCATCTCTTCGGTCAGCGACAGCTCGGCGAGAAAGATCTGCGGCACGCGCCAATGGAACGAGCGGTCGACCTCTTCTCGCGGCATCCCGCTGCGGAGCATCCGCGTGCGGCGATTCCAAGTTTTTTGGACTTCCATGCAGCGACGACGGATCTGTTCCGGCGTCGGATCCTTTTTGCCCGGCATGAGATCGGGATCCATTTCCTGACGGACCATGATGCACCTCTGTGTAGATAAGGAGGGAAGACAGGATTTCAGCGGCCTGACTGACACTGAAACAGATCCCAGATAAGCAAACGCTATTCCTCGTCCGCAGTTGCCTCGCCGCGTGGTGTCGGCATGAGGCCATAAGTGCTTGTCGTAAAGGGACTTGCGGATGTTCGCAAGCTAGGGGCGGCCGTTCGGTGGAAGCTCCGCTCGGGGCGACAGTGTTGTGGCGAAACAATACATTCGGCCTCGCCAAGCGTTCAATTCTGCCCTACGACGAGCCGACGCCAAGGCCGCATTCGGTTCGTGCTGGTTGAGTCAGGCCCCCGCTTCGCATTAGGCTGGAAGCGTAATGGAAGGCTGGCGACGCAGTGAAAGACGCGTGTCATCGTGCGGTGCCAGAAGATTCGTTGGGAGCCCCTGATGCGTTTGTGGATTTGCTTGCTATGGATCGGTGGGAGCATCGCTTGTCCGATCAATGAGAAAATCGTGGTCGCGGAAGATCTGCGGGGCAAACAAGTTGCCGCTGCGGAGGATGCGGCACGATGGCGAAGCGATCAATTGCAAGCGTTGGGAGAAAAACTAGGCGACACGTCCGCGGACGCGGCGCTGCGCGAGGAATGGCAAGCCCGCCGGCGGTGGCTGCAGCGCTGGACACCGGGGCAACTGTCAGCGACTCCGACCGCAGCAGCGGCGAAGTCAAGGGATGCGGAGTCGTTGGTGGAGGAACCCGACTTGCAAGAAATCTTGGATGCCACGCAGCAGCATACCTGCCTGCCACCCGAAACACAGCAAGCACTCGAGCATGCGGTGAAGCTTCAGCAGCGGCTGCGTGAACTCGATTCCGATGCCGAACGCAAACAGCATTTAGTCGCGACCGCAAAGCTTGCGCTGCAGTTGGAGCAAGCCTTGACATCGTTGCTGGAGACGTGGCCGTCGACAGGCGTCTTGACCGTTGGGGAACCGCAAGCGATACGTGAAACGCTGCGTTGGGCGCTTGCCCATACCCGCTACCGTCGTGCTCGGGCACTCGCCTACCGCGAACTGCCCGACGTACGGACGCGGTTGCCGATCGACGACGCCGAGGCGTACGAAAGGGAGCTCGCCGAGGCACACGACCGGTTGCGGGAAACCTTTTCCGAACCGCAGGCCGAATTTGTCTTGCTGGAGATTCGCATGCTGCGTCGCGCGGGAAAGCGAGGCCAAGCGTTAGAAAAACTTGAGCGATTTGGTTCCACCATCGAGCTGCGTTGGTATTTAAAGAAGCGACGCGATCTGTTGGGGGAACTCGATTGGGGGCCTCCGCAGGCGGAGGCCGCCAAGTGGTATGCCGAAGCAGGCTTTGGTGAGATAACCGAACGGTCATCGGACACGGCAACGAGTCCGTCGCGATAGTCTTCGCGGGGCGTTTGGATTAAGCATGTCTGGTGAAGTCATTCGGTACAACGGTGCGCGGGCGTCCCGCCCGCTTCCGCCAAAACCTGCGGGCGGAACGCCCACGTACCGAAAGCTTAAACCCAAAGATTCTTCGGGAGGTGCTTAGAGTCCTCTTCTGGCCTGTGGCTGCTTCCACAACGGATCGCATCGCCCATAAAATACAGCTTTGTCGTTCGACCCATGTGCTTGCGGTCAAACGCTCTCGTTAACCGCAATCCACGAGTTTTTCCGTCCTGATGGCTAAGAAAGCAACCGCAAGTTTGGAATACGTTGAACCGATCGGCGCCCGCGTTTTAGTTCGTAAAGACGAACCGAAACGAGAAACCCGCGGCGGGATCGCGCTTCCCGACGCCGCCGAAATCCCAACCATTACCGGGCGTATCGTGACGATCAGTGCACAGATTGAAAACGACGATGACGTCCCGTTACGGCAATACGACAAAATTCTGTTTCACCCCAAAAACGCCATTCCGGTTGACTTGGAGCATGACAATCAACTGTTTGTCGTTCCTGTCGAAGATGTGGTGGCCGTTTTTCGCCGCGGAAAAAGCGACGCGGAGGACTGAACGGTGCCGGGCGGTTTCGCGCGGAGTCCGTGCTGGTTGCCGCGCCTAAAGCTGCCGCTCGCCCCGTGACCTGCTCCATTAAGGCCTTCTCAACCATCCGAGATGCTGTGAGGATCTTGGCCGCGCCGGACTAGGTAGGCTTGCCATATCATGCGGGTGGCGATCGAACGGAGCGGACGCCATCGCTGGGCATATTCGGTAATCGCCAACGCATCCTCAAAGCTGCGTTGGCAAACTTCTTCGATCCCCTTGATCAGCCCCAGGTCACCAGTCGGTAAGACATCGGGCCGTCGCAGGGCCATCATCAGATAAACATCGGCCGACCAGTTGCCGAATCCGAGCAGCGAAGTCAGACGCTGGCGAGCTGCTTCGTCGCTCAGGCGTTGCAGTTGGGCGATCGAGAATTGTCGCGCCGCCACCTGCTGAGCCAACGACACGGCATAACGTGCCTTTTGACGGCTGAACCCCAGCTCTCGCAAGCCTTCCCCTTCCAGTTGCAGCACACCCTTCGAGGAAATGCGTCCGCCGAGCTTCTGCTTCAGTCGGCCGAACGTGCCCCGTGCCGAAGCGAGTGAAACCTGCTGTTCCAGAATGATCCGCACCAGGGTGGCAAAGCCCGGCGGACGACTCCACAACGGTGGCGGGCCATGCAACTGGTGAACGCGAGCCAAATCGCGATCGCGTTCGGCCAGTTCGAAAGCCCCCGCTTGCAGCGTCGCTAAGTCCAGCATGGTTTCCGATTCCTGATGGGAGCTCGAACGAAACAAAGAGTCGCCGCGAGCATTATCACCGTCGGCCAACCGTTAAATCTCGAGCGACGGGTCGAGTTGCCAGACAAACAGAAACACCGGCAGCGAGGCACGTTCCAGTCCTGGAATGCTGAGTGGAAACAGATCGTTTTGCAATGGCACATTCGGAGTGATGTCGTACGGCGTGTTGGCGCGATCATTGGGGCGGCGATACAGCAGCACCGGCGGCACCGGTTCGGCGAAGCCGCCCATCGAGCCCGCGATCGACAGCGCGTCGTCTAGATAGCCCACACGATCGACCAACCCCAAGTCGAGGGCATTTGAGGCGGTGAATACGCGGCCGTCAAAGTCCCGCGCCGGTTCGCCGTCATAGCTTGGCCGGGCGGCGACAATGGTTTCAATAAACCGTTCGTGGAATTGATCAGCGATCTGCTGCAACATCTGCACCTCTTCGTCTTCGATCGGCCGGACCGGCGAGCCCGCATCGACCCGTTCTCCAGCACGAATGGCGCGTTCCACGGCGTTGAACTGCGCCATCGTGTCTTCCAGACCGTATAGGTTCAAGATGATTCCAACGGCACCGACGATCGATGTGGGATGGGCCACGATTTGATCACAACCGGTGGCCAGATAGTACGCACCTCCGGTCCCGGTATCCATCAGGCAAGCGATGACGGGCAAACCCGTTTCATTCTGGAACTCCATTAAGTCGCGTCGCATGATGTCCGCGGCGGTCACGCTGCCGCCGGGGCTGTTGATCCGCAGCACGACCGCGCGCGCCCGTGGATCGGCTGCGACGGTCGCCAATTTTTCGCGGAACAGCGCCAACGGGTTTTCGCCCATCGAGCCAAATCCTTTGCGGTTGCGATTGACCAACAATCCATCGACGTCGATCAGTGCGACGCCCGGTCGGCACTGCGGCACACTCTCGCTCGTTAAATGCCGCCCGGCGATCGGCGTGGCGCGATTATCTGGCGGGTTCCGCGTCGTGACCTCGGTCGTCATCTCCAGCGGCTTGACCATGTCCATGCGAATGGGCGATTCCATCGACACTTTGAACGGATGATGGCAACCGGTGACCCCCAGCAAACAGACAACGATCACGAAACCGGTCCACAGGCGCCGCGGAGCCAAATCAAACGGGTGAAAGGGATTGCTGTGTCGCATCGGATCGACCGTATAGAGACAAATGTCAGGGGTGAGACGACTGTGCGCGAGTGTCTCGATCTACAGTTTGTGTCGGCGGTATCGAGGGTAACCTTGTGACCGGAACTGCCGACACGCTGCGATCGCCGCAGTTTGCCTAATCCGCAGGTTGCGAAAAGCGATCCTATTCCGTTTGGTCGGGCGCCTCCCGCGTACCCACCGACGGTCGTGGCGTTTATCTTGGTGAGGTCTCGGCTCGCTTTGCACGCTGTTGACAAATCGCTTATTTATTCCTGGGAGTCCCACAGCATGCGTCTCGCGATCCAAAGAATTTGCGTTCCTACCGACTTCAGCCGAGCGGCCGATCATGCGGTTCACTTTGCCGCTGCCATGGCAAACTCTTACGGAGCCTCGCTCCACCTGTTGCATGTGATCGAGCACGCCGGACCCCTGGTGCATCACCCCGACTTCACCGGCGGCGGGGAGTTGGCACGAGACTACTTCAATCGGCTGGAACGAGCCGTGGCCGACGTCGAGGAGAAACTGGATTCCGAAGAAGGGATTCGAGCTCGCGATGTGTCCGAATTGATTAAGTCTTTGGAAGCGGGCGCGGTCGAACAGATGGAGACCGTCGGCAAGCCGTGGTGGGAGGGGCTGGAGGTCCATCGCGACATCCGTTACGGCCACGCCGTGAAAGAGATCACGCACTATGTCGAAAAGCAATCGATCGATTTGGTCGTGATGGGAACGCACGGCCACTCCAAACTGGCCAGTATGTTGCTGGGTAGTGTAACCGAACGCGTCGTCCGGTTATGTGCCTGCCCGGTGACGGTGGTGAGGCATCCCGAACATGCATATCAAGTTCTTGATTAGCAGTTGACGCTCCATGGTTTCTCCATAGAACGGAGCAGGCTTGTGCTTTCGTTTCCAATCGGGTTTTCGCAATGAACAAAACCAACGTTCCGCTGTCGGACCAACCGCGTGCCACCGAGCTAACGATTCGAGTGATCGTGCTCGGGCTGTTGTTATCGGTCGTCATGGGTGCGGCGAATGTCTACGTGGGATTAAAAGCCGGCATGACCGTCTCCGCTTCGATCCCCGCAGCGGTAATGGCGATGCTGTTGTTCAAGTTGCTGTTCCGCCGTTCGAGCATTCTGGAAGCAAACCAAGTGCAAACCTGCGCGTCGGCGGGAGAGTCGCTGGCGGCGGGTATTATTTTCACGATGCCCGCGTTGATTTTGATTGGTTATTGGCAGTCGTTTGATTACTGGGTGGTGTCGCTGATTGCCTTGTCGGGTGGCTTGCTGGGGATTCTATTCATGATCCCGATGCGGCGCGTTTTTGTGGTCGACAACAAAGACTTGATCTATCCCGAAGGCGTTGCCTGTGCGGCGGTGCTGGAAGCGGGTGATTCGGAACAGGCTGACCAAGCCGCGGGCACCAGTTTGCTCGCCGGCGGTTTGTTGGGCTTGCTGTTTAAATTCACCGCGGGCTTTTTGGGAGTCTTGCAAGGCACGTTGGAGACGGCCCGATTGGCCGGTGGCCGGATTTACTACTTCGGCGGCGATTTGTCACCGATGCTAGTCGCCGTCGGTTTTATCGTGCGACTGAATGTGGCGGTGTTGATCTTTATCGGGGGCGCGTTGGGCTGGCTGATCGGCATTCCGCTGTATGGCGGTGGTTTACCCACAGCCGACCCGGTCGAAGCGGCGTACGGGATCTGGAGCAGTCAGATTCGTTACGTTGGCGTGGGGGCGATGGTGATGGGAGGTGTCAGTTCGCTGATCTCGGTCCGAGCCGGTTTGTTGGCGGCAGTTGTTCAGTTGCGAGATGGCTTGCGTCCCACGCTTACACCACCCGAGCAAACCGAACGCGACATTCCGACTTCGTTAGTGCTGGTGATCGGGACCGTATGCCTGGCGATTCTGGCAGGCATTAACTACTGGTTTACCTCGGGCATTGGCGTCACCATTTTGTCGACCGTGGTGATGATCGTCATGGCGTTTTTCTTTACCGCCGTGGCCAGTTACATCGTTGGCTTGGTCGGCAACTCCAACAGTCCCGTCTCTGGGATGACGATCACGGCGGTGTTGGTTTCCGGCGGCATGCTGTGGTTGTTTAACTACTCGGGTATGGAAGCGATGGTGGCCACGTTGGGTGTGGCGGCGGTGGTCTGCTGTGTGGCTTGCACGGCGGGTGACGTGTGCAACGACTTGAAGACTGGTTCGCTGGTCGGCGCCGCGCCGTTCCGTCAACAGATGATGCAAATCGCTGGTGTGGCGGTCGCCGCGTTCGTTATGGCACCGATCTTGACGTTGTTGCATGAAAACACGCCCGGTGGCATCGGTGGCAAGGAGCTTTCCGCACCACAGGCGAGCCTCTTCGCGAGCTTGGCAAAAGGGTTTTCGGGGGAGAGCGAATTGCCTTGGACGATGATCGGTGTTGGTGCGGCACTCGGTCTGGTGATCTTGGTGATCGACGCCGTGCTGCAGGCGAGCGGATCAAAGCATCGCGCTCACTTGATGCCGATCGCGGTCGGTATGTACCTGCCGTTTAGGCTCGCCACGCCGATCTTGATCGGTGGTTTGATCGCTTATTTTTACGCTCGCAAGTCACCGCCTCAGACTCATGATCGCGTGTTGCATCGAGGCGTGTTGTTTTCCTCGGGAGTGATCGCTGGGGAGGCGCTGACGGCGGTGGCGATTGCGGGGTTGGCGGCGCTGAGTATCTCCGCATTGGATTTTGGCCTGTCGTCGGCTTCGAAAACCATCTTGTCGCTGTTCGTTGCGGCGATCATCGTCGCCAGTTTCTTGTTCTTTGCGAAACCTCGCGGCGAAGATCTGGAGTAAGCAGGTTTGCAGGAATCATTCCGCAGAACTCTGCTTAGCCGTTTTGGCGATAGCCACGGTTAAATCCAGGAACCGCAGCTATCGCCAAGGCGGCTCATTTAACCGGATGACTCCTGCCTGCCTGCTTAGGTCGCGATAGACGCGGTTTGACGCGCGACGTAAAATGGGACTCTCGCCTGTACTCTTTCCCACCTTCACACACGGTTTGTTTGTGTCTCGACTGGACGGTCTCTTGCCCCCGCTACGTTTGGCCAGCCTGGGCCTTGGCCTGATGCTGGCCGCCTTACCGGTCGCCTTGGCTGGGGAGGAAGAGGCCGCGCTGAAAAAGTGGGAGAGCACCTTCGATCGGGACGTGTTGCCGATCATTCAGCAGAAATGCGTGGAGTGCCACCAAGGCGACGATCCCGATGGGGGATTCGATATCGCTCAGTTTCAATCGGGAGAAATCGTTTCCAAAAAAGCCGACGTGTGGGAAGAGGTTGGCAAACGCGTGCGTCTGAAAGAGATGCCTCCCGAAGGTAGCCCTCCGTTGAATGATCAACAAAAAGGCGTCCTGCACCGCTGGCTCGATTCCCGTCCGGCAGACGATACCTGTGCTTCGCTGGCGACCGACGAAACGCAGGCGTGGTATCGCGGTTATGTGATGAGTCGCCGCTTGACGCGAACGGAGTACCGGAACGCGGTCCGTGATTTAGTCGGGGTGTCGATCGATTCGAGTATCGAATTGCCATCAGACGGTGCGGGGGGAGAAGGCTTTGATACCGCGGGCGATGCTCTGTTTACCTCGGCGATTCACATCGAGCGTTATTTGGCTGCCGCTTCGCAGGTCATGACCGCGGCGACGCCGGAAGAGGAGCAGGGCCTGCAGAGCACGCAACTTGCGATCCGTAATCGGTTGCTGGTCGCGGTCCCTGACGAGACGCTCGCTGCCGATGACGCGGCGCGACAAGTCGTGGCCGGTTTTGCTCATCGTGCTTGGCGACGCCCTGTGGAATCGGTCGAAGTCGACCGGTTGCTGACGTTGTATGCCGCGGCGCGGGCGCGTGGTGCGAGTTTCGTTGCGGCGGTACGCGAGCCACTGAAAGCGATTTTGATTTCGCCTCACTTCTTATTCGTGGTCGAACCTGAATCGGAAGCGGGCGGGATTCAGAAGCTGACGCCGCATCAGTTGGCCACTCGGCTGGCGTTATTTTTGTGGTCCTCGGTGCCCGACGAGGAACTGCTGCAAGCGGCAGACGCAGGCCAGTTGTCGACCGATCAGCAGGTGCTTGAGCAAACGCGGCGGATGCTAGCCGACCCCAAGTCGCGGGCCTTGGGCGAAAACTTTGGCATGCAGTGGTTAGGGCTAACGAATTTTTTGACCAGCGTTCGGCCGGATGGCGAAGTGTTTCCGGAATACAACGACGCCCTGGCAGCCGATCTGTATGAAGAGGCCGTGCAGACGGTCGCGGGTGTCTTTCGCGAAGACCGCTCGGTGCTCGACTTGCTCGATGGACAGGTGGTGTATGTCAATGGAAACCTAGCCCAGCATTACGGACTGGACTTGCCAACCGACGCGCCGTGGCAGTCGTTAACAACGACCGACCGCCGGCGTGGTGGCGTGCTGACACTTGGGGCGGTGCTGACGAGTGCTTCGTATCCACGGCGGACCAGCCCGGTGTTGCGCGGCCGTTGGGTGTTGGAAGAGGTGCTCGGTTCGCGCGTGCCGCCTCCGCCTGAAGGGGTGCCGGCGCTGGAGGAATCGACCGTTTCGCAAGCGGCAACGCTTCGCGAAAGACTGGAGATTCATCGGCAGAATCCCGACTGTGCGAGCTGTCACAATCGCATGGATCCGCTAGGTTTCGGACTGGAAAATTTTGATGGACTGGGACGCTGGCGTGAGACCGACGCGGGGCAAGCGATCGATTCGACCGGCAAGCTGCCTTCGGGCGAATCGTTTTCCGGTCCCGAAGAATTAAAAGCTGTTCTCCGTGGTCGCGCGGGGGAGCTGAAGAAACATCTGGTCCGCAAACTGCTCGGGTTCGCACTCGGACGCGAACTCAACAAGTTCGATCAGTGTGTGATCGAGGATTGCCTTGAAGCATTAAACGAGCACGACCAACGAGCCTCGAAGATCGTGGAAACGATCGTCGTCAGCTATCCCTTTCAGCATCGATATTTCAAAGCCGCCAACTAAGAGACCGCACTATGTCACGCGTTGCCAACGGGGCTGCTTCATCCGATCGCTCGGCCGCCATTTCGCGTCGCCGAATGTTGCGAGGAAGTGGTGCGCTGCTGGGGTTGCCGCTGCTGCCTTCTTTGCTGCGCGGAGCCGAATCCTCTGCCGCTGCCCCTGCTGGTGAAGCCGGCAAGCCGCCAGTTCGCACTGCCTTTTTGTACTTTCCCAATGGTGTTTGGGAGAAAGACTGGGTGCCGGAGAAAACGGGCGGGGACTTTGAGCTGTCACCTTCCTTGCAGCCGCTCGCGGATCTGAAAAGCGAAGTGCTGGTGCTGTCCGGTTTGGACAAAAAACATAGCCACGGTGGGGACGGACACTATGCCAAGACCGCGAACTTTTTGACCGGCATGCCGGTCGCGAAAACGACGGGCAAAGATATCAGCAGCGGCGGTATCTCGATCGATCAATTGCTCGCTCAGCATGTCGGCGGGCAGACGCCATTGCCCTCGCTGGAACTGGGGACCGAACCGGTGATCAGCGGGATCGACAGCAACGTCGGTTACACGCGTTTGTACGGTTCGCACATTTCTTGGCAAACGCCCACGCGTCCGGTTGCCAAAGAGATCAATCCACGAGTGGTCTACGAGCGGTTGTTTGGCCGGCAGGTGAACGCTCAGACCGAAGAGGCCGAGTCGTATCAGAATCTGCTGGATTATGTGTTGGAAGACGCACGTCGAGTCCGCGGCAAGCTGGGACGCGACGATCAATTCAAGATGGACGAGTACCTCGACGCGGTGCGCGCGGTCGAGAAGCGGATCGAATTCGCGACGTCGGGCAAGCGGCGTTCGTGGCAGCCCCCGGTCGATGCGGCGGAGCTGGCCGGGCAGAAACCGGGAGTCCCGGCCGATTTTCGCGAGCACATCGATGTGATGTTGGATTTGATGGTGTTGGCGTTTCAGACCGACGCCACGCGAGTGTGTTCGTTCATGTTTGCCAACGATGTGTCGGGTCGGAATTTTTCGTTTCTCGATGGAGTGGCTGGCGGACACCACGAACTGTCCCACCACGAGAACAACGAGCAGAAAATCACTCAGTACCAGCAGATCAATCGCTGGCACGTGGAGCAGTTCGCACGGATGCTCGAGAAGATGCGGTCGATTCGCGAAGGTGAGGGGACGCTGCTGGACAACAGCATGATTTTGTTTGGTTCCAGTTTCTCTGATGGTAATCGCCATGATCCGGACAACCTGCCGATCTTGCTGGCCGGTCGCGGTGGCGGCACGCTGACGCCCGGCAGGCATCTGGCGGCCGAAGGACAGGTGCCGCTATGCAACCTGTATCTCGCCATGCTACGGCGCAACGGACTGGAATTGGAGAGCTTTGGCGACAGTACCGAAGAACTAGCCCATCTCTAAACGTGCTGGGCGGCGATTGCAGGTCGGAGTGGCTTGCTCGATGAGGCCGTCAGTCGTCTTTTAGGCGACGTCGGATGCTTTCCAGCCGAGTCTGCAGTTCCGCCTCGAAGCCGCGGTTGGTCGGTTCGTAGTAGGTGCGATCGACGCCCAGGTAGTCCTGTGCTGCGATCCCGTCGGCTTCGTCGTGAGCGTACTGATACCCTTCCCCGTGGCCAATTTTCTTGGCACCGTCGTAGTGGCCATCGCGGAGGTGTTTGGGGACCGGAATGATCTGGCCTTCGCGAACATCGCGCCGCGCCGTACCGATGGCCGTCGTCGCTGCGTTGCTCTTGGGAGCACAAGCCATGTAGGCGACGCACTGGCTGAGCGTGAGCTGGCATTCGGGCAGTCCCACGAACTCGCAAGCCTGCATGGTGGCGACGGCGATCGAGAGGGCTTGCGGGTCGGCATTGCCGATATCCTCGCTGGCTAGTATCACCAGTCGCCGACAGACAAAGCGGATGTCCTCGCCTCCTTCGAGCATCCGCGCCAGCCAATACATGGCGGCGTCCACGTCACTGCCGCGGATGCTTTTAATCAGCGCGCTGGCGAGGTCGTAATGGTCGTCGCCGGTACCGTCGTAGCCGACCTGTTTTTGTTGCACCGATTCCCTGGCCAGCGATTCGGTTAAATGCACCGGGCCGTCGCCGCGATGACTGAGGACGGCGATCTCGAGTGCCGAGAGGGCACGGCGAGCGTCGCCTTCGGAAATTTTGGCGAGGAATTCGATCGCCGGTTCGTCGATCTCCATGCGGATCTGCCCCAATCCGTTTTGCTTGTCAGCAATCGCTCGGTGCAGCAGGGTGCGGATCTCTTCCACCGTCAGGGGCTGTAGCTGAAACAGTTGGCTGCGGCTGAGCAGGGCCGCGTTGACGGAGAAGAACGGATTGCTGGTGGTCGCTCCCACCAACGTCACGATGCCGGCTTCGACATCCGGCAGCAGCACGTCTTGTTGCGACTTGGAGAAGCGATGGATTTCGTCTACGAATAGCGTTGGCCGTGGATCGCCGCTAGAGACACAATCGCGCGCCCACTGCATCACTTCGCGAACCTCTTTGACGCCGCCGGTGACGGCACTAATCTGCCGAAACGCGCCATCCGTTTCGACCGCCAATAAATTGGCGATCGTGGTCTTTCCGGTTCCCGGAGGTCCGAACAGAATGATCGAACCTAACCGTCCGGCGTCGATCATGCGGCGCAGCAGTTTCCCTGCTCCGAGAATGTGTTGTTGGCCGACCAATTGCGCCAACCGCTGAGGACGCATGCGTGCCGCCAACGGCATCGCGTCGCGAAGGTTCTCGGCTTCCGATTGTGCGAATAGACTCATGGGATAACTGCGTTGAACGACTCGAAACAAGATACGTTGAAACAGAACCGACTTGGACCACTGCAGGGTAAACGGAAAATGGGTTGGGGGATACTAGCGGTCGTCGCCACATCCTTGGTTTGGATGGGTTGGCTGATCGACGATTGGGGACGCGACTGGACCACCAACACCGCGGCCACCGACCCATCGGCAAAATCGGTCGACATGCGGCCGTTGGTGATCGATCTGCCGCCCGAGCAATTGGCCGCGGTGGTTCGCCGCTGGGTCGACAGCGAGGCACGCTGGAGCATCGCGGGCAGCGAAGCGATTGCCGGAGGAGAGCGTCTGCATCTACTGCACCAGACACGTCTGCTGCGGTTCACCGACGATGTGCATGTGACGTTGATCGCCGAGGAAGCGACCGGCCGCCCGACCACGCTGTCGGCTCACAGCCAATCGAGAATCGGCAAAGGCGACTTGGGACAGAATCCAAGAAACATCAAGCAGTTGATCGCCGGCGTACGAGCGGAAACCGAGCGGACTCGATAGCGTCCCGAGCATCTTGCCTTTTGCGTTTTGTGTCGTCGGCTGCCAGAGGTTTTCTGGCAGCCTGCTGCTGGTCTTGTCTCGCCTGCTCAGACCGCTGGGGCTCTGTGCCGGGAAACGGCCAGAGAACCATTGCGAGGCGACTCACTAAGCAAGCAGGCTTGAGTCATCGTGTAAATGAGCCGCCTTGGCGATAGCCGCGGTTCCTGAATACAACCGGGGCTATCGCCCAAACGGCTAAGCAGAGTTCTGCGGAATGATTCCTGCCAGCGTGCTTACGGCAGTTTTTTGACTCGCAGGTTCTTGAAGAACACTTTGCTGTCGGGGTCGTGAGCTTGCAGCGCGAAGGTGCCCTTTCCGAGACGGCGCTCGAACTGGTCACTATCGGCCGACTTGTTTTCTGGTTCGGTGTAATCGACCAGCGTTTCGCCGTTGACCTTCAGCACGATGTTGCGGCCTTTGACGATGATTTCCTGCGTGTACCACTCGTTGTCTTTGACCGGTGGATTGGCCACGTTCTCGACCGCGTACAAGCTGCTGGTCTTCTTCGGGTCGCCATGGGTGACGTTGACTTGGCACTCGTAACCGAACTTGGGCCAGCCTTCTTCCTGGTATTTGGTGTGGAAGTAGATGCCGGCGTTGCTGCCGGGGGTCGTCATCACGTCGGCTTTGAAGACAAAGTTCTCAAACGGTGCTAGATCGCCGACGTAGAACAGGTGACTACGAGGCCCTTCGCAGACCAGTTGGCCATCGACGACTTTCCAGCTATCGGTATTCTCGTTGGCCTTCCAGCCAGCCATGCTTTTGCCGTCGAACAGTTGCACAAAACCGGCTTCGCTGTTGGCCGGTTCTTCGGCCAGCAAGGTGGCCGACATCATCGCCACCAAGGCGACGCTTAAAACTCTCTGGATCATGAATCGTTCCAATTCGGGAGGGATAGGATGAGGGTCGTTGACAAAGAAAAAGCGTCGACTGGCAAAACCAGCCGACGCTTCTTTGGATATCGGTCAGGTGACGTGAATTAGAGGCCAGCGTCGGTGGCGGGCAATTCGCCTTCGGCGAGCTTTTCGCTGAATTTCTTGCCGTCGGAGCTTTTCAGCTCGCCAGCCTTCTTGAAGCCTTCGAGGATTTCCGCCTTCACCTTATCGGGTTCTGCCTTGATGCGTTCCTTGGGGAAATCTTCCGCCTTGAGGAACTTATGCAGGGCTTTGCCGTATTCGTTGCGAACTTCCTTCTTGTCTTCACCCTTCACGTGGCACACATAGCAACCCGCCTTGCGGCCAATCGTTTTCAGGTCGCCAGGCGCGTCATCGGTCAGGTATTCGGCTTTCCATTGCTTACCGAATTGGCTGATCGCGAACACAGGCGAGCCAAGGAACATCAGGGTCAAAACTGCTAGGGCAAGTCGTTTCATTCGCTAGTCCTTCTTGTCGTCAGAGATAATGGGTCAGCCACCGCACTTCGATCGCGGGGCCAATCCATGGGGCAAGGTAGCCCCTTTTGGTGGGAGAACCCTGCCTAGTTTAACCTAGGCAAGCTGTTTCTACAGCACGATTAAATCTGCTGGCAACCCAAATGTCAAATCTCTGGCACAGGGATTGTGCCGGGGGGGACGTCTGGCAGCAGGGTCGGCAGCCTCGCAATTTCAAACCCCGGCAGCACCGTTCCGTCCTGCAAAAAATCTTCTGGAACCAGTAAATGGCTCGGTTTCTTTGCCGGTGGAGTCGGTTGCGTCCAGTTGATGACCGACTGAGGGGCCTGTTCTTTCATCCAGCTTGGCGGAGCGTTCCCCGCCAGATCCCCCAGCCGATACAAATTACTGCCATCTGCTTGATCGGAAACCAGGACGATTTGGTCGCTGCGGCCTGGTTCGCTGTCGTAGTGATTCCCCGAACCTTCCAGTAAGGTGAGAGGCCCATCTTCGAGGTTTTCCAGCCCGTTGATTTGGATATGAGCGGCTCCTTCTTCCGTCGTAAACGCGCAATTGACGCAGTCGCGGTCCAGCACCACGGGAATGTTTCCGGAAGGGCCGAGGTTCAGCATGGCTAGGCCGGCGGGCAGGCAGGCAGTGACGTCGCGGAGCAGCAGCTTCAGTTGGGTCCGGCCGGCAGGCGGTTTCGAGATCGCTCCGCCGGTTTCTAGTAACCGCTGGGACACTGCCAAAAAACCGTTCTCCCAGCGGAACTGCAGTTGGGCGGCGGCATCCATCCGGACGAGTGTCATCTGTCCGCGGGCGATCACGTTTTGCAGTTCAATCGCGACCAGCGGTGGGCCTTGGCTGGAGTTCTCTTCGGTATTGGTCGTCGGGGCTGGCAAACGGACGTGAAAGGCGTTGATCGGATCGCGACCGCTGACGTTTTCGATCGTGATGGTGCAGTCTTCCAATTGCACGCTACGATTCGCCGAGACATCAAACAGGGTTCCTCCATGCACCGCATTGCTGGGCACCTTCCAAACGAACTGCAGATTTTCAAATCGCACTCGATGCTTGCCGATGTCGACCATCACGGCATTCTCCATGGCCAGCAGCGGAGAGTTCTGGAAGCGGATTTGAGAGCCAGATTCCGTGCCGGCGATCACCAGGCCGCTTTTCTCGATCACCAGCGGTCCCGATTCGATAAACGGCTCCGCAATTTCGATGCGCGACAGGTCGTACTTGGTCGCCAGCGAAATCGCGGTCTGCAGGTCTTTGGCGAACATCACCTCCGGTTCGGTGTCGGGCTCGCCGCCGACTTGAATTTTGGTGGCCACGATGGTGGTCGTGAAGGCGGGCATCGTCGCATCGGAGGCCGCATCCTCACCTTGCAGTTCGGGCGGCACGGGGATCCGCACCATTCGCGGAGGCAGCGTTGCGTCATCTGGAGGCGTGGGATTTACGACTGCCGGCTCGGGAGTCGTGGGCGTCTCCTCGGGCTCTTCGGTTGCCGTTTCCGCAGGCGGAATCGCTGGCTTGGCGGGCAACGGTTCGGTCGCGTTTGCGGTCGGACGCGGGACGCTTGCATCGCCCGCACCGACTTGGCTCAGCACATGCAGCCAGGCCACGCTCAGCAACAGCACAATCGCGGCGACCATCCACGGCAGATGCATTTCCAGGCGGGTGATCCAGGACGTCCCGCTGGCGACGGCGACCGTTCCCAAGCCTTGGGCACGAGGCAGGTTTTCGCGTCGGGCAAGTTCGGCGAGGTCGGCAATCAAATCGACCGGTCGGCGGTAGCGGTCGGCCGGCCGTTTAGCCAACATTTTGTGAAGGATTGCCGTCAAATCGTCGGTCACCTCCAGCCGGGCTTCGCGGGGATCGGGAGGCGGCGAATTGCCGTGGCTGAGCAGTTTCTGCAGCACGGTGCCGCCCGGGTAGGGCGGGCGTCCGGTCAGCATGTAATACAACGTGCAGCCGAGCGAATAGATGTCGCTCCGCACATCGGCATCGCGCGGGTCGCGCGCCTGTTCGGGCGAGATGTAATCGAACGTCCCCAGCGTGACGCCGCTGGCCGTCATGTCTCCCGAAACTTCCAATTGCATGGAACGTGCCAGGCCCATGTCGACCAACTTGACTTGCCCGTCGGGTCGGATCAGCACGTTGGAGGGCTTGATGTCCCGGTGCACGACGCCTCGTTGATGAGCGTGCTCCAGCGCCTCGGCGACTTGACGGACATAAAAGACCGCGTCATCGATCGGCAAGACCCCTTCGCGCGCGACCAAGTCACGGACGTTGGTCCCTTCGATGAACTCAAACACGATGTAATGCCAGTCATCATGTCGGCCGACATCGTAGACCCGTGCGATGTTGGGATGATCCAGCTTCGCAGCACTCTGAGCTTCGTTGCGAAAACGACGCAGCAGATCGGGATCCTCGCCGACGCGCGGGATCACCTTAATCGCAACGGTCCTTTCCAATCGCGTGTCGTGAGCGCTAAAGACCGCGCCCATCCCGCCCCCGCCGATCAGTTGATCGAGCTCGAAATGGTTCAGCTGATGCCCGAGCAAGACGCTGGCGATTTCGGCCGGAGAATGGCCCGCGAGCGTCGGCGGACTGCTGCCGTTGGCTTTGCGAATGACCGTCTTGGCGGCCGCCAAATCCTCAGGCGGCAAATCATCGGACTCGCCATGTGTGGGCGACAAGACGATTTGCGATCCGGCCAATTCCGTCGTCAGCGTCTCGGCCGGCCCGTCCGGCGCATCGGCGTCGTCGGCTCGTTCAGGTTGGTTCGGCTGTGGGGGCGAGTTTGCCGAGTTGTCTGTGGACTCACCGATTCGCGGTTCGTTGGTTCCGTCTGGTTCCGTCGCCTCGACGTCCGAAGCGGCTCCGGCAACCTTGCGGACCGTGACGTCGTCCTCGATTGGAAGGTCGGATGAGGAGCCCATGATCGAAAACACCTCCAGCGGAACCTTGGCCAAGCCAGACGCCGTGGATTGCTGGATGAAAGAAGGGACAAGAAAAGCAAGGCAAACGCAGCCGAAAGCCTTGCTTCCACACTAACCGAGGCCCTTTTGGCGGTCAATGATTACCGCCCGATAACCCGCCGGATCGCGGTTGCCGCTGCCGATTTTAAGGCCGCTGTGGAGCGGCGTGGGGAGCGAGTTAGAAGTTGCGAGTTTCGAGTTGCGAGTTGCCCGTGCAGCCAGGCCAACTCCCCCTCGCAGCTGGCGAGGTCGGACGCGGTAGTGGCCGGGAGGGGGCTTCTGGGGCTGCGCCCGCTGGCGGTGCTCCACCGCTAACCCTCGCCCCGCTGAATCGCCGCATTGCCAACGATTGGCTAATGCTAGCCCGCAATACCTTCCTTTGGCTCGGGCTGGTGTTTCTGTCGCTGCAGGCGCGGTCGCGTCTGCGATGCGTAACTCTCGAAGGCTGCGCTACTTGCGTCTTGAATCCGTCGCCTGACGGTCTGCACGTGCAAAACGGGCGAATCGCTGATTGCCAATAATCCGCCCTTAATGTTGGGGGCGGTCGCAACGACGAACCATCGGCGAATGTTAAGGCGGCATGAAGACCCGGCAGGTGGCGAAGTCGGTACGCAGTGGTTTGCCCAGCAAAACCGCTTACGAAAGGGCTTTTTGTTCGGTTCGGAAAAATATCTTCCGAATTAACCGTTCGTTAACACGGCAATTATCTCGCGTTCATCCGCATTGGTTTTAATTCCCCTCGTAACGAACGCCGCTTGAGCGGCACCCTTCGAACCATCGAGACGGCATTGAACAAGCGAACCGCATTCACGTTGATTGAGTTGATGGTGGTGATTTCCATCATCGCATTGCTCGCTGGGATGCTGATGCCTGCGGTTCACTCCGCACGCGAAGCGGCCCGCTCGACGCAGTGTCAGTCGAACCTGCACAACTTCGGAATCGGCTTTGCCGGTCGGGCTTCTTCGCCCGATGGTCGCTACTGCACGGGCAACTTCAATTGGGAGCGAGACGGAGCGGTCACCGAGATCGGCTGGGTGTCGGATATGGTCGACCGCGGCATCATGCCGTCAGAGCTGACCTGTCCTTCCAATGCCGCTCGGACGACCAAGGCGATTGAGCAGTTGTTGATGATGTCGCCGACCGATGCCGGCGATGAGACCTGCGTGCCGCGGATGGGGAGTGTCAGCTTTACCAATGAATTTGGTGAAACGGAGCTGAATCCATGTCGCGAGATCGCTGTCAACGGATACGCGGTGGGCAGTCTTGACCGCCGGCAGTTGGTTCAGCGAAAGGTGATCGAGCAGGGCTACAACACAAATTACGCGGCCTCGTGGTTTTTGGTCCGCGGCGAAGTGCTGCTCGATGACGACGGCAACTTGCTTGGTCGTCGTGGCGGTTGCTCAGCCAATATTCGGTCTTTGAACATGACCGTGGGGCCGTTGCGTTCCAATATGGTCGACAGCGCCAAGGCGCCTGCGAGCACCATTCCGTTGTTGAGTGATGCTTCGCCATCCGGGGCGCTTTCGGTCGGTGTTGGCGAGTTCCCCGCGGGGGAATTGTTTGCGACGCAGATCGTCGGCGGGCCCGCTTTAAAGACAACGCTTCAGCCACCGACATTCCCCACGGGGACGCCTCGAGTAGGTGCCAGTGGGTGGTTGAAAGTTTGGACTCGGGATGTCTTGCAAGATTATCGCGGTATGAGTGCGCATCATCGTGGGTATTGCAATGTGCTGATGGCCGACGGCTCGGTCAAACAAATTCAGGACGTCAATCGCGACTCAATGATCAACAACGGATTCAACGCTGGCAACGGATTCACCAGTAGTGAGGCAGAGGTCAAGTTTCTTGATCTCGCCAGTTTCTACACGCTGCAGACCAAGGGAGAGGGGCTGTAGCAAAACCTGTCTAGCTTCTGTTTTCCTTGACCTGAGGCGTTTCGCCTCGCCCTCTACGTTTCTGGAGTTTTTTGATGAAGATGCGTGTCCCTCGTAAAGGTTTCACCCTGATTGAGTTGATGGTTGTCATCTCGATCATCGCCCTCTTGGCGTCCATCGCGTTGCCCGCCCTGTTGCGTGCCCGCGAAACGGCTCGTTCGGCCCAGTGCCAAGCGAACCTCAAGAATGTAGGTATCGCCCTGCATGACTTCGCAGTCAGCGATCCTAGCGGCCGGTTCTGCACTGGTGCCAGTGACTTCCGTCGCGATGGCGGCATGGACGAGTACGGCTGGGTTGCCGACATCGTCAACAGCGGTCGTGGCAACATGAACGAGTCGCTGTGCCCCAGCAACGCACTGAAGGGTTCGGAAAAGCTGAACGACCTGTTGGGCAAGGACACCACGGATGCCAAGGACGGTGCCCCACTTTCCCGTCTGAGCGCTGGTATTGCTGGTCAGGCAACTTGGGATGGTGTCAGTGGTTCGGGTGCCGGGACGACCTTTGCGTCGACCGATGTTGAAACCCTCGAGCGTGCTGAATTAGTGGCGCGCTACTTCGTTGAAGGTGGTTACAACACCAACTATGCAGCGAGCTGGCACTTGGTTCGTGGCGGTTTGAAGTTTATCCCCGATCCGACCACTGCTGGCGGTGTTGCAGGTGATTTGTTGGCCTTTGGCGGTCACAAAGGACTCGGCGGATCGACTGGTCCATTGCGATCCTCGGTTATGGACAAGAGTCGTGTATCGAGTAGCAACGTTGGTTTCATCGGCGATGCGGGCCCGGGAGACATGGACGAAGCCGTATTGGCTTTGGACTTGCGTTATGATGCGTCTAGTGCTCCAGCAGGTTCCATGAATGTCTTTGCTCGCGGTACCGATAGTGAGCGCTCGTTTATCGTCTCAGGTGATTTCCTCACCGAAGCTTTCAATGACGGGCCTGCTTATTGGAGTGCGACTGATGTGGGTGTAAAATTGATGCGTGCCGGAGAGAACGTTGGGCTTCAGCGTCAGTGCGAGCGAGGAAACGCAACGACCGCTGCATGTGCCGCACCAACAGGTAACGGCGGCAATGGTATCTATCTTCAGGACACTCGTGACTGGTTCGCGATTCACGCTAAAGGTGCCAACATCCTGATGGCCGACGGCAGCGTCAAAACGTTTTCCGATTCGGACGGTGACGGATACTTGAACCCAGGTTTCCCAGTTCCGAACACCCTCACCGAAGCCGAAGTGCTGCAGGTCGGTTACGCCGGTTCGACGGTTGAAATGACCAAGGACCAGTTCTTCGCTGGAATCTTCTTGGATGAATCGGTCTTCAAGGGTGTCTTTGAAGATTAATCGTGACGGACTTGCAGCTCCTTGGAGTTAGCAACGTTCATTGCCTAACGATGTATGCAAGGGGGAGTGGTTTTTAACCGCTCGCCCTTGTTGCACTGGACTAGAATCCTTTTTTATCGGGCGATCTTGCTGCTATGTCAGGTTTTGGGAAACGTTTTGGGCTGTTCATCGCTAGCCTGATTGCCTTGATTGTGGGTGTCGGTTGGTTTAGCACTAAGATTAAGGACAAACCTTACGGGGTCCACGATCTGGAACGTGACAAATGGGATCGCATTCAAGCCGACATTCGTCGGCAACAATCCGAGTTGCAGCAGTTGGCCGAAGATTCCAAGCCTTTCCCGCGACTGCGTACGAACGCGACGTCTCATAATGTAGGCGTTCAGTTTCCGTTCAGTTCCCGGTCGCACTTATTTACGTTGCACAACGATGGGGATGCTCCGCTGACTTTGACGATGGAGCCATCAAAGGATGGCAATGTGACGGCCGAGTTGCCTGCCGACCCGATTGCCATTGGGGAGTCCCAGGCGATCGCCGTGCATTGGCAACTGGACGACGAACAGGGTGCGTTTTCTCGCCAAGTGACACTCAACACGAATGATCCACGACGGTCAAAACTTTCATTGACAATCAACGGCCTTGCTCCCGCGATCCTGGCCTTTTCCGAATCGGCCTTCACCGCTTCACGTGTCGAGCCCGATCAATTGGTGGAAGCATCCAGCATCGTTTACAGTCAAGTCTGGTCCGATTTTACAATCGAGGATATCGAGTGCGATTTAGAGACCTTTCGATGGTCGGCGGAAAAATTGCCCGATGAAGAATGCAAGGCAGAGAACTGGTTGTCGGCTTATCGTGTGAACGTCTCGGTTTCTCGCAGGGCGAGCGGCAAGTTCCTCGAGCCGCTTGTCGTTAAAGTTTCAGCCCCTGCAAAGGGCTGGCGACCTGAGGACACGCAGCGGACGTCCGGGTTTCCGATGATGGCCGCATTGGCCGACGAAGAGCCTTTGCCGCTGGAGTCGAATTTTAGTGGTCGCGTGATTTCTCGCATCAATTTTTACGGTGAGAAACTAGACCGAGATCATGGATTGGAAATTGGTTTGGTGGCACGCGGTAAACGTCACGAATTTCCGCTGACCGTGCGGTGTCGGGGCAATCTAGTTCCTGATCAATTGGCGGTGCTCGATATTCAGCCGCCCGAACTGCGAGCCAGTATCACGCCATCGACCTCACGCCCAGGGACGTATCGCCTGGCGGTGATTGTTCCCGAAGATGCCAAACAAGTTGTATTTAATGCCGATCAAAAACATGGTTATGTCAAAGTAGGCGATCCTGAAAATGATGAAGTCAGTAATTGGTTTCCAGTGATGGGCGCGATTGTCGATGGGCTGTAGGTTTTTAGATCAGGTCCGAGAAATTAGTTGTGTTAATGAGCCGTTTGGCCGTTTGGGTTAATTATCCGTTTGGGAGTTTGTGTTAATGAGCCGTTTGGGCGATAGCCCCGGTTGAATGCAGGAACCGCGGCTAACGCCAAGGCGGCCCATTTATCGAATGAGCGATAAATAAGCGTCGAGTTACCAGACGCTTGCGGTACTGCCCGTCGCGTTACCTTGAACTTGCGATATTGTTAGTCACGCAGATGACGAGAAAATAATTGTTATGAGCACTGAGACGGTGACCCATGCTTGTGGAAAGTGTGGAAAGGAAAACAATCCTACGGCGAAATTTTGTGGAGGTTGTGGGCAGCCTTTGTGGGAAGCTTGCTCGGGTTGTGAAACCAATGTGCGGATTGGGACGAAGTTCTGCGACGGTTGCGGCAAAGATCTCGCGACGCTGTTTCAGCAGCGGATGGACAGCCTGAAAGATTCGCTCCGGCAGGCTCGCGAGAAGGCACAGGCCTTCGAGTTTGAAGATGCCATCTATTTTGCGTCGCGCTGCGTGAAGTCGCCCGATTTTCGTTTCGATGAACTCGCCGCCAAAGCAACCGGGCTGGTCTCGCAGATTGAGAAATTGCGAGAGGCTTGGCAAGCCAAGTATGCAAAGGTGCTCGCTTCGGCGCGCAAGGCCAGCGAGTCCGAAGACCACGCGCGCGTCCGGGCGTTGATTGGCAAATTGCCGGCTCCGCTCCGCTGCGAAGAGCTGCAGCAGATGCTGCGAGACAGCAGTGCCGCCGACGAGGAATTGGCCGAACTGGTGACGACGTTGCGGGAGGCGCTGCGAACACGCGACTACATGGTCGCTGCGGTTGCGATCGACGGCCTGTTGGTGCGGCGCCCCAACGAGCCCAAGTTTACGAAAGCGGCCGAGACGATCGGCCAGTCGCTTGTCGCTTCGGCGACACGGCAGTTTGATCTTGGTAACTACGGCGCGGCGCTCGATCGCTTGGAAACGCTCCCCGCGCCGGCACGCGATGAGAAAACGGCCGCGATGCAGCGACGTGTCCAGACGGTCGAGTGGTTGCTGACTCAATTCGAGCACCCACCTTGGGTGACGCCCGCCTTGGGGCGGATGGCTCAGCGGTTGGTCAAGTCGGTGCCCAACGATGCAGACGCTAAGGAGTTGCTCGAAAATGTGGGCGCGTTTAGCAAGCGACCGCTCCCCGATCCGCGTGCCTTGTACCGAACTTGGGGTGAAGAGGTTCCGACCTGGATGGGAGCACCGCCTCGCATTCTCGGCTTCCCGCAACATGTTGAAGGTCTCACAGAAGGCACTGGTGAAGGTTCGGCTCGAGAGCGGTTGGCCCAGCATCCTGCCGAGTTCGCCCAGGCAATCGGGTTGGCGCTGCAGGGGCTGGGAAAATCCTTTTTTAGCGATGCGCTGTATTGCAAAGAAACCAAGGGGCTGAAGAAACTGTTCCAGCGGAAAAGCACCACGGAATGTATCGGAGTCGATGCCGGCAATACCGCTTTTCGCGCAGTGAAAATGCGGCTCACTGAGAAAGGCGTCCCCGAAGTGGTGGAAATCTGGCACCACGCCTTTCAGCAGCCGCTGTGCCGGGCGGGGGCAAAGATGGATCAAGCGGTGTTGCAGGAGACCGACTTGCTGGAGCTGAAGGATTGGATTGGTGAAAGCGAAGCACCACTTTGGATCAATCAGCCGGCGAGAGAAGTGTTGGGAAAATTCGTGGAGATGCCGCCGGTTAAGAACAAAGATTTTGTTCCGATGTTGGAGAAGGAGGTCGCGAGCAGTTTCCCGTTGGCAGCCAACGAATTGCATGTTGCACGCTGGTACGACCCGGCAGAGACCGACCGACCACGACGGGTGATTATTGTCGGTGCCAAAAGCACGTTTGTAGAACAGCGGCTGGGGAAATTTCGCGAGGTGGGGTTGGAACCGGCGGGATTGCAATGCGAGCAGGTGGCGCTGGCGAACTTCGCGATGCACGAATTCGCCGATACCTTGGCGACCGACGGCGACGAGTCCGACTCCAACGTTGAAACGGCAAAGTCCGGCGGACTGCCCGCGATTGCCTTGGTCGATAGCGGGGCTTCGGGAGCGAGCCTATTGTTGCTGACAACGAAAGGATTTTTGTTTCGCAGCATCGACGGGGGAGGCGAAGACTTAACCGCCGCTTTGGCCCGTTCGGCAAAGGTCACGTTGGACCAAGCTGAGCAACTGAAACGGGATCCGGCCATGGTGCCCAGTCCAGCGGAACATTTGGCGGCGGTGGAAGAACGAATTCAAGGGACGAGGGGGCGGATGAAACGGATCTATGAGGAGGCCGAAAAACTGCTCGGAGCCCTCGACGTTCAGCAAGTGTGGTGCGTCGGAGGGACCAGCCTGATGCATGGCTGGGTGCAACGTGTGCTGATGGAGAACGTGGTTTCCGAAGAGGAAGATGATAACGATGAGTCACTCGGTTAAGCCGAGCAGCGAGAGTGGATTTCAGATAACGGAGAACCGCAAGACACTAGCCCAGAAACCCGTGAACCGCAGACGCTAGCCTGGGCTGCTAAATTATTGGTATTGACAGTCACCTTTATCCCGCCTGTTTTATTCCGCAAGACTGAGAAACGAGGGCCGAAGGTCCGGTGGTTTACCTAGCCCAGCCTGAAGGGCTGGGTTGAATTTGCGAGCGAGCCATGAAGGGCCGAAGGTCCGGTGGTTTGCCAGGGACGTGAACAAACGGCTGGACCGTTGGTCCTTCAGGGTAACGTGTCATCGATCACCCAGCCCTTCGGACTGGGCTAGGTAAACCGATGGGCCTTTGGCCCGGAAACCGTACGGACCTTTGCTTGCTCCGCCGAGAGCCGTGATGCAAAACTTGCGCAACCTAAAATCGCCGAAACCGCAAATTTTTAGCAGTCCAGCGCTAGCCGCGGGCCCAGAAAACCGTCGCCCGCAAGCACTCTGCCATTAATCGAAATACCCTTGGAGAGACATGCCGACGTGCTTGCGTCGAGTCCTCTGAGCACACTACAAACTCGAATTTTAATAGTGAAACCCATGATATTGTTTGCTGCTCGTTGTTCGAGAACCGATAGCGGTACGGTGTGGCGGCAGTGCCGCAGAGCCCTGTGTCTGTTGTTGTGTATCAGCGTGGTCGGCTGCGGTTCCTCCAAAATGGACCCGCTTGAGCGCGCCAAGCTGCGTCGCCGCAATACCGCGCCCGAGCCGACAGAGAAGCCGGCTTCGGCGGTCGATCCCCAGGTGGCTCAGGACAAAGCTGGCAAACCGGTAGCCGAACCGAAGAAGGAGATGCCTGACGTTGCGTTGGCATCCAAGGATGGGGCGATGAATGAGTCAGGTGACAATGCGGAGACAGAACGACTGGACGAAGCTATCGAGGAGCCGGACGTTCCTGAAGTTGTGTATTTACCAGTCAGCGAACGGAAGCCAGAGCAACCTCTCACCGACGAACAGCGAAGAGAACGAGCTGCGGATAACATGCGGAAAGTAGGCGAAGCTGTTATCCAGTATGCGAAACGCACAAGCGCATTCCCGGTGACGGTTGGATTCAGATCCGACGGAGGAATACCTACGCTCAGTTGGCGAGTGGCCATCCTGCCAGAGCTTGGATACGAAGACTTGTACCGGCGGTTTGATCCGAACGAGCCTTGGGATGGCCCCAACAACAGCAAACTGTTGGATTTGATTCCCGATGAATTTGTTTCACCTGAGCGATTTGATGCCAAGACAAACATTTTAGGGCCCGCATCTCCGTCGTTTCTCTTTGGTTCTAAAAAAATCCAACTCGATGGCATTGAGGATGGTGATGCGAACACGATTATGCTTCTGGAGGTAGATGAAACCCATGCCCAACCTTGGACAAAGCCCAAGGATTACGAGGCTGGTTACGAAGAGGGCTTCAAAGGCATGGGGAAACTGCGTGGCGACGGCACGATTGCGATTTGGGCAAACGGAATGCCTACGTTGATTCCCAACAATGCCTCACCGGTCCAACTGCTGAATGCATTTTCCTACGAGTCTGGCGACGGCCAAAAAGCCGTTGTGCTGCATCGGCCGATCACCGTCGAGAAGGTAACCGAAGAATCGGTGGCGACGATGAATCCGGACAGCTTGGGTGGGGAGTTGCCTTCTTCCGGTTTACCGCAGCAGGAATTGGCTCCGGAACCGGAGCCCGAAGTGGTGCGGACGCCGGTGCCGACGGCAATTGATGTGGCGGAAGCTTCTAAGAAATTACGCGTTGTGTTTGCCAAACGCATGGAGGAGGCTCGCACCGAGGCCGACAAGGGGATGATCGCCAGTGAGATGGTTAAGCAGGCAAGCGAAATGCCCGAAGATCCGGCGGGAGCCTTTGCGCTGCTGAATGCTGCCGGAGCGCTGGCGAATCAAGCAGGCGAATTCCAAACGGCGGTCGACGCGGTGGAAACCAAGATCCGTATCTTCGAAGTCGACGCCTACGAAGAAAACGCCGCCATGATGGTTGCCTTTGGGAATGAAAATGGCGGGCGACGAGCTCAGAAGGCAGGCGGTGATGAGTATGTCACGCGCGCGATTCGCGTGATCTTTGCGGGCATTCGAGCCGATGATTTCGTGCGGGCTTCCTCGATCGCTCGGTACGCATTGATGTTCAAGGGCGAACGCGGTCAAGACGAGACGGTCACGATGCTGACGCGCCTGCGGACGCAGTTAAGCGTTGCCCGCGGCCATTATTCGCGGACCGGTAATGCACTGGCACAACTGCGAATCGAGCCCAATGATCCGGCGGCGGTGGAGGAGGTCGGCCGGTTCCTGTGCTTTATCAAAGGCGACTGGGATGCTGGCTTGCCGCTGTTGGCTCGCTCGGAAAACATGGTGCTGAACGAGATCGCAAAGGCCGACATCGCGGGTGCCGACGCGCCGGCCGGGATGCTGGTGTTGGCCGATGCCTGGTGGGATTTATCCAGTCGCACCACGCAGGGTGTGTTCCGGCAAGCCTGCCGCGACCGCGCGGTGGCATGGTATACCGCGGCCCATGGTTTGTTGCCCGACTCACTGGACAAACTGCACTGCAAAGCTCGGCTGGACGAGGCGGGAGAAGCCGACGCCAGCAGTCCGCTGGCGCTGGTTAAGAATTTGGCGGAAGAATCGAACGTCGACTTGAACGCCAGCTTGGCAGGGATCACTGTTAAACGAAACCGACGCAATGATGATGATGATTGAGTGGCAGCCTCTCTCCCGTGCTTTCGTACTGTCACTTTTGTTCCCAAACGCAAAGCGATCATCGGCACAAACCTAGAACGCAGTTCCTAGGAAAAGCCTGGCACAGCATGCGATTCCTGCCGTCGCTTTGCGACTTACGCTTGCATCCTGCTTGGCACCACGGACTTACGTCCGTGGCTACAACCTGCCATGGCTTCGCCATTGAAGCGAACCCATCCTGCGCAGTGCCAAATCGCCGCAACCCCGAATTCTTAGCAGCCCAGTGATAGCCGTGGTTCCAGGCAACGCAACCGAGGCTATCGCCTAAGCGGCTCATGAAATCAGCACGCCGCGACGCGACCGGTTGCCGTTGGTTTTCTCGCTGACGATGTTTACTGCACCACAAAGGTTGCAAGGAGCGGCCAGTGGTCGCTTAGGTCGCGTTGGTCGGCGGGCAGTTTCCAGTACTGGTCCCAGTGCTCGGTTTCGCTGTCGACGTCGCCTTGTACCGCCAAGTCTCGGCGTCGTTCAATCTTGCTGAAGACGAGATCGGGTCGCTGCGGATCGTTTTCGACTAGGCTTCGACTGACCAAAATCTGGTCGAATTGCCGATCGGGCAGGAGGTGCGTCTGTTGTTGGTCCGACGGTAGGTACTGATTCAGGTTCACCAAGTCGTCGAG
>Ga0102938_10000009_pt1 | contig 83999 bp, 62 predicted proteins | sample SalPonR2_B_D2_MG_FD_84516 | JGI IMG/M metagenome (GOLD analysis project Ga0102938, IMG submission 84516) | Salt pond soil microbial communities from South San Francisco under conditions of wetland restoration - Salt Pond MetaG R2_B_D2_MG | ecosystem: Environmental > Aquatic > Marine >...
CAGTGCAAGCGGGGACAGGAACCGTCTCTCGAGGGTTGTCGAAGCTGCTTTGCGTCTAGGTGCATGGGGATCCGAAGAGATGCATTATTCTGTCGGCTCATGGCAGCGTTGCGGAGGTGAGATGCACGCAGACCGGGGGGAGAAGCTCGTCGATGGTGGCGAGGATTATGACTACGGAGTCGAAGTCGCTTGCCGAGATGGGCTGGCGGCCTTGAGGAATCGGCTTGCCGCACCGGCGAGTCGTTTCTCCGGCCAGCGGCAGCGGTGCGAGCCACTGCGTGAGAACGTTCGTGCCCCCTTCTGGCAGGCGTGCTGGACCATCGACCGCCGTACCGAAAACGTTGCTGTCTCCTGCTGGCGTCTTACCTGACATTTGGCAAGCTTGCTGCCCCTTCTTCGTCTCCGCCCAATCGTTTCTGCTTGGCACGCGGCTTGCTCTCTTTGCCATGCTGGATTGATTCATGCGGTTGCGCGGTGGCCGGTTCGCATCCGCGTCCCCCTTTTCCAATCGGCTCCCTTTTTGAGGATCCTGTGATGGGACTTGAAACCACCCTCTCGCTCACCTCTCAAACCATTGAAGCTTTGCGAGAACTGGCACGAATCAATGTTGATTCGGCGGAGGGCTTTCGCTCGGCGGCCGATGACGTTGATGATCTGCAGATCAAAAAGCTGTTCCTTAACTTAGCCAACGAGCGGGAACATCAATCGCGAGAACTGCAAAAGTACCTGCAGGCTAATCACGTCAAACCTGCCGAAGAGGGCTCGCTCGCTGCCGCCTTGCATCGGGCTTGGATGTCCATTCGCACATCGTTGTCGAGCGATGACAAGCACGCCGCGCTGGCCGAGGCCGAATGGGGCGAAGAGCAGATCAAAACCAAATACGAAGAAATCCTCAAAGAAACCGCCGGCAGTGCAGTCAACGACGTGCTGCTGCATCAATATGCCAAGGTCAAAACCGCACACCACGCTGTGCGAGACATGCGTGATTCGCACGCCCCGAGCTGAACACGCCCCGAGCTGAGAGGCCGCGAAGCCTCCTGCAGGTTTCTCCATCGCTGCGAGGCGTTAACGGTGGGTGGCGATCAGCGACTCGCGCAGTGCGTGAAGCTGGGCTTCCAGTCCGACCGGATAGACGTGCGGATTCAGTAACCGCAAAACCGTGGGGTGCAAATCATGGAATTGCATGGCGGTGCGATCTCGCATCGATTCCAGTGGCGGTCTGGGATCGACGCGTTTGCCGTCGCGCAACACTGGCTGCAGCAAGTCGACAAACTGGCAGTCGTCCGCAGGCAGATGAGTTCGCAGAGGATCGTCGGGATCGATGATCGTGCGATCACCGCTGACCCCCAACGTTTCGTCGTAGATCATGTCGCCCACTAATCCTCGTTCATTGAAAAATCGTCGGACCTGTTGTCGACCGGGGATACTCGTCTTGATCCGCTGTTCGGATAGCTTTAGCTTCGGTTGCCAAGCTCCGCTAGGTAGCTGCATCGCGCCCAACTTATAGACACCGCCAAGTGCTGGTTGATCGAACGCGGTGACCAGCTTGGTGCCCACACCCCAGACGGCGATCGGCGCGCCTTGGTGCCTTAAGCTCTCGATGGTTTGTTCATCCAAGTCGTTCGAGGCCACGATCTTGGCCGCTGGAAAACCAGCCTCATCGAGTATCCGGCGAGCTTCGATACTGAGGTAAGCGAGGTCGCCGGAGTCGAGCCGAATGCCGACCAACTCGTGGCCGCGAGCTCGCAGTCGCTGGCCGACCAAGACGGCATTGCGAACGCCTTCCAGCGTATCGTAGGTATCGACCAGAAAGACGCAGTTGTTTGGCATCGCCTCCGCGTAGGCGTCGAACGCTTCTAATTCGGTCTCAAACGCCATGACCCAGCTATGGGCGTGGGTACCGCGGACGGGGATACCGAGCAGTTTTCCAGCCAGCACGTTGGAGGTCGCGCTGCAACCACCGATGTACGCGGCACGGGTGGCGGTGATCGAACCGTCAATCCCTTGAGCTCGCCGCAGCCCAAATTCCAAGACCTCGGCACCTGCGGTGGCGGCACAGATCCGGGCCGATTTCGTTGCGATCAACGTTTGGAAATTGACCACACACAGCAGCATCGTTTCCAAAATCTGACACTGCAAAATCGGTCCGCTCACCCGCAACAACGGTTCGTTGGGAAACACTGCGGTGCCTTCGGGAACGGCCTCAATATCACATGCCAGCTCCAAGTCTTGTAGCATGTCGAGAAAACCATCCTCGAACAGCCGTTCGCCGTCGTTGCCGCGCAGCGTGCGCAGATAGTCACAGTCCTCCGCCGTAAAGCGAAACGTTTCCAGGATTTCCAGCACAGTGCCTAAGCCGGCGGCGATGGCGTAGCCACCTTGAAAGGGCAGCTTACGGAAAAACAGATGAAATGTGGCGTTGCCGAATCGGTCGCCCTGCTTCCAATACCCGTAAGCCATCGTCAATTGATACAGATCAGTCAACAAGGCCAGCGAGTGACCGTATAGCGTTGGAATCATGTTCATTGATGAAGGTATCCGTTAAAACAAAGCGACAAAGAAGACGTGCGTCAAAACCGCCTGCGACGAGAACCGATAGCTGCCCAAGAGTCGCTTCGGAAAATCGCATGCCGCGACGGAGCAACCGTCGCCAAAGCTTAGCCATCGAGTCATTATGAAAACCAAAGTTGTCTTATTAAACGTCGTCGGTTTGACGCCGGATCTGGTTCGTTTCGCACCGCGGATTGCGGAACTCGGCAGGGCACAGCCACTGCGCAGCCCGCTGCCGGCGGTGACTTGTCCGTCGCAGGCAACGCTACTGACCGGTTTGCCACCCTCCCAGCATGGTATTGTGGGAAATGGGTGGTACTACCGCGAGACCGGAGAGATCCGTTTCTGGCAGCAATCCAACGCGCTGATTCAAGGCGAAACGCTTTACCAAGCCATCGCACCTGCTAAGACAGCCAAAATGTTCTGGTGGTTCAATCAAGGGGCACCGGTGGCCTGGAGTGCAACGCCCAAGCCGCATTACGGCAGCGACGGTTCGAAAGCCTTCGGCGTGCTCGACCGGACCGGCTGTGACCTCGAGGCGAAGCTGGGCCCGTTTCCGTTTCACGCTTTTTGGGGACCGTTTGCCGGTTTGCCTTCGTCGCAGTGGATTGCCGCTGCATCGGCGGAAGTGATTCGCCAGCATCAGCCCGACCTGACGCTGGTTTATCTGCCGCACCTCGATTACGACTACCAACGTTTGACCGAACACGATCCGCAGCGGGTGGCCGAAGTCGACGCCTGTGCCGGTCAAGTGATCGACGCGGCCGCTGCGATCGACGCCAAAGTCATTGCGGTTTCTGAATATGGATTGGTGCCTGTGTCTCAGCCGGTTTACATCAACCGGGCGTTGCGAGCGGCGGGCTGGCTGGAGGTGCGCGATGGTCCGTTCGGTGAGATGCTGATGCCGATGGACAGCCGAGCCTTCGCGGTAGTCGATCACCAACTGGCGCACATCTATGTTCGAGATGCGAGCCTGCTGTCGGAAGTCCGCCGCACGCTGGAAGCCCTCGAGGGAGTCGACGCGGTTGTCGACCCACACGATATCGGACTGGGGCATCGACGCAGTGGCGAGCTGATCGCGCTTGCTAAACCGGATGCTTGGTTCGTCTATTATTACTGGCAAGACGACGCCCGGGCTCCCGACTTTGCACGGTGTGTCGACATCCATCGCAAGCCGGGGTACGACCCCTGTGAACTGTTCATCACGAGTAAATTGCGAGCCGCCGCGCGATTAGCGCAAAAGAAAATCGGCATGCGATACCGCATGGATGTGATCCCGTTGCAGCCGGAAAAAGTCTGCGGCAGCCATGGCTTGCATCCCGACCCACAACATGGCCCGGTGATCGTGGGCGAAGACGCGCCTGCGAACATGGAACAAGTGAAAGACTATCTGCTGAACATGCTGCGTTAGTCACCTTGAGCCAACGGACCGGGCCAAGCAACCGCAAACACAACGGCGGGGCGTCACCGAGCACCGAGCACCGACGCCACGGGCTGGAGTCACAGGATGTCAGCGCGCCAGGCCGCCGAGAGTTGCGGGATTTGCATCAGTTCCATCGTCGCGGCGCGGTCGACTTCGCGGCCGAACAAAATGTCGTCGGCACGCTTCACGGACCAGTCGGGGTGAGGGCGGTCGACCAATTCGATGGAGTTGCCCGCTTGAATGATGCCGGTTTGAAGCACGCGAAAATACCAGCCACCGCGACCGGTTTGCGCGACCTGCTTGGTCAACGTTTTAATGCCCCACCGGCGGGCCAATTTCCAGCACGGCTGGCGCGGTTGGCTGAGCTCCAGCAGGACATCGCCAATGGCGTATCGATCTCCGATGCAAACGCTAGCTTCGGTTTGTCCGGCAATGGTCAAATTCTCGCCGAAGGCCCCGTGTGGCAGGTCGGGCAAGCCGAGCGATTCGCGCCACGCGGGATAGTGACTTGCGGCGTAACCGAGGATTGCCTTATCGATGCCCCCGTGGTGTTCCAAGTCGGCTTGGCCGTCTCCCTCGAGTCGCGTTTGCAGCACACGAACCGGCCGTTCGACCGGCGCCTTATAAAACCCGGTGGTCCACCGCCGCGTCAGCAAGTCGCGTGCTGCGGGGTCCCCTTCGGTAATCGGAAGGCCAACCTGAATGGATGCGATCGCGGCCATGACAGACTTCTTTGGAGAACCGCCCAGCCGAAGCTCCAGAGCCTTCAAAAACCGCGACGCAAATCATTGCTGGGCAAGGGTTTGCGCAAGCCTTTTCGGCGTCTCCGGGCGTTGTGACAAAACCCATAATCGGGTAGAATCTTGACTTCCGTAAGGGGTCGCTTTTCTGCCCTTTGCGAGCCGATTCGTAGAGCTTCCCCCGGACGACGTCACTATGACACGTTGTCGCTCTTGTTAACAGACTCGGCAGCTTGCGAATAAGCATACAGAACAAAGGACTTGCATTTGTCTACCGACGGCAACGACCCAGAAAACGGCAACGAAAACGGCGAAGACGAGGGGCGTGCGGCGCCGCGATTTGAAGGGGAGCAGCACGGATTTGGCGAGAGTGGCCGCGGTGGTGCCGGCGCAATGCGGATGATCGATCTGCCGATCGAAGACGAACTCCGCGACAGCTATTTGACGTATGCGATGAGCGTGATCGTCAGTCGTGCTTTGCCCGACGTGCGGGATGGCTTGAAACCGAGCCAGCGACGCATCTTGGTGGCGATGAATGACCTGAACCTGGGCCCCGGCTCCAAACGAGTCAAATGCGCAAAGATCTCCGGCGACACCTCGGGGAACTATCACCCGCACGGCGAAAGCGTCATCTATCCGACACTGGTGCGGATGGCCCAAGAGTGGAACTTGCGCAGCCTGTTGATCGACAAACAAGGAAACTTCGGGTCGATTGCAGGCCTGCCGCCGGCCGCCATGCGATACACCGAAGCTCGTTTGTCGGCGGTCGCTGCGACGATGCTAGACGACCTGAAGCTCGACACGGTCGACTACATTCCGACATACGACGAAGTCCGCACCGAACCGACGGTCTTGCCAAGCAAATTCCCGAACCTGCTGGTCAATGGCTCCGGCGGGATCGCGGTCGGCATGGCGACCAGCATCCCGCCACACAACCCAACCGAAGTCTGCGAAGCGCTGATCCGGTTGCTCGAAAATCCCGAAATCACCATTCCAGAGATCATGGAGGTGATGCCCGGCCCGGACTTTCCCACCGGCGGCATCATTTGCGGACGAGCCGGCATTATTCGCGGCTACAAGACCGGACGCAGCACGATTCAAGTACGTGCTCGCTGCCGCATCGAAGAAATGAAGGGTAATCGCTCACGGATTGTCGTGACCGAAATTCCTTACCAGCAGTACCGCGACCGCGTGATCGAGAAAATTGCGGCGTTGGTCAACGGTGATCGCATCAAGGGGATCTCGGCGATTCGCGACGAGAGCGATCTGAAAGAACCTGTGCGGCTGGTGATCGAGCTGAAGCGGGATGCTGATCCCGACGTGGTGCTGAACCAGCTGTACCAGTTCTCGCCGCTGCAAGATTCGTTTTCCGTGATCTTGCTGGCGCTGGTCGACGGCAAGCCGCGCGAGTTGACAATCAAGGAGATGCTGCAGGAATTTATCCGGCATCGCGCGACGGTCATTCGTCGGCGGACCCAGTTCTTGCTCGCCCGTGCTCGCCGACGAAAACACACCGTCGAAGGCCTGCTGCTGGCACTGGCCAACATCGACGAGATCATCAAAACGATTCGCACCAGCCGCACGCAGCCCGAAGCCAAAGAACGGCTGATGCAAATCGAGTGTCCCGCCGCATTGATGCAACGGGCTCTCGGCGACGAAGGCTTTGGCCAGTTCGTCAGCGAACGTGGCGAAGCGTCTTCCTACACGCTGACGAGTGTCCAAACCGACGCGATCTTGCGGATGACGCTGGGGCAGTTGGTCAACCTGGAGCAAGAGAAATTGGCCGGCGAGCACGCCCAATTGCTAACTGAGATCTCGGAATACCTCGCGATCCTGGCCGACCAACAGATGATTTACGACATCATCAAAACGGACTTGGAAGAAATCCAACGGCGGTTCGGCAACAAGCGACGCACCGAAATCAGCCGCGAGGAACTCGGCAACATCGACCTGGAGGATCTGATCGCTGAAGAGACGATGGTCGTTTCGATCAGCCACCGCGGCTATATCAAACGCACGCCGTCAGCGACTTATCGTGCTCAACGGCGCGGTGGCAAAGGCCTGAAAGGTGCCAAAACCGAAGATGAGGATCCGATCGAGCACCTCTTCGTCGCCAGCACCCATGCCTACCTGCTGTTCTTTACGACGGTCGGCAAAGTTTACTGGCAGAAGGTCTACGATCTGCCCCAACTATCGCGTGAAAGCCGTGGTCGCGCGATCGTGAATCTCTTGAACCTGGCTCCCGATGAACAGATTGCGGAGTGCTTGGCGATTCGTGATTTTGATCAACCGGGGCACTTCATCCTGATGGCAACCCAAGAGGGCTTGGTGAAAAAGACCAGCTTGGAAAATTACAGTCGCCCCAAACGTGGCGGCATTATTGCGATCAAGCTTCGCGAAGAGGACAAACTGGTCGATGCCGCGGTGATCGGACCCGACACCGAAGTCGTTCTGGTGACACGCACCGGGATGGCGATCCGGTTTGCCGAAAGTGACGCCCGATCGATGGGCCGCAACACTTCCGGTGTGAAGGGGATCAATCTTTCGGCGGGCGATTCGATCGTCGGGATGGTCGTTGCCGATCCCGATGCCACCCTCCTAACGGTGTGTGAAAAGGGCTATGGTAAACGAACGCCGTTTGGCCCCAATGCGTCGACCGAAGAAGTCCCCGAGGGCGAAGAGGAATCCGCGTCCGGGTCGGCTCGTTATCGAACGCAACGCCGTGGCGGCAAAGGTTTGCGCGACATTCGCACCACCGAACGAAATGGCAATGTGGTCGATATCGTCCGGGTGACCGACGAAGACGAGATCTTGATGATGACCGCCAAAGGCAAAATCCAGAGGATCGCGGCCAAAGAAATCAACGTGATCGGCCGCAACACTCAAGGGGTGCGTATCATGACGCTGGACGATTCGGACAGCTTGATCGCGGTTGTTCGCGTTCCACCGGAAGAAGATAACGGCGAGGAAACGGTGATCGTTCCGGCCGAGCCCATCGACGGTGCGACAGCGACTGAGGAAGCCGAAAGCCCGTCCACGACGGCAACCGACGAGCCAGAAATCGAAGGCTCGCCTGAAACCGAGTCTGATAACGAATCGGCGGAGTAAACGGCACCACAAAGCGGCCGCCGTTAGACCGGCGGCCGTTTGCTGGTGGAGTGAAGAGGCGAAAACGGCGGTCTGAAACCCTGAATGGTTAACCGCTGCGATTACTTTTCCCGACGACTGCCGACGCCGTCACTGCGAACCTGGTCTTTGAACAGGTTGCGAAACTTCTTGACCTTCGTGGCCACGACCGCTTGGCAGTAGCCCTGATACGGATTTCGGCGAAAGTAATCTTGGTGGTACTCTTCCGCGTTGTACCAAGTGCCAAGCTTGGTTACTTCGGTGACGATCGGCGCGCGAAACTCGTGCTCCTCGGTCAATTTCTTGATCATTGCCTCCGCATCCGCTTTCTGCTGATCATCGTGGTAGAAGATCGCACTGCGATACTGCGGCCCCACGTCGGCACCTTGGCGATTCGGGGTGGTCGGATCGTGGACGTGGAAAAAGACCTCTAGCAAATCGCTGTAGTTGACCACCGAAGGATCATAATAAATCTGAATCGCTTCGGCGTGATTGGTCGTTTTGTCGCAGATCTGCTGGTAGGTCGGATTCGGCTTCGTTTCGTCACCGGTATATCCCGAAACCACATCGTTGACTCCCTTCATCCGCTCAAAAACCGCTTCGGTGCACCAAAAGCAACCTCCCGCGAGGGTGGCGATCTTTTCGGCCGCAGGCTTGGAATCTTCGTTCGGCACCGGCTGCTCCGTATTTTGAGCCTGCGTGGTGCAGCCGAAGAAGGCTAAGCATGCGGCAAGACAAGTTACCTTCAGTCCCATTGCTGCGGACATCATTCCAACCTTTTGATAGGGGGGGAGGCACAAACACAAAGCTAACGGAGCTTTGGTCGACACCCTTTTAGTATGACCGATCGGCAATCAAATCCGAAGTCGAATTACAGCAAATTATGCTCGGCCAGCAAGCGTTCGGCATCCAGAGCGGCCATACAGCCCGTTCCGGCCGACGTAATGGCCTGCCGATAGTAGTCATCTGCCACGTCCCCGGCGGCAAAGACGCCCGGCACGCTGGTGTTGGTACGGAAGCTTTCGGTCCAGCGGATATAGCCCTTACTGGTCAACTCCAACTGATCGCCGACGAACTTGGTGTTCGGCGTGTGGCCGATGGCCAAGAACAAGCCATCAATTTCCAGCGTCTTTTCGGTGTTTTCCTTGTTCTGGATCAATCGCAGTGCGTTGACACCGTTGTGACCGTCGCCCAGCACCTCGAGGACTTCGTGATTCCACAGCACATCGATCTTTTCGATCGTGGCCAGTCGATCCTGCATGATCTTCGACGCTCGCAAGACGTCTCGCCGGACAACCAGATAGACTTTGGAGGCAAATTTGCTGAGATAAGTCGCCTCTTCGATCGCGCTATCACCGCCACCGACGACCGCCAACGGTTTGTTGCGGAAGCGAGGCAGGGCACCGTCGCACACCGCACAGGCGCTGACACCTTTGTTTTTGTAAGCTTCTTCGGAATCGAGCCCCAAATAATTTGCTCGAGCCCCCGTGGCGATGATCAGCGTATGACAGCGGTGCGTACCGCTTTCGATCGTCTCGACCGAGAACGGAGACGACGAAAGGCTGGTCATCGTCACGTCATCAGTGATCACGCGGGTGCCAAAATTCCGAGCCTGCTGACGCATCAAGTTCATCAATTCGGGGCCCGTGACCGCGTGGGCTTCTTCTTCGACCGGCGGCATCATGTACTTCTGTGAGTCGTCGATGGCCGAGTTTAAAAACTCCGACAGCTTGCCGGAGGGAAAGCCTGCGTAATTCTCGACTTCGGTCGTCTGTGCCAGTTGGCCCAGCGGCAGCGTTCCCTGCAGCCGATTTTCTTCCGTATTCGCCCCCTCAAACACCAGCGGCTCTAAGTTCGCGCGCGCCGCGTAGATGGCGGCCGACCAAGCGGCGGGACCGCTACCGATGATAATCGTTTTTTCAATTTTGTCCGACACGTTGCAGTGAACTCCGTTGTCACGTGGGCGATAGATGATTTGCCCGGTATTATAGGCAGTTGGCCACGGGTTCGAGTACCAGCCCATCGCCGCCAAAATCCCGCCAGCGATTCCTCCTCGACAGCCCGAAGTCCTCCCCCATGAACACTCTCTTGGTTGCCGCCGCTTCCATGGTCGGTTTTATCGTCGCGTACAACACCTACGGTCGCTGGCTAGCGAAACGACTGTTTGGGCTAAGTGACAAGAACGTCACCCCCAGCCATGAGATGCGCGACGACGTCGACTTCGTACCCACGAAGCGATCGGTAATTTTTGGGCACCATTTCACTAGCATCGCGGGGACCGGTCCGATTGTCGGTCCGGCACTGGCGGTTTTCTGGGGCTGGTTACCTGCTTTGTTGTGGGTGATCTTCGGGTCGATTTTGATTGGCGGCGTTCATGACTTGGCCGCCTTAGTGATTTCGCTTCGCAACCGCGGTCAAACGATTGGTGAAGTTGCTGGACGACTGATCTCGCCCCGCGCCAAGCTGCTGTTTTTGATTATCCTCGCCGCCGCGTTGACGATCGTGCTGGCGGTTTTTGGGTTGGTGATCGCGACGGTTTTTGCGATTTATCCCGAATCGGTGCTCAGCGTGTGGGTGGCGATGCCGATCGCGGTGGTGATCGGCATTTGGGTTTACAAACGTGGTGGCGGTCTGTTGCTACCCAGCCTGATTGGCTTGGTCATGCTGTACGGTGCGGTTTGGCTGGGAGCGTACTATCTACCGATTGATTTGGCGCTGTACTTTTCGCCCGAGAATCACTTTTGGAATCCCAAGGTGGTCTGGACGATCGTGCTGCTGGCTTATGCCTTTGCCGCGTCGGTACTGCCGGTCTGGCTGTTACTTCAGCCGCGGGACTACATCAACAGCCAGCAACTGTACGTTGCCTTGGGATTGTTGATTGTGGGACTGGCGATCGCTTCGGTAACGGGACGTGCCAACCTGTGGGACTCGGCGCCGGCGATCGCTCAGAGCGTTCCGGCGGGAGCGCCGCCCATGCTGCCCTTTTTGTTCATCACGATCGCCTGCGGTGCCTGCAGTGGCTTTCATTGTCTGGTCAGCAGCGGCACGACCAGCAAACAGATCGCTTGTGAAACCGATGCCCAAGCAGTGGGTTATGGAGCGATGTTGCTGGAAGGCGCTTTGGCGGTGCTGGTCATCATGGCGTGCTGTGCCGGGGTCGGCATGGGCCCGATTGTACGCAGCAACACCGAGGGGGTGGTGCAATACCAAATCGCCGTGGCAGCCGATGGCTCGGCGATGACCGGCAAAGCTGCCTGGGCAGAGTACTACCGCGCCGACGGTAAATGGGCCGATCATACGCTGGGAAAAAAACTGGCCGCGTTTGTCGACGGCGGCGCGAACTTCATCACCACGCTTGGCATTCCGCTGCAATTGGCTGTGGCGATCATGGCGGTACTGGTCGCCAGCTTCGCCGCTACCACACTCGACACGGCAACCCGTTTACAACGTTATGTGATTCAAGAACTGGGGCAGACCTTGCATGTCAAACCCTTGACCAACAAATATATCGCCACGCTATCGGCAGTGGGTGTCGCCGCGATCATCGCCTTCACCGCGGGCAGCAAGCCGGGAGCCGGCGGATTGTTGCTGTGGCCCTTATTTGGTGCCACCAACCAGTTGCTCGCTGGCTTGGCGCTGATGGTGGCCTTTTTCTACCTGACTCGTCGCGGTAAACCCTTGGCTGTCATTGGAGTACCGATGGTCATCATGATGCTGATGCCAGCGTGGGCCATGTCCTACAACTTGGCGGTCGACTGGGTGGCTGAGAAGAACTGGCTGCTGGTCGCCTTTGGGATCGGCATTCTGCTGCTGCAGATTTGGATGATCATCGAAGGGGTCGTCTTGTGGCGCGCCGCACGCGGTGTCCTGGAGACGCCGCTGCCACCGCTGACCCAGCAAGAGGTGACAGCACCACTCGACACCGCAACACTGGATGCGACTTAGAAGTCGTACCACATGCCGAATCCAACCTGCTGTTCGTGCCGCCGAAAGAAGGAAAATTGGGGACTTTTGCCATTGGCGTAATTGATCCCCATCCGCAGCAGGCCAGAACGTTCGTCGCGCCGCCACGCCCACCCAAGTTGGCCGTTGAAGTGACCTGCATAGTCGACTTCTTCGCGCAGATGAACGTGCAAAGAATAGAACAGTCCGCCACGAATGCCGGTTCCAAACCGCGGCGCACGCTCCAGCCCAAACATGAATTCCCATTCCTCACTGATGTCGTTGTAGAACGCCCAACCGGCTTCTCCGTAAATTCGCGTTTGCGGGGTCAACCAGTAACCGGCTCCGGTAAACAACACATCGCGACTAAAGTTCAACCGCGGAAAGTTCGGACGGCGCAGTAGGAATTCGTCGCCCAAGTGAGAGCTCAGGTGGTAATACCCCATCCGCGTATGCAGCCGACCGAAACCAAACGAGACAGGCACACCGGCACGAAAGTCGACCGAACGCAAATCCATTTCTTCATCCGGAATCAAACGCAGGTTGGCGGAACCCTCCACATCAATCTGAGTCCCGCGAAGGTAGGGGCCGACGCGGCCGCGGTTGTAACGCAGTAAACCAAACCGGCCTCCGACTGTGGCGTCTACTAAGCCTTCATCGCCACCGGTCCACATCGCCGATAGTCGCGACGCCTTCAGGTCTCCCAGATAAAAGGGATAAATCGTGTCGGTCGGCAAGGCTTCCCAGCCGACCGCAGCGGTCGCAAAGGGCTGCGCGACAGATTCTGACAACGGGCTCCCTCCGGCATCCCACGGCAACGCGGGAACACGAGGAAATTCCATCGGCAAAGGTTCGCGATAACCGTCGATCTGGTAGGGATCAAAGCCATCCGCCGACTGCGCATGCGACAGCGTCGGGCAAGTGACCAGCAGCATCAGCACGGCGACCACCACAGATGGCGCGCGCCAGAACTCCAGCAAGTCTGGGCATCGAAGTAAGGATTCGAGTTTCATGATGCGGTTGTTACCATCGCACATTGAAACCCGACCAGATCATTTATGCAAAAATCGTTTTAAGAGCATTCTGGGATCCTGGGGAACGGGGAGATTGCTCTTGCTTCCTGTCGCAGCCGTCGCCTAGGCTCGCCGCACGTTTCGAATCTGCCGGAGAGCCTGCGTGTTGAACGCCAATCCAAACGACCGTTTCCCTGTCAGCCTCGCGGCTTGCTGCGCGGTGCGTGCTGCCTTTCGACTTGGTCGCATCGTGCTAGCCGCAATGGCGGGCCTGGTGCTGACAGGTTGCTCTCAAAATCCCTACATGGTCGGCCCGACTGCTTGGCAGGCCTCGGCGCCCACCGGTGTCAATGCGCCGGACGCGCGAGTCACCGAATTGCAGCGAAGAGTCCAATTGCTAGATGACAACAATCGGCAACTGCATACTCAGATCGCGCAAGCCGAACAGCAGACGCAGGTCTATCGCGATGAGTTGTCGCTGGTCCGCAGCCAGTTGGCTGAAACGGCAGGGCAACTCGAACAGACACGGATGGCAGCTTCCAACGCGGAACAACAGTTTCGTGGTCTGAAAGCGTCCACGCAGTTCCGAGGCGGCGCAACGATTCAGGCCAATACAAACCTGCAAGCGATGGCGCAGGGTCTGAACCTCGGTGGCCTGTCAGCCATTCCCGATGGCGACGTCTTGCGGATCGTGATCCCGGCGGACCAATTGTTCCAGCCCAACACGAACCGCGCTCAAGCCCAAGCGGTGTCGTTGATCGATCCGGTTGCCGCGGCAATCCGCAGCACCTTTCCAAAACAACGCATTGGCGTCGAAGGACACACCGACGGCAGTCCGCTGTATGGCGGCCAATTCAACAGCCATCATCAACTCTCGGCGGCACAAGCCGTGGCGGTTCTGGAAATGCTGACGGTCCGTGGCAGTTTGCCACCGCAACAGTTGTTCACCATGGCAATGGGGGCCAGCACCCCCCGTTACGACAGCAACAGCGCGGGCGGCCGAGCAGCCAATCGGCGAGTCGAAATCGTGATTTATCCCGAAACGGTTCAGTAAACCCCCTGTTTCTCTGATTCGTCGGCTTTCCCTAAACGGCGGCGTCCCTGACGACGAGGCGTTATCCTCTCGGTTGGTGGGATGCTAGACTGACTTATTTGGGTTACCGTTGTAATCATGCCTTGTTCCCGGTCTTTGTTGACGTGGAGGGAGGCCATCGCACTGCCTTCTCTTGCCGTCGCCTTGCCGGCCGAAGTCCCTCGCCTCGTAGCTCGACCCCGTTCATGAACATTGGTCTATTTGTCCCCTGTTACATCGATCAACTCTATCCCGACGTCGCGATCGCAACGCTGGAATTGCTCGAGCAGCTCGGGGCGCGCGTCGAATTCCCTACCGCTCAAACCTGCTGTGGCCAACCAATGGCGAATTCGGGATGCGCGGACGTGGCCGCCCCCATGGCGTATCGGTTTGTCGATATTTTTGAACCCTACGATTACGTCGTCTGCCCCTCCGGTTCATGTACGGCGATGGTGGTCAAACACTACGAGCATTTCTTTTCCGGAGCAGGTTTGGAGCGTTACCGACGCGTACAAGAAAAGACGTTTGAATTGTCGCAGTTCCTACATCAAGTCATCCGCCCCGAACGGTTCGAGCATCCTTTTCCTCATCGCGTGGGGCTGCACCAAAGCTGCCATGGATTGCGGGAACTGCGACTGGGCCAGTCCAGCGAGACAATGACGAACTGTCACGACCTGATGGGCGATTTATTGGCGAAGGTTCCCGAACTGGAAGTGGTGCCGCTGTCGCGAAAAGACGAATGCTGCGGCTTTGGTGGCACGTTTGCCGTTGCCGAATCGGATGTCTCCGCGGCGATGGGGCGAGCTCGCATCGCAGACCACGCCCAAGCGGGTGCCGATGTCATGGTCGCCGGAGATATGTCTTGCTTGATGCATGTTCAAGGCCTGATCAAACGCGATGGTACTCCTCTGGAAGTCATGCACTTTGCACAGATTTTGGCGGGACGATCCCTTCAAGTGAACTCTTTAGAAAAGGTGAACGGATGAGCGTCAGCACTATCGATCATCCGGCGGCTGCGAAGCAGTTTGTCGCCGAAAAAGAACGGATGCAGTGGCACGACATGGCGTTGTGGTTTGTCCGCAACAAGCGTGACCGCCAAGCCGAAACGCTACCGGAATGGGAATACCTGCGCGAACTTGCCTCCGCTGCCAAAGCTCACACCCAAGCCAATCTAGCGGAGCTGTTGGAAACCTTCGAACGCCATGCAGTGGCGCAGGGAGCGATCGTTCACTGGGCGGTCGACGCTGCCGAACATAACGCGATCGTGCTGAAAATTTTGCAAGACAATGGTGTCGAGCGAATCGTCAAAAGCAAGTCGATGCTGACCGAGGAATGCCACCTCAACCCACATCTGGAAGCTCACGGGATCGAAGTCATCGATAGCGATCTGGGGGAACGCATTATTCAAATGCGCGGCGAACCGCCGAGTCATATCGTGCTGCCGGCGATTCACCTCAAAAAAGAAGACGTCGGGGATACGTTCCACCAACACTTGGGAACCGAAGCCCACGCGTCCGATCCGAAGTACTTGACCGAAGCGGCACGCGGACACCTCCGCAACAAATTTCTATCCGCCCAAGCGGGCGTCACCGGAGTGAACTTTGCTGTTGCCGAAACGGGAGCCGTGGTCGTCTGCACAAACGAAGGTAACGCTGATCTAGGTAGCTCGCTGCCGCCAATCCACATCGCTTGCATGGGCATCGAGAAACTGATCCCGCGACAAGCCGATCTGGGAGTTTTCCTGCGGTTGCTGGCGCGGAGCGCCACCGGCCAACCGATCACGACCTATTCGTCGCACTTCCAAGGCCCCAAGCCGGGCGGGCAACTGCATATCGTGCTGGTCGATAATGGTCGCAGTAAGATTCGCGATAGTGATGATTTCCGCGAGGCGTTGAATTGCATCCGCTGCGGAGCCTGCATGAACACGTGCCCGGTGTATCGACGCAGTGGAGGCCACAGCTATGCCGCCGTAGTGCCAGGCCCAATAGGCAGTGTGTTGTCGCCGGCGAGCGATGCGGAGCGTCACAGCAGTCTGCCGTTCGCCTGCAGTCTGTGCGGCTCCTGCACCGACGTTTGTCCCGTCAAAATTCCACTCCATCATCAACTGCTGGCATGGCGACAAGAGATTGCACGACAAGGCCACCTGCCACTGTCCAAACGGCTGGCGATGCGAGGAGCGTCCATGTTGTTTGCGCGTCCCCGTTTATTTGCCACAGTCGGTTGGCTGGGACGCCAAACCCTGCGGATTTTGCCACGCTTCCTCACGCACCATCGCTTCAATACCTGGTCCGTGGAGCGGGAGATGCCGCCGACCCCGAAGACTAGTTTTCGCAAGTGGTTTGCCAAACACCGAGCCGAAAACGTTTCACTGCCCATCGTCTCCGTGTCCGCCGATCAGCGGCGCGAATCGATACGAACGGAGAAGTCATCGTGAGCGATAGTCGACAGATCATGCTGGATCGGATTCGCAGCCGCACCCTCCCGCCAGCCGAAGCGCCAGCGATCGATCTCGAGCGGATGATCCAATACGAAAGCTTGCCCGATCAGTTCCGCGATGCCGCCGAGTTTGTCGGTGCCACGGTTCACCACTGCGCGGGCGTCAGCGAAGTGCAAACGTTGCTCGATGGCATGGAAAGCTTTCGCGACGCCCGCTGCATTGCCTCGACGGTCTCAGGAATCGCGGGGAATTTCGATGCTGACAAGATTACCAAACCGCAAGATTTGGCAAACCTCGACTGGATGGTCATTAACGGTCGGTTTGCGGTCGCCGAAAATGGAGCTATCTGGGTGCCCGCTGACGAAGTGCCCGATCGAGCCCAAATTTTCATCACTCAACATTTAGCGATTGTGGTTCCCAAAGACGAATTGGTGCCTCACATGCATGCCGCTTACGACCGCTTGGGCACGTTTTCCGGATACGGTGTCTTCGTGTCCGGGCCCAGCAAAACGGCTGACATCGAACAGTCTTTGGTGCTCGGAGCCCACGGCTGCCGGACGCTGAATATCTTCTTGCTCGGCTAACACACCACTCTTTTCGAGCTGCCTTTGATGCCCGCACATCTGTCGCTGATCGCTGCGATGTTCTTCGCTTTCTGCGGTGTCCTGAAAGCTCCAGGCAGAACGCTGTTCGCGGTCGAACCTTTTCGGATCGAGATCGTCGATGCGGAGAACGGCTGGCCCGTACCTCTGGTCGAATTGCGGACGACGCACCATGTCCGGTTTGTCAGCGACAACGCGGGACGCATCGCGTTTGATTTGCCCGAGATGATGGATCGCGAAACGTGGTTTACGATCGAGGGGCACGGCTATACGGTCGCCAAAGATGGCTTTGGTTACCGGGGCGTGCGTCTGGTGCCACGGGCCGGTGAAACCCATCGGTTGGCTGTGAAGCGGCAACTCCCTGCAAAACGATTGGGACGGATCACCGGAGGCGGGCTATTCAGCGAAAGCCAAAAACTGGGCGAAGAATTGGACTGGAAAGAGCAGGGCATTCTGGGCTGTGACAGTGTTCAGAACGCGGTTCACAACGGTCGCCTGCTTTGGGGCTGGGGAGATACGACGTTGCCAGGCTACCCGCTCGGTCGCTTTCATATGATCGGGGCAACCACCGATCCACAGCCGCTTGAATCGTTCGAACCCCCCATTCGTCTGCAATACGACTACTTCTTGGACGACAGCGAAACACCACGCAATGTCGCCGAACTACCCGGCGAAGGACCAACGTGGCTGGGCGGTTACATCAGCCTGCCCACCAAGGCAGGTGGCTCTCGGTTGTGTGCCACCTACGCGAAGATCAAGCCTCCATTGGACGCGTACGAAATGGGTTTGTGCGTTTGGAATGATCAGCAACGGGTGTTTGAACGACAACGCGTCCTCTGGTCGCAGAGCAGCGATACTCCCAAGCCACCGCTGACGCTGACAGGACACACCGTTCGCTGGCAAGACGATGAGGGACAAGCCTGGATCTTGTTCGGGGATCCCTTCCCCACAATCCGCTGCCGCGCGACGTTCGAAGCTTGGGCCGATCCGCAGACGTGGCAAACCCTCGAACCCCAATCACGCGTTCCGACACGCACCGGCGAACCGCCGATTCAACCGCACCGCGGAGCGATTGCTTGGAACGCTTACCGCAACAAGTGGGTCACCGTGTTCACGCAAATGAAAGGCGAATCGTCAATGCTGGGCGAGCTCTGGTACGCCGAAGCCGACTCGCCGCAAGGCCCCTGGGCCGATGCCATCCACGTCGTCACGCACAACCAATACTCCTTTTACAACCCCCAACTGCACGCCGAGTTCACTCCGGCGGGCTCGCCGATCTTGCTTTTCGAAGCGACCTACACCACGTCGTTCTCCGGCAACCGACAGCCAACCCCGAAATACGACTACAACCAGATTTTGTATCGCCTGGACTTGGACGAACTGTTTCCAGCGGCGACAACGCATTAACGTCGCAGTTGTTAGCAGTCGCCCCCTTTTGCTGCGATCGCAGGTCACACTGGCCAGGGCCGTGTGTCGATCCCTCCAACGCCGCCCCCTCGGGACGGATTTGGCTGATCGGTGGAAGCTCGGGCATCGTTTGTGGGTCGACCGGTAAACGGTGCTCTGCAGGAAACGTTCCGAATGATGAATTAACAATCCGGCAGGCAGGTTGAATCTGCTTGAATGCTAGGAGACCCTGCCGCGTTACCGCAGTGCCTTGAATCTCCAGTTGGCTGAGTTGCGTATTTCCGCCCAGACGCAGTAACTGATCGTCATCAACCGACGAAGCACAAAGGCTCAAGTGACCCACGGATCTTCCTCGAAGAGGTTCGATTAAGTCCTCTAGATTCACCACCGGTAGGAACAGGTTGTAGATCCTAGGTTCGAAACAATTGAAGGCCCAAATATCTTTTTCGCTGAGCCGACTGTTGATTGGGGCTCGGAATTCTCTCATTCGCTACCAACGGCAGGTACCACAGTGCGAGGCCGTGCCCTTCGACGTGCAGCCTGAGGCACTGGTTTGATAGGCACCGTGGCTGCTTCGGGTTTCGCAAAATGGGATATCTCGCCGGCCGAAGCCTGGGTTAAACCGACCAGGTCGACGCCCGCGAACGGAAGCAAACGTTCCGCAAATTCTTGAGCCGTCGCCAATCGTTGTTCCGGCTGTTTGGCCAGCATCTGATCAACCAACGCAGCCAACGCGTTTGGTAAAACAGGACGAATCGAGGCGATTGAACGTGGGGCATGTGTGGCAATCGCCACCAACATTTTGCCGTTGGTGTCGTATTGCCGAACCGAGAATGGCAGCTCCCCGGTCAAGCAGGTTTGCAGGAATCATTCCGCAGAACTCTGCTTAGCCGTTTTGGCGATAGCCACGGTTAAATCCAGGAACCGCGGCTATCGCCAAGGCGGCTCATTTAACCGGATGACTCCTGCCTGCCTGCTTAGCAGTTTGTACAGCGAAGCGCCCAACGAGTGGAGGTCGGACCGCTGGTCCACTTTGCTGCTATCCAGGACTTGTTCGGGCGACATGTAACCGATGGTCCCCATTGTCGTGCCGGTCGAAGTCAGTTCGCGCGACATTTGCTCCGTTTGCGAGCCACTCGGATCGGTCGCAAGTTCATCTTCGATGCGAGCCAAACCGAGGTCCAGTACTTTGACCACGCCGTTTGTCTCGAGCATCAAATTGCTAGGTTTGATATCGCGATGGATCAACCCCATGTCGTGAGCGTGCTGTAGTCCGATCGCAGCTTGCCGGATAATCTCGCAGGCGATCCGGACTGGCAGGATGCCGTGTCTTCGTTGCAGCACCGAAACGTCGTTGCCATCGACAAACTCCATTACCAGGAAATGCTCATTGCCAATCTGACCGCCGTCATGAGCAACCACAACGTTGGGATGCTGGACACGGCCGATCGCTCGCATCTCGCGTTTGAATCGCTCGGTGGCCAGCTTGTCGCCAAAACGTTTCATGGCCTGCACTTTGATGGCGACGGTTTTATCTAGCTGTTTGTGGCGTGCTTTGTAAACGGTTCCCATACCGCCATGGCCGAGTTTTGAAATCAGCTCGTAATTCCCTAGTTCACTTGGCCGGTCCAGCAGCGCATCATCGTCAGGCGACTGCGCGGGCTGATTCACCGTCAGCCCCGAGGCATCGACCGCCAGTTCGGTCTCCTCGAGCAGGGTGGGCGATTGACTCGACGCCTCACCCTCTTGTGATGGTTCGATTTCAAGCCGTTCGCTCAGTCGACTAACGGCTTGGTCGAATTCAGGTTCGTCCAGTAAAGGATCGCGCACGTCGATGTGATGCAAGATTTCCAGCAGCGTGTCGTCCGGCTTCTCGAGAGAATCGAGCGTGTCCCCCCATCGCTGCCGCCCCTTGGCAATGAGCGATAAATAAGTGTCGGGTCCCTTTTGTGCGAAGCACCCGAAGGGCGAGTTCCTCGCAAAAGGTACCCGACTCTTTTTTGTCGCACGATCCTTGGATCGGTAAACCGAGAATTCCTTCGTCCCGTGGAGCGACCGCTTGAATGATAGGATCGGCGGGGGCGCTGGTTGGATTCTTGCGGGCCGCGTTTTTCTGGGGCAGTTTTTTCGGGGCCCCGTTTTTCCGGGCCTGGAACGCTAGCTGGGTTTCCTGCATAATTCGGGATCATTCGTGGCGGCTTTGTCCGTCTGCCAGCGGGAGCAGGTCGTCCATTTCTAAGCCACCCCTTGGACCGGAGCCCCGATGGCCAGCGACAACGGCTTGATTACCTCTCATGGAATCACCTTCGACGACGTACTTCTCGAGCCTCAATACAGCGAGGTGATGCCCTCGGAGGTCGATGTCAGCACGCGACTGACCGAACGGATTCGCCTGCAAATCCCCATCGTCAGTTCCCCGATGGATACCGTCACCGAGGCCGACATGGCGATCGCGCTGGCAAAGGAGGGGGGGCTTGGCATAATCCACAAGAACATGACGCCCGAAGACCAGACCAAAGAGGTCTTGAAGGTCAAGCGGAGTGCGAACGGCATCATTGTCGATCCGGTCACGCTGCATCCCGACGAGCGTGTCAGTCGTGCCGCAGAGCTGATGGACCAGCAAAACGTCTCGGGAATCCCGATTGTGCACTCGGACCGAACGCTCGCGGGAATCCTGACTCGCCGCGACCTGCGGTTCCTAGAAGACCCAAACCTCCCCATCTCCGAGGTCATGACCCGGGAAAACTTGGTGGTTGGGACAGGATCTGTAACGCTTGAGGAAGCTGAGCGGATTTTAACGGATAAAAAGGTGGAGAAGCTTTTACTGATTGACGAAGAAAGAAAACTAACAGGACTGATTACGATTCGCGACATCGACATGATGAAGCGTTTCCCCAAAGCTTGCAAAGACACACAAGGTCGCCTTCGTGTCGGCGCTGCGATCGGGGTTTACGATTTCGAGCGTGCGGAGAGCCTGATCCAACAAGGCGTTGACTTGTTGGTGGTCGACTCAGCGCACGGTCACTCGAAGAATGTGATCGAAACGGTCCGAGAGATTAAGCAGCGTAACAACTGGGACATCGACGTTGTGGCGGGAAACATCGCCACGGCCGCCGGTGCAAAGGATCTGATCGACGCCGGTGCCGACGCCGTCAAAGTGGGCATTGGGCCGGGATCGATCTGCACGACGCGCGTCATCAGTGGCGTCGGCGTGCCCCAGGTAAGCGCCATCGCCGCGGCGGTGAGCGTTGCGAACAAACGAAACATCCCCATTATCGCTGACGGCGGAATTCGCTTCAGCGGTGATGTGACCAAAGCGATTGCAGCGGGCGCTAGTTCGGTGATGATCGGCAGCTTGTTTGCCGGCTTAACCGAAAGCCCCGGAAAAGTAATCTTGTACCAAGGTCGAACCTTTAAGGCTTACCGAGGTATGGGATCGATTGGCGCGATGGTCAAAGGCAGTAGCGATCGGTACCGGCAAAAAGATACCTCGGCTGGCAAGTTGGTCCCCGAAGGTGTCGAAGGTCGAGTCCCCTTCAAAGGGCCGCTGGGCGAATTCGTCTACCAATTGGTAGGCGGCTTGCGTGCCGGCATGGGATACGTTGGTTCGAGCACGATTGAAGAACTGCGTAAGGATGCGCGGTTTATCCAAGTATCGGCGGCGACGGTTCGGGAGAATCACCCGCATGACATCGCGATCACGCAAGAAGCACCTAACTACAGCCCAGACGTTCCCGGTGGGGAAACGCTGTAAGGACTTTCCGTTCGTCCGCACGTGGTGCTTCCGTTGGAGTACCGCGGCGGCCGTGCTGTGGGCGTCTAGCGGAAACCTCGCACCTGCTCAGACTCCCGTTGGGTTGGCTCCTCACAGCCAAGCTTCCACCGCGGTGCTCCGCCCGGTCCCCAAATTCGGCGAGACCTCGACGGCGCCGGCGACGGCAGTCCCCCAGCGTCCTGCTGGTTGGAACCTGCGCTGGCGAAAAAGCGACCAGACGGAATCGACGGCAAAGCCAGCGAATGTCGCAAAGGCCCCGATTGCAACGTCGACAATCGCGGCAACCGCGCCTGCTAATTCAGCAAACGCCCCTGCGAACGCTCAGCCCGTCCGGATGCTGCACCAATCGGGGTTGGTACAGCGAGCTTTTCAAAGGACGGAGCTTCAAGACCTGGAATCGGCGCCAGCGGTCCAACAAACCAATTTCCAAACGGAAGGTGGTGACGATCCGTCGCTGCAACTGCCGCCAAGCCTACAGCCTCCGGTCGATGGCGACGAAAACATGGACATCTTCAACAATGCATTCGAAGACGCTCCGGCTACCAATCCCACCGAACCTCAAGACGCTCCCGTCCCGCCCGCGATGCCATTCGATCCCTCGGCACCAGCCGTGCCGGGACTGTCGATGCCTCAACTCGAACCAACCGAACCGGCCGAACCGGCTCCGCAGTCACCGCTGGAAAACCCGATGCGGGAACCGATGTCACCTAATGACCGCGGCCTCTTGCCGCCGGTTCAAGAAGCGGTCGAACCAAAACTCGAACCAGCCGATGAACCGGAGCTTTTTAACAATCCATTCACCCCCATGCCACGAGACAGCGATCGTCTGCCCGAACCACAAGCGGGTGCCCGAGCTCCAGGTGGGCAACTTCCCTTGGCTCCCGGCAGCGTTGCTGAATTCGATTGCGATCTGTTTCGTGATACGCTTCAAGCCCGCACGATCGATAAAATTTCTCTCGATATTTCTCCACCATTTCGCCCCGATGTTCTCGAACAAGACAAACTGGAACAGGAACGTCGCAAGTTTGCCGCCAAGCAACCCATCCGCGAATGGCGGTCTATGGATGGATACGTGATGGCTCGTGGCCGACTGCGGGACTTGGCTTACGAACAAGTTCTGATCGAAGCCGAACATGGCGGCATTGAAGAGATCCCCGTGAACCGAATCAGCGAAGGCGACCTGGCATACCTGACCGATTCGTGGGGCTTGCCAACCGAATGCCGCATTCGCCAAGAGGTCTATCGCCCACGTAATTGGACGCCCAGCCAGGTCGCTTGGAAAGCCTCGGGCCTGTGCCACAAACCGCTGTACTTCGAAGAGGTTAACCTCGAGCGATACGGCCATACCGCCGGGCCGGTTCTCCAACCGGTGCTCTCGTCGGCTCACTTCTTCGTCAACATCGCAGTGCTGCCATACAAGATGGGCATTCACCCACCAACCGAATGCCAGTACACCCTCGGCTACTATCGTCCAGGCAGTTGCGCTCCATGGATCGTACCACCTGTTCCCATCAGCCTCCGCGGTGCATTGGTTCAAGCCGCCGTGATGAGCGGAGTCGGCGCTCTGGTGCCATAGCACTCCAGCAGGCAGGTCGCCACCGAGCGATGATCGTTTGAGAGCTTCCAAAGCGACCGCCGTGGCCCGTTCAACCGTGGCCCGTTCAGCCTCGGTGGCCCGTTCAGCCTCGGGATTTTCCCGAGGCCGTTCAGACGCCATTCCTGGGGATCACGTGTTGTCTTGATCGACAAAAAATGCGTTGCTGATTTAAAAACGCATCGATGTCAAACTGCAACCAAAAATTCTCTTTGTCACTGGTCAGCCGAGTGCGGGTTTTGATCCGCGCTTCCCAGTCACCTCTAGCCAACCAGTGCTCCCACTTCACTTCGCCGATCGCACTACGAATTTCCTGGTGGTCGATACGGTAGGATTCCCGGCCAATGCTGGACCTTTCGAGATCGATCTCTCGCCACACTTGACGCCCGCGGCCTTTCCGTACTTCCAAGGCCGATTTCCCCGCTCCGATGTCACGGATCACTTTCCAGCTACGTTCCGTGCCGGCAATCGTCTCGGCTCGCGTCGGCGGCGCCGCGCGGGGTGGCGGAAAGCGGACGGTCGGTTCATCGCCGGATAAAAAGCGAATCGGCAATCTCGCGCGGCAGTTGTGGCTATGAATTTTAAGCGTCGTCTGCTCGGGAGGCAGCCACGCTTGCGGCCAATAACTGGTGCTGACCGCCAGCCGAACCCGATGCCCGCGGGGGAAAGTCTGCGCCAAAAAGTTCAGTGGGACTTCGACGGTGTATCGCTCGCCGGGCCGTAAAGACTCAGGCTGGGCATGGCCGTTTCGATGCGTCAAATTCAGCAGGCCATATGTTAAACGAGTTACCCGCCCATCGGGCAAAACATCGCTTAACCGCACGGCGACCATGGCGGTGGCTCGGTCCGACTCGATGTCCAATTCGACCACCGGGGCACCCACCAAGTGCAATGGTTCGGTCAGCGGAGGACTTTGAAACAACACCGCCCCGCCATCTTCTTCACGCTGATCATCCGGTAGGTCAGGCGGCGCCGATTCGCCACACCATTTCCCACCGAAATAACCGAGCGTCACGGGTGAGCAAATCGTGACCACGTTTCGCGACGTCGACTCATCCACCGCCAATGGGCTGCCATTGGCGTTCATCGCCAACGTGTAACGATCGGTCGTCAACTCGTACGTGCGAGTGCTCACATTGGGCGAGGGCCAACGCGGCTCCGAGATCCAGCATCCGGGGCGGTGCTCATAACCGGTGCTCGGCGGCATGGAATCTTGCAAGTAAATCCGCAGCATCGGTTCGGCATCGATTCCGGTCGGACGGCCCTTGAGATGATAATCCCACCAACGAAGGGTTTCCTGCAAGAAACCGATCGCCGGACCTGGCGAACCCAAATGCGGATACTTGTGCGCCCAGGGCCCGACCAACCCCAATCTGGCAACATCGGCTGGTAAATGTTCTAACAACCGAAACACACTATTGGTGTAAGGGTCGGCCCAACCACTGACGGCCATCACGGGAACCTGAACCCGCGAAAAATCTTCGCAGACACTGCCGTGTTTCCAATAAGCATCACGAGCTTGATGCGTCAGCCAGGGCACCAACCATGACGAAGCGGCCTCCAAACGCTGCATCCACATTTCTCGCCAACCGTCCCCGACGATTAGCGGATCTGGCGGCAAAGTCATATACCCCAACATGGTACCAGCCCAACTGAGGTTATCCCCCAGCAAGCAGCCACCCATGTAATGGACGTCGTCTGCATAACGATCGTCGGTCGAACAGATGGTAACGACCGCTTTCAACTGCGGTGGCTGCAAAGCGGCCAGTTGCAAACCGTTGAATCCACCCCAACTGATCCCCATCACGCCGCACCGCCCATCGCACCACCGCTGGGCTTCCAGCCACTGCAAGATCGCTAGCCCGTCGGCTAATTCAGTCTCCGTGTATTCGTCTTCCAGAACCCCTTCGCTGTCGCCACTGCCGCGGATATCCACGCGAACGCCGGCATAGCCGTGACCGGCATAATATGCGTGCGTCATGGTGTCCCGAGCCACCGTGCCGTCTCGTTTTCGGTATGGCAAATATTCCAAGATGGCGGGAACGGGATTCGACATCGCATCGGCGGGCCGCCAGATCTTTGCTGCTAGCCGGGTCCCGTCGGGCATTGGAATCCATTCGTTTTCAATCACGCAAATCGGATGCGGAAATTGAGAGACAAACTCGAGTTCGGACGGTGGAGCCTTTCCCCCAGCTGTCGTTGTGCCACTCATGAACTCAACGTGACCTCTTCAGGCGAAGGCAATTCAAGCTGGGCGCCGTCTAGACGAAAGTCCAATCGTTCGACCGCTTCGTTGTAGTGCGACAACAGTTCTTCCTCGCTGTCGGCACCCATGTAGATTTCGGCGATTTCCCAACTGTAACTGTCGGTATGCTGCTGTTCGGACAATTGCTGCCCCAACTGGACGCGTGGCCGAATCAACGTGCCAGGAAACCGCTGACAGACCGCTTCGATATCGGCATCGCCGGGCGTGCGCGTGACCATGGCATCTTTGGCAAACACTCGCAGCATGATTTTGGCGGCGATCGCAAACCGACCCTCACCATGCACGACTTGCGGATTTTCTCCCAGCGCTAAATCGGCGATAACCTTCATATTCGCATCGCCGTCAACCATCTGAAATTGGGGCGAATGACTTTGGCTGATACGAGGGTTGATCTCCAGCAACGAAAGCCGATCGCTCTGAGGATCCCAAAAATACTCGATGTTGAAAGCGCCACCATCAAACCCAATATGCTCCATCACGCGTTTGGATGCGTCTGCGATCCGTGCCTGAACGGTTCCCGGCAATTGAGAAGGGTATTGGTAGCGATGGAACGCGGAATGTTCGGGATACCGCACCGAGTCGACGATGCCGTGCAAATGCGTCTGGCCACCAAATCGATAGCCTTCCGCGGTGCAAGCCAAAGGGACCAACACATCTTCTTCGGCGAGAAACATCCGCAGCGCATGGGGCTTGGTCAGGAAATTAGGCAAGGGGATATTGATCTGGTCCAGCAAAACTTGCAGCGGCTTGGCAAAGCGATCGACTTTCTGATCCGCTTCCTGCATCGCTTGTCGCAAGGCATCGAGAGAATCGACGCGGAACGCCAACTGCCCCAACACACCCTTAACCGGCTTGATCCAAAAAGGCGCTGTCAAACCCGCTTCGCCGGTCAGCCGATCCCAAGCTTCCCGCGGTGACTCGTCCAGACCGAGATGGCTGAAAGCGGGCACAAAGTCGGGCACCACTTCCTGCTGCAACTTGCGACTCCAAAATTTGTGCTCGCATTTCAGCACCGCCTCGACCGAAGGCGAAGGCAACTCGAATTCCGCACACAGAATGGGCGCGAGCAAAGAGACGGGAAAGTCGTAAAAGACCAGCAAGCCATCGATACTGCCATCGAAACACCGCAACCGCCGCCGCGCCTCCGCCAGCGTTTCCTCAACACCATGGCTATCGGCCGAAGAATCCTGCCATGCCATCAAGCTGTGAAAGTTATAACCGTACTTCGCGCTCAGTGGCCTGAGGTGATGCTGTTCGTTAAACGGATCATCCCCCAACACGAAGATATTCTTGTCTCTTGTCGCTCGCTTCGGTTTTGTCTCCATCGGCTGGACCTTTGTTCTTGCTCAACCTGTTCGCGACGAATGCCCCGCAAACCCGATGGATCGCGCGCCCCGTCGCCACGAAAACAGCTCTCGCAAACGTTGCGCCAACCAACCGCTTCGTTGGACCGACTGCTGGAGATAAACACTCACGGTCATCGGATAGCGTTAGCGACGGTTCATTCCAGCAAGCACCGGGGCGAACGCTGGGGTCTGCAAAGATGAGCCTTGGCAGAGCGTTGTTGGCTTTCCCGGTGGTTTCCCATCGCGACGTCCCGGGCCAAACTCACACCGACTGCGGGCTTCCGCGTTGCAAGTCGACGCCCCAGCTTTCCAGCAAGGTCGCTTGATTTGCGTTGCGGTCGACTTCCCGCAGCGCTTCGAGGCAACGATCGAGCCGATACATGGCGGTATCCGAGGGCCGTTCGGTTGCCGCTAGTGCGCGCATCTGACGTCGAAAATGTTGGACCGCGATGCCAAACACTTCGCGCATCCGTGCCCGGCGTGGCGCCGCATCCTTGCCGGCTTCGTTGACATAATCGGAGACGATTTTGGCTAGCGAGACGCCATCGATCAGCGATCGATCAAGCAGATTGGTAAACACGCTGCGAAACTCGCCTGCATCTTCCCCCAGTAAGCCAGCGGCTTGATGGACATCACCACCGGACAATTCCAGCGCTTGCTCGGCTTCCTGGACATCGGCAATCTCGACCCCATGCCGTCGCAGCAGTTCCACCGCGGCTTGCCCCTCAGGCGGCGCGAAGCGAATTGTGCGACAGCGGGAACGGATGGTCGGCAGTTGCCGCTGTGCACTGGTGCCAATCAGGATGATGACAGCCGCGGCCGGTGGTTCTTCCAATGTTTTCAGCATACAGTTTGCCGCTTCGATGCTGAGGGAATCGGCATCATGAATGATGCCGATTCTTCGGCGGCCACGAAAAGGCCGCAGGTGAATGTCGTGGCAGAACCCCTCCTGCATCCGTGCCTCACGCCGCCCGATCAGCAACTCCACCGGGAGGCTCGATTTGTCGGCCGGTTTGGCAACTTGCAACCAATCGGGATGCGTATCCGCTTCGACCTGGACGCATGCTTCACATTGACCACAGGGCTGCATTTCGCTTGCCGGGTTCACTTCGCAAAGCAGCGTCTTGGCCAACAGCATGGCAAACGTTTGCTTGCCAACGCCGCGTGGCCCGACAAACAGAAAAGCACCGCCCAGGCGACGCTTTGCAATCGCGTGAGCGAACCATTCGCGCTGTTGTTGATGGCCGAGTAACTGATCCCAATTCATACCAATCTGATTCGCCTATCAATAAAGGAACGCGGTCGGAGCTATGCGTGCAGGACCGGCATGACGGCGGCGCGGATTGCCTCCTGCATGGCTGCCACACTTTGGGTCGCGTCAACGATGCAAGTATTGGCTCCGCTGCGTGGCAGTTCGTTGCGAAACGCCTCGCGAACTTGCTCGAGGTAGGCGACGCCACGGGCTTCCATCCGATCGGCAGGTCCGGTCAAGCGACCGAATGCGGTGGCGGCTGGTAAGTCTAACAAAATAGTCAGTTCAGGCTGCAAGCCTCCCGTCGCGATGTGGCCTAATTGCCAAAGCAACTCGGGAGCCTCGTCCCCACCGACGCTCTGGTACACCACGTTGGCCAGCAGAAAACGATCGGAGACCACCGTCTGCCCCGCCTCCAGCGCCGGCCGAATGCGCTCTTCGACCAGTTGGCTGCGAGCGGCCATGTAGAGCAATGCCTCGGTTCGGCGATGCATGACCAGCTCGGAATCAAGCAGCAGCCCGCGGATCGCCTCGCCAGGAGCGGTGCTGCCGGGGTCGCGCACCGAAACGACATCCCGCCCCGCGGCGCGCAGCCAAGCGGTCAACAGAGTGATCTGAGTCGACTTGCCAGCACCATCGATGCCGTCCAGGGTAAGAAACATGGATTGCCGCCGCACAGTCAGCGAGTGAAGAAACTAATAATCACGGTAGGTCCTGGTCAGTTCACTGTCGGGAGTGAACCCATCGGGATTGCCGACGACTGGCAGGTGGGTGTAATCCGAAACAAACCAACGATCCTCCAACTTGCGACAGCGAAAGATCACTCGGCGAGAGACTTTGGCATTTGAAAACGAACCCCTGCTGTGACTGACAACCACATTGGCCGTGATATCGACCACCGCTTCGGGCGGCACGGCACCTGACACAAAAGTAATGGAACGAAACTGCCCGACGGAAGCCTGTGAAAAAATATAATTCGGCAGTTCCGTCTCGGCTCGCTGGCGGATGTCGGGCAACTGCGGATCGATCGACTCCAAGACGGTATCGACGTCGTTGGCTTGCACCGCGGTCGCCGTATTAGTGACCAACTGCATGATTTGCTCGCGGTCGGTTTCCCACACCGAGGCCAACCAGAACCCGCCTGGAATCAGCACTAAAAAAACGATGCCCATCACAGCCAACGCTCGCTTACCCGACTGCATCCAACCATACAGGCAAGCCGCCGCGATGATCGATAACAAGATCGCCAGCAAGACCGGTTGTTCCGCCAGCAAACGCGACATAGGGGTCTCGCCAGTCAGGGGCTTGGAGGAAATGTGCAAACGGTGACGAAAAGCACGCTGCGGGATCGACCTGAAGCAAGACCGGCCGGCTGCGGGTGTTCGCGAGGCTCCGCTGAGTCCTGGCCGTTGCAACGCCAAGGGACGTTGCAACTTCCGTTGCCTGCTCCATTCGCCAGGCAAAATTCACTCGGCAAATTTCACCAGGCAAGCTGAACCGCTAAACGCAGCACCCGTTTTCGTAACGTTCCTTAACGAGTCGGAAACAACGATCCAGCATACCGCGCCGCACCACCAAGTTCTTCTTCGATGCGAAGCAGTTGGTTGTATTTCGCCATGCGGTCGCTACGGCTGGCCGAGCCGGTCTTGATCTGCCCGGTCGATAAGGCAACTGCCAAGTCAGCGATCGTGGAATCTTCGGTCTCGCCGCTGCGGTGGCTGCTGATGCTGGTGTAGCCATTGCGCCCGGCCAACTGAATCGCATCGATGGTTTCGGTCAAGGTTCCGATCTGATTGACTTTGATCAGAATGCTGTTGGCGATACCTTCGTCGATTCCGCGTTGCAGACGTTCCACGTTGGTAACGAACAAATCGTCGCCAACCAGTTGGACTTTATTACCAAGCTTTTGCGTCATCAACTTCCAGCTATCCCAGTCATCTTCGGCACACCCATCTTCGATGCTGCAGATCGGATATTTGTCGCACCAAGCGGCCATGAAATCGACCATCTCGCTGCCCGACAATTCCTTGCCGTCGATTTTGTAGCGCCCGGTCGAGCTGTCGTAGAACTCGGTCGAAGCGACATCGAGGGCGATGAAGATCTGTTCGCCAGCGGTATATCCCGCCTTCTCAATGGCCTGCAGAATCAAATCGAGAGCTTCTTGGTTGCTGCCCAAGTCGGGAGCGAATCCACCTTCGTCACCAACGGCGGTGTTGAGCCCTTTGTCGGCCAAGACTTTTTTCAAGTGATGGAAGATTTCCGTGCCCGCTCGCAGTGCCTCGCTGAAACAATCAAAGCCCAGCGGCATGACCATGAACTCTTGGATATCGACCGAGTTGTCGGCGTGCTCGCCGCCATTGACGATGTTCATCATCGGAGCGGGCAACAAATGAGCTCCGACGCCCCCCATGTAGCGATACAAGGGCTGTTGTGTGTAGCTCGCTGCGGCTCGGGCGGTAGCCAAAGAAACTCCCAATATCGCGTTGGCACCGAGGTTCTTTTTATTGGGCGTGCCATCGAGGTCCAGCATCGCTTGGTCGATCGCCCGCTGGTCCAAGGCATCGTAGCCCATCAAGGCATCCGCAATTTGGGAATTTACGTTGCTGACGGCGGTTAAAACGCCTTTTCCCATATAAACGTTTTTGTCGCCATCTCGCAATTCCCAAGCTTCGTGAGCTCCGGTGCTGGCACCACTGGGGACCGCAGCGCGACCAACACTCCCATCGATCAAAGCAACTTCGCACTCAATCGTGGGGTTTCCGCGGCTGTCAAGGATTTGGCGGGCGTGGATCGAATCGATCAGACTCATGGCTATTCCGTGGGGGTTTCAAAATAATGGGTTTGGCCATCACCGAGGCCTGCGATTGGCATTTTGCCCGAACCTCGCGTGACTGGCTAGCAGGCACGGTGGAACTGGCGCTTTAGGCACGGCGTATCGATACATTCCTCACCATTGAACCACTGCACACATTCTGCGTCATTATCTGCACACTTTGTGCGGCCAAGCGCAAGTGGCGTTTGACTTTTCGATGGCAAAACGTACAGATCGATAGTGAGTTCAGTTTTAAAGGGTCGCTTCGATGGGCAGTAAGGGTGAAGAGAGATGGTTGAATTTTTCCTGGCTTTAGTTTGTGGATTGAGCGGGCTGGTCGCTGGTTATTTCCTGCGCAACGCGATGTTGGCGACCGAGCCCATCGAGGAGCCGCGGGAAGAAAGCGAACAAGCCACTTCAAGCGTCGAAACTTTGGACCGCAATCGCTTGAACCAAGTCGCCGAACAGCTTCGCACCCTGACGGCTCGAGTGGCCGCCGATGTCGACGAACACCAGTCCATCGTGCAGAAAGCGAGCAATGTGCTGTGCGATTCGGATGCGGACCCCACTCCCGATTCGATCATCGATACGGTTTCGGAACTAGTCAAAGCCAACCAGGAAATGCAAACTCGGCTCGACCAAGCTCAGGAACGGATTCATGAGCAGGCAGAGCAGATTCAGACGGCCGAACAGAAAGCGACCACCGATGCCCTGACCAAGCTTCGCAATCGCCGCGCGTTTGACGAATGTGTCGAACGATGCCACCGCAACATCACTCAAAAAGCAAGCACGCTCATGCTGTTGGACGTGGATCACTTCAAGAAGTTCAATGACACCTATGGGCACTTGGCGGGAGACGAAGTATTGCGACGCGTCGCCTCGCTGCTCAACGCTCGACTTTCCGAAGTCGGTTTCGTCGCGCGTTATGGTGGAGAAGAATTTGCCGTCGTTTTTGAAGGACAAGAGATGACGGCTTGCCGGACGTTTGCCGAGTTGACTCGTCGCGCGATTGGCGAAAGAGAAATTTTGTTTGAGGGCCAGTGTTTGCGTGTCAACGCCTGCGTCGGCTTGGCCGAACTGCAAGCGGGAGAAAGCGTTTCACAGTGGATCGAGCGTGCCGACAAGGGCCTGTACAAGTCAAAGCAAGCGGGACGCAACTGCGGGCACTGGATGGATGGTGATAAACCGATCCCGCTCACTGCAAACACCAGCGTTCCTTCGCCTCTGTCGGCGAGTCGCGTAAAGCCAGCAACGGCGCGCCCCCAATCGTCTGCTCAGGAAATCGGCATGCTCGAGGTTTCGGACGAGGAAGCGGCAGAACTACCTGACGAACTTAAAATGAAAGAGCTGTTTACGCGGTTGACCGAACGGCTCTCCAAAGTCAGCGTGGAACTGTTCGTGCTGGTCATCCATCGCGACCAAGAGGATGGCACGGCCGCCTCCGACAAAACGATCTTGCGAGTCATTCGCGCCGCAACGCGATCGTTGGACTACATCGGTCAACTCGATTGCGGCGATATCATCATCTGCATGCCAAGCGCGAACGAAACGAGTGCCGTCGAACGGGCTCAACGCATTCGCGCTGCTGTAGAGCACTCGCCGGTAGTAGGCGATGACGGCCCTCTGACGGTCAGCATCGGCATCGCCTGTGTCAGCGAAGACGACCACTATGAGCAGGTGAAGATGTTGGCGAAGGAAGCCGCTTCGGAAAGCTTGCAAGCTGGCGGCAACCAACTTTCCGTCCGCCGCGCCCAACCGGTATAGCGATCAAGGTGCTTGCTGATTTGCATGCCCGCACCAGAACCTTTTTTTAGACTTTTCAGATTATCTTCGAAAGTCGCCTTGACCGCAAAAACGTCCTCCGCGTATCTTCCTCTCATCGTGGTTGAGACGAGCTCGCAAGGGTTTGCCCTCGGCCACGATAGGGTTTGATGAAAGCGGTCTCGCATGGGTGCTTCGGCGCTGCGGACACGACCTCAGATGACAATTTGCACGGATGTGAAATTGCCATTGGCCGGCTTTCCGCTCAAACGTTCTGCTCGACGTTTGGATGACGCAAGGATGCGTCTGAAACTCGTCGAAATGAAAAACCACCGGCTCCCGGATCTTTAGCGCGCTGTCCTCCGCCCCCCTGGGACACGTACTATCCGGGGGCTTTTTTTATGCGCTGGCAATAGCCGACAACAAGCTATAATGGCGTTCTCTTGTTCACTCCCCACTATTATGCCGGGCCGTGCGGGCTCTCCCCGCTGCCCGTTCAAGGACCCTTTCCATGCAGATCCCCGGCCTTCATCGTCGCCGTTTTTTACAAGCTTCCGCCGGTGCCGCTGCGATTGCCGTGACGCGTCCCGCCCTGGCTGCGGCTAACCAGGAAATTCGCGTCGGGATCATCGGCGCTGGGGGGCGCGGCAAAGAACTTGCCGGCGCTTTTTCCAAAACCGACGGCGTCAAAATTGTAATGGTGGCCGATCCCGATCAAAAGCGCGCCGCGTCGCTAGCCGAAAAACACAACGCATCGGCGGTTACCGATTTGCGTCGCGTCTTCGAAAACTCCAACGTCGATGCGGTGGTGATCGCGACGTGTAATCACTGGCACTGCTTGGCAGCGATCTGGGCGCTCGATGCCGGCAAGCACGTGTATGTGGAAAAGCCACTCTCTCACACCCAGTGGGAAGGTCAACAACTGGTCGCTGCGGCCAAGGCGAGCGGCTTGGTCTGTACGATTGGGACCCAGCAACGCAGCGATCCGATGCAGGCCGAAGCGAAACACTTTTTGCATGACGCTCGCTCGCTAGGCAACATCCAATATGTCCAGGCCAACCGCTTGGGACCTCGCGCCAGTATCGGACGGCAAGCTACCGCTCTGCAGCCCCCCTCCGAAGTCGACTACGAATTGTGGCTGGGACCTGCCGCCAAGGAAGCGATCTATCGCGAGAAATTGCACTACGACTGGCATTGGAACTTTAACACCGGCAACGGGGAAATGGGCAACTGGGGAGTCCATATTCTCGATGACGTCCGCAACGTCGCCTATCAAGATTCCGCGACCACTCCCTCTCGCATTGTCGCCGCCGGCGGACGTGTCGCTTGGAACGATGCGGGCAACACTCCCAATGTGCACTACGCAGTGCTGGAAACCGATACCTTTCCGACACTGATGGCGCTCAGCAACCTCCGCGCCACGCCTGCTGGCAAGGGCAGCTGGAGTTGCCCGATTCACCCGCGTGTCAAGAATCCCGGCAGCGGTTACGTCGTCGTCTGTGAAGGAGGCTACTTCTGCGGGCAGCGACAATCGGCAACCGCCTATGACTCCGCAGGCAAAGTGATCCGCACGTTCCGAGGTGGCAATATTGTTCCGCTGCACGTCAAGAACTTCATCGATGCGGTGCAGGCCAACGATCCTGCGATGCTGAACGCGCCGATCGAAAATGGTCATCACAGCAGCGGTTGGTGCAACTTGGCAAACGTCGCTTTCCAAGTGGGCCAGTCGTACAATCGAGAACAGTTGCTTCAAGGCACGGGACTAGACGCTTGGCCGACCTTGGTCGAGCAGATGGAAGCACAACTGAAACCCTTTAACGTGTCAGCCAACGATTTGGTTTCTAGCATCGTACTGACACACGATCCGAAAACGGAACAGTTCACCGGCGAAGGTGCTGAACGAGCCAACGCGATGCTCAGACGGACTTACCGCGATGGCTTTGAAGTACCACAACGGGCACAAGCCTAAAGTGAAGCTTCGCTAGGATACTCTTTCATAGCAGGCCGTCTCAGACGCTTTTGCCCTGCAGATGAGCTTCCTTTTCTCACGAGAACTGCCGCACTGCGGCAGTTCTTGCTCCGCGCCGCGAAAGGTTTCGGTAACCGTCCAACAAGAAACTTCTGACGACGCGGAATCCCCTTCCGCAGTGATGCATTAAATCCAAGCAACCGCCACGGCCGATCCATTCGAAACCTTGGATGGGGGCTCGATGTCGATGCACCGGGCCTCTGCAATTTGACGGCAAAAGTCCTCAAGTGCCCAGGCAAGGAAGCCCTGCGGTTGAATCAAATCATATTGCGCAAACAGGAATAGGTCGCCGCTCCGGTAATTGGCAACGCGGGTGGAGTCCGGCACAATAGTCCTACTGATTCCAGATCGCTAAACCACTTCGACATGCTGCGAAAGCCTGCAATCCGATTGTCTGCAGGCTTTCCGCCTGCTGGCTTTCTTGGGCAATCCGTCGCACCGTTGCTACATCGTTTTTGCTTGGGGGTTTGGTTTTGCGAGAGGTGTTACAACCCCTTTGCCATGGTGGACCGATCGACGTGTTGGAATTTATTTGGAATGACGGCGGACGAGCCGCGGCAGGGTTTGTGGGCCTAGCAGGCGATTGTGTGACCCGTGCGATTGCCATTGCGACAGGCACCAGCTACCGCGATATCTATCGTGAATTAGGAGAAGCGTCGAAGAAGTCGCCTCGTGGTGGAGTGGTTACAACCGTCGCGGAGACGTACCTCAAGCAACGAGAGTGGCAGTATTACCGTGGGAGCCTCTCCGAACTCGCTTCAGCAGTCTTGCCCAAAGGGGTTGTGATCGTTCAATTAGCCGATCCGACTCAGTACCGTAGTGGGCATTTCTGCACGGTCATCGACCATGTCGTCCACGATACGTGGAACGCCAGCGAAGATGACGAGCTATGCGTAGTCGGCTTCTGGACCCCGCCGGTGGTCATTGGCGAACCAACGCCGGGCAACCGTTCGACGCTGCCGTCGGCCGGGTGTGCTCAACCAGTCAGCGCTGAGCAGACGTTAACGCAAAAAGAGTTCGACAAGGTCTTGCAGCGTCTGCGCGCGCTGGACAACACGGCCAATAATTCGGCCAGTACCGAAGGGGAAAAACGCAATGCCCTGAGGATGATGCAGAACCTGATGCTGCGGCACAACATGACTCGGGACGACATCACCGAGGGTGACAATGTCGAGAGTATGTGCTTCACTCGCATTGCCTGTCCCGTCAATGGACGGCGAGCCTGTGCTTGGGAAAAGAGCTTGGCGGCCTACTTGGTTCAGCAGATCTTTCCTCTGACAAGCTGGTACGTGGCGGCGAAGGGCAATCGAACGCTGTTTTGGTTTTACGGGCCTGTGGATGAGGTCCGAAACTGCATCGGTTTGTTTCGTGAGATGTTGTTGACCATTGCGGCTTCGGCACAGCTTCAGTACGGCGGATACTCGCGTGGCAGTGGCGCTTCTTATGCGGAGGGCTATGTGCATGGCCTGCCAAGAGAGAACTCGGGATCGCCACAGGCAGCGCAGGCGGAGCAAACGGCATTGATCCAGAATCGAGCGTTAGTCGTCCAACAAGCCGCGCGCAATTGGCTGCGGCTGGAATGCGGCCTTCAGTTGGCAACGCAGCGAGGAAGGGGACGGGATAAACATGACCCCGCAGCGGCCAACCGCGGCAAACAACATGGAGCCAAACACAACATGGCGGACGCTAAAGGCCAGAAAAGAATCACATCGCGATAGGTACTGCTCAAGCGGCTAAAGAGCGGCGAACCAATCGTTGTTGACTCAGCCGTTCAGCGACGCAAAATCTTGGCCATCTTTTTTAAAATCCAAGGGTCTGGCAAGCCTTCGGTTTCCAGCACCAATGCTACAAAATTGTCCGCTAACACTTCTTCAGGATGGATGATGTACCCGGTGTTGCCGCCGATCTGCCGACGAAAATCTGCCAACGTCGGCGACAACCAAAGCGGCTGCCCTTGCTCTTCAGCAGCCTCGTAATCACCTTGCTCGTTCGGCACTACCTGCAACAGCTGAAATTTCAGGTAAGCGAACATCGAACGGGATTCTTCGGGATCATAGGGCGAACTGGCGAACAACACGGGCGCGACGTGACGTTGTTCATGCTTGGCCAACTGAACCGTCATTACATGCTCGATAACCGGCGCATCGGGGTTTGTCAGCCGCCGTGACTGCCACTCCGCAGGCAGTTGGATCTCATTGCTCGGACGAAAGCCGAGCACGGCGTACAGTTCATCGCGGAGCTTTGCGTCGGTTCGCGAGACCACATGAAACAGCTCGTGCAGCAGTAACTTTCGCAGTGCCCGCGGTGGCAATTCGATTTTCGAACGCGGCAAAACGATCGCATTGGACCGCGTGTAAGCTGCCTCCCCTTCCTCACGCCCCGTTGTCTGCACAAGTTCAACCTTGGACAGCTTGGGAAATGACATGCCGGATAACGGTGCTGCCAAATCCTGCAGCACCGCGCTCAGTTTCGCTTGCTGATCGGGCTGCCAGGGGCGAACCTGTTGCGAAACAAATTCCAGATAGCTTTCGTTCGACACCTCCGTGGGCGACTGCATCCGTGCCTGCCGATCGAAGGTGCTTAGTCGGCTAACGAAGGCATCCCGTGCCCCCAAAATTTTTCTTCCGGTCGCGGGTTCCGCAAACACGAACGACAGCTTGCCAACCTCGACGACCGGTGGCTCTGCCGTGGCGGAAGCAGGTACCGCCAACAGCATTAGCATGGCGAATCGATATCGGAACATTGTCAACGACCTGTTGAAAAGCAAGCAGATGGATCGGATCAGTTGATAGTTGCACAAACCTGCTTGGCGGCATCAATGGTTTGTTCGATGTCGGCTTGGCTGTGAGCGCGACTGAAGAAGAGGGCTTCGAATTGGCTGCAAGGCATGTAGACCCCCTGACCGATCATGCCCCAGAAGTATGCTGCGAACCGCTCTCGGTTGGAGCGATCGGCGTCGGACCAATTGTGAACCGGAGCATCGTTAAAGAACAGTGTCATCATGCTGCCAACGCGTTGCAGTTGGTGCGGCAAGCCAGCCGAAGCCGCGGCATCGGCGAGCCCTTCGCCGAGCATTGCCCCGAACCGTTCGAGTTGTTCGTAGGGGGGATCCTCCTTCAGAATTTGCAGGGTGGCTTTGCCAGCCGCAACCGCAACCGGATTTCCGCTCAGCGTACCGGCTTGAAAAATGCGTCCCGCAGGGAGAACCTGCGACATGATCTCTTCGCGTCCACCGTACGCTCCCAGCGGCATGCCTCCCCCGACGATTTTACCCAGCGTGGTCATGTCGGGAGTCACTCCAAACAATTCCTGTGCCCCACCCAATGCTAACCGAAAACCGGTCATCACTTCATCAAAGATCAAAATCGTGCCTGCATCGGTCGTCAGCTTCCGCAGCGTTTGCAGGAACCCAGCTGCTGGCGGGACACACCCCATGTTCCCGACGACCGGTTCCAGAATCACAGCGGCCACTTCACCTTCGTGTTCGGCCAACGCAGCGGCCACGGCGTCGCTGTCGTTATAGGGCAACACAATCGTGTCTTGGCTGGCACCGGCGGTCACCCCTGGCGAATCGGGTACGCCCAGCGTTGCCGCACTGCTGCCGGCGGAAACGAGCAAGCTATCGACGTGACCGTGATAATTGCCGGAGAACTTGATGACTTTGCTTCGTCCCGTTGCGCCACGCGCCACGCGGACCGCACTCATCGTCGCTTCGGTACCCGAGTTCACCAACCGCACACGTTCAATGCTGGGCACTGCGGCGATGACTTGTTCCGCCAACTCCGATTCGGCTTCTGTGGGAGCCCCATAGCTGGTGCCGCGTTTCACAGCTTGCTCAATGGCGTCGATCACTTGAGGATGAGTGTGCCCCAGAATCATTGGTCCCCAAGAACCGATGTAGTCAAGGTACTTGCCACCATCGATGTCCTCCAGCCATGCGCCGTGAGCCTGCTTGATGAACAAGGGCGTGCCGCCAACGGCACCAAATGCACGAGCCGGACTGTTGACGCCGCCCGGCATCAGCTGGCTAGCGCGTTGAAAGGCAGCTTGGCTGGCCGGTCCGGCCGCGGGAGACGTTTTGGCTGTCGAGTAAGTCATGACCGAGGTTTTTTTAATGAAAGGAAACAGACGGTGTGAGAACCTGCCACGGTGACTTCACCGAACAGAGTGAACGCCGAGCAGTTCATTGGCTCAGCAAATTAATTGGCCCAGCAGTTTACAGGGGGGATCATGTTGCTTTGGTGATGCCTTCGAATAAGCGAGATCCGACACGAACAATCGTCGCACCCTCAGCAATCGCCGCCGGAAAATCGCTACTCATTCCCATGGATAGTTCGGGTAAGTCCATCCCCAGTTCGCTTTGCCAAGTATCCCTGATCTGGCGCAATCCCGCAAACTGTTGTCGACATTCTTCGGGCGAAGCATTCAGTCCCGCCATTCCCATCAGGCCCACAAACTGCAGCCCCTTCCACCTCCGAGCTTGCTCCAAAATCTGCCGTCCAGCGTTAGGCAACAAACCCGTTTTGGCTTCGTCTCCGGTGAGGTTGATTTCTAGCAGCGCCTGCAGCGTATCGGTTGTTTCGTCGAGTGAGGCTTCCAAGGTCGACGCCAATCGCAGACTGTCGACACTGTGCATGAGGTCCAACCATGGGATCGTTCGCCGGAGCTTGTTACGTTGCAGATGACCAATTAGGTGCCAACGCACGGCCTTGGGGTCGACTGCGTACCGCTGCATCCAAGCGGTCTTGTCCCACAGCACTTGCGGTCGGCTTTCCCCCAAATTCAAGCACCCCGCTTCGACTAGACAGGCTGCGGTGGGAGCATCCACGTATTTGGTGACTCCGACGATGCGAATTTCGTCGGCTCGGCGACCCGCTGCCTCGGCAGCGTCGGCGACATCGGCTTGCAGCGACAGCCAGTTATCGCGAATGACTGCCGCGTTGTTGCGATCCAATTCAATTTGAAACAGAGACATAACGTCATCGTTAGGAGAAGCAAGAGAATAGGCAATCGCTGGCAACCTTTAGCAGCCATCGCCACTAAGAGACCACGCCAGCGGACCGCATCATTTTTAACAGGACGGCGTCAAATGGCACATCGGTCGTCGCTCGAGTAAGGCTCAGCCCATAGGTCCGGCAATACTGCTGAATGTCTCGATTAAAATTCTCGAATAGTTTTTCGTACTGCTCGATGCGAGCCTTGGTGACCACGACATGCCGTTGCTGTTGCGATTCCACATCATGCAGTTCCAGGTCGCCAACCCACGTCGGATGCGCCTCTTCCTGCGTGTGGACCTGAATCACATGCGGCTCGAAGCGTTGGTGCCGCAAGCGATCGATCCCTTGTCGAAAACCGGCTTGATCAAACAGGTCGCTAATCACCAGCACCAAACCGGTACGTGGTGCGCGGCGTCCAAAGTCGCTCGCGACGGCTGCCAAGTCGGTGCCCCTGCCGCCGGTCTTTAAGCCTTCTAAAAACTTGAGCAGACCGAGCACGTTTTCTTTGCCGCGCATTAATGGCAACGTTGCCTTGATACGTTCATCGTACGCGATCAGGCTGACGCGATCAAAATCGGACAGCGCCACGTATCCCACCGCCGCGGCAATTTGACGCGCAAAGTGAAACTTATTGGGCTGGCCTGTGTTCATGCTCTCGCTGGCGTCGAGCAAAACATAAACCGGCAGATCCTGTTCTTCTTGAAAGCGTTTCAGCAATAGATCGCCATGCCGAGCGTAGACGTTCCAATCGACGTATCGCAAGTCATCGCCGCGCATGTAGTCGCGATGCTCAGCAAACTCGACACCGCCGCCAAGCTGCTTACTGCGACGCTGGGCAAGCAACTGGCCTTTGAATACGCGTTTCGATAACAGCGAAAGGTATTCTAGACGCTTTAGGAAATCAGAATCAAACATGCCACTCGATCAGGGTTGTTTCTCGTTCAGTAGCAAACCGCCACCACAAGTCGATGTCTTGCGGCACTGGGCAAAGCACGCCAAGTGGTTAAGCCAAAATCTTTTGGTGGACCGCTCCATGCACATCCGTCAAGCGAAAATCGCGGCCTGCGTAGCGGTAGGTTAACCTAGTGTGATCGAAGCCCAGCAGATGCAAAATCGTCGCGTGCAGATCGTGCACGTGCATGCGGTCTTCCACCGCCTTTAAACCAATCTCGTCAGTCCGGCCATGAACATGACCGCCACGGACTCCGCCGCCAGCCATCCAGATCGAAAATCCGTCGTGATGGTGATCGCGCCCCGGCTTCGGCCCCGCCGGCAATTGCACCGTCGGTGTCCGTCCCATTTCGCCGCCCCACACCACCAGTGTGTCATCCAGCATTCCCTGCTGCTTGAGATCGGTCAACAAGGCAGCCAGCGGCGTATCGGCTTCCTTGCACAGCCGACGATGATTGACATCGATATTGGCATGGGAATCCCAGGGCTGCCCCGCACCATGATAAACCTGCACGTAGCGCACCCCACGCTGTGCCAGTCGTCGGGCAATCAGCAACTGCCGACCTTGCTGCGTGTCTCCATACAGTCCCCGAATCGATTCAGGCTCTCGAGCCACGTCAAACGCCTCGCGCGCTTCGGCCTGCATGCGAAAGGCCAGTTCGAGCGACTCGATGCGAGACTCCAACTGGGCGTCGCCCGCGCGTGCCGCCAAGTGATCGCGATTGAGTGCTTGAATCAACTGCATCTGGCGCTGCTGTTGACGATGAGGCAAAAAATCGTTGCGGATATTGGCAACCAGTTGATCAGGATCGGCGTGCTGCGAATCGACGTAGGTGCCTTGAAAAATTCCCGGCAGGAACGCGCTCCGCCAGTTCGCGGTCGCTGCGGTTGGCAAACCGCGTGGGCACATCACCACGAATCCGGGCAACGATTGGTTTTCGGTGCCTAAACCGTACATCGTCCAGGAACCGAGGCAGGGACGGGGGCGGACAATGTCCCCGCAGTTCATCATCATTAACCCCGGTTCATGATTCGGAACGTCGGTGACCATCGAGCGAATGAGGCACAGATCATCGGCGTGCCGGGCAAGCTTCGGAAACAGCTCGCTGATCTCAAGTCCCGATTGCCCGTGCCGTTTGAACTTGAAAGGCGAAGCATGCGCAACGCCCCCTAACCGACGGTCCTTCCGCATCTCGGGATCGATCGATTTGCCGTGGAATTTTGCCAACGCGGGCTTCGGATCAAAGGTATCGATCTGCGAGGGGCCGCCGTTAGCGAAAACGTGGATCACCCGTTTGGCGCGGGGTGCAAAATGAGGCTGTCGAATTGCCAACGAAGTCGGTGCTTCGTTCGCAGTCACTTCTCCGCTCAGCAAGTCCGCTAGCGCAAGCGCCCCCAACCCCATCCCGCTCCGCTGCAATAGCAAGCGTCTGGACATCATCAGGCTTGGCGGCAGAGAGATCCCCTGGTCGCGTTCGGCAAACGTAGTCATCGCAATTAATCCAGATATAGAAATTCGTTCGTTAACAGCAGCGCCTGCGCAAACTGCTCCAGCGGCGTCAGAGGTGGAGGTGGCGGGGCCTTAAAGTCGACTTTGCTGTCCCAAACTTGCCCGGCCAAAGCGCCGTCAACGCCTTCGATTTTCAGCGACCACAAAAAAGCATCCGAGGAAGCATGCCGACGGCAGTCGACAACCAATTCCAAATGGTCCCCCGGACGGACCGTTAAATTGAGTGAACGAAGCGACGCTCGAGCATTCTTCAACGTCTGCTCTTGGTGGACAGTTCCGTCTGGCAAAACAAGCCGCATCGTGATCCCATCGCCAGCATCCCGCTGATGTTGAACCTCGCCCGACCATTTGACCGTTCCCTCGCCTGGAGCGGTCCAGCGCAAGATGACCGCGTGTTGGGCGTCGCGACCCGGATGCGCTCCAGCGGCGGTGACTCGTAGATGTCCCAGTTGGCTGTCAGGAAAATCGGGCCCGACCTGAAACAGCTTGCCAGTCCAAAACGGCAACGCTGTCAGTGGCTGATCGCTTATCGTCCGATCGATCGGTCCATAACCGTACTGCCAAGCTGCAGCTTCGTGAAGCGTCTCGGAATCAACCGGTCCACTCAAAAACTGCTCCGCCAACCGACGCTCGTTGGCCGTGGGCCGACGGGCAAACAAACGACGATACAAAGCTTCCACAATCGTGGCACGATCAGCGGCAGGAACTTCCTCTTGAACGCTGGTCGCCAACTGCTTCGCACACTGTGCGACAAAGGGATGGTTCATCGCAAAGAGCGACTGTTGGGGGATGGTTGTTTCGGATCGCGAGGCCGAAGAAGAAAACGGCGAAGCAAAATCAAACGTTCGCAAAATTGGATCTAACTCCACGCGATCGACATAGGCATACACGGTTCGGCGATGAGTAAACGGCGTTTTCGACAAAGCAACGGAACGTCCTCCGACCTGAAGATCGAGCGTTCCCGCGGCAGCCAACAGGGCATCTCGCATCGCTTCGAAATCGAGGCGGCGGCGCTTCTGACGCCATAACAAACGATTCTCTGGATCGAGTTGCTCCGCCTCCGCATTCGGCGTACAAGCTTGCCGATAAGTCTGACTGGTTAGAATCGAGCGATGTAATGCCTTCAGTGACCAGCCCTCATGAAGGAAGCGATAGGCCAAATGGTCGAGCAGTTCGGGATGGCTGGGCGGTTCGCTGCGGAGACCAAAATCGTCCAAGCTGGTCACGAGTCCGGCGCCGAAATACCGCGACCAAACTCGGTTGACTAGCAACCGCGCCGTCAAAGGATTGTCTTCGGCGACGATCGCTTCGGCCAAATCACGACGGCCACTACCATTACGGAACGGCTGCGGATCCCCATCGGAGAGGATCGACAAGAAGCGTCGCGGAACACGCTCGCCCCGGCGCGCCGGTTCGCCACGCAGCATTACAAACGGGGTAAGCGGTTTGTCATTGTCGACCAAAACCATCGCCCGAGGCGGCGCACCGGGGTGGGTCGCTTCGACTTCGGTGATTGCCTTCTGCAAATCACCTTGCTTACGCCGGGCCCCGCCAAGCAACCTTGCCGCGGCCACGACAGCCTCGACCGGCAAGTCAAACAGCCCGCCCTCTGCCAGCAACGTGGCGCGGATCGCTTCCGAATCGGCATCGGGCAGCGCAGCAAGCTGTGGATCGGCCTTGCGGGCGATTTTCCAATCTCGCAGCACGTCAGAAAAGAGATCGCCATAAGCAGCCACCAACTGCTCGCGGTTCCGTGGTGCCGCCTGAGTCAGTGCCGTTTGCACCACTGGATTGATGTCCGTCTGGGCTTGCCAGTCGGCGAGCAGCTTGCCGGCTTGTTGGCTGAATGGTTTTTCAGATAACGCCAAACCTTCCATCAGTGGACCGAGCACCGGATCTTGCTGGTGTTTTTTCCCTCGCACCAAATCATCCAATTCCTTGGCGAAGGGTGTCATCGCAAATTCTTTGACCTTGTGCTTTGTCAGAATGCCGCGAATCTGAACACGACGCGCAACGGTCAGGTCAAAATAGCCCGCCATATAGGAGCTGATTTGGCGTTGCAAATCGTTGACCGCTTGCTGCCGAAGTTGCTTGCCATAGTTTTCCCAGTCGCGTTGCTTGGCCGCCAACTTGGCTTCGAAGTCACGCCTGCTGGCACTTGCTGTTGCCACGCCACCAATCCTTGGCAATGTGTCGGGAATCGAACAAGATGCGAACACGCCATACAGTGCGTAGTAATCCTCGATCGGAACAGGATCGTATTTGTGATCGTGACAGCGAGCACAAGACACGGTGATCCCCATCAAGCCACGCGTCACCACATCGACCCGGTCGGCAACTTGTTCGAGACGATTGTTGCGGAAGCGAGGACCAACGGTCAGGAACCCAAGGGCGGCCAACTCCGCTGCATTCTCGGAATCGGCATACGCATCGGCCGCCAATTGTTCACGCACAAACTGATCGAAGGGCTTGTCTTCGTTGAGGGCACCGATCACGTAGTCGCGGTAGGTGAAGGCGTATGGATAGCGAAGTTCCGCCTGGGCCTGCCAGTCACGAGTATCGGCGTAGCGAGCCAGATCCAACCAGTAGCGTGCCCAGCGTTCGCCATATTGTTGCGACGCCAACAGACCATCGACCACACTCCCAAAGGCGACGTCATCGGATGCGGGATCGTTAACGAAAGCTTCGACCGCCGCTGCCGAGGGCGGTAATCCGGTGACGTCGAACGTGACCCGGCGGATCAAGGTGCGGCGATCGGCGGGAGAGGAAGGTGACAAGCCTGCATCCTTCAATTGCTGCAGCACAAACGCATCGATCGGTTGAGACACCCACTGCGAATTCACCTCCGCTGGCAGCGCAGGTTGTCGGATCGGCTGGAAAGCCCAATGTTGCTTAGCTGCCGCAACAATCGCCGTTTGGTCGCCAAGCGACGGGGCCACCGGTTGGTCGCTCGCCGGCCATGGCATCCCGATGGCAATCCAACGCTGCAAGATCGCGATTTCCTCTTCGCCAAGCGAGTCGTCCGGCGGCATCCGCTCGAGGCCGTCTTCACCACGCACCACACGGAGCATCAACGAGTGCTCGGGATCACGGGGAATCGCCGCGGAACCGCTCAAGCCACCTCGCAAAATCGCGGTTCGAGAATCGAGCCGCAGGTCGGACTCCTGGACCTCCACGGAATGGCACTCTTGGCACCGCGCGAGCAGCAGCGGCCGGACCTTGTCTTCGAAAAATTTTTCTTGCGACGTTAATCCTTGAGCTCGCCCCATCGACATTTCTAGCGGAAAACCCAGTCCCAGCACCCAACAACCGAAGATCACGAACGGGACGACCGATGAACAACGCATGAGCACAGAAACCTAAGAGGCGGGACCGCTGCGAAACCTTCTCCCTTGCCCTACAGGCAGCGATGTATAAAGGGATACCACGCGCGGAGAAAGGCGTGCTCTGTAGTCTAGCCAAACGCCCACCTATTGGTGAAGCTGACTAGCGGCCATCTCCGCTCTGGGGCCCTCACCCTACCTGCGAAAAATTGGCGTGCCAGGCCTTTTCTAACAACACGGAACAGCGGTCTAAGGCGACACCTCATCAGGTCTCGCGCCCCAACCGCCGCCCCCCGGTGTCTCTAGAATCAAACGATCCCCCGTAGCGACCGACAGCGTGCAATGGCTGGGCAAGGTTTCGGGTTCGTACCCAGGGCGCTGCAGCCAATTGATACCACTGCGTCCCGGTTGGCCGCCCTGCAGACCATACGGGCGATGAGGAGCCCGGCGCCCGGTCAATAACGAAACCGTCAGAGGACGCAGGAATTCCCACTCCCGCAGCACGCCATCGCCACCTCGATGGATCCCGCTGCCACCGCTGTGACGACGAATCTCGAATCGCCACAAACGTACCGGATAACGACTCTCCAGCACCTCTGGGTCGGTGATCCGGGTGTTGGTCATGTGTGTATGAACCGCGTCCGCGCCATCCGAACAGGCGGTTGCACCGGAGCCTCCGCAGATTGTTTCGTAGTACCCGAAGGACTCGTCACCCAGCAGCACATTATTCATCGTCCCCTGGCTAGCCGCCGCCAACTGCAGGGCTCCCAGCAAAACATCGACAATCCGTTGGCTGGTTTCGACATTGCCCGCTACGACGGCAGGACAGTTCGCCGGATCATCTTGTCGCGGTGGATTCAACAACCCGCTGGGTAACCGCAATTCGATCGCCTGCATAAAACCTTCATTCAACGGCAGCGGTCGATCAATCGCACATCGCATCACATACAACACCGCGGCCGTCACAATCCCTGGAGTCGCGTTGAAGCCATGGGGATGGACGCCAGCGGTGCCCTCAAAATCAATGGTCAATCTTCGCGTCCGCGGATTCGGCGTGAGGGCAACATGGATCTTTGTGCCGTCGTCTAACTGGTCTTCGAAATCGGCACGCGGTGGTAGGGTTGTGATGAACTGCTCGACAGCGAATCTTGAAACCGCCTGCAAACGCTCCATGCAAAGATCCAGGGTGCCTCCACCGAGCTGCCTGGCCAGCGCCAACACATCGGCAGCCCCTCGATGGCAGGCAGCATGCTGGGCAGCGATGTCAGCAAGATTTTCTTCGACCGAGCGAGTCGGGTAGGGGGGCGTCAGTAACAGCGCTCGCAGCTCGTCGTCTCGGACCTGTCCGCCACGAACCCAAGGAAAGTCACGAATCAGCACCCCTTCCTCTGCCAAGCAAGTTGCCGCGGGCGGCATCGATCCTGGGGTGACTCCGCCAATCTCCGCGTGGTGGGCACGACTGCCGACAAAGAATGCCGGAAGCAGAGCATCTCGTTCAACAAAGACCGGCTGAATCAGCGTGACATCGGGCAGGTGCGAGCCCCCGGCGTAAGGGTCATTGGTCACAAACACATCGCCCGGGGACATCGTGGGAAACCGCCGCATCAAGTGCCGCACCGAATGTCCCATCGCCCCCAAATGAACCGGCACATGCGGGGCGTTGGCCACCAAAGTGCCATCGTGTCGAAAAATAGCGCAACTATAATCGCGGCGTTCCTTGACGTTGACACTCATGGCGGTTCGCCGTAACACTTCGCCCATCGAGTCCGCAATGCCTTGCAATCGCCGCCCGACGACTTCGACCAACACCGCATCGACCTCCGTCACCGCGTCCTCACCGCTCGCATCCTCCGGCGACAGTCGCACCACCTCCAAAGCCCGATCGGGTTGCATTGTCGCCAGCCAACCTGGGTCGACAACCAACGTACTGGTCTCGCTGGTAATCAAGGCTGGACCTGCGACTCGGTCGCCTGGCTGCAATTCGGTTCGCTGCCAATAGGCCGCTGCTTGCCAGACGCCTTGCAGGAAAACGCGACCGTGCTGTTGAGGAATCGGGTCGCGAGTCCCGGCCAGCGGTTCGACCGGTTCAAGAGGCTGCCGGGAAAACCCGTGTTGCACGCGGATCGCAACGCACTCGACAGCATGTTTCGTTCGGCGATATCCGAATCGCTGCTCATGCGCGACACCAAAACGTTCCGTAAGCGTGGCACACGGTTCCAAAGGCAGCTCCACCGTGGCATCGGTTCCCGCGTAACGAAGATCCATCGTCCACTGCAAATACTCCGCTGCATCGTCCTGTCTGCGGCCTTCGCGGGTGGCCAGGATGTGGCCGGTTTGCCGCAGCAACTCAGCTTGCCAAGCATCCACCATTGCAGCAGAAACGTGCGTTAGAGGTTGATAAACGCCGACGGTGCGTGTGACTCCTTCGTCGGCCGCACCAATTCCCAGAGCGCTCAAGAGACTCGCTTTCGGATGGTCGAGCACGCGGTCGATTCCCAGCGTTTCCGCGACCGCCGTCAGATGCTGGCCCGCCGCACCGCCAAAGCCGACCAAGGTTAACGGACGCGGGTCAATCCCGTCGGCGGTCGTGATCGTCCGCACTGCTTCGGCCATGTGGGCGATCGCGATGCGCCAAAACCCTTCGGCTAATCGCAGCCTGGAGTCGGCGGCCTCTGCCAATGGAGTGGCGGGCATTTCGTCGGCGAGTTGATTCAACCGTGCTGTCGCAGCTTTAAGGTCAAGCGGAAAAGGAAACCGCTGCGGATCGATGCGGCCGAGCAAGACATTTAGGTCGGTGACCGTTAAGGGGCCACCACGGCCGTAACAGGCTGGACCAGGATCCGAGCCCGCGCTATCGGGCCCGACCCTCAGCCGTTGGCCCTCCACATGGCAGATAGAACCGCCGCCCGCCGCGACGGTTTCGATCGCCATCATCGGAGTCAGCATCCGCAAGCCCGCCTTGCGTGATTCGTAGTGCCGTCGAAACTCGCCGTCATACAGACTGACGTCGGTGCTTGTGCCTCCCATATCTAAACCGATCGCGCCGCCGGATAAACGATGCGAATGAGCAATCTGCCCTAGCGCAATCACGCCGCCGGCGGGGCCCGACAAGACGCTATCGGCACCGCGGAACAGCTCGCTGGGAACCAACGATCCACCGCTGGTCATCCACAGTAAATGAGCCCGCTGTCGGCCGCCCAATTGCTCCCAGACGCGGTCGACGTAGCGTTGCAGCAGAGGATTCAAGTAGGCGTCCAGCGTCGTCGTTTCCGCACGAGCGACCAGTTTGACCAGAGGGGCGAGTTCACTCGATCGAGTAATCGAGGAAAACCCGACCTCGCGCGCGAGCGTTTCGAGTTGGCGTTCATGCACGTCATTTTTATATGCGTGCAGCAGACAAATCGCCAACGAGTCGGCGCCTCTTTGATGGGCCTCACGTAGGGCCTTGCCGACGCTCGTAACATCGAGCGTTTTCAAAACGGTCCCATCGGCGGCCAAACGTTCGTCAATCTCCAGCACATCGGTGGTCAACGGCGGAAACTTTTGGATCTGCAGAGCAAAAAGGTCGGGCCGATCCTGCTCTCCAATGTTCAGGACGTCGCGAAATCCCTTGGTTGTCACCAACGTCACCGCCGCGCCACGACGCGTTAGCAACGCATTCGTGCCACGGGTCGTGCCCAAGCGAACCGACATCGCCGGCAACCGCTCGCTGACCGGCAACCTTAACAGGCGACGGACGGCCAAAGCGGGAGCCTCAAGGTCGGAAACCAATTCATAGGCGGCGCCGATCGGTGACGGTGGCTCGAACCGACGCTCGAGTTGCAAACTGCCTTGAGACGGATCGAATGCCGTCACCTTTGCCGACGCGATGAGTTCCCCTGTCTGGTCTAGCAATCGCAGCGTAAAGCCGACCCAGAATCGATCGGGATCGCCGATTCGCAGGCTGTCGACCACACGGGTCGTCCGCGGACCGGAGCCTGAAGCTTGCACCGTCCCCTTGGTGGCACCACTGCTGAGCACCTTGATAGCCCGCAGCGCCTGCCCTTCTTTGACAAAGCAGTCGGTAAAAGTGCCACCTACGTCGGCCCACATTTCGATCATGGAGAAACGATCCCGCGAGAAGAATTCGAAGTACCCACACGCCGCTCCATCCTACACATCACCCCTTTCTCAGGCTGCGGGTAGAAAAGGTGCCAAGCCGATTGGCGTCCGCCGACCTGCAACGCAAGCTAGCCATCAATCGCGCGGGAGGCGGGTGCACGGCGCATAAAAAAAACCGCTTGCTGATGCAAGCGGTTTTGATGAACGAAACAGCCGATCGGCGTCTCGGATGCGAGTCGCGGGCGACTAACGCAGGTTTGCAGGAATCATTCCGCAGAACTCTGCTTAGCCGTTTGGGCGATTGCCCCGGTTGTATTCAGGAACCGCGGCTATCGCCGAGGCGGCTCATTTACCCGATGACTCCAGCCGGCCGGCCTAATGCTGCGAAACACGGCTAGGGCTGGCCGAAGAACCGGCAAACGACGCCGAGACGCGAGCACTCAGGTCAAAATCATAGCGGATGCCATCGATTGAATAGCTAACGGAAAAGTTGAAGGCTTGACTGCCGAGCTTTCCACCTAGGATCGCAGCGATCGGGTTGGCCGAACCACCAAAGCTACCGAAGAGGCTGCCGAGGAATCCACCACCTTGGCCACCAAACGCGGCCGCCGAACCGAAGTTGCCGAAGCCGCCACCAAAGTTGCCAAATCCACCACCAAATTTGCCAAAGCCGCCACCAAAGTTGCCGAAGCCACCACCAAAGTTGCTGTGGCCGCCATCAATTCCGCAAACTTTACCGAGGTTGGCATAACTACCGCCACCAAAGCTTGAGCCACCTTTGAAACCGCCCCCGATCGAAGAGAGACCATTTCTCGAACCGCCAAAGCGAGAAGACGGGGCAAAGCTGGTTCCGACGAACTTGGGTGCCAGTACCGTTGGGGCCGTAAAGACTGGAGCGGCGAAACGGGTCGAAATCACCGGCTGAACCACCGTGGAGACCACAGGCTGGATCACTCGGTTGATCGGCTGAATGACCGGTTGAATAACGGGCTGGATGATCGTCTCGGTCTTCGTCGGTGCGACCTTAGGGTCGAGCACGATCGGAGCGGCGCCGGGTGTCGCTTTTTTCGAAGTCTGCGGGACAAACGAGGGGACGGAACTCTTGCTGGAAGCGTTTGAGGCTAGCTTTGCGCTTGCAAGCGTATTAATGCCGACCGCCTTGGTAAGCGTTCCCGTGGCGCTGGCCAGGGATGGCGTCAAGAACGCTCCACAAACCGCCAGGGAAGCAAAAAACTTCGATTTCATTGTATTTTACCCGAGGAATAAGAATCAATCGGCTTCGCAAAACCAGGGTTTTAAAAACCTGGGGTCCACTCAAGTTCAGCCGTAAAAAGCAGACCACAACGCTTCACGCGTCCCGATCGACTTTGACCATAGGGTAAACCCGGCAAAAAGCAGGTCAACCTTCCATCTAGGCAATTCAGCAAATTTAGGCAAAACCCACCCCCTCTTTCGGGCACAACCCTCGCTGCGACCAATCGTGTGGGGCGATACATCGAACCAAGGGAGGCAATCGCGTGGGATCGACGCTGCAATTGCGGCAGCGACCAGCCTCTTCCCGTACGGCTTTACACAGTGACCGAGAAACACGAAACTTATGCCTTAAGGAAGAAGCCGGATCGATTCTTGGTCCCAGGCGATCCCTACCGACGAACCAACCATACCTCTGCGACGACCTGCTGCGGATTCCCGCGGGAGGTCGTTGTTCGTTTTGCGCACTTCGGTCCCCAGCCTTTCGTGAAGGATAATTTGATGCATGACTCAGTCCCAATGACCCGCGAGGGCTACAACAAACTCAAGGCAGAGATGGAGCGTCTGGATGCTGTGGAGATGCCGAAGATTGCTGAGAAGATTGCCGATGCGCGAGCGGAGGGCGACTTGAAGGAGAACGCCGAGTACCACGCACAGCGGGAAAACCAGGGCTTGCTGCAGCGTAAAATTGATGAACTGAAAAGCAAGTTAGCACGGGCCACAATCATCGATCTCTCGACGCTTCCAAAGGACGAGGTGGTCTTTGGCTGTACCGTCACGGTGGAAGACCTGGCTTATGGAGACGAGGAGCAGTTCACCTTGGTCGGAGCCGGGGAAGAAGATTACGACAAAGGCCGCATTCTGGTTACCAGCCCGCTGGGCCAAGGCTTGGTCGGCAAGAAGGTCGGACAGACAGCCGAAATCGAAGCGCCCGCGGGTATGATGCGATTTAAAGTCTTAAAAATTGAATTTCTGGATGCGGAATGAGTGACGACGGCGAGCCACAAGATCATGCTGCAGACACCGATCCCTCGGCGGACCAGCCCGCTTCGGATGGCGCTGCCGAAGCGCCGGCGGAAGGTGTCGGTTGGCTGCCAGCGATCCTTGCATTTTCGCTGCTATTGACCGCTTGCATGTTCGTCTGCTGCGGCGTGACAACCTACATGCTGTATCAAAAGCGGACAGAACTGGCCGCAAGAACCTTGAGCGGCCACACGATTCCGTCGGTCGACCAGAGTCAGCTTGATCCGGCAGATAAGCAGCAGATCAATGCGATGCTGGGCGAAGTGGTCGCCGACGCGGAAGCGGGTCGACTGGAAAATTGGCAAGCTAGTGGCGTGATGAATCGCTTGACGCGCATTCCGCTGCTTGAGTGGGGCGACTTAGCCGCCATCGAAGCGATGATCCAAGCCGATGATGCGTTTGATGCGGAAGAAAAAGCAGAAGCCGAGAAGCAGCTTTCGAGATTGCGGCAATCGATTGCAATGGACAAGTCAACCATCTTTGACGTGGGCGAGGTGCTTGCCCCTGTCTTGCTCAAGGACGAATCGCTGCGCGGCCGACGTTTGAAGAACGACCCAAGCAAAGAGGAATTGCTTGAGGTGATCTATCGCGCGAGGCTGATTGGCGAGCGCGATGGCTTGGAAGACCGCAAGTTCCCCGATCAGTCGATCACTGCCATCGTTCGCGACGCGATCCAACGGGGACGCACCGAAGGTTCACGTTGACTCGTCCGCCTGGACAACGATGCGGTTTCCGAAGACTTCCAGCACCCGCACCGCCTCGCCTTCACTGATGGCAGAACCTTCACTGATGACGCCGTAAATCTCGTCACCAAAACGCGCTTTGCCGGCAGGCCGCAAGGGTGTCACGGCCAAGCCGGTCTGGCCAACGAGATGCAGAAAATCGACCATCTGCTCGCGTTGATTGACCACTGCGGCGTCCGGGGTAGCGAGATGCAAATGCCCGAACAATTTCGTATTGGGCAACAAGAACCTCAACAGCAGCACGCCCGCCACCAAGCTCCCGCAGGCGACGATCACGGTCCACAGCGATTCCGACATGCGGGCATACTGATAGGGATTGCTGGGGATCACAAACGTTTGGCTGGTCAACACCACTCCACCGATCAACAGCAACAGACCGCCAATACCAAACACCCCCACGCCCGGCACGACAAAGATCTCAATCAAAATACAGATCACCCCAAGGGCAAACACCATCACCTCCAGCCACTCTGCTGTGCCCGCTAGAAAGCTCATCCAAAAGAACAGCATGAAGCAAATCAGCGAGATGAAGCCGGGAATCCCCAGGCCAGGTGCACTGATTTCCATTGAAAAAGTCATAAAACCGATCATCAGCAACAGCAGCGGCAAGAAGGGACGATTCCCCAGCCACTCCACCGCCCGAATCACCGGACGATCGGAAAGCCGGCGCGGGGTGGCTTCCAAACCGATACTGCGACTGACTTCCTCCAAGCTAGTCGCCAGTCCATCGGCCAATCCCAGCTCGACCGCCTCGGCGCCTGAGATGCCCTCGGAAAGATCGATCCTCGCCCCTTTCTGCCAACGTTCCTCTTGGTCTGGTCGCTGCTCGGTTTCGCGGGCGATACGGTCTTCCGACGCGTACCGAACACGGCCCGTTTTCGCATCGGTGTAACGAAACACATCCAGCTGCGGATCGAGCAAGCCTTCAAGCAGCGCTGCGGGCCGACCCGCAGCGCCCGCAATCTGCTCGATCGCCTCGCGCAACTGACGGACCTCTTCAGATGCCAAGCTTTGGGCACCGGGACCTCCTAAACGAGCATCGTCGGCGACCAACAGCGGCCGGCAAGCAGCGGCAATCAAGACCGAGTCACCGAGCGCTTCGTTTTCCACCCAGCCGGCAGCGATTCGTCCCTCCTCATCGGCAACCGAGAGGGTGCTGGCCAAGCGAAGGCTGTCGGACAAACTACCACCGGGACTATCCAAGGCGATCAGCCAAGCGTCGCCACTCTGATCGTTTTTTGGAGCCGCGAGATTGGCTTCCAGTCGGCGGATTCGGCCCGAACTGATGATGCCGGTAATTTCGACCAACACGCCGGCCGAGACGTCGACTTTTTGTACCGCATTGGGCTCCACCATTTGCGCGACATCCAGCACGTCAGCCGCCTCGCGAACAGAGGTCACCTGATGGCTGGCCAAGCGAGACTGCCGCAAGGCGTTTCCACTTAGCAAAACCGTTTGGCCAGGACTGGAAACTTGCTCCTCCTGAAGAACCTGGCCCTCTTCGCGGAGCGTTTCGAGTTGCGGCTTGCCAACGAACACTTCGGTCCCATCGACTCGCTTCACACGCGACAATTCCTGATCCGGATCGAGCATCGCCTTTACCAGGGGCGGCGGAAAGACACCGCGTCGGGCGGCAAGCGATTCATAGAGAAGCCCGATCGTCTCATCAAACTCACTCTCATCAATCGAGGCGTCGCCCAATTCCGCCGCCGGGGTAACGACCAACTGATCACACGCCAGCACGCTCAGCACCGCGTGGCCACGGACCGGACCGGCAACGAACGCGACAACCCGCAAGGAACGCAGCTCCGGACTCCCGATCGCCCGAGCCAGCCGCAGCGAACTTTCAAACTCCGTGCCCCGACCGTCGAGCGCCGGCGGCGCATCGGATTGGCCAAACCGCAACAACACGATCTGGCGACGACCGGCTTGCGAGGATTTCTCCCCCAACGCCTTTAAAGTGGCAACCAGCGTGTCGCTGCTCTGGGAAGTGATTGGCAGGGGTACGTCGAGCAAATAGCCCGTCTTCGCCGAATCGTCATCCGACGACTCGGACGGTGCGGGAACTTCTTGTGCCGACAACCGCGAGGCAACTCCAATACCGAACCGCGATCCGGCGAACGGGTCGGCCAGCGTGACGACGAGCACGAACCCGCAGGCGATGAGCGGCCAGCCGCAAAATAGACGCAACATGGGACGCATTTTTTCAAGAGCAGAAAGGCAACAAATCAAGTCGGCTGGGCGGTCATTCCTACCGACCAGCAACGTTCGCTTGATTATACCGATTTGGCTTGCTCGTCACGCCCTAAAGTGCGGTGCCGCTCCAGCAAGTCGGAAAAGGTGCCCGCCAAGATCGCTTCGCGAGCCTGATGCATCACACGCTGGTAATAGGTCAAATTGTGAATCGAAAGCAAAATCGGCCCCAGCATTTCGCCAGCCACAAACAGATGCCGAAGGTAGGCACGACTGTGGCGACAAGCGGGGCAGGGACAATCGGTTTCAATTGGCCGCGAGTCTTCGCGATGGACCGCATTACGAAGCTTCAGCGGCCCCTGGTCGGTAAATGCAAACGCATTTCGACCATTTCGCGTCGGCATCACACAATCAAATAAATCAACGCCCCGCGCGATCCCTTCGAGCATATCGATAGGACGGCCGACGCCCATTAAATAACGCGGTTTTTCTGCCGGCAGATGGGGACACGTAGCGGTCAGGATGCGATACATGTCCGCTGGCGGCTCGCCAACGCTCAACCCGCCAATGGCAAACCCCTCGAAGGGATGTGCTGACAAGTCTCTCGCACACTGCGCACGAATGGTCTCGTCCAGACCACCTTGAACGATTGCGAATCGGGCCTGGTCAGCTCGTGAGGCAGCATTCAAACAACGCTGTGCCCACCGCACCGAGCGTTCCGTGGCATCGATCACCGCCTCGGTCGAAGCGGGCAAGGCAATCACATGATCGAGCACCATCGCGATATCGCTGCCGAGCGATTCCTGGATCGCGATCGAGTGCTCAGGAGTGAGGACGATCTTGCGGCCATCGATGTGGCTGCGAAACGTCGCCGCTTGCTCATCGACTTGCCGTAACGATGACAACGAGAAGACTTGAAAGCCGCCACTATCGGTCAGAATCGGACCATCCCAGTTCATGAACTGATGCAGACCACCGAGGTTTCGAACCACATCATGACCGGGGCGCAGGGCGAGGTGATAGGTGTTCCCCAGGATCATCTGTGCCGTCACATCGCCCAGCGTGGCCGTGGTCTGGCGCAATTGATCCGTCGTGACCCCTTTGACCGTGGCCTGGGTTCCGACAGGCATAAACGTCGGCGTTTGCACATCACCGTGCGGTGTCGAAAAGAGACCGCGACGGGCGTCGGTCTGGCTGTCGTTGGCGAGACAACGGTATTGAAACAACCGCTCAGTCACCGCGAAGCTTCAATCCCAGGTCGGTCAGCTTCTCACGAACTTCGGTCAAACTGGTCACCCCGAAATTTTTGCATTCCAGCATTTCGTCGCCAGTTTTCCGAACCAGTTCGCCGATCGTGTTGAGTCCCAATCGGACCATGCACTTGCGGGCTCGTACCGACAAGTTGAGATCCGAAATCGGACGATCAAGCAAGGCTTGTTCGTCGGGCGACATGTGCGAGGTATCCATGGCCGGCTCGGGAGCCTTCTTCTCGTGAGCAAATTGCCCCAAGGAGAGACCTTTGCTGGTCAACATTTCACGGATTTCGTAAAGGCTGGTTTCGCCAAAATTCTTGCTGGCCAGCAATTCCGCTTCGGAGGTGCGGGTCAAATCACCAAGGGTCTCGACGCCCATTTTCTGCAGGCAATTTCGGCTGCGAACCGACAGCTCGAAGTTGGCCACGGGCAAATTCAAAACCTGAGCCAAACGGTCGTTGCGACGCTGGGTCTCTTCATCGTACAGCACATTTCCGAGCGCCGAAGCGTCCTTCATGTACAGCGTTGCCCGCGGATGATCGGGATAGCATTCCAAGATCCGGCGGTAGCAAACCTGAGCCCGATCGAACTGGTTTCGATCTTCGTACATCGTGCCGAGATTGATCAGAACGCCGACCCCCGTTGGAAACGCCGCGGCGGCTCGCTCGTACATTGCGATCGCTTCGTCGTCATTGCCTTGACGATCGTTTTCCATCGCCAGCCCAAACAACGCCCCAGCGTGCGACTCGTCAATCTGCAGCGCCCGCTCGTAGTGGCTGATCGCTTCGGCCATCTTATCGCCGATTGCCGCCACTGTCGCAGCTCGCTGGTACTGGTACTCCGCGGTTTGCTCGATCGGACCAAACATGTTGTCCAGGATGCTCATCGCCGCATCGAGATCACGGAGATAGCGTTTGGCTTCGGCGATTGCTATATCGCAGGTGTCTTCGTTGTAGCCAGCCTTTTTGGCCGCTTCGTACTGTGGAATCGCGTCGGCGTACTGCCCGAGCTCAAAGGCGCAACGTCCGAGATAAAACTGCGCCAGCGCGCCGCCGTCGGAGCTGCCAAGGGTTTCCCGCGCCTGATGAAAGCGTCCCAGCAGTAACTGGCAAACGCCTAGTTTCGTCTGGGTAGCAGGACTGCGTCCGGTGTCCTGTTCCATCTGCCCGACCGCATCTCGCAACTCGCCAAAATGGACGAAGTCCGAAGCGATCGCTGAACGGATGTTCGCGATTTCCCGGGGACCAAAAGAAGTGTTGGAGAGGACGGCTTCTTTTAAGTCAAGAACTTCGGCTTCGGCCATGGTTCGTGAGTCTCCGATAGGGGGACAATTGGGCTGGGGAACCAGCCAGAATATAGAGAAAGCCAGCGGTGGGATTTGAACCCACAACCCTCGCATTACGAATGCGATGCTCTGCCAATTGAAGCTACGCTGGCAAGCGATGCTGAAAAACCGTTCGCGAATCAGCCCTGAGGTTTACCATCCAAGGACGAAACCTGCCCGGCAACAAGAACGGATTCACGACGTCAATTCTGAGCAAAAGAGAATACGGACGGGAAGGCCATTCCGTCAATAGGCGAAACGGCACGCGCTGGTCTAAAATCGTACCAAACAGGGGAGTGGACTGTCGATGGAGCCGCAGGCTGGACGGGCAAGGCCAATCGCCCCCCCCCGCCTGGCGAAAACGTGATTTCAAATGACTGGTTCACTTGACCACTAAGAATTGTTGAGCGGACGCCACCGCGAAGAAATTTCAAGGCATAATGGGGTCTCTTTCCGAGCCACTCTTGGCGGCTCCCTCTCCGATTCTCTTCCCACCTAAGGACGTCTGACTCACAATGTTCAGCAAACACAATTACTTGACCAGCCTCACGCTGCTCGCAGCGCTCACTTGCTCGGCGGTGCTAACTGCCCAGGACAGCAGCGAAGAGGGCTTTGAAAACCTCACCAATGGATCGGATTTTTCGTTATGGCACGGTCGGCCGAACCTCGATCCCCGTAAATACGCCGGCACCAGCGATGACCAAAAAGCGAAGTGGAATCAAGAGATCGCTGACCACTGGAGCTACGACGGCGATGTCGTGGTCAACGACGGCCACGGCGCTTACCTGACGACCAACGAAGATTTTGGCGACATCGAACTTCGCTTGAAGTACAAAACGGTGCCTCGCGCGGACAGTGGGATCTATCTACGCGGCACGCCTCAAGTTCAAATTTGGGACAGTACCGATGAAGGCAAGTTCAAGATCGGTGGCGACAAGGGATCGGGAGGCTTGTGGAACAATGCCCCAGGTTCCCCCGGCAAGGACCCCCTGGTGCTCGCCGACAAGCCTTTCGGTGAATGGAACGACGTGCGGATCGTGCAGGTCGGCGAACGAACCAGCGTCTGGTGGAACGGAAAAATGGTCGTCGATCATGCCCGCATGCACAACTACTGGGACCGCGCTTTGCCGCTGTTCGCCAAAGGTCCCATCCAACTGCAAACCCACGGCGGTGAAATCCAATGGCGCGATGTTCGGGTCAAACGCCTAAGTGCGGAAGAGTCCAACGCGATTTTGGCCAGCCACGGCCACGATGGGTTCGAACCGATCTTTGATGGCCAGTCACTAACCGACTGGGACGGAGCGGTAGACGATTACGAAGTGGTCGACGGTGGCATTCAATGCCGCAAAGGCCGTGGTGGCAACTTATTCACCAAAGAGACATACAGTGATTTTGTTGTGCGTCTGGAATTTGTGCTGCCTCCAGGGGGCAACAATGGCTTGGCGATCCGATATCCCGGCAAGGGCAATCCCGCTTATCAAGGCATGACGGAACTGCAGGTGCTGGACAACACTTCGCCGTCCTACGAAAAACTCGACCCGCGGCAATATCACGGCTCGGCCTACGGCATGGCTGCGGCGAAGCGAGGTTACTTGCGTCCGGTCGGCCAATGGAACTTCCAAGAAGTCACCGTCAAGGGTTCAAGCATTCGCGTCGAATTAAATGGGACGACGATCTTGGATACCGACCTGTCGAAGGTTACCGACTACATGGCCAACAGTCCCCATCCCGGTAAGGACCTGGCCGAAGGTCACTTTGGATTTGCCGGGCACAGCTCGCCCGTCCGGTTCCGCAAACTGTCGGTGAAAGATCTCGCCAAATAGACGACTGCGATTGCGGTAAGTCTTTTGCCGGCCCAAAAAACAGGTCGCCTGGAAGCTTGATCTTCGAGGCGACCGGTCAGCCGTTGCAACAAAATGTCCTCTCTTGGCAACGACACTAACGACTAAACAAGTTCCCCCAGCCCGCGAGCCGTTTGATCGACCCACCAATCGCCTACTAAATCATCGGTGGTGGAGGCGGCGGTGGTGGCGGCGGCGGCGGTGCGGAGGGTGGCGGTGGCTCGGAAGGCGGCGGTTCGCTCTCCGGCGGCGATTCTGGCTCTGGCTCTGGCTCTGGCTCTGGCTCTGGCTCTCGTGGCGGAGGTGTCGGCATCGCCGCTGCCATTGCCAATGGCCCGCGCTCGGTCATCAGCTCGACGTGGCTGGACACACTGCGGCCTTTCATAAAGGCGGCACTGACCCAGCCGTTGGCGTCGATCGGGATCTCGACCTGTACCCTCACCGATGTCGTTGCTTCGGTAATCGGACGAGGAGTAACCGTAATGACACCGCCTTTGACGCCAGCCTTTTGTAACAACTCCCCCGCAGTCAATGTGGCTAACTGGACCGATCCACCGGGCACCATGGCGGCTCTAGCCCCTTCATAAGCGGCGGTGTCGGCTGTATGCCGCAGCATGCTGACGCCGGAAAATTCCACCGCGGCAAACAAAAACATCAGCAGCACGACCAACGAGAAGGCAAACTCGACCGCTGCGGCGCCGCGACGCCCCGCGACCGCCAACTTTTTGACCAGCATGAATTGTCCCTTATTTGGTTAACAGCGTAGGCAGACGCCCGGCGATATCACGGAACGCGTTTTTCAGTTGCACAGCATCGGTCGCATGGTAGTGCTCTCCGCCACCGTCGGAGGCGACTCGCCTCATCAGGTCCCAGTCGGCTTCTTCACTGAATGTCACAGTGAATACCGAGACGTGGTTGTTCTTGGCGGTTCGAGCGGCCCCTACGGGGTGCGAGCCCGTGTTATGACGCCCATCGGTCATCAGGATCATCACCTTCACCGAGTCCGACCGACTTAGAGTGGGATCGATAACGGCCGCTAGCCCTTCATAAATTCCGCCGCCAATATTGGTCCCGCCTGCGGCAAAGGCCGCCGAGTACTGACCGAGAGCATGGGGAATGGAGCTGTAGGCTTCGGTTAGCTTGACATTGGTTGCAGTCGCTGAATTGTATGTGGACAGCGCCACCTGCTCTGACTGCGGCGACTGGGCTAACTCGTTGAGAAACACCTGTACTGCGGCAATGGTATCGAGCCATCGCGAATGCGGTGGAACAGGATCGCCAAATTGCCAATCGGCTGGGGCGTACATAGGCGACTGCGGATACTTTCCCGAATCCTCGGCACTGGAATAGGCCATCGATCCACTGCGGTCGATGACCAGCGACACATCGAGATTGACCTGCGTGCTGACGGCGCTACGAATCGGCTTGATCGGGAAAAAACTTCCGAAGATCGGCAACAGCGGTGGAATGTTGATGATGCCGCCGGAAGCCAATGAGTTGGTCGTAATCCGAACCGCGTTGGGACGAGTGGAGACTTCAAACTGGTAAACCCCCACGGGGTCAGGCCGTGTCGAGGCACCGAACTCCAGGTCCGCAGCGTTCAGCGGAATGACGATCCCAGCAACTTGATTCCGTTCCGCAACGTGTTGTGCCACCGCGATCGCGTCGGCTTCGGAACCCGAAATCGCGAACTCGCGGCCCGCGGCACGGCAAGCCGCATCGGTGGTGATCTGTAATTCTGTGCGGACCAATTCCACATAAGCGATGTTGATCGCGAAAGCGGCTAGCAGGAAAAGAATCGGTAGTAGCAAGATCACCAAGATCATGGTGGCTCCACGCCGACAAGACCTCCGGTGCATTTGACGGTACTGCATTATCTTAAGCTCCATCACTCGGACACCATTTCAACCGCTTCGGCAATCTGCTTGCCGGCATAGAACCAACCGCCGATCAAGGAATTGGGCGCACAATCAACGCTGATCTCCACCCGAAAAAAATCGCCTCGAACCATCGTCCGCGGATCCGCCGGAATAGCTTGGATGCTGTAATTCTTTATGTTTCGACCATCCAAAATCAGCTCTGCTTGGGCATTCACGTTGTCGCTCGTAGCGGTCGGCAACAGCCCCACGCGAGACGCCTCGTAGACCGCAATTTTGACGCCTTGCTTGAGATGCAGCATGGCACATGCCTCGATCGTGCCGAGCGCGACCAATGTCAGCAGAGGCAGGCAAATGGCTAGCTCCAAAATCGATGCACCAGCGCGCGTCGACGGCGTTTGAAGATCTTTGGGTCGGTTCATGGTTACTGTGACGCTACCCAACAGCTAAAAAACAGACACAAAATTGTTAAGCAGGCAGACTGGAGTCATCCGGTGAATGAGCCGTCCCGGCGATAGCCGCGGTTCCTGAATGCAACCGCGGCGCTGGCGCCCAAACGGCTGAGCAGAGTTCTGCGAAATGGTTCTGCGAAATGGTTCTGCGAAATGGTTCCTGCCAACCTGCTTAGCGATACTCGCTTCCCTTGGCTTACAAGACTAGAACCCAAACCCCCTGCCAGCGGACCGGAAAGCCGCGAATTTCGGCAAGCCATCCTGATGACTGAGGAATGCACCGAAACCGGCAATCGTAGCGATGAAACGGAAAGAATGGCTTGCGAGGAAAGCCCAGTGCAGCGCTGGCAACGCGTCCCTGCGGGCGCGTACGATGCAGGCTAAGCTGCCGTGCGTTTGGCTGGCCGCCCAAGCAAACCGCTGAGTGCATGCATCGTTTTGTTGGTCGCACCGCGGTGCGCTGCAACCACACGCTGCGCGGCCATGCCCAGCCGCTCAGCGGACGGGATGTCGATTAGGCAACGACGCACAAAATCGGCCAGTGCGGTTTCATCGGTCACTTCGACCGCAGCCTCGGCCTGCAAAAGATGAGTGACGATGTCACGAAAATTCCGCGTATTGGGGCCAAAGCAAACCGCCGCTCCGTAACCGGCAGGTTCCAGCATGTTTTGGCCACCGCGACTGCCCAAGCTACCACCAACAAAGGCGATTTGGGCGGTCGCCCACCAGTCACGCAGTTCCCCAATCGTATCGACCAAGAAGACGCACTCGGCAGCCAGCGGCGGCGAAGCCTGGCCGTCCTGAACTTTAGTGCGGCGAACGCATTGGAGCCCCGCAGCTTGGACCAAACCGGCACAGGCGTCGAACCGTTCCTGATGACGCGGCACCAGGACCAACCGCAATTCGGGGTGTTGCTGCCGCAACATCTGATACACACGCAGGACAATGGCTTCCTCTCCGGCCTGCGTGCTGCCGGCCACCCATACTCGATGCCACGGGCGCAGTCCGGCCAAGTCGGCACACGCCATCGCCGCAGGCGTCTGTCGGTCAGTCGGTGCATCATCGAATTTCAGCGAGCCCGTAATTTGCACAGCTGAGGGCGTTACCCCTAACTCGATAAATCGCTGTGCATAGGTGGCATCTTGGCAAGCCACCAGGGCAAGCCGCCGAAAGGTTCGCCCAATCACCCAGCGGACTTTTCGATAGCCACGAAAGCTGCGTTCACTCAAGCGGCCATTGATGACCGCGACCGGGACGCCTTGCTTGCTGACGGTGGCGATCAGATTGGGCCAAACTTCCAGCTCCGCCAAGACCAGGATCGCGGGACGCACCTCGCGGCACGCTCGGCGAACCGCCCAGGTCAAGTCAAGCGGACAATAAAAGACCTGTGCCTCGCCGAAATGCTTCCTTGCCAGTTCGAACCCGGTCACGGTCGTCGTCGAAACGACTAATTCATGGCCGGGGTACTGAGCCTCCCATTGAGCGACCATGCCTTTTAACAAATTGACTTCGCCAACGCTGACCGCATGCAGCCAGATGCGAGGCCGGGAGGAGGGTGGTAGCGAGGTCGCGCCAAGCCATTTGGCGCGCCAGCCTTGTCGGTATTTACCGTGCCTTACGGCCCGATAGAACAAGACGGGGGACGCCGCCAAGACCAGCGTCAAATATAGAGCATTTAAAAACATGTTAGGCATCCATGCCGCATGACCAGGATCAGACCATTTTCCGCATGCAGCAGGCTTTGTATTTCTTGCCACTGTTACAAGGACACGGATCATTGCGTCCCACGCGAGGCCCTTGATTACGGACCGGATCGGGCTTGCGTGGCTCGCCACCACTTTCATCGGCGGCGCGTTGCTGGGCGTCGCCTCCGGCAGCCGAAGGCTTGGCCCTCTCTGGAGCTTCGTGATGGGCACTGGCGTTCACCCAGGTACTGCGAATGAAATCTTCGTTGAACGATTCCATGCGGAAGATCAAATCGGTCGATCGCTCGCCGATGGAGCTCCACATGTCCTCGAACATCCGCATCCCTTCTCGCTTAAACTCGACCTTGGGATCGAGTTGAGCGTAACTCTTAAGCTGCACACTGCTGCGGAGATGGTCCATCGCCAACAGATGGTCCTTCCATGCTCCATCGACAATCGATAGCAGCACCTGCCGCTCCATCCGCCGCATCTCGGGGTAGAAGCGATCATCGACCGCACCTTCGGCCGCTCGCAGCATCGCTTCCCGATTCATCCGCCCCAGTTCTTCTTTGGGCAGTCGATAGTCGAGCTCTTGCTCCAGCCAATCGGCGGTTTCTTCTAACGATTCCGCGCCGCCGGCGAGCAGCGCAGTGGTGTCGTCTTCCGCATCCCCGAACAGGGTTTCGATTTTTTCGCGGGCTTCAAGATGCTTATTGGCCGACGCTTCGTTGGCCTGCTGGCTGTAGGTCAGCAATTGGTTCTTCAGAGAATCGCGATTCAGTTCGAGCGTCTCGTGAGGAAGCTTGACGCCGAACCGTCCTTCGATCCATCCGGCCAGTCCTTCGCGATCGAGGATAACCGAAGTGCCCTCCTTGTAGGTATAAGCGGAGATGCCCGTCAGGATCGGATATTCCGCTTCCTTGGTCGCATATGCTTTTTCAGCACGCCGCACCAGCAGGGCTTTTACCTCGTGCCGCTCTTCTAGTTTTTCCAGTTCATCGGGTGTCGCTTCGATACCAAACTTATTTCGAATCCAACCGCACAGCGAGCGGAGCCCGAAATCGGCTTCCAAGAAGGGAGCCCCTTCATCAAGATCGACTTTGGCGATCGCGGCATACGCATCGGCGGTCAACTTGTCGATCAAGTCGAGCCGCTCCAGTTTCTTCAAATCCCGATCGCGATATTGGGTTTCGAAACGTTTGTTGGACCATGAAGCGAGTGCTTGCCAGTTCCAATCTTCCTCGTCCATGTCGCTCGGCAGGTTTTCCTCGACCGCCTCGTTGATCGCCGCTTCGGCAGCCCGTTCGGCTTGCTCGCGACTGTACTGATCGGCAGTCTTGGGATCCAAGCCACGATAATCGCGTGGCTCCAATTGACAGCTCAAGCGACTGCCGGCCCACGCGGCATACGAAGTCGAACCGTAATCTTCGTTGAGAAACTCTTCGACATGCCGATCGACCTGTTGTGCGATCTGCTTCAGGATCATCTTACGACAACTATGGCCGTCGAGAATGTTTTGACGATAGCCGTAGACCCGTTTCCGTTGCTCGTCCATCACCTCGTCATATTCGAGCAAGCTTTTTCGAATTTCGAAGTTCCGTTCCTCGACCTTCTTTTGCGCCGACTCGATCCGGCGGGTGACCATTTTTGATTCGATCGCTTCGCCTTCGTTCATGCCAAGACGTTCAAAGACACTTTTGACGAAGTCGCCGGCGAAGATCCGCATCAAGTCGTCTTCGAGCGATAGATAGAAGCGACTGCTACCGGGATCGCCCTGCCGGCCACACCGGCCGCGGAGCTGCAAGTCGATGCGGCGTGAATCGTGACGTTCGGTCCCCATCACGCACAGGCCACCGATTTCGCGAACCACCTTGCCTTCTTCGCTCATGTGCTCACGTTGATCGATTTCGTCGACCAAGCCTTTCCATTCCTCGTCAGGAACTTCCAAACGTGTCGGGTATTTGTGCTGCAACTGCGCCCACGCCATCGTTTCCGGGTTACCGCCCAAGATAATGTCGGTCCCACGTCCGGCCATGTTCGTCGCGATCGTCACCGCGCCCAAACGACCGGCTTGAGCCACAATATCGGCTTCGCGGCCGTGTTGCTTGGCGTTCAAGACCTCATGTTGGATGCCCCGCATTTCCAGCAACTGGCTCAGCCGCTCGCTCTTTTCAATCGACACCGTACCGACCAGCACGGGCCGCTTGGCACGCTCCACGCGGACGACTTTACTTCGCGGCACCTGCTCCTTGGCCTTGGCACCTTTGGGCACCATCGTAATTTGTTCATCGGTTTGACTGTCGATCGTGCCCCACAGCTCGGAGCCATCCTTCATGACCAACACATCCCACTTGCTGGTCCGCTCGATATCTTCGGCGAGCGCTTTGAATTTATCCTTTTCGGTCATGTAAATGACGTCGGGATATTCGATGCGTTCCAGCGTTCGGTTGGGCGGAATGGCCACGACGTCAAGGTTGTAAATCTTCCAAAACTCGTTCGCTTCGGTCATCGCCGTACCGGTCATACCAGACAGCTTGCTGTATAGCTTGAAGAAGTTCTGCAACGTGACGGTGGCGAAAGTTTGCGTCTCCTGCTTGATCGGCACACCTTCTTTGGCTTCGACCGCTTGATGCAGACCATCGGACCACTGCCGGCCATCCATCAAGCGTCCGGTGAATTCATCGACGATCACAATCTGTCGATCTTTGATCACATAGTTGACGTCCAGCTTGTACAAATACCGAGCCTTCAGCGCGTTGTCGATCAAGTGAGGCCATTGCATGTTTCCTGCCGTGTAGAAACTCTCCACACCGGCCAATTTTTCCGCTTCGCGAACCCCTTCGTCGGTCAAAGTCACGTTGTGCTGTTTTTCGTCGACGGTGAAGTGTTCTTCTTTCCGCAGTTGCTTGGCCACCCGGTCGGCTTCGGAATACTTACCTAGATCTTGGTCTGCCGGACCGCTGATGATCAGCGGCGTCCGAGCTTCGTCGATCAGAATGTTGTCGACTTCGTCGATGATCGCGTAATGCAGCGGACCCTGGCTTTGCTGGATCTCGACAGGAAAGCGATGGTCACCGCGCGAAGCGGGCCGCATGTTGTCACGAAGGTAATCAAAGCCGAATTCGTTGTTGGTTCCATAGGTGATGTCGCAGGCATAAGCGGCTTGCTTTTCCGAGATGCTCATCCCACTTTGGATAGTCCCGACCGTCAGACCAAGATTCATGTACAGCGGTGCCATCCATTCCATGTCGCGGCGCGCCAAATAGTCATTGACCGTCACGACGTGAACGCCTTTGCCTTCCAAGGCGTTGAGGTACGCCGGCAGCGTCGCCACCAGCGTCTTGCCTTCACCGGTGATCATTTCGGCGATCGCCCCGCTGTGCAGCACCATCCCGCCGATCATCTGGACGTCGTAATGCCGCATCGACAAAAAGCGTTTGCCCCCTTCGCGACAGATCGCAAAGGATTCGTCAAGAATGTCATCCAGCGTCTCGCCTTCGCGAAGTCGTTGCCGGAAAGAGTCCGTCTGAGCGCGCAATTCGTCATCCGAAAACGCAGCGTAGCGGTCTTCCAAGGCATTGATCCGCTCGACTCGCTCCCGATATCGATTAATCTGCCGGGCGTTGCTCGACCCAAAGATGGCTGTGATACCGCGCTCGACCGAGCCCAGTAAGCCACCAAAAACGAGGCCGAGGATCTCCCAAATTCGTTCCAAAGCTGTCATCAATCACACCTTAAATGCCTTCACCGAACGTTGCCTCAGGGCAACGGCGACTTGCGTTGTGCGTGGAATGCCAGAGGAGGGAGCGACCCCTCGCCCGCGACGCTTCCATGCGTAACAAAAAGGCAGAGATTTGCTACGGTTTATCGGTTCCAGTTTTAACAGTTTTCCACGCCAAGCAGCAGGCGACGCGTTCGCTGACGGGGATTTATTCCACGAATCGAACCGCCGCACCTTGGGCGCAAAATACTAACTCCGTTAAAGTTACGCATTTGGGCAAAGTGGGTCAACCGCGATCCGGGGCTGCTACCATGCCTGTGGCAAACCAGGGGGCTAAGTGTCTTGCCTGCTAGCGCACCGCATGGAAAATTGGAAAACAAGCGTGTGCGAAGGCAACCGAATGCAATCAAACGAAGAGTTCCAATGAGTGATTTATGGCGTTGGGTGTTGCTTGTTCAAGTCGCCTCGACATGGGGTATGGTAGGCCTGATCTGGTTCGTCCAAATCGTCCACTATCCGCTTTACTCGGAGGTTGGCGAAGATCGCTTCGTGGCTTACGAACAAGCTCACAACCGCCTGACAAGCTGGGTCGTGATTCCGCTGATGCTGAGCGAACTGGTCACCGCGGCATTGCTGGTCGCAGTCCATCCTCCTCCAATCGCGTCGTCGACCGCTTGGCTGGGGCTCGGCTTGGTGCTGGCGATTTGGTTGGTCACCTTTACCATTCAGGTGCCCCAACACGGACGACTGTGCCTTGGCTTTGACGCTTCGACCGCCGCCAACCTCGTCCGCGGGAACTGGCTCCGCACGATTTTGTGGTCCCTGCGTGGCGGATTGGTAGTGTGGATGTTGTCAGGTTGCCTAATGTCAGAGAATTTATGAACGCTTCATCAAACATTTCGGCCTCTGCCGGAGACACACCCCCGGCGGATTCTGGGAATCGAGCACGACCCCGTCGCGGCGGTTGGAAAACGGTCGCTGGCATCGGGGTGATCCTCGCCATCGGCTTTGGTCTGGGCCGATGGACCGCCCCCGGAGTGCTGCCGCCGGCACCTGCGCCGACGCCGATTGGCGACAAAACGCCGGTCGCGGGACGGCCCGCTGAGGGCGTGCCGGTGCCGCAAGAGGCGACGCTGGAGGATGTTTTGCAGTTGGCACGAGAAGGATTGACCGAACTGCAAAAAAACATCAACGATTACACGGCCCACGTAATCAAACAGGAACGGATCGGCGGCATACTGCGTCCGCCCGAAGAGATGGACCTGAAGCTCCAAACGGAGCAGACGGAAAACGGCAAAGTCATCCGACCGATGCGCGTGTACCTTCGATTTACCAGCCCTGTCTCGATGGCCGGTCAGGAGGTGATTTGGGATCCGCAGGCAAACGACAACAAATTGGTTGCTCACGGCGCTGGCTTGCTGAACGTCATGCGAGTCTCTCTAAAGCCCGACAGTTTTCTCGCCATGACCGGCAACCGATACCCCATCACGCAGATCGGGCTGACGAACTTGGTGCGCAAGTTGATCGAACGCGGAGAACTGGACCAACAAACCGCAGCGGCGACGGTATCGATCACCGAAGGTCACCTTGAGGGCGATCGAGAATGCAAACTGATCCGCGTCGTCCACACCGAACCGACCGGCCGGCCCGACGATTTTTCCTTGGCAGAAATCGCCATTGACTCCCAACGCCAGATACCGCTTCGCTATACTGCTTTCGGATGGCCCGAAGAAGGAAGCAGCGCCCCCCCACTGCTCGAGTCGTACACCTACCTCGATGTCGAGCTGAACGTGGGGCTGACCGATGCCGACTTCGATCCCGACAATCCAGACTACGACTTCCCTTAAACCGTCGACTCCATGGACCACATCAGTCGCCCGCCTGTCATGACTGAGCGTGGCAGACTGTCGCTTGCCAAGCTGCTGCTACAGCCGATTCCGCTGATCAGCATCGCCAGCTCCCTTCTGATATTGGGCTTCGCGCTGTGGGTGGGGCAACAAGTCCATACGACCTCTTATCGCCTGACCGAAAAAAGCCTGACCGGAATCCGCAACGCCAATGCCGCGGCGCTGCGGATCTGGCTGAGGAACCAACAGGACACCGCAACGCGGATTGCCGGCGACAACCTGGAAGGAACCTGGCCGGGAGAATTGCTCCGACGCTATCCCGCTCAGCAAGAGGTGACTTTGGCAGACCTCAAGGAAAGCCACGCTTACTTTGGCCTTGAACAAGTGCCTCCGATGATCCCGACCGATCGCCAGCACCGGGGCTGGGCGCTGCTGAATCTCGACGGCGTGGTGCTGCTGGCCTCCGAGCCAAGCTGGCTGGCGTTTCCGCTACCAATTTCTCGGCATGCTTGGCGCGAGGTCACACGCGGGATTCCCACCGTCTCCCACCCGTTTGCCGTTCCCGCTTCCATGGCCGCACAAGACTGCGAGCCCCACACCGGCCGAACATTCATGGCGGCGATCGCACCGATCCAAGATAACTCTCGCGTGCTGGGAGGACTGGCAATCTTGCTCGACCCGCTTGACCAGTTCTCCAACTTACTGGCTCACGGCCAATTCGGCGATTCCGCAGAGTCCTACGTGTTTAATCGTCAAGGGATTTTGCTTAGCAAGAGTCGCTCGACAACTCGCTTGCGAGACGTCGGCTTGCTGCCTGAAGATACCGCGGTGCACGAACTGCTGAACATCGAATTGCGTGACCCCGAGGCCAATCTTATGATCGGCGAGCCGGCAACGCAGCCACGCTCCACGCAGTCGCTCACGCGGATGGCCGAAAGAGCGACGCGAGGCGGCACCGGCGTCGATAGCGAAGGGTACAACAACTATCTTGGCGTGCCCGTGGTCGGTGCCTGGACGTGGCTGGACGAGTACGAACTGGGGCTGGCCACGGAAGTCGAAATGGCGGAAGTCTATCGACCGCTGGCGCAACTTCGCTATGCATTTTGGTTGTTCGCCGGGATCCTGTCGGCCACCAGCGCCGGCTTCATCGGGTTGTCGGTTCGCAACCAATTGCTAGAGCAACGCGCTCGGTCGGCCGACCACCGCATGCGGCGACTCGGCAATTACGAATTGCTCGAACCGATTGGTTCGGGCGGCATGGGAATGGTCTACCGCGGTCGACATCAACTGCTCCGTCGCCCCGTCGCCGTCAAAGTCCTGGAAGCGAGCAGTGCGGATGCTAGGTCGATCAAACGATTTGAACGCGAGGTACAACGGACCAGCGAACTGCAGCATCCCAACACCGTTCAGATCTACGATTACGGCATTACTTCCGATTCCACATTCTTCTATGTGATGGAGCTGATCGATGGCCTGGACCTAACGCAGTTGGTGGAAACCTACGGTCCGCAACCGCCGGGCCGAGTGATCCACATCCTCACCCAGGTGTGCGGATCGCTGGCCGAGGCACACGAGCGCGGACTGGTGCATCGCGACATCAAGCCAGGAAATTTATTATTGAGCGCTCCAGCAGGAGTTTATGACTACGTAAAAGTGGTCGACTTTGGGTTGGTGAAAGAAACCGCTGGAGTCGATGCCAATGCCGTGACGCGTGTCGAATCCCTGACCGGCACACCGCTCTACATGTCGCCCGAAGCGATTCGTGACGCCACCGCGGTCGACGATCGTGCGGATCTCTACTCGCTCAGTGCGGTGGGCTACTACTTGCTGACAGGGCATCCCCTGTTCGATGCCGATACGGCAGTTGATATTTGCCTGCTACAAGTTAGTCAGATGCCGGTCCGTCCAAGCGAGCGTCTTGGCAAACCGCTGCCCGATGACCTGCAAGAGCTACTAATGGACTGCTTGCACAAACTGGCCGACCAACGACCGCAGTCGGTTTCCGAATTCGCGACGCGACTTCGGGCATGCGAAGATGCCAAGACTTGGTCGCCCGAGGATGCGACCGAGTGGTGGACCGAAGTGTACGACAAGCAACCGCTCAAACGCACACAAACCATCGGCTTACTTCCCAACAGAGATGGCGACCAGCCGAACTTCCAGCCTGGCAATCGCACGGTCGTCGACTGAACCCTCGTTCAGCGTGTGCAGCGGTAAACAAACGCGGGCGGCAGGTTTCGCCACACCGTCGGACTGCGTTGCACGGCCGAGAAATAATGGTCCAGCTTGCTTTTGAAACGCCAAGCCGCAGGCATCGCCAACCCTTGCCAATAGGCAAAACTGACGAATTGACCACCCGGTCGCAGGACTTCCATCATCGCATCCAGGCAACGGTCTTGCAGCGACTCAGGAAAAGCAGCCCACGGCAAGCCACACACAATGGCGTCGACCGACGACACCCCTTCCCGCGAACACAAATCGACCACATTCTCGACCGAATCTTCGTGGACACTCACGCTTGGGCAACGCTGACGAACCAAACACGCAAGCTCGGAGGAGCGTTCAATGGCAAAGAACTTCGCCTCGGCATGCAAGGCATCGGCGATGGCGGTCGTAAATACCCCGGTCCCCGGACCGTACTCCACCACGCCTCGCGCGGTGGACCAATCGATCCAGCGGACCATCTCGGCCGCCAAATAAGACGACGACGGTGCAATCGCACCGACTTGACCGGGGTGGGAAAAGAACGTTTTGAGAAAAGTTACAGCACTCATCAGATCGAGGCTATTCCTCTTCGTTCCACTCCAAACCGAGCTCTTCAGAAAACTTTTCCTGATATCCCTGACTGATCTCGAAGGTTTGCTGACGCACCATGTCCTGCACCGAATTGCGCTCGGTCGCCTGCATAAACTGGGCACGCAGCGTTTCAGCATCGGGCGACCGCTCGGTTGTCTTGACGACGTAAAACACCGACTTCGGTTCGTTGGGAGCCACGCCGTACTCTCCGATCGGCTGCGTGAAGACCTGACGCATGAAATCGTTTCCGACGCGATTTAGTTTTTCCAAATTCCAAATCATCGGCATCCGCCCAGGCCCCAACCACAGCATCCAGGGGAACTCACCCAGGTCGTCATAGACGAATTCCTTGCGGTCGGCTGGCACGATTTCGCTGAGTGGCTGATCGGGAGCCGCGTTGGCTTTCTCGGCCAACGCCTCGGCGGCTTGCTGAGCCAACTTGCGAGCTTCCGCGTAGCGAATCGCTCCCACCACCTCATCCTCGATCTCGGCCAACGGTGGAATTCGATCTTCGGTTTCCGCAACCTTCCAGGAAACAAAAGTGGCTCCCGAGCGGAAGTCCATCGTTTCCACAGGTGAAAACAATCCCTCGCCGTCACCGAACATCAACTGCGGGAACGTGGCGCCCATCTGAAACTGTCCCGACATGACCGCCGAGGATCCCACGGGAGTTTCCTGAATGCTTTGTGCACTGTGAGGACCGACCGATTGGTAGTCCAAACCGAGCTCGGTCGCCAATGCTTCTAAATCAGGAGGCGTCGGAGCCTCTCCCTCCACGGTGCCATCCTCTAACTCCGCATCGTAGATCGCTTTGTCGATCGAGAAAGCACGCATCTTCTCAGCAACTTCCGCAATCCCTTCGCGAACCTTAGTGAACGCTTCTGCAGTCACCAGCTGTTCGGCAACTTGATCGCGGACTTCTTCAAACGGACGCACCTTAGGCTCTTCTTCGCCAGCGGCCTCCTCAGTCGGTTCCTCGGCAGGAGCATCCGCAGGCTGATCAACCATCTTCTCTTCGGCAGGTTCTTCCTTCGCAGGTTCTTCCTTCGCAGGTTCTTCCTTCGCAGGTTCTTCCTTCGCCGGCTCTTCCTTCGCAGGTTCTTCCTTCGCAGGTTCTTCCTTCGCCGTCTCTTCCTTCGCCGGTTCTTCCTTCGCAGGTTCTTCTGCTGGCGTCTGCTCGGTTACTTCCTGAGGCCGAAACGCTACGAACTGAACCTCTGACTGCATCCTAGCAGCCGACTGATCAGTTTCTGCCGGCTCGGCAGGTGCGTCTTCTTTGGCAGCAGCCTCGCCCTCCGTCTTCTCTTCAACCACAGGAGCCTCTTCCTTCGCGGGAGCCTCTTCCTTCGCGGGAGCCTCTTCCTTCGCGGGAGCTTCTTCCTTCGCGGGAGCTTCTTCCTTCGCGGGAGCTTCTTCCTCGGTCATGGCCGGTTTCTCTTCAGCGGGCGGCGCTTCGCCTTCCGCAGCCGTTTCGTCCGACTGATTAGGTGGCACGTCACCCGGCGCTTCGGTCATGCCGGGCTGTTCCTCCCCTTCTTCTTCCGTGATCACAAACGACCCAGCGGCGACCTGGCGTTCGTATTCTTCTCGCAGCTTCTCTTCGGGAACTTCGGCGGCCAAACGCGAAATAAAGGTCTGAAAATCTCCCGAGATGACTTCAAAGGTGGCGGTCTCAGGTTGCCGGAACCCCAGTTCGCCGGTTTCCTCGTTCGGATAATCCTCACGTCCTTCCTCGTAGACGCGTTGGATTTCCGCAGCACTGGGCTCGGGGTCGGTTTGAGCAAGGTAATCGTCGACCAGTACCGGATAGGCGACCGCTTTGGCACGTTGGTTCAACCGTTTGAACAAGTCATATTTTTCGGCTGGCGGCACCGTATCGCGGCCCGAGGCGACCAAACCCGAAATCGACGCCTGCTGCAGGGCGTTGCTCAGCAGGTGCGTTTTGAGTTGCTCCAACATGTCATAGGAGCCCAACTGGCGGTCGGTCGCACGACGGAGAACCGCGTTGATCTCTTCATCGGTCATTTTCTCGTCGGTAAATTGCCGCAGCCAAACCTTGACGGCTGAATGGTCCAGGTCCAGCCCCAGCTCTTGGGCCCGTGCGGCGTACAACTGCGTCATCACGGAGCTTTCGGGCGAAGGCCGCCCGTTGATTCCCAAGCTGGTGATCTGCTGCTGTTGCGCGTCGTACTGAAAACCAGGAACGGCCGGCATGCCACCCATCGCAATCGTGCGTTGGGCCAGCTCGGTCAAGAACTGCAGAGTGTTGTAATGATTCCGAGTAAAGACGTTGACCTCGGCATCTTCAAATTCGCCCCCCTTAAAGCTCGCTACGGTGCTGCCTTCACCGCCGCCTCCCGGACCCGCCGTTCGCATCCAGCTATCGACCGCAGGCAACACAACAAATGCCAGCATTGCCAAAATCGTTAACGCGATCATCAACGGCTTCAGGTTCCGGCGAAACAGCTCAAAGGGGCTGGTGGACATCTTATCCTTATCCAAATCAATCGAGAAAACGAAACTTCGATGGCGTGGGAGGTTCAAACCCCAAAACCGAGAGCGAGTAACGATGCAGACGGTTGTTTTAAAAGACGATCACTTGACAAGCGGCACTTGGGGTCCAAACCTAGGACACCGTTTTGCTTTGGTGGTGAACGCCGTGGGCCAGATTGTTTCGCTTCTTGCCCCCGTCCGCTACCACCTTGCACCGCAACTGGCACGGTTTTGCGACGATTTTTCCGTTCGCCGGTCCTGGTGTTTGATCCACCTACCCTATTTTACGGCCCGACCGCGAGCGGATGGGCCGCCTAAGATCTTATGGTACCGCCAAAAGTTTTTCGGCAACGCCGAAAGTTTTAAGGTACCGCGGCGAGTTTACAGTACAACGGCTGATTTTGTTGCGGCCAGGTCGAACGCCTGAGTTTTCCCTTGGTCCTGAGATCGTCCTTCGCTCCCACTCCTCCCTTACTTCTGAAGGCCCATCGCTGAACATGGCTAAATCCTCTGGTAAAGCTCTGGTGATCGTCGAATCTCCCGCGAAGGCGAGGACGATTGCCAAATTTCTTGGCAAAAATTACCAGGTGGAAGCAAGCATCGGGCATGTCCGGGACCTACCGGGCGGCAAAAAGGATGTGCCGGAAAAGTTTAAATCCGAGCAATGGGCCTACCTGGGGGTCAACGTCGACGAAGGCTTCGAGCCGGTTTATATCGTTCCCGAAGAGAAGAAAAAGCAAGTTAAGAAGCTGAAAGATGCTCTAAAAGATGCCGACGAACTCTATCTCGCGACGGACGAAGACCGCGAAGGAGAAGCCATTAGCTGGCACCTTTTCGAACTATTGAAACCTAAAGTTCCGGTGCATCGGCTCGTTTTCCACGAGATCACCAAGGAGGCGATTGAAGCCGCCCTCGCTTCGCCGCGGTCGATCGACGCAGGACTGGTCGATGCTCAAGAAACGCGTCGAATCCTTGACCGTCTGTACGGCTATGACGTGTCCCAATTGCTCTGGCGGAAGATTGGCCGGGGCCTTTCGGCGGGTCGCGTGCAGAGTGTGGCCGTGCGTCTGATCGTGGAACGCGAACGCGAGCGGATGGCGTTTCATTCGGCCACCTACTGGGATCTCGATGCGGTCTTCTCCAACGAACAGCAGCAGAGTTTTCCCGCGACACTGGTGGCCGTTGGCGATCGCAAGATTCCCAGCGGAAAGGATTTCGATCCCGATACTGGCAAACTGAAGAACCCGGAACTGCTGCAGTTGGATCAGCAGGCCGCCGAGGCGCTCGCCGCCCGCTTGAAAACCGCGACGTTCTCCGTCGCCAGCGTCGAATACAAGCCGTTCACCGAACGCCCCAAGGCACCGTTCACGACCAGCACGATGCAGCAGGAAGCCAACCGCAAGCTTGGGCTGACCGCACGCAACGCTATGCGCGCGGCTCAGAAATTGTACGAGAACGGTTACATCACTTACATGCGTACCGACAGCACGACTCTTTCCAAAGAAGCGGTCAATGCAGCGCGAACGCTGGTCCGCAGCGAATATGGCGAAAACTTCCTCCACCCCGCAGTGCGAACATACGCCAGCAAAGTCAAGAACGCGCAGGAGGCTCACGAAGCGATTCGCCCGGCAGGCACAACCTTTCGGAAACCCGAATCGCTGCGAGGCGAACTGAATCATGACGAGTACAAACTCTACGATTTGATCTGGAAGCGAACGGTCGCCTGCCAGATGGCGGACGCCAAGAAACGCCGCACGACGGTGGTTGTCAAAGGAGCCGATGCGACTTTCCAAGCCAGCGGCACGAGCATCGAATTCGAAGGGTTCCTACGTGCTTACGTAGAAGGGAGCGATGACCCGGAAGCGGAACTGGCTGACAAGGAAACGCTGCTGCCCGCGGTCAGCGAAAACGATCCACTGGATGCTAAGAAACTAAACCCAAAAGATCACACGACGATGCCGCCATCGCGGTTCAGCGAAGCGGCACTGACGCGGATCCTGGAAGAGAAGGGGATCGGCCGACCGAGTACCTACGCTTCGATTATCGAAACGATTCAGGCCCGCGATTACGTCTACAAAAAAGGTGGCGCGCTGGTCCCCAGTTGGACCGCATTCAGCGTCGTCCGGTTGTTGGAGACCCACTTCGGGGCGCTGGTGGATTATGAATTCACCGCTCAGATGGAAGACTTTCTCGATGCGATCAGCCGCAAAGAGACGGAGCGCCTGGCGTACCTCAAGGAGTTCTACTTCGGTGACGAACAACGCGGCATCGGGCTGAAACCAAAACTGGCTGCAAAGATCGACGAGATCGATCCGCGACAGACGGCGATGTTCTCGATGGGCTCGCCGGAAGCGGGAGAGCACCGCGAAGAGGTCTTTGTCCGGGTGGGAAAATTCGGCCCGTTCCTCGAGCAGGGCGAACGTCGCGGCAGCATTCCCGATGGCTTGCCACCCGATGAGATGACGCTCAAAAAGGCGGTCGAATTACTCGACTCCTCGGCGCATGATGACGAACCGCTGGGCAAACACCAGGAAACCGGCAAACCGATTTATCTCAAAAACGGTCGTTTTGGCCCCTACGTGCAACTGGGGGAAAACGATGACCCGGAGAAGAAAAACAAGTCGATTCCGAAGATGGTCGCCCCCGAAAACGTGACGCTGGAACTGGCCGAACAACTGCTCGCTCTGCCACGTGAACTGGGCGAATACGCGGAACTCGATGCAACCATCGAAGCCAACGACGGACGCTACGGACCCTACATCCGCTGCGGCAAGGAGACGCGCTCGCTGCCTGCGGGGATGTCTCCACTGGAAGTTACCCGCGAACAGGCCATCGAACTGCTGAAGCAACCCAAGACACGCGGCCGAGCGGCACCCAAAGAACCGATTAAGGTGTTCGAAAAACCGTCCCCCGTGACCGAAAATCCCATTCGACTGCTAGAAGGACGCTACGGGCCGTATGTCACCGACGGCGACACCAATGCTTCGCTCCCCAAAGGCGTCGCGCCGGAAGAATTGACGTTCGAAGCGGCAATCGACCTGCTGGCCGAACGTGCCGCCAAGGCCCCCAAGAAAAAGAAGAAGGCGGCCAAGAAGAAAACTGCCAAGAAAAAGACGGCGACAAAAAAGACGGCGACAAAGAAGACGGCAAAGAAGAAAACCGCCAAGAAAAAAACCGCGACGAAGTCGGCCACCAAAAAAGGGGTCCAGAAGAAGCCCTAGCCCGCTGCTTTCGCGCCGGGCTTGCAACGGACGCCCGAACACCGAATCGAGCGGAATCGAGCGGAATCGAGCGGAATCGAGCGGAATCGAGCCCAGCCCAGCCACGAGGCTGGTGCCCGGCGAGAATGGATCCTTTCGCGGCACATCGGTTTTCGAGTATGCTGATTCGCCCCGTAAAAAATGAATATTCGTGAACTTCTTACTTTCTCACTTTTAGGAATCTGATTATGGCCGGAACTGAACGTCGTCGTGAACTGCGTCGCCGTCGCCAACGCGTCGCGAAAACCCGCAATTTGCTCGATCGCGCCAAGAAGGGCACCATCGACAAGGCGGTTGTGGTACGTAAGCTGCGCCGCATGAGCAGCGGTGCGGATGTCATCATCGCACGCGAAAAGCTGGCTTCTTAAAGCCGGCCGTTCCCCTCGCCAGCGGCTAACGGTGGGCTTCGGATTGGTCGAACACGGTCTGCAACAGTCGCCGCGGAACTCCAATGGAAACGACCGTCACGTCGCCGGTCCAAGCTCGCGACGCGGGATCATCAAACCCGCGTTTAGCAGCGACGAAGGTGATCGTTCGATGTGCCTCAAAGCAGACGCCGGGGGGTTTACCGGTGTCACAATCGATGCCGCTGGGAACGTCGATCGCGATCCGGAGAGCGGCCGACACGTTGGCCGCTTGAGCGACCGCTGCGAAAGGCGCTCTTAAGGCTCCCCTGGCTCCGGTCCCCAACATTGCATCGATTAGCACCTCCGCCGTCGCCAACTCCGCCAGCATGGCGCTCAGCGTTTGGTCGTCAACAATTCGGCAGGGAAGTTGCCCACGCTGTGCGACTTGCCAGTTGGCCGCCGCATCGCCGCTCAACTCGGCCGGATCGACCAATTGGATAATTTCGGCGTCGATTCCCAGCAGTTGCAAGTGCCGGGCGATCACAAAACCATCGCCCGCGTTGTTGCCACGACCGCACAGCAACCACGCTTTGCGTCCCTTGATCCACTGGGCAATCTCCTCGGCAGCCCCGCGACCGGCGTTCTCCATCAGCACCAGACCCGACATGCCATATTGCTCAATCGCCAGTTGGTCGACGCGGCGGACTTCGTCTCGAAGCAGACTGGAAGTAAACTGAGGTTGATGAATGTGCACTTTCGACGGGTCCTTGATAAAGCGGTTCGGTCACGGCGATCGCATCGATCATGCGTGTCGCGATCGATCATGATCATGCGGGTCGCGGTAGATGCTTGTCGCGGCATCCCTTGTTCGAGTGCATTTTTTACACCACCTATGTCCCGAAGTAACAAACCGTTCCAACTTAAAAAGGAGATCGTGATGCCGCTGTACGAATACGACTGTGACCAGTGCGAGCAAAGCGTGGAAGTCCTGCTTAGCCGCAGCGACGAGACGCCTGAATGCCCGACCTGCGGTGGCCACGCGTTGACTCGCCTGCTGAGCGTCACCGCAAACCCCGCGGTGCGTCAAGGGATGTCACTACCGACGGCCGCGGAGAATTGTGGGGCTCCACGTTGCTGCGGCGGTGGTGGTTGCCAAATGTGATGTCCCTTATGGAGCTTGCCCGCCGGCTGGCTGGACAAGCCACTTGCCCCTCGCTGCCGCGGTTATAATCGCGGCGTCCGTGCCAATTTCGGTGCGGCCTCTTTTGTTCGCTTGCTTATCGGAACGTCACCCACCATGGCTTTGGATTCCACACTCCGCAGTTCGTTCGTCGCACTGCTGCTCAGCGGGCTCGCTTGGCTCAGCGGGCCCACACCTCTGTTCTGCCAAGACGCTCAAGCCCCCGCTGCACAACAAGCCGAACACCCGCCGCGGTGGTGGAAAGGCAATCTACACACGCACTCGCTGTGGAGTGACGGTGACGAATTTCCAGAAATGATCGCCGATTGGTACCGCCAACGTGGCTACCACTTTCTCGCCATCACCGACCACAACGTACTCAGCCGTGGCGAACGGTGGATGCCGGTCAAGGAGGTTGTCAAACGAAGTGACTCGGAGATCATCGACCGTTACCGGACGCGGTTCGGCGACGCGTGGGTGGAAACGCAGGGAGAACCGGGCAGCGAGAAGTATCGCGTTCGACTGAAACCACTCGATGAGTTTCGTTATCTGCTGGAAAGCCGCGGAGAATTTATTTTGATTCCAGCGGAAGAAATCAGCGATCGAGCGGAAGGGAAACCGGTCCACATCAACGCGACTAATATCGCCGAAGTCATTCCTCCAGCGGGCGGGGCAACCGTTCGCGAAGCGATGGAGAACAACCTCCGAGCAATCTTGGCACACGAAAAAGAACATGGTCGCGAGGTTTTTCCGCACCTCAACCATCCCAACTTTCACTATGCGGTTTCGGCGGACGATTTAGCAGCGGTCGTCTCCGAACGATTCTTCGAAGTCTACAACGGACATCCCGGTGTGAATCATGAAGGTGACGCATCGCACCCAAGCGTGGAACGAATCTGGGACTTGGCAAACGCGATTCGGCGGACGCATCTCGATGTCCCGCCGTTGATGGGCATTGCGACCGACGATACGCACGAGTACCACGGCAAACCGGGCGCGCGCCCCGGGCGCGGCTGGGTGATGGTACGCAGTCGCTACCTGACGCCCGAGCATCTAATCCGCGCTCTCAAGGCGGGCGACTTTTACGCCTCCAGCGGCGTCACGCTGCAAGATGTTGGCTTTGACGAAACGACACGCACTTTGTCGCTGAAAATCGAAGCCGCTCCCGAGGTGACTTACAAAACGGAATTCATCGCCACCCTCGCGGTGCAGTCACCGACATTGGGAAAATCGCCCGCTGATTCACCAGACCGGATCGGCAAAGTGGTGGCCACCATCGAAGGCACGGCAGCCTCGTACCAGTTGACCGGCAACGAACTCTACGTCCGAGCCGTTGTCACCAGCAGCCAACCCGCAGCCGACCCCTCCTTCAAAGACCAGCACCAACAAGCCTGGACTCAGCCAATAGGCTGGTAACAACAAAGGGGACGGGGGTCTTTTTTCGTCCATCACCCTGTCCGAGTGCTTTGCCAGGCAAAAAGACCCCCGTCCCCTTTAAGCTTCGCAGAGCGGGATGATGGTGTCGGCGGAGGCGAGGATCTGGGCGATGGTGACCCGTTTCAAGGCCTGCTCGGTGAGTGCGTAGGCATTGTCGAGCTCACGGTGGAGCGGGCAAAGCGACGTGTGCGACTTCAACCCTAACGGACAACTGTTGATCCGCCGAATCGGATCGACGGCATTGACGATGTCCAAGATCGTCAGCGTGTCGGCGGCTTGCAACAATTCATAGCCGCCGCCTGGCCCGGGCCGAGAACGGACCAGATCCGCAGCCGTCAAGCTCTGCAGGACTTTGTGCAGGTAACGGCGCGGCACTTTGGTGCCCTCCGCTAATCGGTCGGCAGATGCCGGTTGATTCTCGCACGTTGCCATAAACGCTACCGCTCGGAGCGCGTATTCGGCGGTTTTTGAAAGCATGACAGTTCCTAGAGCTGACGCAAACGATCGGAAGAAATATTATACACTTCCGGAATGACTGGACTATCTACACACAAACATGTACAATTAGGGATCTGCCAGATGTACTGAGTGATCCGGCAATTCATTTCTTCCGGCCCTCCTGACGTAGATCGATTCACCGATGCCCAGTCTCCCACCCACCATCGCTTGTGCCGCGTTGCTGACGTGCCTGACACTGCCGGCCGGCTTTTCTCAAACGGCTTCGTTTGAGCGGCCACCGATCGACTATCTAAACGCTGAAGTCCATGACGACGTCGCGGCGCTGGCGGAAAAAATTGCCGCCGGAGAAGTGGAACTGGAGTACGATCCCGAGCATGGTTATCTGCCGGCCGTGTTAGCAGCTTTGAACGTTCCGGTCAGTTCCCAAACTTTGGTTTTTTCCAAAACCAGCCTTCAGCTGCATCGCATTTCTCCGGCTCGACCCCGCGCGTTGTACTTCAACGATAACGTCTACATCGGCTTTTGCCAGCGTGGCGATGTACTCGAGTTAGCTGTGACCGATCCGCAGCAAGGGGCCATTTTTTATACGCTCAAGCAAGCACCGACGGAGCAACCGAAATTTGTGCGCGACCGCGGCCAGTGTTTGACTTGCCACGCGTCCAGTCGCACCCAGAACATTCCGGGATACTTGATTCGCAGCGTCGTTTCCGATCCCGGTGGCCAACCGATGCTCGGCAGCGGGACGTTCACGACCGACCATACGAGCCCTCTAGAGGAGCGTTGGGGCGGTTGGTATGTGACGGGCACCCACGGTTCGATGCGGCACATGGGCAATGCGACGTGTCGCGAGGACGCGGAGCTGGACGTCGAGAGCGGCGCGAACTTGCAGTCGTTGGACAAGTTGGTCTCAACCGCCCCTTACCTGTCCCCCCACAGCGACCTGGTGGCATTGATGGTGTTGGGACATCAAACGCAAGTTCACAATGCCATCGCTGCGGCAAACTTTGAAACCCGCGAGGCGCTGCATCAGTCGTACACCATGAACGCCTTGCTCGACCGAGCCCCCAACCATGTGAGCGAGAGTGCACAGCGGCGAATTCAAAAAGTTGCCGAACGCGTGGTGAATTATCTGTTGATGTGTGACGAGTATCCGCTGGAGTCGCCAGTCGCCGGCACAAGTCGCTTTGCTGAGGAGTTTGTCGCACGCGGCAGTCGCGATTCTCAGCACCGCTCCCTACGGGAACTCGATTTAGAGACACGGCTGTTCAAGTATCCCTGTAGTTTTTTGATTTACTCGGATGCGTTCCAGACCCTGCCGGCTCAGGTTCACGGCAAGATTCTGGAACGGCTTCACGAAGTGCTCGAGGGCCGTGATGAATCACCCGAATTTGCTCACCTTTCGACGTCGTTGCGGCGAGAGATTCTGGACATCTTGCAAGCGACGCACCCCGCCTTTAAGACCGCAACACCAACACCGGACAGTGCGCTAAACGAATAACGCGTTCCGCAACCGACCCCAGCAAAACACGCTTGAAGAAGCCGTAGCCGTGAGAGGGAATCACGATCAGGTCGGCTTCGTACTGCTTGGCAAAGTCGGCAATTTCGTTTCCCGCATCCCCCAGCAGAACGTGTACCGGTACATGCCCAAGCTTGCGCTCTTCCAATTTTTCGCGCAGCAGGCCCTCTACCGTTTTCATCCGCGTTTGATCGGTCGCCGCCCCGTACAACGTCGCCGGATCGTTGGCTGCCATCTCCGGCAACACGTGCACCACCTCGACCGTTCCCGCGGGATCGGAAATTTCCAACGCGCGGTCTAGCGCAGCGAACGAGAGGTCGCTGAAATCGATGGGAACGATGGTTCGGTTGGGAAGTAAACCAGGCATGCAAGGTCTTTCTAAAACAGGGAAAAGCAAAGGCGGCCGCGATTTGTCGAACCAAGGAACGGGCGTTGCAAGCAAAGGCCGTGCCAGCATTATCAAGCGTTCGCAACCGCCTGACAACGATACCAAATTGTCACAGTCCACGGGCGCGCGACCGTGCGGAAGAAGACCAGGCGCGCCGTAACGCACGATCGGCACCATCCTCTGGTTGGCGTCAGCCCCTTTTTGGAAGTGGCACTCCGTTTGCGGTTCTGATCTCTCCCTACTCGACACTCCGGAGACGTTGCCATGCAAAAAGTGCTTCTTGCGACCGATGGTTCCAGCTACGCGGAAAATGCGACTTGGCTGCTTTCACACTTGCCGCACGCGGAAAACCTAGAGGTGATCGTGCTGACCGTGCTGCAGGCACCCGATGTTCACTTTGCGTACCCCACGACCAATTGGATCAGCGAGTGCATGGAGCGCGAGCGCGGTGAAGCGGTCGCCGCGTTTGCGACCGTCAAGGAGATGTTTCAAGGTGCGAACGTAACGCTACAGCATTTCATTCGCGAGGGCCATCGTGCGGCGACGATCGTCGACGTTGCCGAGGAGCAAGAGGTTGACGTCATTGTGATGGGAGCTCGGGGGCATTCGGCAGTCGACCGGATCTTGCTGGGCAGCACCAGTGACTACGTGGCGACTCAAGCACCGTGTAGCGTCTTGGTGGTCCGCCCCACCGAAGCTCGCCAAGGAAAACGCCCTTTGAAGGTGGCGATCGCGTATGAAGAAAGCGGACCGGCTCGTGCCGCCTTGGAAGAGTTTTCGGAAATTGGCTGGGGGCCGCAGACGCATGTCGACGTCGTCTCGGTGATTTCTCCCGTACCGAGTTACCTCGGTGAAACGATCACCGACATCGAGCCGACCTCCAA
>Ga0102938_10000011_pt1 | contig 82237 bp, 73 predicted proteins | sample SalPonR2_B_D2_MG_FD_84516 | JGI IMG/M metagenome (GOLD analysis project Ga0102938, IMG submission 84516) | Salt pond soil microbial communities from South San Francisco under conditions of wetland restoration - Salt Pond MetaG R2_B_D2_MG | ecosystem: Environmental > Aquatic > Marine >...
CCGGCCTTAAGGCGTGCCAAGGGGCGGGGTGATGGCTTTTGCCGTCGGTCCGGACAGACAAAACCTTGGCGGTTCAAAGGTGCCCAAGTGGCGGAATGGTAGACGCAGGGGATTCAAAATCCCCCGCCTTTACGGGCGTGTGGGTTCGACTCCCACCTTGGGCACCAATTCTTGGCTTCGTTCCACATTGTATTGCGTGAGTCCCGTTTGCATTCCTTTGGCGGCATCTGCGTGCCTGCGACCGGATATGTTTCGAGTTGGCGGAAACGGGTTTTCGACGCGACGCAGGTGCGGCGTCGGTTTTTGCGCTTTGCGGGCTTTCCATTGCTGACCGGTGCGATAACTCTCGGACATGATGTTGACTGTGCAAGACGTGACGAAGACCTTCGCCGGCGGCGAGGGCGATCTGCCGGTGCTGCGGGGCGTGTCGCTGTCGCTTGATCGAAACGAGACGCTGGCGCTGACCGGCGAATCGGGGTCGGGCAAGAGCACGCTTCTGCATCTGATTGGCGGGCTTGATACGGTGGGCAGCGGAGCCATCGAAATCGACGGGCGCGACATAACCAAAATGACGGATTCGGACCGCGCTGCGCTGCGACGTACCGATGTCGGTGTGATCTTTCAGCAGTTCAACCTGATCCCGTCGCTCACGGTCGCGGCGAACATGGCGTTCCAGGCGCGGCTTGCAGGCAGATACGATGCCGATCAGGCCGCGCGCATGTCTGATGCGCTGGGCCTGACGCCGCATCTCGACAAGTATCCGGAAGCCTTGTCTGGCGGCCAGCAGCAGCGCGTGGCCATTGGCCGAACGCTGGTCGCACGGCCCAAGCTCGTGCTCGCGGATGAGCCGACCGGCAACCTTGACGAGGCGACCGCGCGCCAGGTGTTGGACCAGATGCTTGATCTGGTCACCGAGACCGGCGCGGCGCTTCTGATGGTCACCCATTCGCAGTCCGTGGCGCGCCGCATGAAACGGCAGGTCCATCTGAGCCAGGGACGCGTGGCGTGACCTGGACGACCCTGACCGCGCTTCTGTCGCATTGGCGGCGCAACGGTTTGCAATTCTTTGCCTTGATCAGCGGTTTGGCCCTCGCCACGGCGCTGTGGTCGGGCGTGCAAGCGATCAATGCCGAGGCGCGCGCGAGCTATGACGCGGCCGCGGCGACACTGGGCGAGGGGCAGTTTGGTCAGCTTTTGCCCCGCACGGGCAACCGCATCGACCAAGCGACCTATATCGCGCTGCGCCGGTCGGGGTGGCAGGTCTCGCCGGTGCTCGAGGGCCGGATCGACACGACCCAAGGCCGCGTGCGGATCGTCGGGCTTGACCCGCTCACTGCGCCTGGAAATGTCGCACCCGTGGGCATGCAAGAAGGGACATCGCTCGACGACTTCCTGACGCGCGGCGTGCTCTTTGCCGCGACCGACGTGGCGGACCAGCTCGAGAATGCGGTCTCCCAGCGGATCGTGACCGATCCCTCTGCCGCACCGGGTGTGGCGCTGACCGATATTGGCGTGGCGCAAGATCTGCTTGACGCGCAGGGCACGCTGAGCCGCCTGATCCTTGCGCCCGAACAGCCGATGGGACGGCCCGATCTGGCCGCGATCACGCCGGATCTCGTTCTGCAACCGGCGCAGGATGCGGGGGCGGACCGGCTCACGGACAGCTTTCACCTGAACCTGACCGCCTTTGGCCTGCTCAGCTTTGCCGTGGGCATCTTCATCGTACATGGCACCATCAGCCTCGCCTTCGAGCAACGGCGCGGCATGGTGCGGACCCTGCGCGCGCTGGGGGTGCCGCTGGGCAGGTTGATCGGCCTCATGATCGCGGAACTGGTTCTGTTTGCCTTGATCGCCGGCGCGATCGGCGTCGCATTGGGATACGTCATTGCCGCCGTTCTCTTGCCCAATGTCGCGGCCACCTTGCAGGGGCTCTACGGCGCCTCCGTCGCAGGCACGTTGCAATTGCGCGCAGAGTGGTGGCTGTCCGGCATGGCCATCGCAGTCGTCGGCACGGGGCTGGCCGCTGCGGGCGCGCTCTGGAAAATCGCGCATATGCCGCTTTTGTCCAGCGCGCGGCCCCGCGCCTGGGCAGTGGCGTCGGGCGCAACGGCCCGGAGGCTGGGGGCGGTTGCCGGGCTGCTGTTCCTGGTCGGCGTCGGGATCGAGATCCGGGGAAAGGGGCTGGCGCTTGGCTTTGTGCTGCTTGCCTGCATGCTGATCGGTGCCGCGTTGCTTCTGCCGCTCGTCCTGCGTGGCGCGGTGACGCTGGCGGACCGGCAAGCGCGGAGTGTCGTCTGGCAGTGGTTCTGGGCTGACACCCGCCAGCAGGTGCCGGGAATGAGCCTCGCGCTGATGGCCCTGCTGCTGGCCACTGCGGCCAATGTCGGCGTGACCACCATGGTCTCGAGCTTTCGCGTGACCTTTGTAGACTTCCTTGACCAAAGGTTGGCCCCAGAGCTTTTCATCAGCGCGGAAGACGCCGCGCAAAGCCCGGATCTCGAAGCGTTCCTGATCGACAATGCGCGCGAGGTACTGCCGCTTCTGTCGGTCGAGACCGAGATCGCGGGCGTGCCTTCGGACCTGTTCGGCGCGCGTGTCGGACCAACCTACCGCAACAACTGGGTTTTCGTCGCCGAGACACCGGAGGTCTGGGACCGCGTTGCCCGGGGGGAGGCGGCGGTCGTCAGCGAACAACTGGCCCGCCGCGCGGGGCTCTGGACCGGAGATGCGGTCGCGGTTGCGCCCGGTCTCTCGTTGCCCATCGCTGCCGTCGTGGCCGATTACGGCAATCCGCTGGGGCAGGCGTTGATCGATGAAGCTGTCTTTTCAGACCTTTATCCTGACCGTGTTCCAACCCGGTTTGGCGTGCGCACGGATGACGCGGCCGGCCTGCGGGAAAAGCTGGTCGAAAGGGTCGGGTTGTCCGACGCGGCGATCATCGATCAGGCGCGGATCAAGGCCTTCTCGCTTGAGGTGTTCGAGCGCACCTTTACCGTCACCGGGGCGCTGAACGTACTGACATTGGCGGTCGCCGCCTTTGCCATACTGATGAGCCTGCTCACGCTCGCCTCTCTGCGTGTTCCGCAACTCGCCCCGGCTTGGGCGCTTGGCATGACGCGGCGCAGGCTCGGGCGGCTTGAGCTGCTGCGCGCGGTGGTGCTGGCGTTTGTGACAACTGTCCTTGCGATCCCGCTTGGCCTGCTGCTCGCCTGGGTGCTGCTGTCTTATGTGAATGTGGAGGCGTTCGGTTGGAAGCTGCCGATGTATGTCTTCCCCGGTCACTACGCGCTGCTGACCGTCTTTGCTCTGCTCGCGGCGGCGCTGGCGGCGCTCTGGCCGGCGCTCCGGCTTGCGCGCACACCGCCCTCCGATTTGCTGAAAGTGTTTGCCAATGATCGTTAGGATTCTCTTGCTGATGGTTGTTTTGCCCTGTCAGGCGGCGGCACAAGGCTTTGCCGGGCTGGGGTCGGACGCGGAAGGCTTTGCCGTTCCGCAACCGGATTACGCCTTCGACTTCCCGCAAGACCACGGGCCGCATCCTGATTTCCGGATCGAATGGTGGTACCTGACGGCCAATCTGAACGGCCCGGATGGCACTGCCTACGGTGTCCAATGGACGCTGTTCCGCTCCGCGCTTGCGCCCGAAACCCGCGAAGGCTGGAGCGACCCGCAGATCTGGTTCGCACATGCCGCACTCACCACGTCGCGGCGCCACATGGTCGCGGAACGCATCGCGCGTGGCGGGATCGGGCAGGCGGGCGTGACTGTGGATCCGTTCGAGGCGTGGATCGACGATTGGCGCATGGCCGGGCCGGGTCTTGACGACCTCTCAGTGACGGCGACCGGGACGGAGTTCGCCTATGATCTGTCGCTTCAAGCGACGCGGCCGCTGGTCTTTCACGGGCAGAATGGATTTTCCGTCAAATCCGCGCAGGGGCAGGCCAGCTACTATTATTCGCAGCCCTTCTACGACGTCTCGGGCACGCTGACCCTGCCGCAAGGACCGGTCGAGGTGACAGGGTCTGCATGGCTCGATCGCGAGTGGTCCTCGCAGCCCCTGGCTGACACGCAATCGGGGTGGGATTGGTTTTCCCTGTCTTTCGACAGCGGCGAAAAGTTGATGGGCTTCCGGCTGCGCGAAGAAAAAGACGCGTTTTATACATCGGCCACCTGGATCGCGCCGGATGGCACGACCACCGCCTATTCCGATGGTGCGTTCACGGCGCGACCGCTGAACTCGCATATGGTGGCAGGTCGACAGGTGCCGGTGGATTGGGCGGTGAAACTGCCGGCCAAGGGTGTCGACGTCACGGTCAAGGCTCTGAATCCCGATGCATGGATGTCGGTCTCGGTTCCCTATTGGGAAGGGCCGGTCACCGTCGATGGATCGCATGGCGGGCGCGGCTATCTGGAGATGACGGGATATGAGTGATCCGAACGACCTTTCGGTGTTTCTCGACCTGGGCTGGCAACGCCTGACCCGCGGCGTGGCAGACAAGCGGGCGGCAGCCCGGCACCCGGTTCTTGCGACCGTTTCCCCCGAAGGCCGCCCCGAGGCGCGCACAGTGGTCCTGCGCGCCGCCTCTCGCAGCGCCGCCACGGTCGAAGTGCATACGGACGGCGGATCGGGCAAGATCACGTCCCTGGCGGCACATCCCTTCGCGCAACTGCATGTCTGGGACGACACGGCCAGGCTTCAGATCAGGTTATCCACAACCGTCCAGATCGCCCGGGGCCCGGACGCGGCGCAGAAATGGCAGGACGTGCCGGCTGGCGCGCGCATCGCCTATGGCGCATCGCCGCCACCCGGGACGGCGATCCCGCACGCCCACGCCTACCGGAAACTGGCCAATCGCGACTGGTTCACGGTGCTGACCTTCGAAATCGAATCAATCGAATTGATGCAGCTGACCGACCCGCACAAACGCGCTGTTTTCAAGGCCTTTGACGGATGGGCCGGTGCGTGGTGGGTGCCTTGATGCCAATTATTGCGCTAACGCAGGCGTTAGTGGTCATAAATTGTTCATTTTGGCCTTGCCATGTCGGGATACATGCGTAATCAATCGCCCATCCTGGAAAACGGGTCACGAAACACACCCGATCGCGCCCTCGCGCGGCAGCGATCGAAAGGAATGGGGCGGAAGGGGAGAGCCGCCCCATTTTTTTGTCCGCAAGATTAACCAAACGTCAGCGCGCCGGATTATTTTCGCGCCATATCGCCCATGCGTCCGGCGTGTCGAGATCGGTCGTCGCATGTGCAGCGGGCAAGGCGACGCGGATCAGGCGCCTCCGGTTGGCGGCAAGAATGGCGCGGGCGCCCGCGTCGCCGGTCAAGCCCTCGAACGTCGGGATCAGATCGGCCGGGAACAGGACCGGGTGACCCGGCGTGCCATCCGCAGAGGTCGCCTGTACGATGGCCTCACTCTCCGCAGTCTCGTACGCCATGAGAACGTGGCGCAGATCATCTTCGGTCAGGTCGGGCATGTCGGCGGGCAGGACCATCAGTCCGTTTGCATCCTTCGCGACACCATGCGCCGCCCGTCTCAGGGATGCGGACATGCCGTTGGCCGCCTCCGGGACGCTCACGTGCTGAACGTCAAGCCCCGCCAAAGCCTCGCTGCGTGCCACGGCGCCGTCGGGCAGGGTGACGATCACTGGACCGCCCAGCGCACAGGCGCGCATGGCCACGCCGCGCAGCAAGGCCATCCCGTCCACCTGCTCAAGCAACTTGTCACGGCCAAGCATGCGACGGCTGGCTCCGGCGGCGGGAATCACGATGGTCACCTTTGTCATGCGCGCAGTTTAACCGCGCATCAGTGCCGCGTCTGCGTCGTAAAGCGGCGTGGTGATCAACCTGGCATCGCACATCTCGCCCAGGATCTCGATCTGCGCCGGCATCCCGTCCCGGGCAGTGGCTCGCGGGATCAAGCCAAGCGCGATGGATTTGCCCGCATGGTGCGAATAGCCGCCAGAGGTACAAAAGCCGCGCACGGCCCCATCGATCCAGATCGGTTCATAGCCGTGCACGTCCGCATCATGGGTGACAACCTCGAACGCGCATAAACGCCGCTCCGGCGGCGCAGCCCGGTCCGCCTCTGCCGCTGCCCGCCCGATGAAATCCGCGTTTTTCGACCACGCGATGAACCGGTCCATACCGGTTTCGGCGGGTGTGTAATCTGGCGAAAATTCCGACAGCCACGCGCCGAAGAACTTGTCCAGCCGCAGGCTCATCATCGCGCGCATACCGAAGGGGCGCAGTCCGTGCGCCTGTCCGGCCTCCCAGAGCGTGTGCCAAAGCTGTCGCTGCGCCACCGGCTCGCAGGTGATCTCGTAGCCCAGCCCGCCGGTAAAGCTGACCCGCTGCACAAGGCAGGGCGTCATGCCCAAGGTCATCGGGCGCACGTCCATGAACTTGAGGTCTGTCGCGTCGCGTGTCACCGCATCCAGCACCCGGCGCGCGTTCGGCCCGGCGATCTGGAAACCGGTCAACTGGTCCGAGACATTCCGTACGGTTACACCGTCCTGTCCGTACTGTTCGAACCAGCGCATGTGATAGGCCTGTGCGCCATAGCTGGCGGTCAACTGGAAATGACTGTCCGACAAGCAGGAGATCGTGAAATCCCCGATCAGCCGCCCTTGGTGCGACAGCATCGGCGATAGCGACACCCGTCCGGGTTTCGGCACCCGGCCTGCCATGATCCGGTCAAGCCAGTCGCGGGCGTTCGGGCCTGTCACTTCGTATTTTCCGAAGTTCTGAATTTCATTGATTCCAACGGCTTGCCGAACGGCCTTCACTTCGCGCGCCGTTGAGTTCCAGGCGTTCGAGCGGCGGAAACTGGGGGTTTCATGGCGTGGCTCATCCTGCTGGGCGAAGTAATTGACCACCTCCAGCCCGTATTGTGCGCCCCAGACGGCCCCCATGCCATCAAAGATGTCATACATCGGGGTCGTGCGATTGGGGCGTGCCGCGGGCAGTTCCTCGTTCGGGTAGCTGACCGAAAATCTTTTCTGATAGTTTTCAATGACTTTCGGCAGGGTATAGCCCGGACTGATCCAGTCGCCAAAGCGGGCCACGTCCATCGCCGACACGTCGCGTTCGCATTCGCCTCGGGTCATCCATTGTGCCAGCATCAGCCCGACGCCGCCGCCCTGGCTGAACCCGGCCATGACACCACAGGCGGACCAGTAGTTGCGCAGCCCCGGCACCGGCCCGACCAGAGGGTTGCCATCGGGGGCAAAGGTGAAGGGGCCGTGGATGACCGACTTGACGCCCGCGCGTTCCAGCACCGGGAAGCGTTTGTAAGCAAATTCAATGCTTTCTTCGATCTTGTCAAAGTCATCTGGCAAGAGCTCATGGCCAAAATCCCAAGGCGTGCCGTCCACCGCCCAGGGGCGGCAGGGCTGTTCGTAGAAGCCGATGCACAGCCCGCGCCCTTCCTGCCGGAGATAGGATTCCCCGGCCGGGTCCATCACATGCGGATGCTCGGTCTCGCGCTCGGAAATCTCGGGCATCTCGTCCGTGACGATATACTGGTGTTCCATCGGGTGCAGCGGCAGGTAAAGCCCTGCCATCGCGGCGACTTCGCGCGCCCAGAGGCCTGCGGCGTTGACAACATGTTCGGCATGAACCGTGCCCTTGTTAGTGACGATATTCCATGTGCCATCAGGACGTTGCGTGGTTTCCTTCACCATGACATGGGTCTCGACCGTGGCGCCGCCGATCTTCGCCGCCTTGGCATAGGCATGGGTTGTGCCCGACGGGTCGAGGTGCCCGTCGAGCGGATCGTACAAAGCCCCGAGAAGACCATCGGTGTTTGTGATTGGCATGATCTGTGCGATTTCCTCGGGACCGACGATATGCGTGTCGAGCCCCATGTAGCGATGCTTTGCGCGTTCGGCGAGCAGCATGTCGAACCGGTCGCGGTTGTCGGCCAGCGTGAGGCCGCCCACGTGGTGCAAGCCGCAGGACAGGCCGGTGATCTCTTCCAGCTCCTTGTAGAGCCGGATCGTGTAACCCTGGAGCGCGGCCATGTTGGTGTCACCGTTGAGCGTGTGAAATCCACCCGCCGCATGCCACGTGGAGCCGCTGGTCAGTTCCGAACGCTCCACCAGCATCACATCCGACCAGCCCAGCCTGGTCAGATGATAGAGCACTGAAACGCCGACGACACCGCCGCCGATCACGCAAACGCGGGTGGTGGTTTTCATCCATGGCTCCCTTGCTTTGGTATTGGAACCATGTCGCCAAGGCGTTGCGCTTTTCCTGCCCGAAAACGACATCAGGTGTCGGCAGAGGGCAACCTCTTTTCGTGGGCTGCGCGAAGGGTGGACCAAAGCAGACGGGAGTGTGCCGCGATGAAAACCCATGCCCAGGCCGTCGTGATCGGAGGCGGCGTGATTGGCTGTTCGATCCTGTACCATCTGGCAAAAGCTGGCTGGACCGATGTTGTCCTGCTGGAGCGTGATGAGCTGACAAGCGGCTCCACATGGCACGCCGCCGCCAACATCCACGGGCTGCACGACAGCACCAATATCAGCCGCCTCCAGCACTACACGATGTCCCTTTACAAGGAACTGGAGGCGGAGACCGGGCAAAGCTGCGGTGTGTTCCAGCCAGGGTCTCTCTACCTGGCCCAAACCGAAGAGCGCGAACATCAGTTGCGCCTGCAAGAGGCGAAGGCGCGGCTATACGGGATGAATTTTCAAGAGGTCTCGCGCGCCGAAGCCGAAAGGCTGCATCCATTGGTGGATTTCGACCGGGTCCGTTGCATCATGTACGAACCCGATGGCGGCAATGTCGATCCGTCCGGCGTGACAGCCGCCTATGCGACGGGCGCGCGCCAGCGCGGAGCGGAAATCCACCGCTTCACCCCGGTGACCGGCGCGGAGCAGCAGCCCGATGACACATGGATCGTGCGCACCGCCAAGGGCGACATCCACACGCAATGGGTGATCAACGCCGCCGGTCTTTGGGGGCGCGAAGTGGCGGCCCTGGCCGGGATCAACCTGCCGCTCCTGCCCACCGAACACCAGTATTTCGTGACCGAAGCGATTGCCGAGATCGAAACGATGGACCGGCGTTTGCCGTCGATCGCAGACCGGGACGGCGAATATTACCTGCGCCAGGAGGGCAAGGGTCTGCTGGTGGGCGCCTACGAAAAAGACGTCCGCTTCTGGGCTGAAGACGGCACGCCGCAGGGCTTTGGCCACGAGCTTTTCGCGGATGATCTCGAACGGATCGAAGACAATATGATGCGCGCCATCGACCGGGTGCCAGCCTTGGGCAATGCCGGGATCAAGCGGGTCATCAACGGCCCGATGATCTGGTCGCCCGATGCCAATGTGCTGATGGGCGTGGTGCCGGAAAAGCCGGGGTATTTCTGTTGCAACGGCATCATCCCCGGCTTTTCGCAATCGGGCGGCATGGGCCTGATGGTGGCGCAATGGATCACTCGCGGCGAGACGCAATACGACATGTTCGCCTGGGACATGGCCCGGTTCGGTGACTGGGCGGATGCGGCATTCACCAAGGCGCGGGTTGGCGACCAATATGCGCATCGCTTCAAGATTCACTTTCCGAATGAAGAACGCGCCGCAGGGCGCCCCGCGCGCACGCGCCGGGCCTACCACATGCAGCGCGACATCGGGGCGGTGTTCGGACTGAACCATGGCTGGGAACACCCGCTCTATTTCTCGAAAGAGGTGCCCGACAGCGCGGGCTTCACCCGTCAGCCATGGTGGGACGTGGTGGGTCAGGAGGCGCGTATCCTGCGGAACAAAGCCGGGATTATCGACATCTCCAACTTCGCCAGATACCGGGTGAAAGGGCCGGGGGCCGAGGATTGGCTCAACGCGGTCTTTGCCAACCGCATGCCGCGCGACGTGGGGCGTTCCTGCCTCACGCCGCTGATCGGCAAACGCGGCGGCATCGCCGGGGATGCCACGGTGACACGGCTGGCAGACGATGAATTCTGGATCATCAGCTCGGGCATGGCGGAACGCTACCAAAGGCGGTTCTACGACGCGGTGCCGCTGCCCGAAGGGACAAGATTTGACTCGCTGACAGCGCAGTGGTGCGGCTTCAATGTGGCGGGACCGGAAAGCCGAGCGTTGTTGCAACGCCTGACCAACACCTCGCTGGACACGGTGAACTGGCCTTTCATGCGATCCGGGCAGATCGAGATCGCGGGTCTCCGCGTGATCGCGCTGCGTGTGTCCTTCACCGGGGATCTGGGGTGGGAGGTACATTGCCGCGCCGAGGACCAGGTTCCGCTTTATGCAGCGCTTCTCGAGGCTGGCCAGGACGTCGGCGCGGTGCCCGTGGGCAGCCGCGCCTTGATGAGCCTGCGCATGGAAAAGGGCTACGGGTCCTGGGGCCGCGAATACAGCCCGGAATACTGGCCCCAGGAATGCGCGCTGGACCGGCTGTGCCGGCGCGACAAGGAGTACCTGAATCGCGATGCGGCGCTTGCCAACATGGACAAGGCCCCGCGCGAGAACCTGGTGCTGCTCGCCTTGGACGAGACCGATACCGCGCTCTCCAACGCGGATGCGACCGGCGGAGAGCCGATCTTCAAAGCGGGCAAAGGCATCGGCCGGGTCACCTCTGGCGCTTATGGTTACCATGTCGGCAAATCGCTGGCGCTGGCCTATGTGACCCACGCCGCAGCCGGGGACCAGGTCGAGGTGATGGTGCTGGGCCGGCCACACCGGGCGACGATCCTGGCGCGGCCACCCTTTGATCCGGATGGCACAAGATTGCGTGCCTGAGCGTCCTTGGGCTTCAAGTCCCTCGGTGGATGTCCATCCCTAGGCCTTTGGGTCAAGCTCAATGGATGCCAGGCACGCGCGCCGGCGTTTCCGTCAACGCTTCTTGCGCGCGTCCGGTTACTCGCGCGAGAGGGGCCGGATCTTGAGCGCGGTGATCCGGTTGTTGTCGCGCGACACGACCTCGAAGCGGAAACTGTGGAAAGTAAAGCACTGTCCCGTGGTGGGGATCATCTGCGCCTCGTGGATGACCAGACCCGCGACCGTGTTTGCCTCGTCATCGGGCAGCGACCAGTCCAGCTTGCGATTGACGTCGCGAATCGTCATCGCGCCGTCGATCCAGTAATTGCCGTCCTCGTCCGCCTTGACCGGGTGATCGCCGTCCGGATCGAATTCATCCGTGATCTCGCCAACGATTTCCTCGAGGATATCCTCGAGCGTGATCAACCCTTGCAAGGCCCCGTATTCATCGACCACGAGCGCAAAATGCGTGCGGCGGCGCAGGAATTGGCGCATCTGGTCGTCGAGCGAGGTGCTTTCGGGAATGAAATACGGCTTCATCGCCACATCGGCGAACTTGAAGCTTTCCATCGCGTCGACGGGGCGCTCGCCTTCCTGCATGAACTGATACATGGCCCGGAACAGGTCCTTGGCGTGGACCACGCCGATGATGTTTTCGGGATCCCCCCGGTATACGGGCAGCCGCGTGTGGTTGGATTCAAGGCATTGCTTCAGGATCGACTGCGGGTCGCAATCCGCGTCGATCATCTCGATCCCCGAGCGATGCAGCATGACCTCCTCGACGCTGCGATCGCTCAGATCCAGCGCGCCCAGAATGCGGTCGCGGTCTTCTTTCTCGACCACACCTTCGGAATGGCCCAGATGCAGCGCCCCGGCGATTTCCTCGCGCACGGCAAGGATGTGGCTGTCCGGATCCGTCTGCACGCCGAACAGCCCCAGCACACCGCGGACCAGAACCCGCACCGCCGAAACGATCGGCGAGAATACCTTGATCACCAGTGCAATGATCGGCGACACGCGGCTGGCGGCGGTTTCGGCATTGGTGATGGCATAGGTCTTGGGCAGGACCTCGGCGAAGACCAGCACCAGCACCGTCATCACGAGGGTGGCCAGCGCCACGCCGGATTCGCCGAACAAACGGGTGAACAGGGCGGTGGCCAGCGATGTCGCAAGGATGTTGACCAGGTTGTTGCCCAGCAACACCGACCCGATCAGGCGTTCGTTGTCGTCGGTGATCAAAAGCGCGCGGTCGGCCCCTTTCGACCCCTTGTCCGACATCGACCGAAGCTTGCCCCGCGATGCTGCTGTCAGAGCGGTTTCCGACCCGCTGAAAAACGCGGAGAGGACCAACAGGCCGATAATGGCAAATGAGGTGATCCAAAGGGCGGCATCGGCAGCAGAAGTTGCAGGTTCCATCGGGTCCAGCTTGATAAAAGGTGTCAGGGTGTTATGAGGCTTGCCGCTGTCGCGTTCAAGACCGCGTCGCGGTGTCCCGTGCCATCGGGTGGTGATCCAGCACCAGTTCCTTCAGCCGCTCTTCCAGAACATGGGTGTAAATTTCGGTCGTCGACACATCGGCATGGCCCAGGAATGTCTGGATCGCGCGCAGGTCGGCCCCATTGGCCAGAAGATGCGTGGCAAAGGCGTGGCGCAGCGTGTGCGGCGTTACCTTGGCCGGTGATACGCCACCTTCGACTGCCAGTTCCTTGATCAGGATATAAAATGAATGACGTGTCAGATGGCCCGATTTGCCCCGCGACGGGAACAGGTAGGGCGAGGCGGCCTTGCCCTCGGCGCGGGCGCTGTCCTCCATCGCTTCGCGGGTCGTCAACCAGATGCGCAGCGCGACGCGCGCCGGAGGCGATAGCGGCACCATCCGTTCCTTTCCGCCTTTGCCCCGAATCAGGAGCATCCGCGGATCGCCTTTGGCTGACGACAGCGGCAGCGACACCAATTCGCTGACCCGCATCCCGGTGGCGTAAAGAAGTTGCATCAGGCAGGTGTTGCGTTCCCTGTCCGCCTCGGTGCGGCCACGCCGTGTCGCGGCGTCCAGCAGCCTGTCCACTTCCTCGGTCGACAGTGTTTTCGGCAGCCGTTTGTCGCGGCCTGGCCCGTTGATCTGCACTGCCGGATTGTCGGCCCGGAACCCTTCTTCGAAACAGAAACGATAAAGTTGCTTGATGGCCGACAGGCGGCGCGCACGGGTGGACTTGGCCAGGCCCTGCACGTCGCAATGAACCAGGTAGGCTTCAACATCGCCGCGATGCGCGCTGGTCAGAGACTGGTTGCGGCCGTCGAGCCAATCGGTGAAATCGGCCAGATCGCGGGCATAGGCCAGTTGCGTGTTGTTGGCGGCCCCGCGTTCTGCCGCCTGCGCGTCGAGAAACGCCGCGATCCAGTGACGGTCGCTCATCTTCTTGCGCCTTCCATGTCGAGGATCGCCAGTTGCAGCGCGGCACGACGGGCCACGGCTTCAAGCCCGAAGGCCCGGAACGCGCGCAGAGCCTCGGTCAGGCTGAGGTCATTGCCGGCGGCGCCGCTGGCAAATTGCCCGATCGCGATCAAGAGCGCTTCTCCCAGCCGGTCATCACCGGGCAGATCGGCAAGTTCCCTCGTGGCCTCGGGCGCTTGGCTCCAGGCTGCCGCCAGCGCAGCGGCATGTGGGACATCCGACGGGACCGTATCCGGGGATTTGCCCAGGGCGATGTCCGACAGGAAATCGAGCGCGTCGTTGCCGTTGTAAGTGCCAGTGTCGCCGTCGGACAGGGAGTGCGCGACGGCTTCGTAATCCTCGGAAAGCAGCCCCGCGAGTCCCGCGATCCGTGTGGCGCGGTTGTTTAGGCTGAGGCGTCGCAAGTCTGGTGCAAAAAGGCTCGAAAAGGGGACCAGCAATCCGGCACTGCGCATCCGTGGCCAAACCTTGACCAATGTTTCGGAGACGGCGTCTGGATCGTTATTGATGAGTGCCCTGTCAAACCGTTGCAGCGCATCGACCCGGTCCCATATGCCGCCAGATGCTGCGGGTTTTTGGGCGCTGTAGATCCCCAAGAGCTGGTTGCCATCCAGCGCCCCGGCTCGCGCCAGCCTCTCTGCCGCCCGCAATTGCGCGCGCCAACCGGAATCGCCGCTCAGATCCACCACCGCGAAGGGACGCGGAAGCCGCGTTGTGGGCAGCGTCTCGCCAATAGTCTCGAACAGGCGGAACTGGAGCGGGGTCGGGCGGACGGGCGCGCGCAACGGCGACGTGTCCTCGGCGTATTCGGGATCGAGAAACCGCAGCAACAATTCGCTATCCAGCTCGGACAATTGTCCCAGTGCATTACCTGTCTGGTAGATCGTCATGGCGCGCGGGTAGTCACCGCTGCGCGTGGCGCACCAGATGCGCGTCGCCAGATCGGTGCTGAGCGCCGGTGTCGCGTCCAATGTCCTGCACAGCGCCGCGTCCGACCCGGTGAGCAGCGCAAGATCGAAGGCCTGCTCGAAAAGATCCGGGGTCAAGTCACTGACCCGTTCCACCAAAGCTTCGGCCGGGGCCACGAGGCCATGATCGTACAGAACCCGCAACCGGGTTTGCAAAAAGGCCGTGTCATCGGCCCCGAACGGCATTTCCGCCTCGGCCAACAGCAAGGTGTGCAGAAGCGAATCCAGAGCCGGAACCGACGGCTTTCGGGCGTCCAACGCTTCGATCGCAGCAATCACGTCTGCTTGGTGGCTGCCCTGCCAGAGCGTCGCGGGAAGGCCCGTCACCGCCGTGGGCAACAATCCCACGCCGCCGGACGTGGGCGCATCCAGTGCTTGTACGTCGACGTCCGGGACAGCCGCGCTTTGCACCACGGGGGTCTGGTTGGCGTCCGGAAGCATGTGCGGCACGACGTCGATCACCGGCGGCGCGCTGCGTTGGGTCGCCAGCCAGTCAATGGCGGACAGAGGCGCGTCCTGTGCGGCCACCGGTCCGGCAGCCAGGGCGCATATCAGGGCAAGCGGTTTAATCGGCATCCAACGTCACGGGTTGTCTGACTTTGGTTTGCGGCGGCGAGAAATCGGCGCCGAAATAGGGCCCGAGATAGGCATAGGCCACCAAAGCCAACGCGCCCAATATCAAAAGATAGATCAGCCATTTCAAAATGCGCCCCATGACAATCCCAGCCCTGCCTCGATTATTTTTCCCAACTTATAACTGGCCTTTTGGACAAGATCACGTCATTCAGCATCCGGTGTTGAACTTTAGCGGTACTTGGCCGAGACAAGAAAGCCAAAACCGGGGCTTTGCAGGGGTCGATGCAGGCAAGATTGAAGAAAACGGTGGTGTTGGTCGGCATGATGGGCGCCGGAAAAACCGCCGTTGGCAAGGCTTTGGCCGCAGCGTTGAATGTCCCCTTCCTTGATTCGGACACCGAGATCGAGAAAGCCGCGAACCTGACGATCCCCGAGATTTTCGACCGTGATGGAGAGGCGTTTTTCCGGCTCAAGGAGCAGCAGGTCATTTCGCGCCTGCTTGGGACGGAACGCGGGGTTCTGTCGACGGGCGGCGGCGCGTATATGTCTGCGGAAAATCGTGCGGTGATTTCCCGACAGGGCGTTGCTGTCTGGCTCAATGCGGATCTTGACCTGTTGTGGAGCCGGGTGAAGCAAAAGGACACGCGCCCCTTGCTCCGGGTCCCGAACCCCTATGACGCGTTGCACGATCTGTATCAGGCGCGCGTGCCCATCTATGCCAAGGCCGAGCTGGATGTCCGGTCCGAACCGGGCATGTCGATCGACGATATGGCGGACCGGGTGATCAAGGCGTTGCGCACGCGCCCCGACGTGCTGGAGATAGAGCAATGAAACAGACCGTTCATGTCCCGCTGGAGGGGCGCGCCTATGATGTGCGGATCGGGCCAGACCTGCTGCACAGTGCCGGGGCCGAGATTGCACCGCTTCTTGCGCGGCCGCGCGTCGCCATCGTCACCGACAGCCATGTGGCCGCCTGCCATCTCGACCCGCTGGAAACGGCGCTGAAAGCAGCGGGCATCGCCTCGGTCAGCCTGAGCCTGCCGCCGGGCGAGTCCACGAAAGGCTGGCCGCAGTTCGAACGCACGGTGGAATGGCTGCTGGAGCAAAAGATCGAACGCCGCGATATCGTCATCGCCTTGGGCGGTGGTGTAATCGGAGACCTTGTCGGCTTTGCGGCTGCCGTCTTGCGCCGGGGGGTGCGATTCGTGCAAATCCCCACGTCGCTCCTGGCGCAGGTCGACAGTTCGGTCGGCGGCAAGACCGGGATCAACGCGCCGCAGGGCAAGAACCTGATCGGCGCGTTCCATCAGCCTGCGCTGGTGCTGGCCGACATCTCGGTCCTGCAGACCTTGCCCGCGCGCGATTTCCTCGCTGGATATGGCGAAGTGGTGAAATACGGGCTTCTGGGCGATGCCGCCTTTTTCGATTGGCAAGAGGAGAACGCCGCGCAGATCACCGCCCGGGAGCCGCAGGCGCTGGCTCATGCCGTCAAACGGTCGGTCGAGATGAAGGCCGAGATCGTGGTGCGTGATGAAACGGAACAAGGCGACCGCGCGCTTCTCAATCTTGGGCATACCTTTTGCCACGCGCTTGAGGCTGCGACAGGGTATTCGGACCGGCTGCTGCATGGTGAAGGCGTGGCCATCGGCTGTGCATTGGCGTTCGAACTGTCCGCGCGGCTGGGTCTTTGCCCGCAAGAGGAGCCAAGCCGCGTGCGCCAGGTGATGCGCGACACGGGCATGAAGGTCAGGCTGGCGGATATCGACGGGACACTGCCCGATGCGGAGGATCTCCTGGCCCTGATGGGACAGGACAAGAAGGTGATCGACGGCCAATTGCGCTTCATTCTCGCGCGCGGCATCGGTCAGGCCTTCGTGACATCGGATGTCCCGACAGACATGGTTTTGACGCTGCTCCTGGACGCGCTGGCCGAGTAATGTAAAAAGGCGCCGCGATGGGCGCCTTCTGTCCTCAGAACGGGATTTCGTCGTCGATGTCGCGCGCCGGTGCACGCGATTGGTCGCTGCCACCGCCGCCGGAGCCCCCGTAGTCGCCCCCGTAATCGCCGCCACTGCTTCCGCCGCCGTAAGAAGTTGGGGCGCCACCGCCGCCGTCACGGCTGTCGAGGAACGTCAACTCCCCGGCATAGGGGCGCAGAACCACCTCCGTGGAGTAGCGATCCTGGCCGGACTGATCCTGCCATTTGCGGGTTTCGAGCTTGCCTTCGACATAAACCTTGGAGCCCTTGTGAAGATACTGCTCTGCGAGCCGCACGAGATTTTCATTGAAAATGGCAACGCTGTGCCACTCCGTGCGCTCCCGCCGCTCGCCCGTGTTGCGGTCCTTCCAGGACTCTGACGTGGCAATGCGAAGGTTGCACACCTTGCCCCCGTTTTGGAATGTACGCGTTTCTGGATCGCGGCCCAGATTGCCGACGATGATGACCTTGTTGACTGAACCGGCCATGTGTCCCCCATGCTTTTCGAATCTCTGACGCGGCGCGCCCGTTGCGAGACCCTATACCAACGTGATCATCAGATACCATCAGGTTGTCCTTAACAATTCATCACCAAGCAAGGCTGGTGTGAAACGTGATTTCGGATTATACAGCCGCAAAATCTCAAGACGGGGCGTGCGCGATCATGCGAACAACGAACAAGAGATTGGGTGCGGTTCTGAGTGTCTTGGCTGTCGTCACCGCCGGATCATCGGCTGCAGACGTGCTGTCCTCGAAAAGCCGCGTGTCTTTGTTTTCCAGCAAAACCAAGGTTTTGGATTCCCGCGCCGCAGAGCAGTACAAAAGCTCCATCCGGCTTCAGCCGCCCAAGGTCGTCACCCCGACCAAATGGGGCGATGCGCGCGGGGGGCAGGGGGGTATCCCGAAATACCGCGGCAGCTATTCGGGCGCCTATCTCGGCATGGCGCGCGATGCGGCGCGCCGTCACGGTGTCCCTGAAGACCTGTTCTTGCGCCTCGTCCAGCAGGAGTCGAATTTCAACCCGAACGCACGGTCGCACAAAGGCGCCATCGGCCTGGCACAGCTGATGCCCGACACGGCGCGGTTCTTGCGTGTCGATCCAAACGATCCGGCGCAGAACCTCGAAGGCGGCGCGCGCTATCTCAAGCAGCAATTCAGCAAATTCGGAAAATGGCCTCTGGCGCTTGCCGCCTATAACGCGGGACCCGGCTCTGTGCAAAAGCACAAGGGCATCCCGCCGTATCACGAGACGCGCACTTACGTGGAGAAAATCTGGGGCCGCTGACCGTCGCACGGGTCCCGGCAGGGTCCACAGGTCCCGCGCGTCGTCTCACTCGGCGGCTATCTGGATGACTGGCTCCATTTCGGCCAGTTCCCTGTCCGACAGGTGGCACTTGATCTGGTGCCCGTTTTCCATCTGCCGCATCGGTGGCACCTCCTGTTCGCACAGATGACCCGGCACCCTGGATTTCCAGCGGCAGCGTGTCTGGAACGGGCAGCCCGAGGGCGGGTCCATCGCGGAGGGGATGTCTCCCTCCAGCACGATATGTCGTTTCTGCACCCGCGTGTAGGCGATCGGCACCGCGGATAGCAACGCTTCGGTGTAGGGGTGATAGGGTGGCGCAAAGACCTGTTCGGTGGTGCCAAGCTCGACCACATGCCCAAGATACATCACCAGGACGCGATCCGACAGGTAGCGCACGATGCTCAGGTCATGGCTGATGAAGAGCAGCGTGGTTTTCTGTTCCCGCTGAATCTCCATCAGAAGATCGGTGACAGCCGCCTGTACCGACACGTCAAGCGCCGACACAGGCTCGTCCGCGACCACGATCCGCGCGTTGCCCGCAAAGGCGCGCGCGATGCCGACGCGCTGCTTTTGTCCGCCGGACAGTTGCCGCGGCATCCGCTCGGCAAATTCACGCGGCAGTTTCACAAGGTCCAAGAGTTCAAGCATGCGCTGCCGCCGCTCGCCCTCGGAGTTGCCGATACCAAACACCTCGAGCGCGCGAATGATCTGCCGGCCCACCCCCATCGACGGGTTGAGCGTGTCGAACGGGTTCTGGAAGACCATTTGCACATCGGCGATGGTCTGGGTGGCGCGATCCTGGATCGACGTGCTTTCGATATTGCGGTTGTCGAGCAGGATCTGGCCGTCCGTTGCGGTTTCCAACCCCATGAGCACCTTGGCAAAGGTCGATTTCCCACAGCCCGATTCACCCACGATGGCCAGGGTTTCGGATTCGCGCGCCTCGAAGCTGAGCGTCTCGTTTGCCTTGACCACCTTTGTATCGCCCCGCTTGCCGAACAGGGCATTGGCGGCCACCTCGTAGTATTTCTTCAGGTTGTCCATCTTGAGCACGACATCACCGGGCTCGGACCGCGTGGTCTGCACATCGGTGCCAAGTGGCGCGTGCCAGTCGATTTCCTGGAACCGCAGGCAGCGCGTCGCGTGCCGGTCCTGACCCGGAACATCGGCCATCGGGATTTCGGTTGCATCGCATCGCCCGGCCTCGAAATAATCGCAACGCGGGCCGAAATTGCACCCGGGCGGCCGTTCATGGGGCAGCGGGAAGTTGCCGGGGATGGCCCGCAGCGGGCGCGCGTTCTTGTCCGCCCCGGGAAGCGGGATCGATCGGAAGAGCGCCTGCGTGTAGGGGTGCTTCATCTCGTCGAACACATCAGTGATCGACCCGCGCTCCACCGCCTCGCCGGAATACATCACGCAGATGCGGTCGCAGGTCTCCAGCACCAGGCCAAGGTTGTGGCTGATGAACAGCATCGAGGTGCCGTATTTCTTGCCCAACTCCTTGACCAGATCGACGACCGAGGCTTCCACCGTGACATCCAGCGCCGTCGTCGGCTCGTCGAGAATGAGCAGCGAGGGTTCCGCCATCAGCGCCATGGCGATCACGATGCGCTGCTGTTGCCCGCCCGAAAGCTGGTGCGGATAGGCATCCAGAATCCGCTTGGGGTCAGGCAATTTGACATCCTTGACCACCTGAAGCGCGCGCGCATGAGCCTCTTTCTCCGAGGATCCGCGATGGATCATCGGCACTTCCATCAACTGTTTGCCCACTTTCATCGCCGGGTTCAAAGACGCCATGGGCTCCTGGTAGATCATCGCGATCTCGGAGCCGCGAATACTGCGCAACTGGTCCTGGCTCATTGCGCCAAGATCCTGTCCCTTGAACTTGATCGAACCTCCGACGATATGTCCGTTCTTGCCAAGGTCCCGCATCACGCCAAGCGCCACCGTGGATTTTCCGCAGCCGGATTCGCCGACAAGTCCAACCGCTTCGCCAGGCATCACCTTGACCGAGAAATCCATCACCGCGGGGATGTCCCGCAAGCGCGTGAAAAAGGAAATCGAAAGCGACTCGATTTCCAGGATCGGGCCATCGTAACTGTCTGTCATGTCGCGTCTCCCGCTGGCGGCGGCAGGGCAGGGTCCCTGCTTCTCTGGTTCAAAAATATCCCGGGGGTTTGGGGGCTGGCCCCCAATCCTCGTCTCGTCAATCGCGCAATGTTTCCTCGCGCAGCCCGTCGGCCAGCAGGTTCAGGCCCAGCACCATGCTCAGAAGCGACAGCGCCGGTACCAGCGCCGGGTGCAGATAGATCTGCAAGAGCCGCCGACCGTCATTGATCGTGGTGCCCCAATCGGGGCTTTCCGGTGGCAAGCCCAGGCCGAAAAACCCCAATGTCCCGAGAAGGATCGTGGTGTAGCCGATGCGCAAGCACAGATCGACGATCAGCGGTCCGCGCGCGTTGGGCAGGATTTCCCAAAGCATGATGTACCATGCGCCTTCGCCGCGCGTCTGGGCCGCAGCGACATAATCGCGGGTCTTGATGTCCAACGCCAGGCCCCGAACGATGCGGAACACGGTGGGCGAATTCACGAAGACCACCGACACGAACACCACGAGGATTCCGCCCGGCACGTTGAAGAGATCAAGAAAGTCCGGGATCACCGACACTTTCGACCCCGACTCCGAGATCAAGGACAGGTAGAGCCAGCCCAGGATACCCAGCACCCCGATCAGGAGCGGCGTGCGGATCCTGGGCTGTGTCCTGTAGCGCGAATTCAGCAGGACCGCGATGAACACGATGGGAAAGATGAACAGCACCACCGCCATGTAGTTTGGAATGCCCGTCGCCACGATTTCTGGTGTGACAAGCAGATAGAACAACAAGATTACCGGGAAGGCGAGGATCAGGTTGGCCAGGAAGCTGAGGAACGTGTCCAGTCTGCCGCCGTAGAACCCCGCCGGCAGCCCAAGCGTGATGCCGACCATGAAGGCAAAGATCGTGGCCAGGGGGGCAATCTGCACAACCACCCAGGCGCCCTTGATCATTCGGCTGAAGACGTCACGGGCAAGGTTGTCGCCCCCGAACAGGTAGTAGGGGTACTGCCCGTCCTCCGCGCGCATCAGCGGGGTGCCCGGCGGTTCGTTCTTCATGCCGGACACTTGCGACAACGCGTCATGGGTGACGATCAGGTCCATCGCCCCGAAGATCCCGGTGAACACCCAGAACATGACCAGCGCAAAGCCGATCATGCCGATGGTGCTGTCGAACAATTTGCCATAAAGGCCGAGCCGGCGCTTGTAGCGGATCGAAACGACAAAGACGGCGATCAGCGCGATCCAGACCGGGATGAACTGCCAAAGAACGCGGGTGATGATTTCAAACCAACTGAGCGGTTCCATAAGTCTGCTCCTTTCCGCTCAGGACACGCTGATGCGCGGGTTGAGATAGACATAGCCGATATCCGAGATCAGCTGCGTGACAAGAACCACGAATACCGACACCACGGAGACGCCCAGCAACAATTCGATATCGTTGTTGCTGGCCGCCGCGACGAGGGTCCAGCCGAAGCCCTTGTAGTTGAACAATGTCTCGACGATGACGACGCCGTTCAGAAGCCACGGAAACTGCAGCATGATCACGGTGAACGGCGCGATCAGCGCGTTGCGCAGCGCGTGTTTGACCACGATATTGGGAAAGCTCACACCCTTGAGCCGTGCCGTGCGGATATACTGTGCGGTCATCACTTCGGCCATCGAAGCGCGTGTCATTCGGGCGATATAGCCCATCCCGTAAAGCGAGATGGTCAGAACCGGCAGGAAGAAATTCTCGAACGTGGCGTTCTCCATCGCGGAGGTCGCGGTGCCCTTGAACCATTTCAGCCCCACGGCGGAAGAGGCAAAGACCGCGATCAGAATCACGCCAGAGACGTATTCCGGTGTCGCGGTGGTGGTGATCGCCACCGTCGACAGGGTTCGGTCTGTCCGCGATCCCTCACGCATGCCGGCCAGGACGCCCAGCAGCAATGCCGAAGGCACCATCAGCACCATGACCCAGAACATCAGCTTGCCCGTCAGGCCAAGCCGGGTGCTGATGATCCCGCCGACATTGTCCTGAAAGACCGTGGAGGTTCCCCAGTCCCCCTGGAGGATGCCGCAGTAATCGGGCGCCTCCTGCGGTGTCATGCCGTCGCGGATACAGCGGCCCCTGATCTGGCCATCCGTGCCTTCGATCACCGCGCCGGGCACGACACCAAGCCATTCGCCGTATTTCACGAACAGCGGCTGCGTGTAGCCCCGGTTGCCCAGCCAGGTCGCGACTTCCTCCTCCGACATGCGGAAATTGCCTTGCGTCTTGGCGAGCTTTTCGAGGTTCGGATAGAGGTTTGCCAGGAAGAAGACGATGAAGGTCAGGCAGAGCGCCGTTATCAACATCACTCCCGCGCGGCGGAGAATAAACAGTCCCATGCAGTTCCCTGTCGGTAGAGGTCAGCCAGCTATCTTGTATCTGTTGGTCTGTGAAGGCGGGCCATGAGATGAAAAAGGCCGCTCCTGTTGGCGCGGCCCCGTGCTGCTTGGCGATCAGGCGGCTAGCCCGTACTTGTAGATCTGCGGCAGAAAAGCGATGTGCATCTCCGTGCCGACCACACCGGGCCGGTGATGGCGATACAGCGACCGCCAGTAGGGCTGGATCGTCACACCTTCCTCGACCATGATCTGTTGCAGCTTGCCCATGACCGCGCGGCGGGCATCGACATCGGCGATGGAGTTTGCTTCGGCCAGAAGCGCGTCGAACTCTTCGTTCGAGAACCCGGCCTCGTTCCAGGCCTCACCCGTGCGGTAGGCCAGCGCGAGGATCTGCACGCCCAGCGGCCGGTGGTTCCAGTTGGTCGAACTGAAGGGATAGTTCACCCAGTCATTCCAGAAGGTTGATCCGGGCAGAATTCTGCGTTGCACGTTGATCCCCGCGTCTCGCAACTGGGCAGCGACGGAATCTGTCGTGTTCTTGCGCCAATCGTCGTCGATCGACAGCAACTCGTGTTCGTAATCGGCCATCCCGGCCTCTTCCATGAGCGCCCTGGCCCTGTCCGGATCGTAGGGCAGGCGGCCGACCTCGGGATTGAATTCCGGGTGCACGGGCGCGACGTGGTGATTGTCGGCCGGGATACCGCGACCGGCATACCCCAGCTCGAGGCAGACCTCGTTGTTCACGGCCATCGCCAAGGCCTGCCGGACGCGCTTGTCGGCGTAAGGCCGGGTGCCGTTGACCTCGGCCTGCTGGTTCGGGCGGATACAAATCGTGGCCCCGGTGACAACTTCGCTTCGTTCAAACCCGATGGCATCCAGCACGTCGATGAATTCGCCGACGCTTTCGTAGAAGGTGTCCACCTCTTCGGCTTCGGCTGCCGCCAGCCACGCGGCCGGGTCGGTCCCGTAGTCGATGTATTCGATCCGGTCGAGATAAAAGCCGCCTTCTTCAAAGGCGTCATTGCCCCACCACGGATGGTCGCCCTTGACCAGAACCGCCTTGACGCCAACTTCAAGGCTTTCGACAACCATCGGGCCGGTGCCCACCAGCGTCGACAGATCCGCGTTCGGATCATAGCTTTCGTGCACGACCGCGGCCGGGTAGTCGGCCATGCCCGCGACAATGGTGATATCCGGGCGTGGCAAGTTCAGGCGCACCGTATGCGTGTCCACGATCTCGATCACGCCTTCGCCCGCCCTGCCGGTGCTGTCGTCGATCAGGGAGGCCATGCGGCCGGCCATCGAGTTGCCCTCGACATCCTGTTCGCACCAGCGCGAGATCATCCGCGCCACGTCGGTAGAGGTAAAATCGTCGCCATTGTTCCATTTCACGCCCTGGCGCACGTTCAGCGTGTATTGTGTCGCGTCTTCATTCGCGTCCCAACTTTCGAGCAACATGCCGCGGAAGGACCCGTCCGAGTTGTATTCGACCATGTATTCCAATGTGCCCGCGGTGACATACGCCATCTGGGTCCAGTCATATGTGCGTGGGTCCTTGTGCAGGCGCACCTCCATCTGCATCCGGAGCGTGCCGCCCTGCTGCGCATGGCCCGCTGCCCTTGCGGGTGAGCCCAGACCGCCAAGCGCATAGGCCGCGCCCGCCGACACGCCGAGCATCGTCGTCCGGGCAAGAAATTCGCGCCGGTCGATATGCCCGTCCCTGAATTCCCGTGCATGGATTTTCGCAGCCGGATGCAAATCATCAGTACCAGTGGTATGCGTCATCTGTTTCTCCCTGTGACACGCTCTTTTTATCTTATGCGCGTTTTTTAAGGTTTCTTGGGCGGGGTCGGCCCTCGCCGTTTTTGGGTTATCGCATTGCGCGCGAAGAAATGGTCGGCGTCAACGGACAGATTAGCCAGTTTGACGTCTGAAAACGACATTTACTTTCTCTTAAAGCGACATTCCCGGATCGACAACTGCCGGCGCTGGTATTTTTGCTCATAAATTCCGCGCATCCACCTGCCGCCAGGGCCGCATCCGCGCGCGGAACCATGTGCGCTGCCGCTTGGCAAATTGCCGGGTCAGGATCGTGACCCGCTCGCGCGCCGCGTCCAGGGTCAGGCTGCCCTCCAGAATCGCCATCAGTTCCGCCGCCCCGATCGCTTTGGCCGAGGGCAGATCCGGTGACCATCCCGTCCGGTTCGCGCGCGCCTCGTCCAGCGCGCCGCCCTCCAGCATCCGGTCGAACCGCGCCGCGATGCGTGGGGTCAGCCAGTCCTTTTCGGCGTTCACCAGCAATGCGCTTGTTTCGCTTAAAGGCAGCTTCGGTGGCGCGGTATTTTGCTGCCACGCGACCAACCCGGTGCCCGTTGCGGTCAGGACTTCCCATGCTCGCTGAACCCGCATCGGGTTGGCCAGATCGATTCGCGACCGTGTCGCGCGATCGAGCTCGGCCACGAGGGCCGCATGCCCTTCGGTCTCGATGCGCTGCATGGCGGTCCTGCGCACCTCGTCCGGAGTCTCCGGGATTTGCGCCAGCCCTTCGGTCAGCGCGGTAAAATAAAGCCCGGTTCCGCCGACGATTATCGGACGCGGGCCATCTGCCAGATGCGGGGCAAGATCGCGCAACCAATCCCCGACCGAATAGGCCTGATGCCCCGGGATGTGACCGTACATCGCGTGCGGCGCCCGCGCCGTGTCTGCGGGTGACGGGCGCGCCGTCAGCACGCGCCAGTCGGCATAGACCTGGATCGCGTCCGCATTGAGGATCGTTCCGCCCTGCGCTTCGGCCACGCGCAATGCCAGTTCGGATTTTCCGCTGGCCGTCGGCCCGGCGATCAGGACTGGTTTGGCCGGATCAAGGCTCTGGATCACCTCTGACAGCTTGCTCACGATCGACCCGTTCTCCTTGTCCGGCGCGCCTCCACAGGGCGCGTCGCTGTGCTGGACGACAACGCCTTGCCCCTGCGCCGGTTTTGCGACAATTTGCGCGCAAATCTAGTCTCTCGTTCGAACGGAGCGCAACATGACCGATAGACCCACCCCGGATACGACATACAAGCGCGTCATGCTCAAGATATCGGGCGAGGCCCTGATGGGGGATCAGGGATATGGCTTGCATCCGCCCACTGTCGAACGGATCGCCCGCGAAGTAAAGGCGGTGCACGATCTGGGGGTCGAGGTCTGCATGGTCATCGGCGGCGGCAACGTCTTCCGGGGCCTTCAAGGGTCGGCCCAGGGCATGGAACGCACAACGGCGGATTACATGGGCATGATGGCCACTGTGATGAACGCGTTGGCAATGCAATCCGCGCTCGAAACGCAGGGTGTGTTCACCCGTGTCATCTCGGCGATCCGCATGGACGAGGTCGCCGAACCCTATATTCGCCGCCGTGCCGTCCGCCATCTCGAGAAAAAGCGTGTCTGTGTCTTTGCCGGGGGCACTGGCAACCCGTATTTCACAACCGATACTGCCGCCGCGCTGCGCGCCAATGAAATGAATTGCGAAGCTATTTTCATGGGCAAGAACGGTGTGGACGGTATTTACGACAAGGATCCGCGCGCGCATGACGACGCGCGCCGTTACGATCTGGTCAGCTACGACGAGGTGCTGCAAAAGAACCTCAAGGTGATGGATGCCTCGGCGATCGCGCTGGCGCGGGACAACAACATGCCGATCATCGTGTTTCCGCTCGATGAACACGGCAGCTTCGAGGGCATCCTCGCCGGCAAGGGCACCTATACCAAGGTCCATGGCGGAAGCACGACCATGGGGGCGGGCGCGGCTGTCTGACCCAAGCGACACAGGTGACAGGCCGCGTGATCGTCTGTTGTGCAAGATGCTATACTTTCGGGCGGATGTCGCTTAGACGTCAGTGCAAATCAAGAAACCGCTTTTGAGGGCCGTATGGCAGACGACTTTATTCTAGATACCGATGACCTGATCCGCCGCATGGAAGGCGCGATGGCCAATCTGCGGACCGAATTCGCCTCGCTGCGGACCGGGCGGGCCAGCGCGTCAATGCTCGAGCCGGTGACGGTCGAAGCCTATGGAACGCAAACCCCGATCAACCAGGTGGGCACCGTGAATGTGCCAGAGCCGCGCATGGTGACCGTGAACGTCTGGGACAAAGGGCTTGTCGGCAAGGTGGAAAAAGCCATCCGAGAGAGTGGCTTGGGCATCAATCCTCAGCTGAACGGCACGATCATCATGCTGCCGATCCCCGAATTGAACGAAGAGCGTCGCCGCGAGCTTGGGAAAGTGGCGGGACAGTATGCGGAACACGCCCGTGTCTCGATACGGAACATCCGCCGGGACGGTATGGACCAGATCAAGAAAGCCAAGGCGGACGGCCTGTCCGAGGATGACCAGAAATTCTGGGAAAACGAGGTTCAGGAACTGACCGACGGCTACATCAAGAAGATCGACGCCGCTTTGGAGACAAAGCAGGAAGAAATCATGCAGGTTTGAGACCTGCAAGCATAGGATCACATGCCAATGGGAGCGCAGCCCAAACCAACAGGTCCAACTGGCGGACCGCGCCATGTGGCGATCATCATGGATGGCAATGGCCGCTGGGCAACACAGCGCAGACGCCCGCGGCTGTTCGGCCACCAGGCGGGCGCGCGGCGCGTGCGTGAAATTGTCGAGGCCTGTCCCGATTTGGGTGTTGATTACCTGACGGTCTTTGCGTTCTCGACCGAAAACTGGAAGCGGACCCAGTCCGAAGTTGCCGGTCTGATGAACCTTTTTCGCCGCTACATCACCCGCGAGGCAAAAGCGCTCAAGGCCAATGATGTGTGCGTGCGCTTTATCGGAGACCGGGTGCGGCTCGATCCCAAGCTGGTTGCCATGATGGACGAGCTTGAGGCGCTGACGGCGAATTGTTCAACGGTCAATCTGACCGTCGCCATCAACTACGGAAGCCGGGACGAGGTGGCCCGCGCCACCAAACGGCTTGCCCGTGATGTCGCAAACGGGCGGCTCGACCCTAATGCGGTGGATGAAGAAACACTGCCAAGATATTTGGATACTTGTTTTTTGCCCGACCCTGATCTGGTAATCCGGACCAGCGGCGAGGCCCGGATTTCCAACTTTCTGCTCTGGCAATCGGCCTATGCCGAATACGAATTCATCGACACGCTCTGGCCCGATTTCACGGCGCAAGAATTCCGGTCCGTGCTGCAAGGGTTCGGCACGCGCGAGCGCAGGTTCGGCGCCGTAGTGGCATGACAGCAGGCAAGTGGGACGACCTTGTCCCGCGGCTGGTTTCAGCTGTGGCAATGGTGTCTGTCGGTGCGCTTGGGGTCTGGCTCGGCGGGCTCTGGTTCCATGGTCTGATTTCCATTGTGGCCGGCCTGATGGTCTGGGAACTGGTCAAGATGCTCGATACCGAGCGTAGCAAATCGGCGATGATCCTGGCCGCCGTGGCCGCCGCCGTTTCCATGATCGCCATTGAAATCCCGGGCGCCCTTGCGCTGCCGCTGCTGATGGCGCCATCGATGCTGGGGCTTGGCCGGATGGAGCGGGGCGGTGTCACCTACGCGGTGTTCACGGCCTTCATCCTCCTGGCGGCTTACGGCCTGATGTCGCTGCGGGATGAGTTTGGCCTGACATGGATGGTCTGGCTCCTGCTTGTCGTGGTTGTGACCGATATCGCGGGATATTTCGCCGGTCGCCTGATCGGCGGACCGAAACTTTGGCCGCGCGTCAGTCCCAAGAAAACCTGGTCGGGGACCGTGGCCGGCTGGCTTGGATCGGCGGCGGTGGCCATGTTTTTCGCCGGCGCGTCAAGCGCGGGATACGGCCTGATCGGGGTGAGCATCGGGGTCAGCATGGCCAGCCAGATCGGTGATGTGGCCGAAAGCGCGATCAAACGGCGTGTCGGCGTCAAGGACAGCTCGCGGCTCATACCGGGGCATGGCGGTTTGCTGGACCGGTTCGACGGGATGCTGGGCGCGGCGCTGTTCATCGTGATCGCGGGTCAGCTGATCGGGTTTCCGCCGGGGGTGCAATGAGGCGCGTTTCGATTTTTGGTGCGACAGGCTCCATCGGGCAGAACACGCTCGACCTGATGTCGCGGGACCCGAGCGCCTACAAGGTGGTCGCGCTGACCGGTGGGCAGAACATCGCCCAACTGGCCGCGGACGCCAAGCGTTTCAACGCCGAACTGGCGGTGACGGCGGATCCCGCGAGGCTGGACGCCTTGCGGTCGGCCTTGGCGGGAACGGGAATCGATGCAGCGGCCGGACCAGCGGCGCTTGACGAGGCCGCCTTGCGGCCGGCCGACTGGGTCATGTCGGCGATCGTCGGCGCCGCGGGGCTGGCGCCGGGATTGCGCGCATTGGAGCAGGGCGCGACACTTGCGCTGGCAAACAAGGAAAGCATGGTCTGCGCCGGCCCCCTGATGCTCGACACCGCGCACCGGCACGGCGGGCGGATCCTGCCCGTGGACAGCGAACATTCGGCCGTTTTCCAGGCATTGATCGGCGAAGACCTGGAGGCGGTGGAGCGCGTGATCATCACCGCCTCGGGCGGCGCGTTCCGCGATTGGCCTCTTGCGGATTTGGCCGGTGCGACGCCGGAACAGGCCGCCCAACACCCCAATTGGGATATGGGTCAGCGGATCACGATCGACAGTGCGTCGATGTTCAACAAGGCGTTGGAGCTGATTGAAACAAAAGAATTCTTTGGATTGTCGCCTGACAAGATCGAAGCGGTTGTGCACCCCGAGTCCATCATCCACGCGCTTGTCGGTTTCAATGATGGCGGGCTGATGGCGCATGTTGGCCCGCCGGACATGCGCCATGCCATCGGCTTTGCCCTGAATTATCCGGGTCGCAAGGCGCTGCCGGTGGAACGGCTCGATCTCGTGGCGCTTGGCCAGATGAGTTTTCGGCTCGCCGATGAGGCCCGCTGGCCGGCGCTTCGTCTGGCGCGCGAGGTGATGGCCATGGGCGGGTTGTCCGGGGCGGTGTTCAATGCCGCGAAGGAACGCGCGCTTGACGGCTTCATCGAAAAACGTATCGGATTTCAACAGATTGCGTCCGTTGTTGAAGCCGTATTATCCAGAGTTTCGGCCAACGCCGGTCATATTGATGCCGCCATTACTCTTGATAACGTCTTGCAAGTGGACCATCTGGCTCGGGTACGGGCAAATGAAATCATGAACGAAATAGAGGGCTGAACCTTGGATATAGCAGCGCTGCTGCCGCAGTTTGGTGGTGTGATTTGGACCCTCGCCGCGTTCGTGATTGCACTGTCGATCATCGTCGCGATCCATGAGTATGGGCACTACATCGTCGGGCGCTGGTCCGGGATCGATGCCGATGTTTTCTCGCTCGGCTTTGGCCCGGTGCTGTATTCCCGCGTCGACAAACGCGGCACCAAGTGGCAATTCGCCCTGCTGCCCCTGGGTGGTTTCGTCAAGTTCAAGGGCGACAGCAACGCGTCTGGCGGCAAGGACGACGAGGCCATGTCGGACCTGTCAGAAAGCGAACGGCGCCGCACCATGAATGGCGCGCCGCTTTGGGCGCGCGCGTTGACTGTTGCGGCCGGACCGGTGTTCAACTTTGCTCTCTCGATCCTGATTTTCACCGGCGTTTTTATGCTGAGGGGAGAGCCGACAGAACCCGTGGAAATCGGCGAATTGCGGGCAGTTCCGGCGCAAAGCGAATTAGAGGTCGGCGACCAGCTTATCGAGATCGAAGGGATCGAGCTTCCACCCTTTGGCGAATCGTCCAATTTTCAGTCGGTTCTCGATCAACTGCCCGAAAGGGAGACCTTGGACTATACGGTCCTGCGCGGGGGCTCCGAGATGGTGGTGCAAGGCCCCTATGTCTATCCGCCGGTGGCGACGCAGATCATCCCGCGCTCGGCAGCCGATGATGCAGGGTTCAAAGCCGGCGACATCATCACCTCGGTGGATGGCAACGCGATCTATGCCTTCGAACAACTTCGCGACGCCGTCGAAGGCTCGGACGGGGCGACGCTCGATATGGACGTCTGGCGCGATGGAGAGATTCGCGACCTGCAACTGACGCCGCGCCGCACCGATGAGCCGCAGCCGGACGGAACCTTCAAGACCGCGTTCCGCATCGGGCTTGTCGGCGGTATGTTTTTCGAACCGGCAACGGAATTTGTCGGCCCGGTCAGCGCGGTCTCGTCTGGTGTCCAGCAAACGGTGCAGATCATCGACGGCTCGCTTTCGGGGCTTTGGTACATGATTACCGGGGCAATCAGCACGTGCAACCTGTCCGGACCCATCGGGATCGCGGAAACCTCCGGCTCGATGGCGTCGCAGGGGACAGCCAGCTTCATCTGGTTCATAGCCGTGCTCAGCACGGCGGTCGGGCTGTTGAACCTGTTTCCGATCCCGGTGCTGGATGGCGGCCACCTGGTGTTCCACGCCTATGAAGCGGTGACCGGAAAGCCACCCAGCGACAAGGCGTTGCGGGTCCTGATGGCGATCGGTCTGACGATGCTGTTGTCACTGATGTTGTTTGCGCTGTCGAACGATCTGTTTTGTCCGTAGGGGCCTGATCCGAGATGGGGCCGGACCACGGAATCGTCCCATTTTCTGCCCGATTGCTGCCACAATCCACTGGCATGCATTGACCCGTATCCAGCTATTCGAGGTGCGAAAATGCAAGCGATTCAAGAAAGCTACCGGACCGTCAGCCTGTTGATTTCGATCAACTGGGATCGGTTGCTTTACGTGATGGCCATCGCCGCATCCCTGTTCCTGGGCGCTTACCTCGGCAGGCTGATGATCGAAGCAATGACAAACCCTGTCGGCTATTGATCGCGGGGGTCTCTGCGGTTTTGACAAGCCAGGGCAATCTGGGTACTCACGTCCGGAAACGGATGTCGGAGTAGGTTGCCAATAATGACACGAGATACAGGCCGGACAGACATGCGAAGCGCGGCGCGCACGCCCCGAATTCGTCCGCTTCTGATCGCGACTTCCATGGCCGTGTCCTTGGCCGTTGCAGCCGCACCCGACACGGCGCAGGCGCAGGATTTCCGCTTCAACGCCATTTCGGTCGAGGGCAACCAGAGGATCGAGGCCGGAACGATTGCCAGTTATCTCGGCGTGGCGCGCGGAGAGACGGTGTCGGCGGCAGAGCTGAATGATGGCTACCAGAGGGTTCTGGGCTCTGGCCTGTTCGAAAGCGTTGAGATCGAGCCGCGCGGCAACACGCTTGTCGTGCGCGTGGTCGAATATCCGACCGTCAACCGCATCACCTTCGAGGGCAACGCGCGGATCGACGACGAAACCCTGGCATCCATCGTGCAATCGCAATCGCGCCGGGTGTTCAGCCCGTCCACCGCCGAGGCGGACGCAACACGGCTGACCGAGGCCTATTCGCAGCAGGGACGGATCGCCGCGCGCGTGCAGCCCAAGCTCATCCGCCGGTCAGACAATCGCGTCGACCTGGTGTTCGAGGTGTTCGAAGGCGGGGTATCGGAGATTGAGCGCATCGGCTTTGCCGGCAACCAGGTCTACAGCGACCGACGCCTGCGGCGCGTGCTCGAGTCGAAGCAAGCCGGTCTGTTCCGCGCCTTGATCCAGTCTGACACCTTTATCGAGGATCGCATCGACTTTGACCGGCAGGTCCTGCGGGATTTCTATCAATCGCGCGGTTACGTCGATTTTCGCACCACCGGTGTGAATTCCGAGCTGAGCGATGAACGCGACGCCTATTTCATCACGTTCAACGTCGAAGAGGGCCAGCAGTTCAGCTTTGGCGAAATCACGGCCACCTCCGATTTGGCCGAGGTCGACCCTGACGTATTCCAGGACGCGATCCGCTTGCGGTCGGGCCGCACCTATTCACCGACCGCGGTCGAAACCGAGATCGCGCGCCTGGAACGTCTAGCGATTCGCGAAGGGCTGAATTTTGTCCGCGTCGAACCGCGGGTCACGCGCAATGAACGCGACCTGACGCTCGACGTTGAATTCTTGCTGACCCGCGGGGAGCGGGTGTTTGTCGAACGTATCGACATCGAAGGCAACACCACGACGCTGGACCGCGTTGTGCGCCGCCAGTTCCGTGTGGTCGAAGGCGATCCCTTCAACCCGCGCGAAATTCGCGAAAGCGCGGAACGCGTGCGCGCATTGGGGTACTTCGGCGATGCCCAGGTCGAAGCGCGCGAAGGCTCCACCCCGCAGCAGGTCATCATTGACGTGGATGTCGAGGAAGAGCCGACAGGATCGCTCAGCTTTGGCGGGTCGTATTCGACCACCAGTGGGTTTGGCGCGGCAATTACCTTCCGGGAACGCAATTTCCTTGGCCGCGGTCAGCAGTTGTCGCTTGGTGTGACCACCGGGGTCGATTCGTCGAATTACAGTTTCAGCTTCACCGAACCGGCGTTTCTTGGTCGCGACGTGGCGTATAGTTTCAGCTTGAATTACCTCGAAACCGACAATGACTCTGCCGAATATGACACTGTGATCGGTAATTTCTCGACCGGGTTTACCTTTCCGGTTTCCGAGAATGGACGCCTGAACCTGCGCTACGGTGCGCGTTATTCCGAGATCACGGACCTTGATCCATCCGTCGGTGAGATCATCACCGCCGAGGCGGATCGCGGCGAGATTTGGGACAGCTTCGTCGGCTATCGGTACAGCTATGACACCCGGCGGACGGGGTTGAACCCGAACGCAGGTGTATTGCTCGAATTCGGGCAGGATTTTGCCGGTCTGGGGGGCGACAGCACGTATGTCGAATCGAACTTTCGCGCAGTGGCGCAAACGAAGGTCTACAACGAGGAAGTGACCCTGCGCGCTACGCTCCAGGCCGGGGCGCTGAGCTATTCCGAAAACTCTTCGCGGGTGACGGACCGTTTTTCCCTTGGTTCCAACCTGATGCGCGGTTTCGAAAGCGGGGGCATCGGGCCGCGCGAAGTCGGGCCAGGTGATGTGAACGACGCTCTGGGCGGCGATTACTTTGCCGTCGCGCGCTTCGAAGCGGAGTTCCCGCTGCCCTTGCCCGAAGAGTACGGCATCTCGGGCGGCGTGTTCTACGATGTGGGCAGCCTTTGGGGACTGGAAAAGACGAACGATAACGTCCTGTACGAAGATTTCACGGCGCGCCAGGTCGTCGGGGTGTCGGTTTTCTGGACCACACCGCTTGGACCGTTGCGGTTCAACTTTTCCGAGGCGCTCAGCAAGGAAGAGTTCGACGAGGAACAAACCTTCGATCTCACGATTTCCACCCAGTTCTAGATGAAACGGGTCCGCAGCATAGTGACGGGAGCGTTCCTTGGGGCGCTCCTTTGCGTGTCTCCCGTGGCGCGGGCGCAGCAGGATGGCGGGTTGTCGAACCTCGGCGTGGTGCAAAGCCGGATTCTGACAATCGCACCGGACACGCTCTATAGCGAAAGCGATTTCGGCAAACGTATCGCGCGCGAGATCGAAGAGGAAAGCGCCGAGATCGCGACGAACAATCGCCGGATCGAGGCCGAGCTGACCTCCGAGGAACGCGAGCTGACCGAGCTGCGGGACAGCTTGCCCACCGAAGAATTTCGCGCCCGGGCCGAGGCCTTTGACGACAAGGTGCAGCGCCTGCGCCGTGAACAGGATGAAAAAGCCCGGGCGGTCACGCAGCGCAGCGACGAGGCCCGCCGCGCGCTGCTCTCGGCCGCGCAACCGGTGCTGCTTCAACTGATGGCCGACGCGGGCGCCGTCGCCGTGTTGGACCGTCGCGCAGTGCTTCTTAGCGCCGACGCGGTGGATATTACCGACCAGGCCATTCGACGGATCAACGCGGAATTCGGGACAGGCACCGACATCCTGCCGGTCCGCCCCTGAAACCTTGCCCAACAGGGACGGGGTTGCTACTGACTGCGCACGAAATTCAAAAGGACGCCCCATGAGCGACACGCTGCTTCGCGCCGATATCCAGCTGATCCAACGTTTGTTGCCGCATCGCTATCCGTTCCTTCTGGTGGACCGGGTGGAAGAGATCGACGGCACCCGGTCGGCGCTCGGCATCAAGAACGTGACGATGAACGAGCCGCATTTCCAGGGGCATTTTCCCGGAACACCGATCATGCCGGGCGTCACGATCATCGAGGCGATGGCGCAGACAGCGGCGGTCATGGTGGGCACCGCGCTGGATCTCGCGGACAAGGAAATGATGATCTATTTCATGTCCATCGACAAATGCAAATTCCGCCGAAAGGTGATCCCCGGCGACCAGCTTCAGATGCGGCTGACGACATTGCGCGGCAAACCGGGCGGGAAGGTCTGGAAATTCGGCGGTGTGTCCACTGTCGATGGCGACATGGCGGCAGAGTGCGAATTTTCCGCAATGATGGACCTGCCGGAGTGACAGCGGACATCCACCCCAGTGCGGTGATCGAAGACGGCGCGACGGTCGGTGACGGCTGCGTGATCGGCCCGTTCTGCCACGTTGGCCCGCATGTGCATTTGGCCGAGAACGTGGAGCTGAAAAGCCATGTCGTCGTCAAGGGCCATACCGAGATCGGTGCGGGGACAGAAATTTTTTCCTTCGCGGTGATCGGGGAGATACCGCAGGACCTGAAATTCGACGGCGAACAGAGCCGTCTCGTGATCGGGGCACGCAACCGCATCCGCGAACATGTCACGATGAACCTGGGCACCGAAGGCGGCGGCGGGATCACGCGGGTTGGCGATGACAATCTGTTCATGGCGGGCTGCCATGTCGCGCATGACGTGCAGATCGGCAACCGGGTGATCATTGTCAATAGCGCAGCCCTGGCGGGGCATTGCATCCTGGAAGACGACGTCATCGTGGGCGGCCTGTCCGGGGTGCACCAGTTCGTGCGCATCGGACGCGGCGCGATCATCGGTGCGGTCACGATGGTGACGAATGATGTGATCCCCTACGGTCTTGTGCAGGCGGATCGGGGGCGCCTCGATGGGCTCAACCTAGTCGGGCTCAAGCGCAGGGGCGTGAGCCGCGCCGATATCACGGCGCTGCGCGCGGCATTCCAGATGCTGGCACAGGGCGAGGGCGCGTTTCAGGACCGGGCGCGGCGGCTCCGCGACGAAAACGACAGCGACTATGTGCATCATATCGTTGAATTCATCCTGGGCGACACGGACCGGTCGTTCCTGACACCGGGTTGAGCGATGACGCTTGCACTGATCTGCGGTCAGGGCCGACTGCCGCGCATCATCGCGCAGGCTCAGGAGCCGCGCCCGCTGATCTGTGTGCTGGAGGGGTTTTCACCAGATGGGCTCGCGCCCGACGTGGTGTTTCAGCTCGAAACGCTGGGAACCCTGCTTGAGACATTGCACGCGCGCGGCGTGACGCGGATTTGCCTGTGCGGCGCGATCCGTCGGCCGCCGGTCGATCCCTCGCGCCTCGACAGGAAAACGGCCCCTTTGGTGCCGCGCCTTCAAGAGGCGCTGACCTCGGGCGACGATGGCGCCTTGCGGATCGTGATGCAGATTTTCGAGGACGCGGGCTTTGACATCGCCGGCGTTCACGCGCTGGTGCCGCACCTGTTGCCGGCGGCTGGCGTGTTGACTTCCAAATCCTATCAGCCACAAAATGCCGCCGAAGCGCGGCTTGGCGAACGCACCGTCGCCGCGATGGGTGCGCGCGATACCGGGCAAGCCTGCGTGCTGCGCGGCGAGAGGGTTCTGGCGCGCGAGGACGCGGCGGGCACCGATGCCATGCTCACACGCCTTGCACGCGATCGCGCTTCGGGTCCGGGCGATTTCCTGTCCAACCCGATCAGCAGTGCCGGGGATATGTTCGGCGGATTGCTGGGCGATGCGACCGATTGGCTGGGTGGCGGATCGGCCCCGGCGGAGGGTGGTATCCTGTTCAAGGCCCCGAAACCCGCCCAGGACAGGCGCGCGGATTTGCCGGTGATCGGCGCCGGCACCCCCGATGGGGTCGCGGCGGCGGGCCTGTCCGGGATCGTGATCGAGGCGGGCGGCGTTATGGTCCTCGACCGCGCGCGCACCTTGGCGCGCTGTGATCAGCTTGGCCTGTTTCTCTGGGTGCGGGAAAAGGGCGGCTGATGCGGGTGTTCGTCATCGCCGGCGAAGCGTCGGGCGACAAGCTGGGCGCGGCCCTGATGGCGGGGCTCCGCAGGCACGTACAAGATGTTGCGTTCGACGGGATCGGCGGCGATCGGATGCTGGCTGAAGGGCTGCACAGCCTGTTCCCGATGGACGAAATCTCGATCATGGGGATTACCGAAATCCTGTCGCAATACCGCAATCTCAAGGCACGCATCCGTCAGACCGCCGATGCGGTCCTGGCCGCAAGGCCGGATGTTCTTGTCACCATTGACCTGCCGGAATTCGGGCTCCGCGTGGCCAAGCAAGTCAAGGCAGAAAGCGATATTCGCACCGTGCATTACGTGGCGCCGACGGTCTGGGCGTGGCGTCCCGGACGGGCCAAGAAGATGGCGCACCATATCGATCAGGTCCTCGCGCTCTTCCCGTTCGAGCCACCCTACATGCAGGCCGCAGGCATGCGCTGCGATTTCGTCGGGCACCCGGTTGTGACCGACCCTGTCGCCTCGGCGCAGGACAAGGAGCAGTTCCGCGCGGCGCATGGGATCGGGACGGCGCCACTCGCGTTGATCCTGCCCGGATCAAGGCGCAGTGAAGTGTCAAGATTGCTGCCCGTCTTCGGCGATGTGGTGAGCCGGTTGCGTCAGGAGCGGCCGGACTTGCGTTTCGTTCTGCCGACTGCGCCGAATGTGGCAGATGCCGTTCGCGGCGCGGTTCGGTCCTGGCCGGTCGAGCCGATTGTTCTGGACACGGACGACGACGGCATTGTCGCCAAACGGGCCGCCTTTGCCGCCGCCGACGTGGCTCTGGCCGCCTCCGGGACTGTCTCGTTGGAACTGGCGGCGGTTGGAGCGCCCATGGTGATTGCTTATGACATGAACTGGCTGTCGCGCCAGGTCATCGGGCGGATGCTGCGGGTGGATACGGTGACCTTGGTCAACCTGGTCTCCGAAACCCGCGCGGTGCCCGAATTCATCGGGGCGAACTGCCAGCCCGAGCCGATCGCGCATGCTGTCAGGGAGGTACTGGAGCACCCCGACACCCAGCGCGATGCGATGGCGCTGACGATGGATCGCCTGGGCCGGGGCGGCTTGCCACCCGGCGAGCGCGCGGCCCTCGCGGTTCTGGACGGCTTTTACGGAAAAAGGGGCCAGACCACCTGATCCGACCCCCGTTATGTTCTGTCGGCAGGTGATTACTGGCGCTGGTTTTCCAGCGCGGACAGTTCTTCATAGGCGGCGGTGAAACCCGAGAGCGACATCGTGACCCTCACGCGCTGATCGGGGGCAAGAGCGGGAACGATGACAACCTCCGCTGCGGCACCGGCGCGGAACGCGGCCACGTCCTCGGCCGTGAAGCCGACACGCGAATAGCAGCCGACCGTGGTGCAGAAGGAAAAGTCGTACCGCTTGGCCTGACCCGAATCCACGCTCACGTTAAGTTTCTCGGTCAAAAGCGTTTCGAGCGGGACCACGAATGTGCCACCGGCCGCGACCTGTCCGCCATTGTTCAGGCGAAAGATACTGACCTCGGCCACGCTGCCGCCACTCTCGTCCTCGAGAAGCTGGTACATCTGGCAGGGCTCATCGCCGTCTTCGACGCGCAGGCATTGCACGGCCCAATCACCATGGGTCGACCTGACATAGGTGTTGTCATCCGAACTGGCGTCATTGACCGGCTCTCCGGTGTCGAGAACCGAAAGGTCCGCGTTCGGAGCAGGGGTCTCTGTGGACTGTGCGCTTGGGTCCGCGTCTTGCGCCATCGCAAATCCCGACATCGCCAGGGTCGAAAGCGTTGTCAGAAGAAACAGGGGTCTGGTCATAAATTCCTCTCCGAAACATCGGGTCTCATGTGTTTGTGCGTTAACATGGCCTTTATGCAGTGTCAGTCCAAAACGCAAAAAGCTACGCACACAACAAGCGGGTTCCCGCATGGGGCCGAAACCCGCAATGCGCTATTTACAGCCTCGTGCGATGCCGCAAAGCTGCGCTTTAAGTGTCCGAAAATAAAAGGGAAGATGCCTTTTGACATCTCCCCCTCTTTGCTCCCTGTCGGACCGGCCGACTATTATTGCGCTGACGCTACGAAATGAAACCCATACCGTCAACAGGCAAAATCGAATCCGAAAATCCGCAAAAAGGGCCGCGCCGTGAAGCGCGGCCAGTCCAACAGGGAGGAATGTCCGTGCCGCATGAGGGTCATGCGGCGCCGGATGAAAAACATACTGGCGGCAAAAGGTTAACTTTGTATGGTCAACATTCAAAGCCACAGGCACGGGGGCAGGCATGGAAAACAGGGTGTTCGTTGGCGGTGGCGGCGAAGGGTATGGCGTCAAACAATGGCTGCGGCTGGACTATTCCAACCGGCACGGGTTGATCGCCGGGGCGACGGGGACGGGCAAGACCGTCACGCTGCAAATCCTGGCCGAAGGGTTTTCCGCGCAGGGCGTGCCGGTGTTCCTGTCCGATGTGAAGGGTGACCTTTCTGGCCTTTCCAAACCGGGCAGCGCCGACGCCAAGCTGCACCAGGCGTTCATGGATCGTGCGCGGACCATCGGGTTTGACGATTACAGTTATGGTGCTGTCCCTGTCACTTTCTGGGATCTCTTCGGGGAACAGGGCCATCCGGTGCGCAGCACCGTCGCCGAGATGGGCCCGCTTCTGATCTCGCGTCTACTGGAGCTGTCAGCGGCACAGGAAGGCATTTTGAACATCGCGTTCCAGGTGGCGGACGAAGAAGGCTTGCCCCTGCTGGACCTGAAGGATTTGCAAGCCATGCTGGTTTGGCTTGGTGAAAACCGGGACAGTGTCTCCCTGCGCTATGGCAATATCTCGGTGCGGTCGGTGGGCGCGATCCAGCGGCAATTGCTGGTGCTGGAAAATCAGGGTGCGACCGGGTTCTTTGGCGAGCCGGCGCTCGACCTGCGCGACCTGATGCGCACCGATCCGCAGGGGCAAGGGCAGGTGAACATCCTGGCCGCGGACAGGTTGATGGCGTCGCCGCGACTCTATGCGACGTTCCTTTTGTGGCTCTTGTCGGAACTGTTCGAGGAACTGCCCGAGGTCGGCGACCCGGACAAGCCGAAACTCGTGTTTTTCTTCGACGAGGCGCATCTGCTGTTTGACGATGCGCCCAAGGCGCTGGTCGACAAGGTGGAGCAGGTCGCGCGGCTGATCCGGTCCAAGGGGGTGGGGGTGTATTTCGTGACCCAGAACCCCGATGACATTCCCGAGGATATCCTGGGCCAGTTGGGAAACCGGGTCCAGCACGCCCTGCGCGCCTTTACCGCGCGCGACCGCAAGGCGTTGCGCATGGCCGCCGAGACCTATCGCGAAAATCCCGAAATCGACACCGAGACGGCAATTCGCGAGGTTGGCGTGGGCGAAGCGGTGACATCCCTGCTTGAGCACAAGGGCATTCCCGGGGTGGTCGAACGGACCTTGATCCGGCCGCCGTCCTCGCAACTCGGCCCGATTTCGCCCGCCGAGCGTGGCGGCATCATCGGGGCCAGCGATCTGGGCGCCAAGTATCGTGCCACGCTGGACCGGGAGTCGGCATATGAGATCCTGTCCCGACGGACAAAGCAGGCGGCAGATGCAGCGGCCAAGGCCGAGGCGGACACCGACGACCTGGATGCGGCGATGCGCGACTACACGGCCGGGCGGCGGTATACTGGTACCCGTGTGGGCAGATCGACCGCCAATCCGGCGCGCGCACCCCGGAAAACAGAGAGCTTTGGCGGCGCGATCGCCGAGGTTGTGATGAAGGAATTGAAGGGCACCACGGGCCGTCGCATCGTGCGCGGTATCCTTGGCGGGCTGTTCAAAGGCCGCTGACCGCTGGTTCTTTGACAGTTCTCGGGCTAGATGGCAGTCACGGGACAGAACGAAAGCCAATTCATGCCAGCCGACAGCAGAACCGACGCCGATATTGCAGCGGACGAGCGCCGCTCGGGGATACGGACGATCCGCAAGGTGGGGCCGTATCTTTGGCCGGCTGACAAACCATGGGTCAAGCGCCGCGTTGTGATCGCGGTGTTGTGCCTGATCGCGGCCAAACTGGTGAACGTGGTGGCCCCGATGCTGTTCGGCCGCGCGGTCGATGCGCTGAGTGGCGACGTGCCGGACCTGATGCTGGGCGGGATCGGCCTGACGCTGGCCTATGGGCTGGCGCGGCTGATGAACGTGGGTTTCCAGCAATTGCGCGACGCGGTGTTTGCCAAGGTGGGGCAACGGGCGTTGCGCACCCTGGCGCTTGAAACCTTCACCCATATCCACCGCCTGTCGATGCGCTACCACATCGCGCGCCGCACGGGCGGTCTGAGCCGGATCATTGAACGCGGGGTCAAGGGGGTCGATTTCCTGCTGCGGTTCATGCTGTTCAGCATCGGCCCGCTGGTGCTTGAACTGCTGCTGGTGATGGGGTTCCTCTGGTTCCTGCTGGACGCGTGGTACATGGTCGTCGTCATGGTGACGATCTGTCTTTATGTCGCCTTCACCTTCAAGGTCACGGAATGGCGCGTCCGACTGCGGCGCGAGATGAACGAACAGGACACCGACGCCAATCAAAAGGCGATCGACAGCCTGCTGAATTTTGAAACGGTCAAGTATTTCGGCGCCGAAACCCGCGAGGCCGAGCGGTATGACATCTCCATGCGCGCCTATGAGGGGGCGGCGATCAAGACGGCGACATCGCTCGCCATGCTCAATTTCGGGCAAAGCCTGATCATCACTAGCGGACTGCTTACCGTGATGGTGATGGCCGCGCTGGGGGTGCAGAACGGCACGCTGAGCGTTGGCGATTTCGTCATGGTCAACGCCTACATGATCCAGATCACCATGCCGTTGAACTTCCTGGGCACGGTTTATCGCGAAATCCGGCAGGCGCTGGTCGATATGGGAGAGATGTTCGATCTGCTGGAACAGCCGCAGGAAGTGTCCGACAAGCCCAATGCCCCGGCGCTCGACGTCGGTTCTGGCGTGGTGGAATTCGACGACGTGGAATTCGGATATGATCCATCCCGTCCCATCCTCAAGGGCGTCTCCATCACCGTCGGCGCGGGTGAAAACGTGGCGCTTGTCGGCCCCTCCGGTTCCGGAAAATCGACCATTGGACGGCTGCTTTTCCGGTTTTATGACGCCAGCAACGGGGCCGTGCGGATCGACGGTCAGGATGTGCGTGACGTGACCCAGGACAGCTTGCATGATGCCATAGGCGTGGTGCCGCAGGACACGGTGCTGTTCAACGATACCATCCGCTACAACATCGCCTATGGTCGGGCGGACGCGACCGAGGACGAGGTCATCGCTGCCGCCTATGCTGCGCAGATCCACGATTTCATTCTGTCGCTGCCGCATGGCTATGACACCATGGTGGGCGAACGCGGCCTGAAACTGTCAGGCGGTGAGAAACAGCGGGTCGGGATCGCGCGGACGCTGCTCAAGAATCCCCCGATCCTGATCCTTGACGAGGCGACCTCTGCGCTGGATTCGGAAACGGAATCGTCGATTCAGGATGCACTGAAGCTTGCCGGCGAGGGCCGCACTGTCATCACCATCGCGCACCGTCTGTCGACGGTGGCCGATGCAGACCGGATCGTCGTTCTTGAAAACGGCAAAGTGGTCGAGCAGGGCGCGCATGACACCCTTTTGGCGCGGGACGGGCGCTATGCGGCCCTTTGGAACCGCCAGATGCAAGAAGATGTGGCGGCCTGAGGCCGTTTTTGAAGGAATTTTCATTTGGAGGCCACAAAATGGCCGCTTCGTCGGAGAATACCCGTCTGGTTGTTGATGATGTAGAGTAAATCGAACAGATGTCCCGACTGATCGTCTCCCAGATCCTGTTCCTGATCGAAGCTGTAATCGTGGTCGCGCTTTACCAGGTGTTCAGTGCGTTCGAGTGTCAGCAGACCGGCCTTTTCGCCGTGTGCCGGGGGGTGCGCATGGGAATGATCCTTGGGCTGTGCCTTGCAGCGGGACTTGCGCTTTTGCTGGTGTTCCGCCCGGCCATCCGAATGGATTTCCTGAGCAAATCTGCGAAACCATCGGTCCGCTCACCGGTTTGGGCGGCGCTGCATGGGCTGGGCCTGTTCCTTGTGATCGCACCCAGCCTTTTTATGTCGGCGGCGCAGATGGTCGACCTTGCCCATCTGTTTCTCGGCGCGCTGGCTCTTGGCGGCCTGTTGGCGCTGGTCGGGGGAGCGTTGTGGCTCATGCCGTTGGCAGCATGGCGGGACCTGATCCGCAGCCATGCAAGGCTGCTGCTTCCGATTGCCGTGATCTCGCTTCTAATCCCGCTTTTGTCATCGATGATCGGGCTGTTCTGGAACTGGTTCGACGGGCTGCAATGGGCCACGTTCTATGGAACGGCCATCGTGCTCGCCATTCTGGGCAATGACGTCTTCATCAATCTGGACAATGCGACCATCGGGATCGAAGAGTTCTTTGTCGAGGTCGCCGAAAGCTGTTCCGGCATCGAGGGGCTGGCGCTGACCACCGCATTCATGGGGATTTACGCGCTTTTGATGAAAGACTCCCTGCGCATGGGGCGGTTCTGGCTGATCGTCTGGCCGGCGGCGCTGGTGTTGAGTTTTGTCCTCAACGTGCTGCGCATCAGCGGCCTGATCCTGATCGGTGCGTTTGTCTCCCCTGAACTGGCGGTGAACGGATTTCACAGCTTCGCGGGCTGGCTGTCATTCACGCTGCTGGCGCTGTTGATCCTGACCATCGTGAACGTGTTGCCATGGTTGACCAGGACCGAAGATCGCAGCCGGTCGCGGGACATGCCGTCTTTGACCGAGGACCGGGCCGCCGCCTTCATCTCTCCGTTCCTTGCCTTCATGTTCTCCGGCTTGCTCGTGCACACATTCTCGCAAACGCCCGAGATCTGGTACGGCGTGCAGGTTGCGGCGATGACGGTTGCGCTCTGGGTGTTCCGGCGTCCCATCCTTGCCTTGACGCGCGCAATTGATCCTTGGGCCGTCGGCGCCGGTGTCGTGATCGGCATTGGCTGGATCGTCACGGCGGATAAGGCGTCGCCTTATGCGTCTCTGGCGGAACTCGGGGGGGCCGCCCTGGCGGTCTGGGTGGTCCTAAGGGTGATCGGGACAACGATCCTTGTGCCCCTGGTGGAAGAACTGTTCTTCCGCGGCTACGTGTTCAGCCTGATCGACGATGGCAGCACAGTGCGCCGGGTGATCGCGATCGTTGTCACGACAGCCGGGTTTGCCGCGCTCCATTCGAGGCCCATGGCGGCGGCATTGGCCGGTGTTATATTCGCCCTCGTCCTTTTGCGACGGGGGCGTCTGTTCGATGCGATCCTTGCGCATATGGTTGCAAATGGCGTGATCGCCGCGGCGGCGGTTGCGACAGGAAAGTGGTCGCTGATCTAGGGGCAGGACATGTGAAAAAGCCCGAAAAGAAAGACATCCAACGTGACCGCCGGATGTCTTTCCGCTTTCGGGAAAGGATTACGCGCCCTTGCGGCGGCGTACTTCCCAGGCCAGCAGCATCGCTGCGGCAATTACAGCCAGCGCCAGGGCGCCGCTGCTTGCATCGATCTCGGGAACTGAGGAGGCCGTTGTTTGACCTCCACCCCAATGAAAAATGCTCCAGTCATACCACCACATACTTTTCTCCTATACAGTAGTAGATATTGCCTACACAAAATTGCTCCACACGCCAAGCTCAAGGATATTATCGTCCCCGACCGGGTAACAATGCGCAATGTGCTAAAGACTTGATTGGTTTGGGAAACATTTCTGCCTAATTATTCGGCAGCGCGCACGGGCGGCGTGCTGTCATTTGCCCGCGGCTGTCGCAATATTCGCTTGAGGTCCTCCAATCTCGGTGCGCCGCCCTGATTGTCCTCGTTTTCGGGATGCGTAGGCGAATCGGCCTCGTCCCACAGGAGGGTGGGTGACCTGAGCTGTCGCGCGGCCCGTTGCAAAGCCCAGTCGCGGCCCGCCTGACTGGCCCGGCCGGCGCCCAGCCGGGCGATCAGACGGAAGAACCAAAGCGCATATGCCGTGAACCACACGCGGGCGGCCAGCATGGACGGGGTGAACACGAGCGTCAGTATGGTCGCGATGCCCAGTCCGAACACCACGGCCGTCGCCAGTTGTTTCCACCAAAGCGCGGTCGGGCTGTCTATCGTGTACCCGCCGCCATAGAAATCCAGGCTGAGGCCGAACATCATCGGCGCAAGGCCGGCCATCGTCGTGATCGTGGTCAAAAGAACCGGGCGGATTCGATCCTCGGCGGTGCGCACGATGGCCTCGATCCGCGGCATGTAGCGCGCGTATTCCTGGTAGGTGTCGATCAGAACAATATTGTTGTTCACCACGATCCCCGCCAGCGCGACGATCCCTGTGCCCGTCATGATGATCGAGAAGGTCTGATCCATCACCAGCATCCCGATCAGCACACCGGTGGTGGACAACACCACCGCCAAGAGCACCAGGAACGCGTTGAAGATGCTGTTGAACTGCGCCAGCAGGATGATGAACATCAGCCCGAGGGCCGCGGCGAAGGCCTTGCCCAGGAAGGCCTGGCTTTCGGCCTGTTCTTCCTGATCGCCGGTCCATTCCCACTCCACGCCCGGCAGCGGATCGCTTTCGAGCCATTCGGTCAGACCCGCAATCCGTTCATTGGGGTTGACCGGAACAAGGCGCGCGCCTTCGTCCAACGCAGTCTGGGTCTCTTGTGCGGTCACGCCGTTTGCGTCGTAGAGATCGTAGCTCCCGTTGGCCCCGGTGATCTGCCCGTCAGACGTCTCGCGCAGCACGGCGAGCGTCGTGCCGCCCTCCGGGTCATCCCCGACGACCACCTTGGACAGTCCGGGCAGGACATCGGCCTTGATGTCGAAATGGCGCTGTTGGTCTACTCGGTTGATCTCGGCCAGCTTCGCAACCGGTTTGCGGGTGATGAAATTCGACAGCGGCACAAGGCCGTCCTGCGTGCGCACGCGCAATGTGTCGAGGGTGGACAGATACCGGTCCTTTTCGGGCAGGCGGACACGGATTTCGATCTCTTCGTCCGAGCTGTCGACCCGCATGGTATCGAGCAGGATGCCGCGTGTAACGAGTTGTACCATCGCGCCAACCACCGCCACGTTTGCCCCGTAGCGTCCGGCCTTTTCGACATCGACGTCGATCTGCCAGTCGATGCCGGGCAGGGGGAGCGTGTCTTCTATCAGGGTCAGACCCGGCGTTGCTTCGAATTTTTCGCGCGCGGCGGCGGTCGAGGCCAGCAACGTTTCCCAATCATCGGACTTGAGCCGCAGATGCACCGGTTTGCCGCTGGCCGGACCGCGGTTTTGCGACATGATTTCGATCTTGACGCCGGGAATGGCGCTCAATTGCGCGGTCAGCTCTTCGATCACGACGTCGCCATCCAGATCGGGTCGATCGGCGCGATCTTCCCACGGGATGGTCTCAAGCTGGACCTGTCCGATCGTGTCCTTGGGAAGGGATGCGCCACTGGCATCGGTGTTCAGGCCACCATCGCCGGCGAAGGAAAACGCACTCTTGACGCCGGGATGTTGCAGGACAATCGCTTCGGCCCGCATGACCAGCGCATCCTTTTCCTCCAGGCTCAGGTTGCCGCGCGCGCGGACATGGACGATGGCTTGTTCAGGTTCGGATTCGACAAAGAATTCGACGCCGTTGTTGTGCTCGGCGAAATAGGTGAAGACGCTGAACACAACGCCAAGGACCGCGGCCACCGCGACAATCGGCATGACCGGGTTGCCTGCGATAAGCTTGATCACCATTCCGAAGGCGGACCGGCGACGGCGTCCGGTAATCCTCCGAGGTGTCCGCCTGATCGACGCGGCATCCAGTACGATGGAGGCCAGAACCGCTGCGGACAGGAACAGAATGATGCCCGGACCATGCGCCAGGACCCCGTCCGCGAGCGGCGGGAACAGAAAGCCCGGATCAAGCAGCAACACCCCACCGACAAAGAGCAGGCCAAGCACAGCAGGCACCAGCGCCGCGCGCAGTAGCCACGGCGCACGCGCGCGCAGTCCTTCCGAGGCTCGGTCGAGCATCCGTGAAAACCGCCCCGTCACGCCGCCCATCACCGGCAGGTAGACAAGCGCCACGACCAGAGACGCAGACAGCACGAAAATCAGCGTGACCGGCAACATGCCCATGAATTCACCCGGAACGCCGGGCCAGAACAGCATCGGCAGGAAGGCGCACAGCGTCGTCGCTGTCGAACTGACCACCGGCCAGAACATGCGCTTGGCTGCCTCGACATAGGCGTGCATCGGGCCGGTGCCTTCCTTGATGCGTTTGTCGGCATATTCGACCACCACGATGGCACCATCGACGAGCATCCCGACCGCGAGGATCAATCCGAACATCACGATGTTGGAAATGCTCACACCCATGATCGTCAGAAACACGAAGCACAGCAGGAACGAGGTCGGGATGGCAAAGCCCACAAGCAGTGCGGCCCGCAGGCCAAGAGCGGCCAGCACGACGATCATCACAAGCGCGATGGCCGTCAGCACCGACCCTTCGAGCTGCTTTACCATGCTGTCGACGATGCGGGACTGGTCGTTCGAGGTGCCGACGGTCACCGCCGCCTGCAATTCCGAGGGCCAATCCTCTTCGGCTGCCGCAATCTCTGCCTTCACGGCATCGGCGGTGTCGATCAGGTTGAACCCCTTGCGCTTGACCACTTGCAGGGCCAGCGTCTTTTCGCCGTCGAACCGGGCCGTGCCGTTACGGTCCTCGAAGGTGAGATTGATCGTTGCCAGATCCCCGAGTGTGACGATGCGGTCGCCGTTCACCTTGACGGGCAGGTCGTAGACATCACGCCGATCATCGAAACTTGAGGGGATTTTGACCGCGAAACTGCCCTGGTCGCTGCGCAGCTCGCCGGCGGCGATCAACTGGTTGTTGTTCTGCACGACGTTGACCAGCTCGCTGGCGGTGACGTTGTAGCTCTCCAGCTTGAGCGGGTCGATCACGACTTCAAGCATTTCGTCGCGGTTGCCGGCGATGCCCGCTTCGAGCACAGAGTCCAGACTTTCGAGCTGATCCTGCAAATCCTTGATCACCCGGGCCATCGTGCGTTCGGGCACCGGGCCGGTCAGGTTCACGATAATGATCGGGAATTCGGAAAAGTTGATCTCGTTGATCGAATATTGTTCGGACCCCGCGGGAAATTTGGACTGCGCCTTGTTCATGGCGTCACGGACATCCGCCATGACTTTCGTCTTGTCCCAGCCGAATTCGAATTCCAGCGCGACCCCGGCATAGCCCTCGGCAGCGGTGCCGGAGATGGATTTCAGCCCGTCCAGATCGGACAGCTCGGTTTCCATCGGCTCGACCAGCAGGGTTTCGCTATCGGCAGCCGAGATTCCGGGAAACACTGTCGACACGAAAAGCGCCGGAATCTCGATGTCCGGTTCGCCCTCCTTGGGAAGCTGGTCGTAGGCGAAATATCCGATCGTCAGCGACAGCGCGATGAACGCCAGCACCATGCGGGCGCGTTGGGCGGCCCAGTCGACGATGCCGGTCACTGGATCACCTCTTCGAAACTGGGCTCTACCGGGACGCCATCGGTAACAAATTCCTGCCCCACGGTGATCACGTCCACGTGTTCCGGCAGGCCGGTGACATACACGCCTTGCGGCGAATCCCGGAGGATGGTCACGGGCCTGAATTGCGCGGTGGTGTCGGCGTCGATGGTGCGCACGCCAAGCGTGCCTTCGTCGTTCAAGGTCAAAGAGGACGCGGCAAGCACATGCGCCATCACGCCTTGCGACCGGATCAGGATTTCCGCCGTCTGGCCGTCGCGGATCAACAGGTCCTCGTTCGGCACGGTGAGTTCGACGCGAAAGGTCCGGGTGACCGGATCGGCTGCGCGCGACAGGAACGATACGCGTGCCTGGACATCGGGGCCCTGGTTGACCCGGGCACCCGCCATCGCCCCGACCTCGACGCGCGCAATCTCGTTCTCGGCGACAAAGCCCACCACCTTGATCGGATCCAGCTCGATCACAGTGGCGCACAGCGCGCCGGGTTGCAGCAGGCTGCCCAACTCGGCGGTGTCGGTTTCCAGCACGCCGGCAAACGGGGACGTGATGTTGAGCCGGTCGATCCCGGTCTCGGCGCGTTCGACGGCGGCCTGGGCCGTTTCTATGTTGGCTTGAAGGCTGTCCAGCCCGGCCTCGGCGGCCTTGACCCCGGCTTCGGCACTGACAACAGAGGCCTGTGCGCTTTGCACGGCGGCCTCGGTATTGGCAACGCGGGTTCGGCTGGCAAAACCGCCCTCGCTCAGCCGGTCCGCCGCGTTGGCATTGATCCGGGCCTCATTGAGCCGCGCCCGGGCTTCGGCGAGCCGGGCATTGGCCTCGGGAATACGTGCCTCGACCTCGGGGCGGCGGGCGATGGCCTCGGCCAATCGGGCCTTGGCTTCGGTCAGCGCGGAGTCGCTTGTGCCCGCATCGACGGTACACAGGGTTTGGCCGGCCTCGACAAATGCGCCTTTGCGCAGGGGATCGGACACGACCTTGCCATTCGCCTCGGAGAGCACCGACACCTGACGCGCCGCTTCCGTTTCGCCGCGCAGACGTACCTGGGTGCCGACCTCGCGGGCGACCGACCGGCGTGCCATGACGCGCACGACCCCTGACGTATCCGCCCGGGCGGCGCCCGCATCAGCAGACGCCGGGCCGTCCGGGGCAGGAGTATCTGCCGGTTCGCTTGCCTCTTGCCGCGGGCTCAGGTCAGCCAGCAGCGCGAAGACGCGGTCGCGCTCGATCACCAGCGCAAAGAGAATCGCCGCAACAAGGCAGGCGGTCACCACGGAAACGATACGCATAGAATGACCCTTGTGCCTCGACGTCTAGAATTGTGTCGACCTTGCCGCCTGGCAAATGCCGCCGTCCACGGCACCATGATTGTACTGATAATACGGTAAACCGATCAGTTCAGATTACAGAGAGCCCCGGTTTTTTTCAAGGCGGACACAGCCCGTCCAGCCGCCATTTGTGCAATTGCGCCACCGCGCCGGTGCCGAACAACACAGGGCCAAGGCTGGCAGGCCCGATCAACCCCGCCCGGCCAAACCCGGCCCGACCAAGTGCGGCGATGTGAAACCGCCGCTTGGCACCTGTGGCCTGCCGCGTTAAGAGAGGCGAAATACATGCGTTTTCCATTGAAACGCACCGATCAGGGAGCCCGGCGTGAGCGAGACTGACAGCTTTATCAACGAAGTGACCGAGGAAGTCCGCCGCGACCGCCTTTTCCGCTTGATGCGGCGCTATGGCTGGATTGCCGTTGTGGTGGTTCTGCTTTTGGTCGGTGGCACGGCGTACCGCGAATACACCAGTGCTTCCAAGGCAGCCGAGGCGCAGGCGTTTGGTGACGCCGTGGTCGCGGCGCTGGAAAACAATGATCCGTCGGGTCGCGTTGCGGCGCTTGAACAGGTCACGCCGCCGACGGAGGACGCATCGGCGATGCTGTCGATGCTGATATCCGCGGAGCAAGGCGCTGCCGGCAATGGCGAGGCCGCGTCCGAACGATTGAACGCAACCGCGACCCGTGGCGCGCTTCCCGAGATTTACAGGCAGATCGCCAGTTTCAAGGCGTTGACCCGCCCCGAAACGCCGCTCAGCGTGGATGAACGCCGCGTTGCCTTCGAAGAGATGGCCAAACCCGGCGCCCCGCTGCGCCTTCTGGCAGAAGAACAGCTTGCGCTGCTGGACATCGAGGCCGGTCAGACCGAGGCCGCGAAGACCCGGCTCAACGCCATCCTCGGGGATGCCGAAGTGACAGCAGGCTTGCGCCGGCGCGCGTCTCAGTTGATTGTGTCGCTTGGGGGTGAGCTCGGGGCGAGCTGATCGCGCAGCGAGACAAGAAGAAGACGAGGGCAGGGCAGTGCAAGCAAAATTTCTGATGATCAGCGTGATTGCTGCCGGTGTCCTTGCCGGGTGCGGGGACCGGGAAGTCATCCTGCCGGGTGAGCGGCTTGGCGTGCGCGACATCCTTCAGGACGGGGATCGCACAGAGACCGCCGAGACTGCCAACCAGACGGTTGCCGCGGCGGTGCCAGCAGTGACGAACAACGCGGCCTGGCCGCAAAGCCATGTCAGCCCGTCCGCCCGGATCAGCAACGCGGCCCTGTCCAGCACCCTGACGCAGGTCTGGTCGACACCCATCGGGCAGGGGGACAAGCGCCGGGCGCGGATCATCACCGACCCGGTTGTGGCCGATGACCGCATCTTCACCATCGACAGCGCGGGCCGGGTCACCGCCACATCCGCCGATGGGCAGAACCTGTGGACCTACAGCCTTGTGCCGCTGCGCGATGACGCGTCACAGGCGCTGGCGGGCGGTCTGGCATATCGGGAGGGGCGTCTTTACGTGACCTCCGGCTTTGGCACGGTGTCGGCGCTTGACGGCGCGACGGGAGAAGAAATCTGGACCCAGGAGCTGGGCAACACGGCGACCGGTGCACCGACCGCGATGGGCGATCTGGTCTACGTGGTCGCCGGGGACAGTACCGCCTGGGCGATCGAGGCTGAAGACGGCCGTATCCGTTGGCAATCGGATGGACTGGGGGATGTGAACAATGTCGCCGGGGCCGCGCCGCCTGCGGTATCGGCGACGCATGTTGTGTTTTCCTATGGCAGCGGTGCGGTGCAAGGCGCCTTCCGTGAAGGTGGTTTGCAGCTTTGGAGCGCCGACATCGTCGGCACACGCAAGGGGTTTGCGATTGCGCTGGTCGATGACATCACCGGCTCCCCGGTGATTTCGGGCGACCGCGTCTATGCGGGCAACCATTCGGGACGGGTGGTGGCGCTGAACGTCAATTCGGGCGAACGGATCTGGACGTCGCGGAACGGGGCCCTCGACCCGGTCTGGCCCGCGGGCAATTCGATCTATTTCGTTTCCGATCTCAATGAACTGGTGCGTCTGAACGCGCAAGACGGATCGCAGATCTGGGCTGTCGACCTGCCGGGCTATGAACCCGTGCGCCGCCCGCAGCGCCGCCGCGACACGGCGTTTGTCAATCATGGGCCGATCATGGCCGGGGGACGTCTGATCGTTGCGTCGTCCGACGGGGCTATACGTGCTTTCGATCCGGCCTCTGGTGACCTGGTCAACGAAACCGCGATCCGCGGGGGGGCAACCACACGGCCTGTTGTGGCGAATGGCACGCTTTACGTGGTGTCCGGAAATGGTGTGCTACACGCCTATCGCTGACCCCTTTCGCGCGCGCATGAGATAGGCTAGACAAGGCGTCCTGTCATACCCTCAAGCCCAAAGCGGAGCCGCGCGCGCCCATGTCCTTTACCCTCGCAATCGTCGGACGGCCCAATGTCGGCAAGTCGACGCTTTTCAATCGCCTGGTCGGCAAACGGCTGGCTCTGGTCGATGACCAGCCTGGGGTCACGCGCGATTTGCGCGAAGGCGCGGCAAAGCTGGGCGACCTGCGCTTTACCGTGATCGACACGGCCGGTCTTGAGGATGCAACCGACGACAGCTTGCCGGGCCGGATGCGCAAGCTGACAGAACGGGCGGTGGACATGGCCGATATCTGTCTGTTCCTGATCGACGCCCGCGTCGGCGTGACCCCGACCGACGAAGCCCTGGCCGAGATCTTGCGCAAGCGCGCGGACAACGTGATCCTTGGTGCGAACAAGGCCGAAGGCAACAGTGCCGAGGCGGGGGTTCTCGAGGCTTATGCGCTGGGCCTGGGAGAGCCCTTGCGCCTGTCGGCGGAGCATGGCGAGGGTCTCCCGGACCTCTACGCGATGCTGCAACCCCTGGCAGACGGGTTCGAGGCGCGGGCCGAAGCCAACGAGCCCGAGGTCGAGGTGAATGTCGAAGGCGAGGAGATCGACGATGACAGCGGCCGTCCGGTGACCCCGGCCAAACCGCTTCAGATTGCCGTGGTGGGGCGCCCGAACGCGGGCAAATCCACGCTTATCAACCAGATTGTCGGCGAAGAGCGCCTTTTGACCGGGCCGGAAGCCGGGATCACCCGCGACGCCATATCGGTACAGTCCGACTGGGCCGGCACACCGATGCGTATTTTCGACACAGCGGGGATGCGCCGAAAGGCCAAGGTTCAGGAAAAGCTGGAAAAACTGTCGGTTTCCGATGGCTTGCGCGCAGTGAAATTCGCCGAGGTGGTCGTTGTGCTGCTCGATGCTGCGATCCCGTTCGAAAGCCAGGATCTGCGCATCGCGGATCTGGCCGAGCGCGAAGGGCGCGCGGTGGTGGTCGCGGTCAACAAATGGGACATGGAAGACGAAAAGCAGGACAAGCTGCGCCTGCTGAAAGAGGAATTCGAACGCCTGTTGCCGCAGTTGCGCGGCGCGCCGCTGGTTACCGTGTCGGCCAAAACCGGACGCGGGCTGGACCGCCTCAACGCCGCCATCCTCAAGGCGCACGCGGTTTGGAACCGTCGCGTGACGACAGCCCAGCTCAATCGTTGGTTGGGCGGGATGATCGAACAACATCCGCCCCCCGCGCCGCAGGGCAAGCGGATCAAGCTGCGCTACATGACGCAGGCCAAGACGCGGCCGCCGGGGTTCGTGGTGATGTGTTCCCATCCCGACAAGTTGCCGGAAAGCTATCGCCGCTATCTGGTCAACGGTTTACGCGATGATTTCGACATGCCGGGGACGCCGATCCGGCTGACGTTGCGCGGGCAGGGGGACAAGAACCCCTACAAGGGTCGGCGCGAAAGGAACGCGGGCGCATTGAAAAAGCACTTGGGAAAACGGGGTTGAGCGGAACGCAAATCGTGGCTGATTGAGGTTTTCCGCCTGAGCGCCGTTTTGTGACGCCTTCGCCGACCGAGGGGCTGTCAGGCTAATCCGCCATTTGGGCGTGTCGAAAAGGTCGCAGGGCTGATGTCCGGTCATCACAACAGACGGCAAAACAAAAAAGCCCTGCCGAAGAGGCAGGGCTTTTTCGTCTACGACTGGTCGTCTTAGTCGTTTCTGTCCAGTTTCTCGTCCAGTTCGGATTTCTCCTGAACGGCTGGTTCGTCGGTCTTTTGCTCGTCCTCGGTTTCCAGTTCGTCCAGCTGGGCCGATCCGATATCGTCGAACAGCTCCTGGATTTCGAACTCGGCCTGCGCTTCTTCCTCGGCGGCCAGGTCCTGTATGGACTTGCCGGAGGCTTGAAGCTCGGCTTCCTCGGGAGAGCGCGCGACGTTGAGTTCGATCGTCACCATCACCTCGGGGTGCAGGTGCACCTCGACCTCGTGCAGACCCAGCACTTTGATCGGCGTGCGGATGATGACCTGCTTCCGGTCGATGGTGAAGCCTTCCTCGGTCGCCACGTCAGCCGCATCGCGGGTGGTGACGGAGCCGTAGAGGTTGCCGCCGTCCGACGCTTGGCGAATCACGACGAATTGCTGACCACCAAGCTTGTCGGCCAGTGCTTCGGCCTCTTTCCTAGATTCCAGGTTCTGCGCTTCGAGTTGCGCCTTTTGGTCTTCGAAGACCGCGACGTTCTCTTTCGAGGCGGTCAACGCCTTGCCCTGCAACAGCAGGTAGTTGCGTGCGAAACCCGGTTTGACGTCGACGACGTCGCCCATCTGGCCAAGCTTGGCCACGCGTTCCAGAAGGATAACTTGCATGTCCGTCTCTCCTTACTTCACTGCATAGGGCAGCAGGGCGAGGAAGCGGGCGCGCTTGATCGCGCGGGCCAGCTCACGCTGTTTCTTGGACGACACGGCGGTGATCCGCGACGGTACGATCTTGCCACGTTCGGAGATGTATCGTTGCAGCAGCTTGGTGTCCTTGTAGTCGATCTTCGGTGCATTGTCGCCCGAGAAGGGGCACACCTTGCGACGACGGAAAAATGGTTTTGTAGCCATGGGTTAATGTCCTTTCTTCAGGCGATCAGTTGCGGCGTTCACGGCGGTCACCGCGATCGTCTTTCTTCTGCATCTGAACCGATGGGCCATCTTCATGCACATCGACCTTGATGGTCAGGATGCGCATCACATCGTCATGCAGACGCATCAGGCGCTCCATTTCCTGCACGGCCGCCGCGGGGGCGTCGGTGCGCAGATAGGCGTAATGGCCCTTGCGGTTCTTGTTGATCTTGAAGGCCATCGTCTTGACGCCCCAGTACTCCTGATCAACCAGCTTGCCGCCGTTGTCGGACAGGATCGTACCGAAATGTTCGATGAGACCTTCAGCCTGCGCGTTGGACAAATCCTGGCGCGAGATAAAAACATGCTCGTATAGCGGCATGTGCACTCCGTTTTTTGTTCTGGCGCATTTCATAGGACAGGTCTTGATTCCTTCCGCTCCTGCCCACGAGAGACTGCGCGGTAAAATCGATCCGCGAAAGGAGCGCCCCGTATACACGGATTGGCCACGGGATCAAGCAGCCGCGCGGGTCCTGCACGCGGCGCCACAATCCTGCCCCGAACATGCCGCGGGACGGTGCGGGGACGGCCGTGACTTGGTCGAAATCACTGAACAGACTGTTTCGGGCATGTAAACGATCTTGGGCCGGGAGACCCCGGCGGAGGAGGCAGAAATGCGGTATCATGATCAACAGCAAGCGCGTGGGGAACATGCGCTGTCCCGTCTTGTGCTGCGTGTTTTCGGCATTGCCTGCCTGATCGCGGTGCCGGGCATCTGGGTGGCGACGCAGGGCGCCTTGGCCGAAGCGCGGATCATGGGGTTGGCGCTTTCGTTGGTTGTGCTGGGAATTGCCGGGTTGTGTTTTTCCGGGACCTCCAGGCCCCGAGGATCTCATGTTCATCTGGACACATAGTCTGTTGAGTTTCCCGGAGTTGTGCACAGGGGCCTTCACCTGACATGAGGGGCGCAGTGTTACAATTTACAGGATCGTCCCATGACTATGAAACAAACCCTTCTCGCCGCAGTGATTGCCACGGCACCTTTTGCCGCCCAGGCCGAGCCGGTCGCCTACACGCTGGACTCCAGCCACAGCCAGGTTCTCTTTTCCTATAACCACCTCGGATATTCGACGACCTGGGGCATGTTCTCGGGCTTCGAGGGCGACATCCAGTTCGACCAGGACGACCCGGCGAATTCCTCGGTCAACGTATCGTTCCCGGTGCGGTCGATGTTCACCGGCTGGGAAGGCCGTTTCGAGCATTTCATGTCCGAGGATTTCTTCGGCGCGGGTGAGGACGAGATGGTGGTCTTCACCTCCACCGGGATCGAGGTCACCGGCGACACGACGGCTGACATTACCGGCGATCTGACGCTGAATGGCATCACCAAGCCGGTGACATTGGCAGCGACGCTGAACCAGGCGTCCGAGCACCCGATGGAGGGCAAGCCTTGGGCTGGGTTCAATGCGACCACCACCTTGCTGCGCAGCGAGTTCGAGGTTGGCGATTTCGCACCCTTCGTCAGCGACGAGGTGGATGTTCAAATCTCCATCGAGGCGATGCCGGCCGAGTCGTAAGCGACGATCCGACGGCACGTGTCTGCATTTCCAAAAGCCCCGAACCGTGCGTTCGGGGCTTTTTTCGTGAAACGGCTGGTCGGCAGAATTGAGCGTGACCGCGGTTTCGCAGTGTTGTCGTGCCCCGCCGGCGCCAAATGACCAAGCAAGCACCCCGAAAGCGTCTGGAAAGTCTGGGCCCCGGATCGATATCTGGTCATTTGCCGGGCGCGTTGGTAACCGGGTGCATGACTTTGCCTTCGAAAGCCACAGTGGCCTGCATCAAATGGGGCGCGTTGTTCGGTCCCGAATATGTGAACCGGCTTTATTCCGGCGTGCGGCGCAACATGTCCGCACCGGTGCGATTCCTGTGCATGACCGAGAATGCCCAGGGTCTTCACCCGGATATCGAGGTGCTGGACCTGCCGGTGGAGCCCTTTGCCGCGCCGATGGCCGAGGCGCTGAAAGTCGCCAACCGGCAAGGCGCGATGCGCAAGATTTCGCTTTTCCGGCCGGGCCTGATTCCTGATCTGGCGGGGCCGGTGCTGGGCTTTGACCTGGATGTGGTGATCACGGGACCCCTGGATGACCTGCTGACGCTGGCGCCGGGGGACGTGGTGATGCGCCATGACTGGACCGAGGCGCGCAAGGGGCGGCCGACCGGGCATGGATCGGTGTTTCGCTATGATCCGGCGCGGCACGGGTTTTTATATGACGAGCTGGCGGCCAACCCTTATGCGGAGGTCGCGGCGGCACGCGGATCGGAGCAGCGCTACACCTCGCATAAAGCAATGGAAAACGGGGTATTCACATATATTCCAAACGATTGGGTGGCCAGCTACAAGTATGACTGCAACCCGTTTCCGGGCAATTACCTGCACCAAGCGCGCCTGCCCGACAACGCGCGGGTTGTCTGTTTTCACGGACGCCCGAAGATGCCGGACGCCATCGCAGGCTATCATGGATCTTTGATCCGCTATGCCAAGCCGACCGACTGGCTGCGCGAGCATTGGGTGGACCGGGCGAAAGCGGACCTGGGGGACCGCTGGGGATAGCGCGGGGGATGCGACGGCGCATCCTGTGGTTCCGCTTGCGGAGCCCTTTGGGGGCCAGCCCCCAAACCCCCGGGATATTTGCAAACCAGAGAAGAATGGATCACGGCACGGCTGTGCCCTTGCGAGCGGTTACGCGAACGGGGTAAGAGCGGAAAAGAACAGTCGAGGGAAGGGCAACACCATGCGTCGAGTGGTTGTGACAGGCTTGGGATTGGTGACTCCGCTTGCGGACGGGGTCGAGGAAAGTTGGTCGCGCATCCTGGATGGGCAGTCTGGTGCGGGCACGATCACCAAGTTCGATGCCAGCCATCTGGCGACCAACTATGCCTGCGAGGTCCCCTATGGTGACGGGTCCGATGGCACCTTCAACCCGGACGCCTATCTGGACAGGAAAGAACAGCGGAAGGTGGATGATTTCATCCAGTTCGGCCTGGCCGCCGCGCATCAGGCGGTGCGTGACGCTGATTGGATGCCCGAGAATGAAGACGCCCGGTTGCGCACCGGCGTCATGATCGGATCGGGGATCGGCGGGCTGAATTCCATTGCCGACACCGCGCTGCTCATTCGGGACAAGGGACCGCGACGGGTGTCGCCCTTCTTCATCCCCGGCGCGCTGATCAACCTGATCTCGGGGAATGTGTCGATCAAGTATGGCTTCAAGGGGCCGAACCATTCGGTGGTCACGGCCTGTTCGACCGGCGCGCATGCAATCGGCGATGCGGCGCGGCTGATCATGTTCGGCGATGCCGACGTGATGATCGCCGGTGGCGCGGAGGCGGCGATTTCCGAGATCGGGATTGCCGGGTTCAACGCGTGCAAGGCGTTGTCAACGAAACGTGGCGATGATCCCAAGGCGGCGAGCCGGCCCTATGACGTGGACCGGGACGGGTTTGTCATGGGGGAGGGCGCCGGGACCGTTGTTTTGGAAGAATACGAACACGCCAAGGCGCGCGGCGCGAAGATTTATGCCGAGGTATGTGGCTATGGCCTGTCCGGGGATGCCTATCATATCACGGCCCCCTCCGAGGATGGCGAGGGGGGCGAGCGCTCGATGCGGTCGGCGCTGAAACATGCCGGGATCACGCCTGCGGATGTCGATTACATCAACGCGCATGGCACATCGACCATGGCGGATGTGATCGAACTGGCCGCGGTCGAGCGGATGATGGGCGATGCGGCGTCGCAGGTGACGATGTCGTCGACCAAATCGGCCACGGGGCATCTTCTGGGCGCGGCCGGGGCGATCGAGGCGATCTTTTCGATCCTGGCGATCCGCGACCAGGTGACGCCGCCGACGATCAATCTTGACGATCCGGCGGTGGAAACCCCGATCGACCTGGCTGCGCATGAAAAGCGGTCGCGCGAGATCAGGTACGCCTTGTCGAACAGTTTTGGCTTTGGCGGGACCAATGCCAGCGTCGTGTTCGGCCGATTGGACGGCTAGACCATGTGGCGCAACCTGGCCTCGAACGCACTGACCTTCCTGGTCGTGCTGTTTTTCCTGTTTGGCGGTGCGCTGATCTGGGCGCAGACCACCTATGTCTCGGAGGGGCCGCTGGAGCAGGCGATCTGCGTGCAGGTGGATCGCGGGTCGAATTTCCGGCGGGTGTCCCAGGCGCTGGCCGAGGATGGCGCGGTGTCGAGCCCGATGCTGTTCCGGGTCGGGGCGGATTATGCCGGCAAGACGAGCCAGCTTAAGGCGGGGTCGTTCCTTGTGCCCGAGGGGGCGTCGATGCAGGAGATCGTCGATATCGTCACACGCGGCGGGGCGAGCACCTGTGGCACCGAAGTGGTCTATCGTGTCGGGATCACCCGCGCGTCGGTACAGGTGCGCGAACTTGACCCCGCGACGGGACGGTTCGAGGAGATCGCGCAGTTCAATCCCGAAGAGGATGCGGTGCCCGAGACCTATGCAGAGGTGAAGGGCGAGGCGGAGACACGGTACCGCGTGGCGCTGGCAGAAGGGGTCACCAGCTGGCAAATCGTGCAGGAGTTGGACCAGATCGACGTGCTCGAAGGGGAGGTCGAGGACATCCCGGCCGAAGGCACGCTGGCTCCCGACAGCTACGAGATCGCGCCCGGCGACACACGCGCCGACCTGGTCGCGCGGATGAGGTCACGGCAAGATCAAATCCTGGCAGAAGCCTGGGCGAACCGGCAGGATGGCGTGCCGCTGCAGAGCCCGGAAGAGGCGCTCATTCTTGCGTCGATCATCGAGAAGGAGACCGGCACGCCGGACGAACGGTTCCTCGTGTCGAGCGTGTTCAATAATCGTCTGGAACAGGGAATGCGGCTCCAGACTGACCCGACGGTGATCTATGGTATCACCCGGGGCGAAGGTGTGCTGGGGCGGGGGTTGCGGCAAAGCGAATTGCGCCGCGAGACGCCTTGGAACACCTATGTCATCGATGGGCTGCCGCCGACGCCGATCGCCAATCCGGGGCGCGCGAGTATCGAGGCGGCGCTGAACCCGGACGAGACGGGATATATCTTCTTCGTGGCCAAGACGCTTGATCCGTCGGACGGGCATAATTTCGCGGAAACACTGGCCGAGCATAACGGGAATGTCGCGGCCTATCGGGCGCTGGAAGCGCAGCGGGACAATTGACACTGTCGGATCCTGAACGCGGATTGCCCGCATGAGCGATGTCACGCTTTTGCTTTTGGGCGCTGTTGTTTTCCTGATCGCGGGATCGGTCAAGGGGCTGGTGGGGATCGGTTTGCCCACCGCTGCGGTCAGCCTTTTGACCATCGTGATCGACCCGCGCACGGCGATTGCGATGGGGCTCGTGCCGATCATCGTCGCGAATGCGTGGCAGATGTGGACGATGGGCGATATTCGAGGGTCGTTCCGTCGCTATTGGCCGTTCGCGCTTGTGATCGGATTGAGCGTTTTCGTGACCGTTACTTTGTCAGCTGATGTTTCGGATCAGGTGATTTTTCTGGCACTGGGGATCTCAATCGTCGCGTTCGCGGTGTTGAACCTGCGTTTTGTCATGCCGGCGATCCCGGATCGGTACGATTTTGCAGCCCAGCTCGGGTTCGGAACCGCAGCGGGTATCCTTGGCGGCCTGTCGGGCGTCTGGGTGGCGCCCGTCATCATGTATCTGAGCGCGCGGCGCGTGGAGAAGGACGAGTTCGTTCGTGCCACGGGACTTTTGTTGTTCTTTGGCGGCATCCCGTTTGTGACCGCCTATGTGCAGCAGGGGTTCGTCACGTCCGAGATTGCCGGTATCTCGCTTGCGTTGGTGATCCCAACGCTGATCGGGTTTGGCCTGGGAGCGCGATTGCGCCGCCGGTTGTCGAACGAGAAATTCCGCAAGGTGCTGCTTTACGTGTTCCTGCTTTTGGGGCTGAACCTTTTGCGGCGGGGTTTGTTCTGAGCTTTTTGGCTTGTGTTTAAGCAAAACTGAATCACTTCAATTTGTGTGGCGCCCATGGATTTTGGGCCTGTCCGCTGCGAATCTTTCCAGATCCTTGCTCCGGCGATCTGCGCGTTAGAGTGTTGTTCTGCCCTGTGCTGTTTAACACCCCGTGCCTGCTAGGCATCGGGGGGCACATTCCTGTCGATGCATCGATGGACGGAGATCCATTCAGCACGAGGAGGCAGCGATCGCATGGTTTTGATCACTGCGGATGAAGACGGCAGCGCGCTCGAGCAGGAGCGCGCTGCCATTGCGCGGGAATTGCGAACCATCCGAGAGATGGTCGCGGTCCTGCGGGACAAGGTTGAGGCCGGTGAGACAGGCACGGGCGGAGAGGCGGCAAAAGCGCTGGCCGATCTGCGCGTCTGGCTGAAACACGCCAAGGAAACGGAGGTTCAGATTGAAAGACATCGACGAGAACACGCCGGTATCCGGGGGAGCTACGGGCTCGATCTCGATGCGGCGCGGGACGCGGTCGGGTGCCGACTTGATCGCCTCCGCAGCTGTTGCCGAGAGGTACGGGTTCCTGACCAGTCTTGAGGAGGTGCCGGGGGCGCTCATGGCGTTGCCGTACCTGTTCGAGTTCTGGGCCCATCCGCACCAGTTGCCCCCGGAGGGGGACTGGCGAAGTTGGGTGATCCTTGGTGGGCGCGGCGCGGGGAAATCCCGCGCCGGCGCCGAATGGGTGAGATGCATGGTGGAAGGCGCACGACCCTTGGACAAGGGGCAGGCCCGGCGCGTGGCCCTGGTGGGCGAGACCCTCGACCAGGTGCGCGAGGTGATGATTTTCGGCGATAGTGGCATCATGGCCTGTTCACCGCCGGACCGCAGACCCGAATGGCTGGCAACGCGGCGGATGCTGCGCTGGCCCAACGGGGCCGAGGCGGTGGCCTGTTCGGCGCACGACCCGGAGAGTTTGCGAGGGCCGCAGTTCGATGCGGCCTGGGTGGATGAACTGGCCAAGTGGAAGCGCGCGCAGGAGGCGTGGGACATGTTGCAGTTCACGCTGCGGCTGGGGTCCCATCCGCGGGTTTGCGTGACGACAACGCCGCGGAACGTGGGGGTATTGAAGGAGTTGCTGTCCGCGCCGTCCACGGTGGTGACGCGGGCGCCGACCGAGGCGAACCGGGCCTATCTGGCGTCATCATTCCTGGACGAGGTGCGCGAGCGCTATGCCGGGACGCGGTTGGGGCGGCAGGAGCTGGATGGGGAGCTGCTGGACCAGGTCGAGGGGGCGTTGTGGACCTTGGAGACACTGGAGGCTGTGCGCTGCGACGCTTTGCCGGACTTCGACCGGATCGTCGTTGCCGTGGACCCGGCCGCGAGCAGTCACGACGGTTCGGACGCCTGTGGGATCATCGTTGCCGGGGTGGTGACCGATGGACCGCCGCAGGATTGGCGGGCGGTCGTGCTCGAGGATGCCACGGTGCAAGGCGTGTCGCCGCTGGTCTGGGCGCGACGCGCGATCACGGCGATGGAGCGCTGGGGCGCCAACGCGCTGGTGGCCGAGGTCAACCAGGGCGGCGACATGGTCGAGGCCGTGTTGCGGCAGGTCGATCCACTGGTGCCGGTCCTGCGGGTCCATGCGTCGCGGTCCAAGGCGGCGCGGGCCGAGCCGGTGGCGGCGCTGTATGAGCAGGGGCGCGTGACCCATCATGGCGTGTTCGACGTGCTGGAGGACGAGATGTGTCGGATGACGCGGGCGGGCTATTCCGGGGCGGGCAGCCCGGACAGGCTTGATGCGCTGGTCTGGGCGCTGACCGACCTGGTGATTTCGCGGGCGGCGGAATGGCGCGTGCCGCGCGTGCGCACCTTGGTGCGCGGAGCGAACGGTATGGTTTCCAGCCATTAACCTTTGAACCTTAGATTGGGTTTCATCGAGGACGCGGAGATCGGACCGCGGCATGGAATTTGACGGACCGGTGGATTGGGAGCGGGGCCCCGCGATGCGGCGGTCTGCGGAGGAAAGCGCCATTGCCGGGCCTGCCGGAGGCCTTTGGGGACTTTGGCAAATCGGTGGTCGGGACGCGTCGAACGCGCATCCCGGCCACATCTGAAACGAAATGGAATCGCGAGGAACGGAGCAGCATGGTTTGGGATGTCTTTCGGCGAGGGCGCAAGGATGAGGTCGAGGCCAAGGCCAGCGCGACCGGTCCGGTCGTGGCCTGGCAGAACATGGGCCGCGTCGCATGGTCGGCGCGCGATACCGCGTCGCTGACGCGGACGGGCTTTACCGGGAACCCGGTGGGGTTCCGGGCGGTCAAGCTGATCGCTGAGGCGGGTGCAGCCGTGCCTTTGGTCTTGCAGGATGCGCGACAGCGCTACGAGGTGCATCCGGTGCTGGACCTGCTGCGCCGCCCGAATCCGGCGCAGGGTCAGGCGGAATTGTTCGAGGCGTTCTACGGACAATTGCTTTTGTCCGGCGACGGGTATTTCGAGGCAGTGGGCGCCGGTAGTGTGCCGGGAGAGCTGCACGTGTTGCGGTCCGACCGAATGAAGCTGGTGCCGGGGCCGGATGGATGGCCGGTGGCCTATGAGTACGGGGTCGGTGGCAAGGCGCACCGGTTCGAGATGGGCGAGGGCGCGCGGCCTGTCTGCCATGTGAAGGCGTTTCATCCGCAGGATGACCATTACGGGCTGAGTCCGATGGTGGCGGCGGCTCAGGCGCTGGACGTGCACAATGCCGCGTCGCGCTGGTCGAAGGGGTTGCTGGACAATGCGGCGCGGCCTTCGGGGGCGATTGTGTACCACGGTACGGATGGTGTGTCGGGCATGGGGACCGAGCAGTACGACCGGCTGGTCGAGGAGATCGAGAGCCACCACATGGGCGCGCGCAATGCGGGGCGGCCGATGCTGCTGGAAGGGGGGCTGGACTGGAAACCGATGGGGTTTTCGCCCTCGGACATGGAATTCCAGAAGACCAAGGAAGCGGCGGCGCGCGAGATCGCGGTGGCCTTTGGCGTGCCGCCGATGCTGCTGGGGATTCCTGGAGAGGCGACATTCGCCAATTACGCCGAAGCGCATCGGGCCTTCTACCGCCTGACGGTCTTGCCGCTTGTGGCCCGTGTCTCAGCCGCCGTGTCGGTCTGGCTGTCGCAGCATATCGGGCAGGACGTGGTGCTGAAGCCCGATCTCGACCAGGTCCCTGCACTGGCAGCGGAGCGCGATGCGCAATGGGCGCGGGTGGCGCGGGCGGAGTTCCTGACTGCGGCGGAGAAGCGGAGCCTGTTGGGCCTGCCGGTTCTGTCCGAGGAGACGGCCAATGGCTGAAGCGCGTCCAGGGTACGAGCCGTTCGACTGTGCACCGGCGCTGCGCTTGGAGGCGCATGAGCGGCTGACGCTGGTGCGGTTCGAGGGCATTTCAGACCGGCTGGACCGGATCGAAGGATCGCTCGAGCGGCTGGAACGGCGGGTCTGGCTGGCGGTCTATGGCGTCGCGGCGGCGGTGGCTGCGGATGTTTTCATCGGGGTTTTGCAGGCCGCGCCATGAGCGTCGGAAAAAGGGGTAAGGTTATGGAACTGGAACGGAAATTTTGCCGGTTCGATGCAGCCGTGACGATGACGGATGGCTGCATGATCGAAGGCTATGCATCACGCTTCGGGCAGTGCGATCAGGGCAATGACGTGGTGGCCTCGGGCGCCTATGCGGCGTCGCTTGACCGGTTGATGACGAGTGGAGGCGCGGTGAAGATGCTGTGGCAGCATGATCCGGCGCAGCCCATCGGCATCTGGGACGAGGTGCGCGAGGACGCAACGGGGCTTTATGTGAAAGGCCGTCTGCTGGACAGCATCGCGCGGGGGCGCGAGGCGGCCGCGCTGGTGGCGGCGGGCGTGATCGACGGGCTGTCGATCGGTTATCGCACGAAGGCTGCGACGAAGGACAGGCAGGGCCGCAGGGTTCTGACGGAACTGGAGCTGTGGGAGGTGTCGCTCGTGACCTTCCCGATGCTGCCCAGTGCGCGGGTTGCGGCCAAGGGGGAAGCCCCCGAACTGGCGGATCTGCGGGAGATGGCGCGTCTGATCGACGAGGCACGCCAGACATTGGTGGACGGCTGAGAGCCGCCTTTTGACAACGGGAAAATCGGGATGAGTGAGACCGGGACAACGTCGCGGAGCGGGGAAGATGTGTCTCCGTTCGCCCAGGTGGGGGCCGCCTTGGCGGGGCTGGTGGACGATCTGCGCCGCCAGCGAGACGACTTCGACACAAAGCTACAGGAACAGGAAAAGCGAATGACCAACTTCGACCAGAAAACCGCCTTTAAGGGCCGCCCAGCGTTGGCAGGAGGTGTGAAGACCGAAGACGTGCACTACCGGGCCTTTGATGCCTATCTGCGCACCGGGGATGACGATGCGCTGCGCGGGCTGGAGCTGGATGTGAAATCCATGTCCACGGTCGTGAACGGCGACGGCGGCTTCCTGATTGATCCGGTGACGTCCGAGACCATCCAGGGCGTGCTGTCGAGCAGCGCATCCTTGCGGGCTGTGGCGTCGGTCGTCAATGTCGAGGCGTCGAGCTATGACGTGCTGATCGACCAGGGCGATGCCGGGGCTGGCTGGGCAGATGAGGTCAGCGCGCGCTCCGAGACCGGATCGCCGACCATAGACCGCATTTCGATCAAGCTGCACGAGCTGAGCGCGATGCCAAAAGCCAGCCAGCGTCTGCTGGATGACACGGCCTTTGATATCGAAACCTGGCTGGCGGGCAAGATTGCCGACACGTTTTCGCGCGCCGAGGCGGGGTCGTTTGTCGCCGGTGATGGCAATGACAAGCCGCGGGGCTTTCTGACCCATCCGACAATCGACAACGACGTCTGGACCTGGAGCAACCTTGGCTATGTCCCGACCGGCCTGGACGGCGATATCGGCACTGGCGACGCATTGATCGAGCTGGTCTACGCGTTGGGCGCGGAATACCGGGCGAACGCTGTTTTCGTTCTGAACTCCAAAACGGCCGGCACCTTGCGGAAACTAAAGGACGCGGATGGGCGTCATCTTTGGTCCGACGGGTTCGCCAGTGCTGAGCCGGCGCGTCTGCTGGGCTATCCGGTGCTGATCGCCGAGGACATGCCGGACATCGCGACGGGGGCCGATGCGATTGCCTTTGGTGATTTCCGCGCCGGGTACACCATCGCGGAACGTCCCGACCTGCGCGTGCTGCGCGATCCGTTCAGCGCCAAGCCGCACGTCCTGTTCTACGCGACCAAGCGTGTGGGCGGTGACGTAAGCGATTTCGCCGCGATCAAGCTGCTGCGCTTTGCCACTGCCTGAGTGGTGATGGCGGGCATGGGGAAGGCGGTGCGGGCCGTCTTCCTCATGGGGCGCGCGCCGGAGTGCCGGCGTTGTCTAGCCGCTCCCCTCCGTCCGAGCAACGACGGCGGCGCGCGTCCGACAACACCCCGGCCCCCGATCAAGGGACAGGTTTGCGGAGAACACGAGATGTATTTGATTGAAGAGAGCCAGATACCTGACGCGGCTTTGCCGGTGGCGCGGCTGCGAGACCATCTTCGGCTGGGCAGCGGTTTTGCCGAGGATGGGCTTCAGGACGGGTTGCTGGGCGGATTTCTGCGCGCGGCGATTGCAGCGGTGGAAGCGCGGACCGGCAAGGCGCTTTTGGTGCGGGATTTCCTGTGCAGCCTGCATCGCTGGCGCAATGTGATGGGACAGGTGTTGCCGATTGCGCCCGTGCAGGTGGTCACGCAGATCACGCTGGTCGATGCGTTGGGCGCAGGCACGGTGGTGACGCCGGATCGCTATGTGCTGGTGCAGGATGGGGAGGTCCCGAGGCTGGCGCCTTCCGGTGCGTGTCTTCCGTTGATCCCCGAGCACGGGAGCGCCGAGCTGCGGTTCCAGGCCGGGATGGCGAACGTGTTCGGCGATCTGCCGGCCGATCTGGCGCAGGCGGTGATGCTGCTGGCGGCACATTATTACGAATACCGGGACGAGACGGCGCTGGGCCAGGGGTGCATGCCGTTCGGTGTGACCAGCCTGATCGCGCGCTATCGCCCGGTGCGGCTGGGGTTCGGCACATGAGCGGGCCGCGGGTGACATCAAGGCTGGTTCTGGAGCGGCTGGAGGCCGTTCCAGATGGCGCGGGCGGCATGCACGAAAGCTGGGCGACGCTGGGCGTGCTCTGGGGCGAGGTGAAGCCACGCACGGGGCGCGAGACCAGGGGCGAGACCGGGCAAGTTTCTGTGACCGGGTTTCGGATCACCGTGCGGGCAGCCCCACAGGGCCATTCCGCGCGGCCTTTGCCAGAGCAGCGGTTTCGTGATGGCGCACGGGTGTTCCGGATCAATTCGGTAACGGAGGCCGATCCCGCTGCGCGGTTCCTGATCTGCATTTGCGACGAAGAGGTGGCGACATGAGCTATGCGGTGGCGGCGGCGTTGCAAGGGGCTGTGTACCAGCAATTACAGAGCGATGCGGGGCTGTCCGTCCTGGTCGGAGATCGGGTCTATGACGCGGTGCCGAAGGGGAGGTTACCAGATCTTTATGTCGCGCTGGGGCCGGAACAGGCGAAGGATGCCAGCGACAAGACGGGGCATGGGGCGTGGCACGAATTCGCGGTTTCCGTGGTCTCGGACGATGCGGGCTTCCAGACGGCCAAAGAGGTGTCGGCTGCGGTCTGCGACGCTCTGATCGACGCGGATTTGGCATTGGATCGTGGGCGGTTGGTGGCGCTGACCTTCAAACGCGCGGTGGCGCGGAGGGAAAAGGCGGGGCGACGGCGGATCGACCTGATCTTTCGCGCGCGGGTCGAGGATGACGCCTGAGGGCGTTGCGTATTTCCAAACAAATTCCAGACAGGGAGTGTGGACAATGGGTGCTCAGAACGGGAAAGACCTTTTGATCAAGGTCGATGTGGATGGCAACGGCACTTTCGAGACATTGGCGGGGCTGCGCGCCACGCGGGTCAGTTTCAACGCCGAGACGGTGGATGTGACCTCGCTCGAGAGCGAAGGTGGCTGGCGCGAATTGCTGGCAGGTGCCGGTGTGCGCAGCGTCGCGATCTCGGGGGCGGGCGTGTTCAAGGATGCCAGTACGGATGAACGGGCGCGGCAGATCTTTTTCGACAGCCAGACGCCCGAATTTCAGGTGATTATCCCCGATTTCGGGGTGGTGCAGGCGCCATTCCAGGTGACCGGCTTGGAATATGCCGGGTCGCATAACGGCGAGGCGACCTATGAGGTGTCGCTCGCCTCGGCCGGTTCCGCGGCCTTTACGGCGGCGGTCTGACCATGGCGAACCCGTGGCGTGGAGAGGTGACGCTGGTGATCGATGGGGAGCCCTATGTATTGCGGTTGACCCTTGGTGCCTTGGCGGAGCTTGAGGCTGAATTGGGCGAAGACACGTTGGTCGATCTTGTGGCGCGGTTCGAAAGCGGTGGCTGTTCGAGCCGGGATGTGCTGGCCCTGATTGTCGCCGGATTGCGTGGCGGCGGCTGGCGCGGCACGGCTGCGGATTTGATGGCAGCCGAGATCGAAGGTGGACCCCTGGCGGCAGCGCGGGTGGCTGCGGACTTGCTGGCGCGCGCGTTTACGCCGGTGGGTGAGGCGTGAGCCGGTTCGACTGGCCGGGGCTGATGCGCGCGGGACTGCGTGGCTTGGGTTTGCGACCGACGGAGTTCTGGGAACTGACCCCGGCTGAACTGCACCTCCTTTTGGGCGGCAGCGGTCCCGGGGCACTTGGGCGGAATGGGTTGGATGCGCTGATGGCGGCGTATCCGGACAAGCGGTCTGAGGACCGGGAGGATGTGAATGATTGAGTTGGACGGGATCGACGGTTTCGAGGCGCAGGTCAGTGCCCTGGAAGAGGTGCTTGCGGGTGCAACGACCATAGCGGGCGGGTTCCAGGCCGAGATGGCCAAGGTTCGGGACTCCTTGTCGGAGACCGGCAAAGGCGCGTCGAAACTGGAAGGTGCGCTGACCCGAGGATTGAGCCGGGCGATTGATGCAGTTGTCCTGGACGGGAAGTCACTGTCGGACGCGTTGGGCGGAATCGCGCAATCCATGATCGGAGCGAGTTACCGCGCGGCGGCAAACCCGGTGAAGGACCATTTGAGCGGGATGGTCATGCAGGGGATGACCCGTCTGCTGCCCTTTGCCGATGGTGCGAGCTTTGCGCAGGGACGCGTGATGCCCTTTGCGGATGGTGGCGTGATCAGTGGGCCGACAACATTCCCGATGCGCGGCGGTGTCGGATTGATGGGCGAGGCGGGCCCCGAAGCGATCATGCCGCTGGCGCGCGGGGCTGATGGCAAGCTTGGTGTCCGTTCAGGCGGTGGCGGCCGGTCTGTCACCGTGGTCATGAATATCTCCACCCCGGATGTGCAGGGGTTCCGGCGGTCGCAAAGCCAGATCGCGGCACGGATGGGCCGGGTTTTGGGTGCCGGTCAACGCAATCTTTGAGGAGGGAGAGCCATGCAGTTTCACGAGGTGAGGTTTCCGACTGCCTTGAGCTTTGGCTCTATCGGGGGGCCGGAGCGAAGGACGGATGTGGTCGCGCTGGCCAGCGGGTTCGAGGAGCGCAACACGCCCTGGGCGCATTCGCGCAGGCGATATGACGCCGGGATCGGGTTGCGATCGATGGATGATATCGACACGCTGATCGCCTTTTTCGAGGCGCGGCGCGGGCAGATGTTCGGTTTTCGTTGGAAGGACTGGTCGGATTTCAAATCCTGTATCCCGTCGGCGCAGGTTTCCGCGACCGACCAGCAGATTGGAACGGGGGATGGGGCTGCGCGCATTTTCCCGCTGAGCAAGGCGTATGCCTCGGGTGATGCCAGCTATGTTCGTCCCATCGCAAAGCCGGTTGCCGGCAGCCTGCGGGTTGCGCTGGATGGCGCGGAGCAGGCCGAGGGCCCGGATTTCAGCGTCGATACTGCTACAGGTGCGGTGACATTCGTGACCGCTCCACCTGCCGGTGCGTTGGTGGCGGCTGGGTTCGAGTATGACGTGCCCGTGCGCTTCGACACGGACCGTATTCACACCAGTGCGGCGACGTTTCAGGCCGGTGAGGTGCCGGATGTGCCGGTCGTGGAGCTGCGGGTCTGATGGCCGGGGCAGAGGCGCTGGCCGCGCATCTGGCCGAGAGTGTGACAACCGTGGCACGTGCCTGGGAAGTCAAGCGCAAGGACGGGCGGCGGTTCGGTTTTACCGACCATGACCGCGACCTGGACTTCGGCGGAGTTCTGTTCAGGGCCGATACCGGGCTGAGCGCCGCCGCGGTGCAGCAAGGCACCGGGCTGGCGGTGGACAATTCCGAGGCTGTTGGCGCGCTGAGCGACGACAGCGTGACCGAAGCGGATATCGCAGCGGGGCGCTTTGATGGCGCAGAGGTGACGGCTTGGCTGGTCAACTGGTCGGATCTTTCGGCGCGCAAGGTTCTGTTTCGCGGCAGCCTGGGCGAAATCACGCGCAGCGGTGGTGCGTTTTCAGCCGAGCTGCGTGGGTTGACCGAGTGGTTGAATCGCCCCGTGGGGCGCGTGTTTCAGGCACCGTGTTCGGCAGTTCTGGGGGACAATGCCTGCGGCGTCGATATCAGCGGCGATGGCATGTGGACCGAGGCGACCGTCACTGGTGTCAGTGACAAGGGACGGTTGACCTTGGCTGGGGCATCTGGATTCGCCGTGGAATGGTTCGAACGCGGCCGGTTGACTGTTCTGGACGGGCAGGCCGACGGGCTTTGGGCCACGATCAAGCGCGATGTGCTGTTCGATGACGGCACGCGCGAGATCGACCTTTGGGAACCGTTGCGGGCGCGGTTGGATGCCGGCGACCGCGTGAAGCTGATCGCGGGATGCGACAAGAGATTTGAAACCTGCCGGAGCAAGTTCAATAACCTCATAAACTTTCAGGGTTTTCCGGATATTCCGCAGGAAGAATGGATCATGATCCATCCAACCATGGCGCAATCGCGCAGTGGTGGGAGCCTGAGATGACCGAGACTGATGTGGTTGCTGCCGCCCGGCGTTGGATCGGCACACCTTACGTGCATCAGGCAAGCCTGTGCGGCGCGGGTGCAGATTGCCTTGGCCTTTTGCGGGGCGTGTGGCGCGACGTGTTGGGGGGCGAGCCGGCTGTTGTGCCGCCCTATTCGCCGGACTGGGCCGAGGCGCGGCGTGACGAGCCGCTCTTGCGTGCGCTTGCCGACCGGATGCGGGCCAAGGGGATAGACGATGAAGCGCCCGGGGATGTGATCCTGCTGCGCATGCGAGACCGTGGCGTTGCCAAACATCTTGGGCTTCAGGCGCGCATTGGGGCGCGGGGCAGCTTCGTGCATGCGTATTCCGGACACGGGGTTATCGAGACAGCGTTGAGCGCGCCATGGCAGCGGCGCATCGTGGCGCGTTTCGCATTCCCGGAAAAACACAAGGGATAAAACTGATGGCGACACTGGTTCTTTCAGCAGCGGGGGCAGCGCTGGGCAGCAGCTTGGGCGGCTCGGTTCTTGGCTTGTCCATGACAGCGGTGGGACGGTTTGCGGGGGCGACGCTGGGCCGTGCCATCGACCAGCGTATCCTCGGGGCCGGAGGGCAGACCATCGAGACCGGGCGGCTTGACCGCTTGCGGCTGAGCACGGCGGGAGAAGGGCAACCGATCCCGCAGATTTATGGCCGCATGCGGGTTGGTGGGCATATCATCTGGGCGACTCAATTCACCGAAAAGACGTCGACATCGGGAGGTGGCAAGGGCGGTCAGCCCAAGATCCGGGAATATTCCTACTCGGTCAGTCTTGCGGTTGCCCTGTGCGAGGGCGATATCACCAGCGTGAACCGCGTGTGGGCGGATGGTGCGGAAGTGTCTGTTTTTGATTTGAACATGCGCGTGTATTCCGGCTCCGGGGATCAATTGCCGGATTCAAAGATGGAAGCGGTCGAAGGCGTTGGCGCGGTGCCTGCCTATCGCGGGACCGCCTATGTCGTTTTCGAGGACCTGGATCTGGAGCGCTTCGGCAATCGGGTACCGCAGTTCAGCTTCGAGGTGACACGGCCTGTGCAGGACAATCCGGAAGATGTGCCGTTCAACCTTCGCGCGGTGGCGATGATCCCCGGCACCGGGGAATATTCGCTGGCGACGGAAGCAGTGTCTCTGGATAGTGGCGCGGGCAAGTCACAGGTCGTGAATGTCAACAGCCCCTCCGACAGGCCGGATTTCGTCACGTCATTGCGACACCTGCAAGACGAAGTGCCGGATTGCGGAGCGGCGTCATTGGTCGTGAGCTGGTTCGGGAGCGACCTGCGCTGCGGCTCCTGCGTGATCGAGCCGAACGTCGAACAGACCGAGACCGACAGCACGGGGATGCCATGGCGGGTGAGTGGCTTGGACCGCGAGGACGCCGGGACCGTGCCGGTCGAAAACGGCCGGCCCGTCTACGGAGGAACGCCCTGTGACGCGTCGGTCGTGCAGGCGATCCGGGATATGACCTCCAAGGGTCTGGATGTGCTTTATTATCCGTTTATCCTGATGGAGCAGATGCCGGGGAATGATCTGCCGAACCCTTGGACCGGTGAGGGCGAACAACCCAAGCTGCCATGGCGTGGGCGGATCACGGCAAGCGTGGCGCCGGGACAAGCGGGCGATCTGACAGGCACCAGTGCGATCGACGCCGAAGTTGCGGCGTTCTTTGGCGCCGCGCAGGTGGACGATTTCACCATCGAGGACGGTGTTGTCCGATACGTGCCGGACACCCTTGATCCCGGTGTGCAGGACAACGGAGACACCGGGGAACCGGAGGTGCCGCAGGACTGGGGCTATCGACGGTTCATCCTGCACCAGGCCCATCTTTGCGCGCTGGCTGGCGATGTGACTGCGTTCTGCATCGGGTCCGAGATGCGCAGCCTTACGCAGTTGCGCGGCGCGTTGGGGTTTCCGGCGGTTGAGGCTCTGCGGGTTTTGGCTGCGGATTGCAGGGAAATTCTGGGGCCGGACGTCAAGATCGGATATGCCGCCGATTGGTCGGAGTATTTCGGTTATCACCCGCAGGATGGACGTGGTGACGTGTATTTTCATCTTGATCCGCTCTGGGCTGATCCGAATATCGATTTCATCGGGATCGACAATTACATGCGCCTGTCCGATTGGCGGGATGGAGAAGATCATGCCGATGCAGAGTGGGGGTCGATTTATGACCTCGATTATCTGCGCCAGAACATCGCCGGAGGAGAGGGGTACGATTGGTACTACCCGTCACCCGAGGCGCGCGATCTGCAGCAGCGCGAGGCGATCACAGATGGCGCGCATGGAGAGCCGTGGGTTTACCGCTACAAGGATATCCGCAACTGGTGGTCCCAGCCGCATCATGATCGGATCGGCGGTGTTCGGCAGACCGCCGCGACAGAGTGGGTCCCGGAATCGAAACCGATCTGGTTCACAGAGATCGGTTGTGCGGCCGTCGACAAGGCCACCAACGAGCCAAACAAGTTCCTGGACCCCAAAAGTTCTGAAAGCACGTTGCCGATGTATTCCAACGGATTGCGGGATGAATTGATCCAGCATCAGTATCTGCGCGCGATGCTAAGCTACTGGGGCGATCCAGCGCACAACCCTGTGTCCACTGTCTACGGTGATCCCATGATCGACATGGGTCGTGTGTTCGTCTGGGCCTGGGATGCACGGCCCTATCCGTGGTTTCCCAATGTGGAGGAGATGTGGTCGGACGGACCGAATTACCGGCGCGGGCATTGGATCAATGGGCGCGTGTCAGGTCGCACATTGGCGTCGGTGGTGGCCGAGATCTGTGAAAGATCGGGGCTGCACGATCATGACGTGAGCGCCTTGCACGGCTTTGTGCGCGGCTATCTGGCACCTGACGTTGCGGAGGCGCGGCGCGCATTGCAGCCCTTGATGATCGCCTACGGATTTGACGCGATCGAGCGGGATGGCGTTCTCGTGTTCCGGAACCGGGATGGCGCGCGTCCGGCAAATCTGAACATGGCGCAATTTGCCCGGCACGACGACTTGGGTGCAGATGTCGTACAGTCTCGCAGTTCGGACGCCGAAATGTCGGGCCGCGTGCGGCTCAACTTTGTGCAGGCCGATGGCGACTATCGGAACATCGCCGAAGAATCGGTCTTGCCGGACGAAGAGACACATGCGGTTGCCGAAAGCGAAGTCCCGATCCTTCTGACGCGGCCCGAAGGGCGACAGGCGGTGGAACGCTGGCTGAGCGAGGCGCGCGTGTCGCGTGACACGGTGCGATTTGCCCTGCCGCTGTCGCAGCAGGCGCTGGGCGCGGGTGATGTGATCCGGCTGCCCGGGGGGGCGGGCGACATGACCGTGCGCATCGACCGGGTAGAGCAAACGACACATCAATTGATTGACGCGGTCCGGATTGAGCCGGAGGTTTATCACCCGGCCGATTTTCCGGATGATCCAACCTCCGCGCAGAGGTTCCAGGCCAGCGGGCCGGTGCTGCCGCTCTTTCTTGATCTGCCGTTGATCCGGGGAGACGAGGTCCCCTATGCGCCGCATCTGGCCGTCACATCCGATCCGTGGCCAGGCGATGTGGCGCTTTATGATGCGGCAGAGGATGCTGGATATCGCCTGAACAAAGTGGTTCGGTCGGCCTCGACGGTGGGAGTGACGCTAAACGAGGTGTCTGTGGCACCATCGGGATTGGTGGATCTCGGGACGCAGATCGATGTTGCGTTGACAACAGGGACGCTGTCCTCGGTCTCGGACAGGGGTATCCTGAGCGGCGCCAATCTCGCGGCTCTCGGGACCGGAGCGCCCGGCGATTGGGAAGTGATCCAGTTCAAGACTGCGGAGCTGATCGGACGCGGGCAATGGCGGCTCAGTCATCTTTTGCGCGGACAGGCGGGTACGGATGCGATGACGCCGACGGTTTTGGCGGCGGGTGCTTATTTCGTGTTGCTCGATGGCACGCCGGGACAGATCGAGCTGCCTTTGGCCCTGCGCGGGCAGGCCCGGTCCTACCGGATCGGACCGGCAGACAAGCCATATGATCATGCCGCCTACAGGCAACAATTGCATGTTTTTGCGGGCAATGGATTGCGGCCCTATCGCCCGGTGCATCTGAAGGCGCGAACCGAGGGGAGTGATATCCGGCTATCGTGGATCAGGCGTGCCCGAATCGAAGGCGACGGCTGGGGCTTGCCCGATATCCCGCTGGGTGAAGCGCGCGAGGCGTATTACCTGCGCGTGAGGGTTGACGGTTCGCTGCGCCGGCAAGTCGAGATATCGGAGCCTGAGTGGATTTACACGCCGGCCATGCAGGCCGAAGACGGCTTTGCCGGAGACGGTGTCTTCGAGGTTGCGCAAGTGTCGGATCGCTTTGGCCCGGGCGCTTGGGCCCAAGTGGCGGTGACGGCATGACGCCGGTGATTTACAACGACGTTTTGGCGGCGGTGTCCGCGGTGTCTGGATCGCCGATTGAGGAGCAAGGACAGTTGGCTGCACGGCTTCTGGCAGAAGCCGATCTTGCCGAGCGGCATCGAAAGAGCCGGGGGCACGGACACCCGGTTTATGGCGATGGAAGCCTTCTGGCGGCGTCACTGCGATATTCGCGCCGTGCCGAAGCGTCGTTCCAGACAGGGGCCGGGCTTCGGGTCTGGATCACTGTGCTAGCGGCTTTGCTGGAGCGGCTGGATCACCCCGAGGCGCAGCTGATGCACCGGGTGACAGTAGGATCGAGTTCCAAACGCTTTGGGGAAATATCCTCGCCGCAGTCTTCGCAATAGCCGAATTCACCCTCTTCCAGACGCGCTATCGCGGCGCGCAATCCACGACGCTTCGCATCGCGTCTTGCTTGTGTGGCCTTGGCCATGGATTGGCTGAGCAACGCATCTTGCCGGGACAGGCGGCCAACCGCTTGCTGGTCGAGTGACACGACAGATTGCCCGTCGCGACCGAGCGAATCTTCGGCCTCCAATTCTTCAAGACGTGAAAGGATCACTTCGCTAAACCGGTGGGTCGTGGCTTCATTCAATTTCCTGATTCCTGTCATCACAGCTTTGCGTTTTCGACATGTGAGCCTATCTGCTATTGTTCAGATGTCAAAGGAGAGATGGCATGGCGGAAACACGCGCGAAACTCGCATCGGTCGACCCTGTCTGGGCCCGCATCGTCAAGGAGGCGGATGACGCCGTGGCACATGAGCCACTCTTGGGCGGGATGGTCCATTATTCGGTGCTGCACCACCCGAGCCTTGAACGGGCGATAAGTTATCGTATTTCGCTCAAGCTGGCGAATGGCGAGATGACGGAACAAATCTTGCGCGAAATTTGCGACGAGGCGTTTTCGTCCGATCCGGAGCTGGCGATAGCGGCGCGCGCCGACATCGTTGCGATTTATGAGCGGGATCCGGCGTGCCATCGGTTTTTGCAGCCGTTGTTGTTCTTCAAGGGGTTCCAAGCGGTGCAGTGCTATCGCCTTGCGAATTGGCTCTGGCGACAGGGACGTATGGATTTGGCTTACTTCGTGCAGATGCGCTGCTCGGAGGCGCTGGGTGTGGACATTCACCCGGCGGCAAAGATCGGGCAGGGGATCATGATCGACCACGCCCATTCCATCGTGATCGGCGAAACCGCGGTGGTCGGGGACAACGTGTCGATGTTGCACTCGGTGACGCTGGGCGGAACCGGCAAAGAGGAGGAAGACCGGCATCCGAAGATCGGAGACGGTGTCTTGATCGGCGCCGGGGCCAAGGTGCTGGGCAATATCCGAATTGGCAATTGCTCGCGGATCGCGGCGGGGTCCGTGGTTCTGGAAGAGGTGCCGCCCTGCAAGACCGTGGCCGGCGTGCCCGCGCGGATCGTGGGCGAGGCGGGCTGTCCGCAGCCGTCGATCAGCATGGACCAGATTTTGCGGTCTGGCGCCTGAGGTAAGTTAGGCGCTGCGTCGACGCAGCGCCGGTTTCGGTTGGCGGAAACAGCGGGGGCTCTGCCCCCGTCGCCCAAAGGGCGACTCCCCCGGGATATTTTTGAACCAGAGAAGACTGGGTCAGGCGAGCATTGCCATCGGGTTTTCGAGGTTGTCGACGATGGCTTGGAAGAGCTGTGCACCCAGGGCGCCATCGATCACACGGTGATCCACCGAGAGCGTCATCGACATCATCGTCGCCACGGTGAGTGTGCCATCGCTGGCGACCACCGGTTTCTTGATCCCCGCTCCCACCGCAAGGATTGCGCCATGCGGCGGGTTGATCACCGCGTCGAAATTTTCGATCCCGAACATGCCGAGATTGGAGATGGCAAAGCTGCCGCCCTGATAGTCATGGGGTGCAAGCTTGCGGGCGCGGGCGCGGGCGGCGAGGTCTTTCATCTCGGAGGAGAGGGCAGACAAGGATTTCTGGTGCGCGTCTTTCAGCACCGGCGTGAAGAGCCCACCTTCGATGGCGACGGCAACGGCCACGTCGGAAGGCTGGAGTTGCAGGATGCGGTCGCCGGCCCAGACGGCGTTGGCGGCAGGCACCTCTTGCAGGGCCAGGGCACAGGCCTTGATGATGAAATCATTGATGCTGAGTTTGATGTCGCGCTTTTCGAGCCGCGCGTTCAGCTGCGATCGGAAGGTCACAAGCGGGTCGAGCATGACGGACCGGCGCAGGTAGAAATGCGGGATTGTCTGCTTGGCTTCGGTCAGGCGCGCGGCGACGGTCTTGCGCATGCCATCGAGCGGCACTTCGGTATAGCTGCGGCCTTCGTACATCTTGGCCACGGCGCTGGCATCGACCGGCTTTGGCGCGGCTGTCGCACCCGCGGCAGCCGGTGCGCGGTCTGAAGCGCTGGCTTGTGCCGGAGTGTTTTCAAGGTCTGCTTTGACGATGCGTCCGCGCGGGCCGGAACCTTTGATCTTGCCGAGGTCCAGGCACATGTCGGCGGCGATCCGGCGGGCGAGGGGGGAGGCGAAGATGCGGTCACCGGATGCGCCCCCAGACTGAGGTTCGGGCGCGTCGCCGCGCCCGTAGCCTTGTGACGGGGCGGTGGACGCGGACGGCTCGGCCGGGGCGACATGGCTCGAGGCCGGGTCCTCTTTCGGGGTGGCGGGCGCATCCAGGTCATCGGCGCTTTCACCGTCTTCAAGCAGCATGGCGATGGGTGTGTTCACCTTCACAGCAGTCGTGCCTTCGGTGACCAGCAGCTTGCCAACCACGCCGTCGTCCACGGCTTCGAATTCCATCGTCGCCTTGTCGGTCTCGATCTCGGCTATGATATCGCCTGATGACACCGTTTCGCCCTCCTTGACCATCCATTTCGCCAGCGTGCCCTCTTCCATCGTGGGCGACAGGGCGGGCATGAGGATCTCTATGGGCATGTCAGCTCTCCTCGATCAGGGCGATGAGGTTGTCGGGGGCTTTCGGCGTCGCGCCCGTCTTGGCGATCCGACGCGGCGGCCGCGACATCGCGGGTGCGGATGGCGAGATCATTGGTCATGCGTAGCAGACCTTCTTTGCGGCGGCGACCACTTCGGCGGTGGTCACCAATGCGTGTTTTTCGAGATTGGCCGCGTAGGGCATCGGCACGTCCTTGCCGGTGAGATTGAGAACCGGCGCATCCAGCCAATCGAAAGCACGTTCCATGATGACGGCGGACAGGTGGTTGCCGATGGCACCGACGGGCCAACCTTCTTCGACCGTGATGCAGCGATTGGTTTTCCGAACCGAGCCGAGCACGGTGTCGTAGTCGATGGGGCGCAGCGTGCGCAGGTCGATCACCTCGGCCTCGATCCCCTCGTCCGCCAATTTCCTGGCCGCGTCCATCGCGTAGGTCATGCCGATGCCGAAACTGACGATGGTGACGTCCGACCCTTCGCGCCAGATACGGGCGCGGCCGAAGGGCACGGTGTAATCCTCGGTCTCCGGCACCTCGAAAGACTTGCCATAAAGGATTTCGTTCTCGAGAAAGATAACCGGGTTGGGATCGCGGATCGCGGTCTTGAGCAGGCCCTTGGCGTCCGAGGCGGAATAGGGCATCGCCACCTTGAGACCGGGGATGTGGCTGTACCACGCGGCGTAGTCTTGCGAATGCTGCGCTGCAACCCGGGCGGCGGCGCCGTTGGGGCCGCGAAACACCATTGCCGCACCCATCTGGCCACCCGACATGTAGAGCGTCTTTGCTGCAGAATTGATAATCTGATCAATGGCCTGCATGGCAAAGTTGAAAGTCATGAATTCCACGATGGGCCGCAATCCGCCGAAGGCCGCGCCGACCGCGATGCCGGTGAAACCGTGTTCGGTGATCGGCGTGTCCATCACCCGGCGCGCGCCGAATTCATCGAGCAATCCCTGGCTGATCTTGTAGGCGCCCTGGTATACGCCGACCTCTTCTCCCATCAGGAACACGTCGGCATCGCGGCGCATTTCCTCGGCCATTGCGTCGCGCAGGGCTTCGCGCACGGTCATCTGGCGTGTCTTGGTCCCGTCTGGCCAGGGCGGCTCGGCTTTGGAGATGACATGCGCGGGATCGGGATGGTCCATTCCGGAGGCAGGTTGGTCCTCGGAGCTTTGCGCCTTGTCCCTGGCCACCAATTGCTGCGGTGGCGCGGTTCGGTCCGCCTCGGCGACACGTTCGCCATCCTCGACCAGCAGGGCGATCGGTGTGTTCACACGCACCGCTTCGGTGCCTTCGGGGACGAGGATCTTGCCGACGATGCCTTCATCGACTGCTTCGAATTCCATCGTTGCCTTGTCGGTTTCGATTTCGGCCATGATATCTCCCGAGGAGACGGTATCGCCTTCCTTGACCAGCCACTTGGCCAGGGTGCCTTCTTCCATCGTGGGCGACAGGGCCGGCATGAGAACTTCTGTCGCCATCACACGGCCTCTTCTTCGGCAAGGATATCGGTCCACAATTCGTCCAGCGCCGGTTCGGGGCTTTGCTTGGCGAACTCTGCGCTGGCGTTGACAATGCCCTTGATCTCCTTGTCGATCGCCTTGAGATCATCTTCGGTGGCGTGTTTGCCCTCCAACAGCAGCTCGCGCACATGATCGATGCAGTCGCGTTCCTCGCGCATCTTCTGGACCTCTTCGCGGGTGCGGTACTTGGCCGGGTCAGACATGGAATGGCCGCGATAGCGGTAGGTCTTGACCTCGAGGATATAGGGTCCCTTACCCGAGCGGCAGTGTTTGACCGCCTTGTCGCCCGCCGCCTTCACGGCGAGAACGTCCATGCCATCGACCGCTTCACCGGGGATATTGAACGCCGCGCCGCGTGTGTGCAAATCGGGCGTCGAGGTGGAGCGCTGCATCGCCGTTCCCATGGCGTATTGATTGTTCTCGATGACGAAAATCACCGGCAGGGCCCAGAGCGCGGCCATGTTGAATGTCTCGTAGACCTGGCCCTGGTTTGCCGCGCCATCGCCGAAATAGGTAAAGGTCACGCGGTCGTTGCCCCTGTATTTGTCGGAAAAGGCAAGACCCGCGCCCAAAGGCACATTGGCGCCGACGATGCCGTGACCGCCATAAAAGTCCTTTTCCTCGGAGAACATGTGCATCGATCCGCCCTTGCCCTTGGAATAGCCATCGATCCGGCCGGTGAGTTCGGCCATGACACCTTTCGGGTCCATCCCGCAGGCCAGCATGTGACCGTGATCGCGGTAGGTGGTGATCCGCTTGTCGCCGTCCTCGGCGGCGGCTTCCAGCCCGGTGACTACCGCTTCCTGGCCGATATAAAGGTGACAAAAACCGCCGATAAGGCCCATGCCGTAAAGCTGGCCGGCCTTTTCCTCGAACCGGCGGATCAAGAGCATGTTGCGATAATGGGCCGTCAGGTCTTCGGCCGAGGCGTTGACACCGCTGGCTGTCTTGGTTGGTGGTTTCCGTGCCGCCATCGGTGCCTCCGTGCAGAAATGTTCAGCATTCAACGGTTTGCCAGAGCGTATGACCTTCGCTTCGCAAATGGCAAGAGCTCAGGTGCTGGAAACGCCCGGTCAAGTCCCGAATCAAAGCCAAGCTGCGCGCGGCGGGCCCGTGGCAGGGCGTGAGCCCCATTGTGGCAAGCAAGGCGAAACAATGGTGCGGCCCCCTGCGTTTTATACCTGTGGCCACGACAATCATGGCCGAAATCGGGCAGATTTAATCGAAATTACAGACATCATGGTTGAAATGTGGAGAAATTGAGGCCGCTGCCGAGCAAGGACCACAGTCATGCCAGAAATCGCCGCATTTGGATTCATGGGACCGCAAGCCTCGCAAGGCTTGTTCGGTGCCAATGTCCTGGCCACGCGATCGACGCTGGAACAGGGCGGCGATTATGATCGCCTGATCGAGGAACTGGGCGTCGGGTCTTTCCGCTATCCGGGGGGCTCGCTGACGGAACGGTATTTCGACATTGCCAACCCCAACGCGTCTGTCGTGGCGGATCGCGACACGGGCGAGCTGCGGGATTTCATCCCGATGAACGAAGCGCTGTCTTATGCCGGGCAAGAAGATTTGGGCGTGACGGTCGTGATCCCGACCCGCAATCTGCTGTCGGAGGACACGGACGCCAATGGCGACAGGTTCAGCGCAATCGACGAACCCGTGTTGCGCGATTTTGTGCGCGACGTGGTGTCCGGTGTTCATGGCGATGCCCGGATTGACGGCTTCGAACTGGGTAATGAATATTGGGGCGCGGGCCAGATGTCGTCGATCGAATATGGCCGCCTCGCCAGCGAGATGGCCGTGATCGTCAATGACGAACTCGACCTTGCGGGCTCCGATGCCGAGATCATCGTGCAGTCTGGCACCAATTTCAATTTTGCACGGATGTCCGACGACTACCCCGAGGACATGAGCAGTGCCGACATCCTCGCCGACCTGAACGAGACCTATGGCCTGGCGCTGGATGAAAGCAGCGTTTTCAGCTCCGGTCAGGTCAGCTGGACCAATGTGGCGAACGAAATGATCCTGTCCGAGTTCGATACGGCGGATGAGCAACACTCCGTCGATCAGGTGGCGGTGCATGTCTATTCCCGAGGCCAGGTCAACGAAAGCCAGCGCAGTTTCTTGCTCAACGACACGGACGAGACATGGGGCGAACAAATCCCCGATGCGCAGATCGCGGTGACCGAATGGAACACGGCGGGCAATACCGGTGCGCTCGACCGGGGGACCGATTACGGGCTCTTCCAGTCGCATGAAATGCTCAACGTCATGGAAGAGTTCCTGCGCTATGACGTCGAGCAAGCCCATGTCTGGCCGTTGATCCAGAATACGCCAAACACGCTGAGCGTGGATGACGGGCAGGCCGATCTGTCGCCGGCCGGGGCCATGTTCAACATGATGCAGGATACATTGCCCGGTAAACGGGTGATCGACCTGACACCCGAAAACGGCGCGGATACCGAGGTCGAGGAAGACGACCTGTCCGTGCACGGCTTTTGGGAACCGGACGAGCTTTTGTTCTACATGGCCGCCACAGGCGAGGACGGGGCCGACACCGGTGTCGATCTGTCGGACATGGTGTCGGATCCAGGCCGCGTGGAAATCTCGGTGCTGGGTGTCGCGGAGGGTGAGGATGCCGGATCGAGCGCATCGACCTCGCGGGTGACAGACCTCGATCCGGAGGAGGTGATGGATGGCACGGCCGTTTCGGTGCAGCTTGGCCAGGGCGAGATCATGCAGGTACGCATGTTCGGCTTTACCCCGTCGCAGGATTTTCAGGATGTCATATCCGAGCAGGCTCCGGAAACACTGCCCGATCCCTTGATTGAAGCCGCACCAGACGACGCAGCGGCGGATACGGAGGGGGACAATGTCCTGGACTTTCCCACCGTTGCCGCCAGAGCATCGGACGCGGACGCGGTGGACGCCGAGGATGCGGCGACAGAGGCGGCTGAGGATA